>Ga0247760_1000219_pt1 | contig 64829 bp, 56 predicted proteins | sample UWRJL171409R4_FD_179936 | JGI IMG/M metagenome (GOLD analysis project Ga0247760, IMG submission 179936) | Plant litter microbial communities from Arlington Agricultural Research Station in Wisconsin, United States - UWRJ-L171-409R-4 | ecosystem: Environmental > Terrestrial > Plant litter >... | reverse complement strand
ATCCAAATCGCAATCTTATCCGACGTGCTCAGCCCACCACCGCCTCCACCCCCGCCCAAGTCAGCTCCTGTCAATGCGGTACCGGTCTGTCCCGGAGCCGACCCGGTCTTCGTCGCCGACGCAGCCCCCGACGGAGCCGTAGTCGTTCCACTCCCCACATCGACACCGTACAGGCAAGTGCCACCCTTGCATCCCCGGCCGTCATACGAGACGCAGCCGTCCTCGCAGACGGTCACCGAGTCTTTGGTCTGCGAGCAGGTCCCGCCCGAGCACGGCAGGTTCGTGTCGCAGACGCTGCCGTCGGCGCAGCAGTCGTGGCCTGTAGTCAGATCGTAGCATAGCACGCCCGACGAGCTGCTGGTCGATGTGCCAACGCCGTTGCAGTTCTTCCAGGCGCCACCGCTGACGTGGATACAGCAGTCGTTATTGTCGCCAAAGTAGTCGATGTTGTTGCAGTGCGTCTGCCACGCTTGCGTCGTCCAATTGGGTGCCGCGGCGCGGGGGATTAGGTCTGCATCGTCGAAGAAGCCCCCTGGAGAATGGATTGGCTCGGCCGAAGTTGCTGATAGAAGCAGGAGCAGGTGCAGCTGAGCGAGGCGTACTACGCTCTGGATGTGCATTGGGATCGGGCGTTTCCTTGCACGAGGTTGCGACGCGAAAAGCGAGTTTAAAGTTGCGATGCTATTAGGGACCTTGATAATTCTTGGGTACTAAATACAGCAGCGAAAGCGCAGTTATAATCGCGACGGCTTCAACCAGCCCAGGTAGGCGTCACGCAATCATCGGGCGGCATGTCACCTGTTTTGGGGCACCATCTTCTCAGCCCTCAGCCTGCATTGGGACAGCGCTGGCTTCTCCGGCTTCAGCTCCCAATGAGCTTGGGCCAATAACGCCCCAGCTGTGGAAGTGTTCCGATTCTTTCTGCCACAGCGCTGGGCTTGTCAGGGCCGGTTTCTTGGCACTCGCGAAAGTGGACTGAGGGTCCCAATTGGGGTGTGTGGAATCGGGATGTGCCGGTGTCGGTTGACTGACATCAAACGCGTTAAGAACAAACTTCTTAGATAGGACACACAACCGACCAAAAGGATTGCTTCGGCACAGGATTTAAACAACACGATCCTTCAGGCACCACCCTCGACTAGCTGCACCGAGATGACCGAGCCCGCCGTATGCAGAGGAGACCTCAACACGCGGCGGAGACGCGATGACATCCTCATGCTTGCACTCTTTCACCGGCAACTTCTGTAGGCTCCACCCTGCTCCTCTTCGCGACACGCCCGGGCATGCTTCCACGTTGGCATTTTCGAGGCTGGACTTCGGTCTGCTAGATTGTTTCACCACCTTGCCCAACAGCTCGGCGAGGTGTATTTCGATGTTGAGTTTTGCTGTGAAGGCGAGTGCGCTGGCTTGGATGTAGCTGAACGCGTAAGGGTTAGCTGAATTTCCCATGTGCACTCTTCTCATCCTTCCTGAGGTGTGGTATTACTGACACGGCGTCATCCGACAGGGACAGCAGCGCAATAACGGCAATCGGTAGTCCTATTAGCACATATTCCAGATTTCCGAGGCGGATGCAGGACTTACATCCAGTGTCAGCGATACGCAGACCAGCAGGCCGTTGAAGCGATATACCTGCCTGTATTTTTGCAGGCCACTGCTGACGACAAGCTTGCTCTTGACAAGCCGCATGAAGGTGAGGTTGAGCGCCACATCGACAAACAGAAAGATAACCTTCTCGCAATGATCCCAGACCCGGTTGGCCCGAATCCATGCCTGGCTGATCTGAAGCCGCGCGGGGATCCAGATGATGAATACGCTGACGTTGATGATGCCGATGATCAGAGCGACCCCAAGCCTCATCTTTCGAGCTTTCTCGTCGTCGTACATGATCAGAGATATCCGGTTGGCCATAATCTGCGTCAGGCCTTGAACCTGAATCGTCCATAACATGACTGCATCGGGCGGTTAGTTCCCATGCATCTTCCTTCAAAACCGACTAGGGCCTGTGATGGTGACTTACGCACTCCCAGGTTGAACCAGAGACTCGAATATTTGTTAGCCAGGCGACCCTTAGCATGGCCAAGACGGAACATCACACCTTTCAGGAATCCAGTTCATGGTGTACGAGAAGCTGACGGCAGCTTCAACGACACCAGCCATCCACACCAACCAGACCCATACGATGTAGGCATTGAGCTTGCGCGCCCTCGTAATACGCCTGTATGTCTGCCGCAGTACCTTGGGCAACACAGAGACGATCATAGACATAGTAAAACCCCACATCCAGGACGAGAGGATGATAGCGTGCAGTGTTGGGTCAACCACCCTGAACCACGGCGGGACCAGGGTTCCGAACATTTTTGCTGAAAGTTAGCACCTCGATCTCCCAGAGGACAGCGAGGCACGAGAAAAGAAAAAACGAGTGCATCTCAAGCCAGGATGCGCGAGGCTTAGAACAGATCTCCCTAATAGGACATTGCTATTGCGATGCTGTCGAGAACCGAAGGAGTGTGGTGTTGGCGAGCGTAGACGAGTTCTATCGTCTGTCTTCTTCTCAGGAGTCGGTTTTATACCGGACGGAAGGATGCTGGTGTTCGGAAGCTAGCTCCAGCTCTTCGTCCTCAATGCCCCGAATATTGCCACTATGGTCTCAAAGCTACCTTCCTAGCAAGCCGACCACACCCGAACAGAAAAAAAGGGCCCGCTGTTAAATGAAATTTGACGTCAGTCTTAAGAAATACCAACGTCAATTTTGTCCCAACGCACCCACACCCATGGATGATGCCTGTCACCGTGGCTGAGCGAATGCTTTCAAGCATTTTGGCGATCTGAGCTCGGACAGTTGATGGCAAGCCAAAACGAGGGGGCCATTTTTACATGGTTAATGTCGCCAGTGGCGCCACAGACGCCTGCCTCCTCTTCTTCCGAGTTGCCAAGTTTCTTCAACAAAGGATAAATCTAGCGATCAGTGCCCTCCATCTTATTTCTCCGCCACATGGTTGCCTGTCAGGTACGGAAAATCTTTGGATGCCAGGGCAACGGCAACAGAGACGCTCACACCGCTTGCTTGCTTGTCGCCAAGACGGGTTTCCCAGGCCCCTATCTTCAACAACACATCAGGGCGTGTGGCTCAGTTGGTAGAGCGTTCGCTTAGCATACTTGGATTCATTCCTACTGTATGCGAAAGGTCCTGGGTTCAATTCCCAGCTCGTCCATGCATCACAAGCCTGCACAGGCTAGTGATTTCTTTTTGCGGGAATTTTGCTCTATCTGTGGGCCAGATAGAGCTGGGTGGAGCAGATGCGGCATCCAGAGGTGTGGATAGGCCCAGGAGTTATTGTTACCTCGGTGAGCACTTGAATCAAACACAAAGCACATTGACCTAAATTGGCCAGAAGTGACTTCAAAATGCTTCGTTTTGAACCGTATGTTCTTTCAGATCCTAATCGTTGCGGCTCGATAGCATAAATCCATACCGCCTACTCCTCCCGCCTCTTGATTCCAACATCCAACCCCAACGGCTTCCTCAAAAAGCCTTCCCTCGTCTCCATAACCTCCTGTCTCAACTCAACCTCGTACCGTCTCGCCCACGCCGCCACAATCAGCTTCATTTCCATTTCGGCCACGTTCCTCCCCACACATGACCGAGGTCCATAACTGAACGGAATAAACGCATTCTTCTGCCTCGGTGTCAACACCTCCCACCTCTCCGGCCGAAAATCGTCCGCATCATCCCCCCAAATCTCCTTGGAGTGATGGATCGAGTAAGTTGGGACGCTGAGGACCGTTCCAGGGGGGAAGTAATGCCCCTTGAACCGGACACCGGCAGAATCATCTGGGATTTGGCGCGGGAGACCGATGCCGGAGGTAGAGTGGACGCGGAGGGTTTCGTTAATTACGGCGGTGAGGTAGGGGAGGTCACGGACCATTTCGAAGGTGGGAACGTCGACAGTATCGGGGATAGCGGTATCGAGTTCTGCGCGCAGGGTGGCTAGGACTTCGGGGGTGCGTACCACGTGGTAGAGCAGCGCGCAGGATGAGTTGGAGGTGGTGTCGCTACCAGCGATGAGCTGGGTGAGGGCCTCGGCGGTAAGTTCGTCGCGCGGGAGGGGCTCCCCCTTTTCGTCGCGGCCTTCCATTAGGCGCTGGAGGAGGTCCTTGCGGTCGTTGGGTGGGGGGTTGTCGAGGCGAGACTTGACGCAGGCGATGGCAATGCCGGCGAGACTTTGGACAGCTTGGAGGCCTTGGCTGAAGAAGGGGTCGGGTATGTATTTTGCAAAGGGTTTCAGCTCGGGGAGGATACCTAGTGTGGCAGAGACCTCGCCGCGGCGGTTGAGGATCTCGATGGCCGGGGCGTAGATTGGGGAAGCATCAGGGGAAGCGCGGACTTCGGCCATGTCAGCGCCGGAGGAGAGCATGCCGAAAGGAGCGCCGAACGCCAAGTCGCCAATAACGTCGAAGGCGAGGTAGTTGAACCAGTTCAGGCAGTCGATCTCGGCGAAGCCATCGCGAGCCGGGGTGCGGCGGATAAGGTCGTCCCATTGCCGGACGAAAAGCTCGAGATTACTGTGGATATACGGCTCGAACTGGCTGACCGACTTGACCGAGAAGGTGTGCGCGACGATCTTGCGCTTGCGCGTATGCTCAGCGCGGTCCCTGGTGTTGAACAACCCGCGGCGGATGCTCACAAACGCATCATAAAACGACCTGCACGGTATCAGAACCCATTCCCACAGCACAGCGACCCACAGGCTACTCACGACTTCAAAAACCCGTTCCCATGCCCATAAACAACCTGAATGGCCTCATCGTCGTTGATGCTGACATGATTCGGCTGGATGCGCACAACCGGCCCCAACTTCTTGTGAACCTCATCGACCGTTCGGTAGCGATCGCCCCGCCGACACACCCTCAGGAGCCACAGATCCGAAAACTGCGCGGGGAAGGGCGCCGGGATATTCCGCAGGTGGCGGTATGTCACCAGGTACGAGATTAAATAGAAAAAGGCCGCGCCGAAGACCGCAACAAAGGGCGCCAAAGGCGAGAAGATCAGGTTGATGAACATCATCTGGGTGGTTGGTGTTGGGCAAAAGCTGGAGAAGGAAGGAGAAGGTGGCTGGCTGGCAACGGAAGACGAGAGAAGTGATGGTTTATATTGGATCACTGTGTGAACCACGGATGAGAACCATCAGCCAGTAGTTGAGCAGGAAGGTACGATGGGTGAGATCTGCCGTCTCCACACGTCATGGTGTGGTGCTTTCCTCCACGCCCCACTCCCCCAGATCTCGCGGGCGACGCCGAGTCAACGCGACGCGAATGCCCCGACGCAGATGAAACGGTTTTCGGATACTACCCGCGGCCTACCCGACCGGCAAGCAAATTCGGCACGGCGGCGCACGGCAGCCCAAGGGCGACCGCGTACCCCGGAGTCCAAGTCATGACTTGGCGGCTTGGCTGTGGCACGCCTCCGCGAAATGCGGGGAGCGAGCCGCCACCTACACTACGGAAGCGGGGAACAGGGACAGGCGCTGAGTATACCACGCTAGCTCGGCTCTCTCGCGACTCCGAGGCAGCCCAGTACCCGCGGTTGGTGTGCCTCGGAAGGTGGCCGTGGGCGGTTGAGAGCCGAAACCTTCCCCCTTCAACAATGGGTCAGGCGAAGTCCCCGTCCGCAAAACATCAGGCCAGACGGCGCAGCTCCAGCGTGAGTCCGCACAAACATCATGGGCTCAAGCGATGCAATGGTGGCCGAGGTACTGTCTGGTAAACATGATGTGTGGAACGTGTGGAATATAGTTGCTGTTACTAAATGCTAGTATCAGTGGATTCACTTTTGCAGTGTTTTGGTGCAGCGGTCTAGTTCGACATGATGCGTGTCTCGTATTGCATGTATACCGTCAGGAGTATCTACCTGTATCGTGATATCCTACACCCTAAAAATGGTGACAGCCCCCAAACGCCGGCGCCATGCCATGCGCCCCAAAAATACAGATGCGCATACTAGGCCTAGTACAAACATATACGCGCGAACAAGTATACCAAAGTCACGACGCGTCAGTGCAGCATGTATGAGAGATCGGGAAGGTTAGCGATAATCCGCCTGACCTGGTCGTCCACCTCCGGCTCCTCGTCCACCGATGGCAAGGCAATGGGCGATGCTATCTCGAGCGGAGTGGTAGGGCTGAATGTGGAGTCCGTCGACCCCTGTTTTGGCGCAGCTCGAGCTGGTGGTACAAGACCAGAGGCGGCGCCAGAAGAAGCCAAAGGAAGCTCAAATGCGGGACTTGATATTGCGAAAGACGCCGAGACCGAGGGTGGGGGCGGCACCGGGATTGTGGAATTCGAGGCAGCGGTCTGCTTTGGGGGTCCCTTTGGTGGCGATTCGAACACAGAAAAGTCGGCAACCGCCCAAGGATCGGCCAAAGAAGACGGTGCAAGGGTGTCAACGGGAGTAAACGCGCTTGCCTCGCTTGGTTTGAGGGCAGTGACGCTGCTTGGGGCTGGAAAAGAGAAAGCTTCGTCTAAGCTGAGGAGGCCGCCGCCTGTGGCCTTCGACTCTGACGGAGAAGAAACCATCTCGCCCCAGTCGTCATCATCATCCTGCGCAGCCGATTGTGGGAGGGTGTCGCCTGGAGCAGACAGAACTGGGGGAGCAGGCTTCTCGATGACAGCAGGTTTCTGAGGCGGAGGTAAAATGGGCTTCATTGGTATCGTGATCCGGTCTGATGGTGGTTGAATGACACTCGGCAACTGCGTTTGCGGAACGGAGGTGGGTGAGTTGGAACTCCAGCCGAACGTAGCGACGGGGGGCACTACCACGCTCGACGGCCGATATGAAGTCCCAGATACTTTCCGTTGCGGGTCGTGCAGACTCTGGACTGACGACCCCCTTATGTGCTTCTTCCGTCCAAAGACTGTGTCCAGGGTGACGGGCTCGGCTGACGAATCCCAGCCAAACATGTTCTTTTGCGTCTTGGAGACACCACCACCAAGGGTAACGCGCCCTGCGATGGAATCCTCCTCCATCCACCGCCGGACGATCTTGATTGTGTCTACCCGGATTGCCGATGTTGGCCATGTCACTAATCTGTAGTTCTCGTCGTCCCCTGCGTTGTGTTTCCGGGACGACCCCATGCGTGAGATACGGTACCATGTCTTTCGTTCCGAAATTTCCGTGAAACTATCTGAGAGGATGTGATCCGAAATCTCGCGGTCTAACCCGTCCATTGGGTCGTTCGAGGTTTGTTCCAATTTCTCAAATAGTTTTCCCACGATGCCCAGGTCAACGTTGAAGTTAACGTGAGCGCCGCTGGAGGCTTTCTTCTGACCTTTTGTAAAGCCCCGGGTAGATTGGGGTGAGGAGACCGTCGTCGAAGCCCCTGACCGGGTGCTTTGCCTTTCCGGTTCGGGGGTCGTGGGTTGTTCGAACGCGGCCGGTTTCTCTGGTGTTTTTGGCCTTTCTGTGGTGTCTGGGGCCTCCAGCTGCTCGTTCGTGTCGCCATCCTCGAAGTCCCCAAACTCAGCAGTGTCATCGGAGTTGTCATCGTCGCTAGCGCGGAACGGACTCTTGCTCCGGTCAGGCTTTATGATAGGCGGTTCCTCGCTCGCCGCTTTGGCAAGACCATCAAACTTGACAACAAGCTCGAGCACCTTTCCGGATGATTTCCGTATGACCGAGTGTCGCGTTTTTGCATCCTCATCGATCGACGTGATCGGTGAATCTTGGCGATCATCGTATTGATCCGTATCGTCGCCGGAGGGCGAGGAGAACGGAGATTCATGGTTTTGCTCCGCTGATTCCACGCTCAGCCGAAGATCATCGCCATGCGACGTCTCGGAACCCGCTCCATTCTCTGCCGGCGCCGTGGCCTTTGCTTCCTTCTTAACGCGCACTTTCGTCAGGCTGCTGTCACGGCATTCGCTATCTTTACGAGGTTCTTGGTCCAAACTCCACCTCAATTCTTCTTTGCTAATTGTTTCACCATCTTCAATGTCGACGGGTGATGGTGGCGCATCTACCACCAGTCGAGGGGTAGAGATGCCGTCAATGGACGGTGAAAAGTCAGTAGACCACGGATCGGGTGATGGCGGCCGAAGATTCGATACACTGGCAGATTTGGGGAGGGCGATGCTCCCGGGCCAAGCGATCGGGGTGGCCCTCCCAAACTCGTCGTCTCGAGCGGGGGTAGTCGGCTTTGGACTCGGCGCCGTCCATCCACCACCCCAGCCTGATGTTTGTGTTGGCCCCGGAGTGTCCGGGGCAGCCCAGTCCCCAAACCCGTCGTCCTCGTCCGCCCAGGGCGATTGTCCCGAGATGGCTGGTATCCTCGGGGAGCCGGAGGCGGAAAAGAAGGCGCGGGGTGGCGGCTCAAGATCGGATCTCGTTGACTTCGTTGGCGACGGGGGCTGCTTGTATTTTTCGGTGTCTGCTGCCGTCCATGGTGAGCCCCATGGATCGTCCATTGCGTCTGGCGACAACTTTCATGTTGCGCAGTGCGAGCCCCTCCGTGTTACGTGCAGCGAAACATGTCGCTTCCCAGCGCGAAGCACGCCAATCGTGTGTGCCCGGATGGCTCGGGGCTTGTAGTAGAGGGACAGTCGAAGGTGGCGCGACGACGACAGCGACTCGCGGGTTGTAGTGGGGCGATTGCCGACGAGGTCGTCAGTTGGAGCGATGGCGATGGAGCTTTGGCGATGGAAGATGTCGGCGCGCGTGGCATTCTCCTGCAGATTGCATGATGTGTGCTGGTTGGCTGGACGTTTTTTCTGGGAGCTTGGGGGCTCGAGCGAACCCGGCGCATTTGCATCAGATCGCCGCACGCCTGTCCGTATTTGCCCACCTGATTCATTGAGCCGCATCCATCATCACAACACTGTATTATTGTAGTTTGCTTTGTTTGCTCGAACACTTGGCCGACCGTACCCCCGGGCCGTACGGTTCCAGAGGTAGACCGCCGCCGGCCGACGCCTCGTTGAGGAATTGATACTGTGCGACCTCTCATCCGCACTGGCAGGGGCTGGAAACCAATGAAAGAAGCTTCCAACGGCGACCAGGGCTCGGGGAGCTTCGCTTTTTTCCCTTGATCCGCGCCGTCCAAAAGTCCAAAGACCTCCGCGACGCGCACCAAGCGTTTTGACACGCAGATTCCAAGGATTATGAACAACATAGTAGATACGGGGGCAATTGGCTTCTGAATCTTACACGGGTTTATTAACAGAAAGTTCCTCCGCGCTGCGCTTTGGTGATTCCCCACATGCTGATAAAGCAAGCCGATAGAGACCGATGGAGGGGCATTCCGTCTCCAAATGCCAGTGACAAATTCGCCTTCGACAGCCCGCCTCAAAAATGGCGTCGCATCACAAGAGCCAGACAGCTCTTCGAAACACTGCCTACACGGACCAAAGCCAGCGGCCACTTTGAGTTTCTAGCAGAGCAGTCATGTCGCTGTCCAAGATCAAGCACATCGTCCTGGTGCGCATTCCAGCACTCCCTAACCCCTCCTAACCCCGCCACAGGGATCGCCATCGTGGGACTAACTCTTCCAGGTCCTCTCAGGCAAGGGCGGCGTTGGCAAATCTTCCGTCACCACCCAGCTCGCGCTATCCCTCTCGCTTGCAGGCCATTCGGTCGGTGTTCTCGATGTCGACCTCACAGGCCCCTCGATGCCGCGCATGTTCGCCATCGAGGATGCAAAGGTGACCCAGGCCCCGGGTGGCTGGCTGCCCATCACCGTTCACGAAGCCGACCCCTCCTCCGGCCTCGGCTCTCTCCGTGTCATGAGCCTCGGCTTTCTTCTCCCCCGCCGCGGCGACGCTGTGGTTTGGCGGGGACCGAAAAAGACAGCGATGGTGCGACAATTTTTGTCCGATGTTCTCTGGGACGAGCTCGACTACCTCCTGATCGATACCCCTCCCGGAACAAGTGACGAGCACATCTCCTTGGCAGAGACACTTCTACAAAAAGCGCGGCCTGACCAGCTTGCTGGCGCCGTGGTCGTGACCACCCCACAGGCCGTCGCGACGGCAGACGTGAGGAAGGAACTCAACTTCTGCGCCAAGACTGGTATTCGGGTGTTGGGCGTTGTCGAAAACATGTGCGGGTTTGTGTGCCCGAACTGCAGTGAGTGCACAAACATATTCATGAGTGGCGGGGGAGAAGTCATGGCCAACGACTTCGGGGTTCGGTTTCTCGGACGCGTCCCGATCGACCCACAATTCCTGGTCTTGATCGAGACCGGGAAACGGCCGAGGTACCCTGAAGGAACGGCAGTCAACGGGCAAGACATTTCAACCCCGGCTCAGGAGTCTAGCGGGGTAGAAGACACGATGGATTCTGCACTCTTGGTCAACAAGTACCCATATTGCTCTCTCGCTCCCATCTTCAAGTCAATTACCGCGGATGTAATATCTGCAGTGCAGGCGGCAGCGGGATGATACGGATCTCAAGGGAAATTACCGCGGAAGAAGGGCCACGTGCAAAGGAAGGGAGGCGCCAACATCAGAAAGCTACAGAAGGAAACAAAGATGCAGAATACGTAGAGGATGCCGTCGTGGATGATCTCCCCAGGGAGTCCATTGCCGAGAAACAGATAGATGGGGGCCAAAACTCCGGCGTAACCGATTTTCGGATGCAAACGAGCAACTCCATCGAGGGGAATGAAGGCAGTGCTCTATGAAGTGAGGTTGATGCCACAAACGTTTGTTGACGGATGTCGGGGTTTTTTTTGGCCATACGCCGATGCCCTCTTCATCCCACTGCTAGTGCAGGTGTTAGGGCTGTCAAACTCTCAAGCTGCACGGGCTAACAGCGGGGCTTATGCTAGAAGGGTCCACCTCGTAAGCTTCTGCTCCACGCCGCCCGCACCGCATCCCACCTTCGTATCAACATAAATTTAAAATCTCTCACCGACTGCGCGCGCGACCTTGTACAATTCCCTCTTCGCCTGAAAGCGCTCGCTCGCAGTGCCAGATATCATCTACACCACAGTTGACTCGCGACCGCAGTTGTCTGCCCCCCAGAGCATCAGCCACCGAGTCCCGCACTTGACAGCCACGCCGCTGCCCAAAGCATCGCGAGCTAGAGATGCGCAAATCGTCCTGAGCGCGCCAACCCAATTACCCCGCCAGCGCAGAGCTACCGGCACTGCCCAAATTAATTCACTTCCCGGTATCACAACTGTCCATGAGCCCAGTTGACCTGCTACGATTCCTCTCCAAGCCAGCAAAGTAGGCGCCCCACTACCTGTCACTCCCGGCCTCTTGGACTTTTTTGCTGACCCAACCGCGGCAGACCCAGATAACACCCGTCCATCCATCTGCCCCACCACCGACCGCATTCTCCCTCGTCGCCATCACGGCTTCTGCGACCAGACTGCCCAAAATTACGTTCACGAAGCTCTTCGGCCTTCCTATTCGCGCTCGCCCTCCCTAACGTCGGCTTGCCAGACGTCCACAGCTATCAACCTCACATTGCAGCTGGCGACGCCAGCACACAACAAAACACCACAATCCTGTGGGCCTACTCTCTCAAACGAGCACCGCAAGGTCCGTTTGAGCGGCAGCTAGTGTCCCGCGGACGCCCCCCACAGCAGGCTGCTCCCAGCCACCGATCCTCCGAGATGGTCAACCCAGGGGTACCCAGCGACTTCACGTTCTCGCCCGCGGAAGGGACGCCCCATCTCACGATCAACCATGAGATTGCCGCCGACTTAGACTCGACCAATGCCTTCGAGGGCCCCGAGAAGCTGCTCGAAGTCTGGTTTGCGCCTAGCCCGAAGGCTCTGCCGCCTGGCGTCAAGGAAAATGGCCTGAAAGCGGTCAATCCCTCCATCTGGGAGGAAATGCTGGATCTGGTGAACTGCAAAGTTCTCTCGATCGTCAACTCTGAACATGTTGACGCATACCTGCTCTCCGAGTCGAGCATGTTCGTTTTCCCGCACAAGCTCATTCTCAAGACGTGTGGAACTACGACCCTGCTCCTCGGGCTGCACCGCCTGTTGCGCATCGCTGCTGTCGATGCCGGGTTTCCGTTCCACAACGCCAAATCTACAGACGACATCCGTGCGGCTGCCACCCCTCACCGCGTCTTTTACAGCCGCAAGAACTTTCTCTTCCCCGACAAGCAACGTGGTCCCCACCGAAGCTGGAAGGAGGAAGTCAAGTATCTGGATGACATGTTCGACAACGGCAATGCGTACATGGTGGGCAGGATGAACGGTGATCATTGGTATCTATATATCACATCACCCAACTCAGCTCTGACGCCGCCGCAAACCCCCAACCCCAGCGCAACTGGCAGCCCCACTCGCCTCTTGAGGATCCCAACCGGCGTTGTCTCGCCCTCCGCCGTGCCCGGAGAGGACAACGACGACGAGACCCTGGAGATCCTAATGACCGACTTGGACCCGGAGCTGGCAAAGCAGTTCTATCTGGAGCAAGCGAGTGCGGTCGCCAGCGAACGGGCAGCTGCAGGCGCAGGGCCCGGCCATGCGGCCGCCGGAGAGCCGGACTCCACTTTCGATGTATTCGAGAATTGCGGGGAATCCGACGGCAAGGGAGACCAAGCCACGCCCGCCGAAGACTTGACCACGGAAGGGCACGCGCTCGGCACTGTTGTCTCAGACACTTGCGGTCTCTCGGGCGTTTACCCCAAGTCGATTTTCCCTGATGCGCGCATCGACGCGTATCTCTTCTCGCCTTGCGGCTTTTCTGCCAACGGTGTTGTTCCAGCTCCGCCCATGACGGATTCCAGTGCCACTAAGGCTGCACACTACTTCACAGTTCACGTTACGCCGGAGCCCAATTGCTCCTTCGCATCGTTCGAGACAAATGTTCCGGGTGGACAGAAGGGGCGCGACACGGCCGACGTTGTTGAACAGGTTGTCAGCATTTTCCGCCCTGGGCATTTCAGCGTGACTCTGTTCGAGGCCAAAGGTCAAGTGAGCAATCCTATGTCAACGAGCGAGGACGATCGACGACGCAGCTGGTGGGGCAAGGCTGTGAGTCAACGCATGGAGCACATCAACGGATACCGACGTATCGACCGTATCGTGCACGATTTTGAGGACTATGATCTTGTCTTTCGGTTCTACGAGAGAGATGGGTGGTCTGGAGACGGAGGCGCCAGAGTTGGCGAGGAAGACTAACCATTTTCCTGCCCTGCTCCTTCAGGAAGGTGTGCAAGCAAGTGCTGAGCCGGCCAGTGCGACATGAATCTGCATCGCGTCGCCTCCTCTTGTCCTGCAACTTGGGATCTTCAACCGTAAAGTTTCTGCGAAATGAAGATTACAGCAGTCTAGTTGCTGTTCCGTGCCCGAGAATAGATTTTGGTCAATACATACGGCATCGTAACCTGTTCATCGTGTTGGTCACGGCAGCATGCCAGTCCGTCGCTTATGTCCTGAAGAACTGCGCCTCCAGTAATAGAGCCCTCTTTTGGGGAATGGCACATTCCAGCGTAATCAGCCACAGCGATTCCCAGCCCACCACTGATGTTTTTGGGCACATATTTGCGATGGCTGGGCTATCTATACCCACTTCCATCACATTGCAGTGGAATCCCATCTTGGAGTCACCCGCCACACAAGAAAAAGGGGGAAGATGCGGATGACACCGACCTGCCCCCGGGAGCATTGCTGCCTCGTTTTGCTGCCTCATGTCCGTTCTATAAGACCTGTCCTTCTCCCCCGGACCACGGTTCCCTAAGAATCACGATTCACCTCTCCCTCCGCAAGAAAGTCTTGCTACACAACACTCATCCTCCAAGTTGTCGGTTATTTACGATCCGCTGCATCTCAACGTTCACAAAATGCTCTTCGGCATAGAAAAAACACTCTTCCGATATGAAGACAACGGCGGGTACAGGGACACCGTCCACTTCGAAAAATACTTCAGCACGCGCTACGAGAAATGGATGGTTTTCAACCTGGCCTTTCTCTTCATGGCCGCAGCTGTTGGCGGCATCTGCTCCGGCAAGTTCTTTTCCGACACCGACGTCAAGTACATCCCAGGCCAGTCACCCGCGCAATGCTTCGTCCTGATAGCGGTATGTCCACTCTCTCACTCCACCTTCACTAGCAGTTGGGAGCATCGTCTGACATGTTCTCGGCAACCAATAGTCAGGTATGTCGGCATTTTGCGTTGTTCTGCACCTTCTGGCGGCGCGTGAAAAGGACATCAATCTGTACGACATCAAACGCCACGGTGATGAGCGTGTGAATATCCGACTTCAGCAACGTTTCCCGCATTTCAGCCATGCCTGGCTGGTTATTCTCCAGGCATACGCACTGTCAATTTGGTTGATCGGGCTTGGCCTCACCAGCTTCGTCTGGGCGGTGTGGGTGCATACTGCGGAAGACCCTATGGCCAAGTATGTCCTCCCAAACATGGGCGCGAGTTCCGTGGGGGTGGTATTTACTTGTGCGTACCTCATCTCCATTGTGAGAGAGCGTCGCCCATATGCTCTGCCGTCGTGGAAGAAGCACCCCTACCGCGACAGGAGCGAATCCCCAACCCGTTCTGAGTCTTCAGTGGAGGTAGACCGGGTGCAGCCGCCGCAGGAAAACTAGGTGCATCCAGCGCAAGTGCGCCTGGAGTATCCACCGCAAGTATATCAAGCGCAAGGATATCAAGCGCAATGATGATGGGCTGGATGAGGAGCGAGGCTAATGAGGCACTGGTGCTTCATATGTCTAGGAAGAATTTGGAGGTGCTGAGCGAAGGTACCTGTTGGGCCCGGTTCTGGAAGTGAGCGGGGATCAAGTCTGGAACGTGACAACGGGGATCCTACAACTACGAGCAGTGGAGGCATCCAAGTTGTGGTGGTCAGGCGACATAGAAAAGGCCTTTCATTGCTATCTTCACTACAGTGTGTACCTAGTCAGGTCGAGAATACTGCAGAGCAGTGGACATATTTACAAGTACCTTGCAATTTCCCAACAGTGATTTCCATGTCTTTGAAGTTGGACCTTTGGAGTCGGCCAAGAGTTTGAGACACTCCCGTCATCGTCAATATTGATCTTTGAATGCGCCGCTTGCTATGCGCATCATTGCTCCGACCGGGTAACGGCTGCCTCTCAACCTCTAAAATCACTCTCACAGCGTACCTAGGTAGTTATGAATGTCTTATCTTGCTTGCTTTCTGTCCGATTCAACCTGTGACAGTTTCCCTGGCCCCTTTTTCGCACGGAGCAGAAACCTTTTCTTTTAGGCAGAGTCTTTATCCGAAATACGAACTTCGTTAATTAATACTGAAAACGAGCACGTAACACTCATTTTGGATTGGAAGGAAATCAGTACCAACCACCACAGCTCAGATTCAAACGAGATTTCGGGTTTTAACCCCGAGCAAGCTTTGTGAAGGGGATCTCATGTTAAGGGCGGGAGGCGATGCGCCGCAGTCACACGTGCCCAAGCGGATGGCCTCACAGTAAGTCTTGGTCCGATCTTACTTGCATCACGGTCCTGTGGTCTGTGGGCGTTTGGGTGCGGGGTAGTTGGAGACTCAAGCCCAGGGACAGCTGGGTTGAGGGGTAAAATAGGGGATTGTTGAGAGACTTGGAGCTGGCTAGTAAAGTCTCGAAGCTTGTTTCTGCGTGTTGAATGCGATGCTTTTGCTTTCATTGGCTGGAAAATGAACCTTGGAAACCAAATGCAGCCCGCGAGCGAATAGGTATGAAGGGCAGGGAAGCCGAACCGACAGAGTCAAATATGGGTAATATCCACTCTTGCATTTTACTACGCCCGCCACGCATCCGCCCAAGCGCCTCACGCCTAGCAAACATTTGCATCAAAAGATTTGCCACGGAGAGAGGGAGGATCCCGCATTAGGACCCCGGACGTCTTCAAACATCCGATGGCAGGAGAAGCGGGTCCACTGGCCTGAGAATCTGCACCGATTTGGCCCCAGATCCCTCAGAAGACGGTGCACTCGCTGTGGCCACCGTTTTGCAAAAAAAATTTGGCTACAATTACTTTTGTCTTGCTCCGCGCATGGCCGCAACACTTGCAGCGAAAGTCAGGTGTTTGGTTGCACTACTGCGTGCTCGCGAAATAAGGTTGCAGATAAGGTTATCTATCCCCAGATCTGAGGGATCTGATTGATCTGCATGTGATCCTCGCTTTATTTTTTCGGGACAACTCAGCCCAGGACTCAGTTCTGGCATTTGCCCTGTCACCGTCCGATTGAATGCCTGCTAGCTGCCCGCAAGCAGACATCTGTTTGATCTAGGCCTCTTCCCCCCCCCCACGTGTCCGCTCTTCAGTGCTGCTCCACGTGCGTGCGTGGCTCCAAGCCACTTCCAAGCCCTAGGCGAGAGCGGTGCAAGATTGGCTACCCGTCGCTTAGCGTCAGGAGGAGATGAGACTCGTTGAGCCCCTTTTGGCGGATTACTTGCAATTATGACGAATTGCCGCGTCGTCTTCCCACTCCTGTTGCACACCTGCCCACAATGACCCCTTGGCGGGAAAAATTCTCGTATCAGCGCGCCCAGGGCCCAAGGAGCCGGACGCTGCACCGAGGCTCGTACAGGCTAGAGGCGTTGCACCAAAAGGCCCAAGTGCCCTGTTTGACTGTGGATCCTGTTTTTTCTTGAAGCGACGTTCCCTTCCGTTTGCTCTCTCTTTCCAAAACCACTCACCATCACGGGGAGCCCAATCGACGCTCATTTCTCGCTTTCTTTCCTTTTAAATTATCCCCAGAGTTGCAGTGGACTAGGCCGGATCTCTATTTCGCACACATTACACCGCGCGACTTGGATCCCGCGTTGCTCGTTGCTAACGTCCGCCAACGTCCCCCGACGACGTCCTCTCAACCCGTTCCCTCCTGCCCCGCGTCTCCACGATGCAGCGCGACGGGGTCCTCACCGCCCGGGCGGTCGAAGACCACATCGCCAACGGGCACCTCATCGTCATTTTCGAAGACTCCGTCCTCAAGCTGGATTCCTGGATCGAGAAGCACCCCGGCGGTCGGCTGGCCATCCTCCACATGGTGGGCAGAGATGCGACCGACGAAATCAAGGCGTAAATAATTCCCTCACCCGATGCCGTGGTTCCTGGCACGTTTGCACTCATTCCAATTGCGTCAAACACTCGCATTGGGGATGCAGGCGGCGGCTGTTTTTCCGCCGTTCCGCCTGGATGCGCCGCACGGACGAAATGCAGGCTGACACCTCATGCAGGTCCCACAAGGAGAAGCAGTGGAAAACTATGAAGGCGTTCCGCATTGGTCGAAAAGCGCCGGGAATCTGGACCAACAGGACACCGCCAATCAGGGGCGGCATCTTCCGGAAGGCCGACGACGAGAGCGCGCCCTTGACCCTCGTCGACTCGATCGACTCGTCCGAGGAGAGCTCTCTCAACGGCAGCGTCAGCAATCTTTCCGAGGCCAGTGTCCCGACATCGCTTTCGTCGGTGAATAGCGTCGACGGCGACAGCGACGATGTCCAGAAGCCCGAAGCCGAGTCGCAGTGGAAGGACGTCGCGTCGGACCCCACGAGCCGTCGGACCGCCAAGGTGTTCGTCGGCAACCCGGCCGACTTTGCCACCTGGGCCGAGCAGCAGGACATCAATCGGGATACCGCCGCCTACCCCCCGGTCGACATCGCGACCCAGGACTCAATCGCGCAGAAGTACAAGATTCTGGCCGAGCGCGTCCAGTCCGAAGGCTACTACAGCTGCCGCTACATCGAATACGGGAAGGAACTTGCTCGCTACTCCCTCATGTTTTCGGCTTCCATGATCGCCCTGTCTTATCATTGGTACATGACGTCAGCCCTCTTCCTTGGTTTCTTCTGGCACCAGGTCATGTTCACCGCGCACGACGCAGGCCATCGTGCCATCACCGGCAACTTCGAGGTGGACTCGCTTATCGGCATCTTCATCGGCGATTTTCTGTGCGGTCTGTCCATCGGCTGGTGGAAGCGCAGCCACAACGTTCACCACCTCATCACGAACATGCCCGAGCACGATCCCGATATCCAGAATGTCCCGCTGTTTGCGACAACACCAAGCTTTTTCCGTGGCATTCGCTCGACCTACTACGATTTTAACTTCCCATGGGACAAGGCCGCTGAGATTCTGGTTCCTTTCCAAAAATACAGCTACTATCCTATCATGGGAATTGCTCGGTTCAACCTCTATCTGCTCTCGTGGCTGCACGTTCTCTCGGAGAAGTCCTCCGACATTGGCGGAAGCACTGCATGGTGGATTCGATGGGCCGAAATCGCCGGCATGTCCGGCTACTGGTATATCTTTGGGTACCTTTTGCTGTGGAAGACGCTGCCAACTTGGACGATCCGTGTGGCGTTTGTGCTGCTCTCGCACTTCGTCACGATGCCGCTCCACGTCCAAATCACACTTTCTCACTGGGGAATGTCGACTTCTGATCTGGGCGAGACCGAGTCGTTTGCGCAGCGCCAGCTGAGGACGACTATGGACGTGGATTGCCCCAAGTGGCTGGACTGGTTCCACGGCGGTCTGCAGTTCCAGGCGGTTCACCATCTGTTCCCGCGTGTGCCCAGGCACAACCTGAGGAAGCTGCAGGGGCTAGTGATGGAGTTTTGCGAGGAGACAGGAATTCCGTACACACTCTTGACATTTGAGGACGGAAATCGCCATGTTTTAGGGCGGTTGGACGAGGTTGGAGAACAGGTTAAACATTTGATCAACTGCCAGAGGTACATGGCTGAGAATGGCGTTACGGACTTGCATTAGAGTCATAGAAACACAACGGCGTAGAATGGGGTTTGGCTTGTTTATCACATACGGCCGAGGTCGGCATTGTCAGTATTTTCTTTGTTAATTCTTCTGAGTTTCTGGCGGTATTTTTCAGAGATACTTCCCAAGCATCCAGCTCGAGAGAGGCTGGTGGGTTCGCCCAAATAAAACATCTCAAATCACTTTGATCGTTTCCGTCTAATTGAAGGGCCGGACATAATGACGGCATGCAGGGTGGGAGTACCAATGTCAATGCAGGTACTTAACCGTAATTGTCCAGTTCAACAGGGGCGGAAATACGGACTTCGTGTGACGCGTTGTGACACGGGGTGCTACCAGGTCTTGGTCTAATAAAAGGGAACATTTGGGGGCCGTTGAGTCTTCCCATGTTATGCTCAACCCTGGCAGGCGGGCACTTGCTCAATACTCAGGCCGTTTGTGTCGGCCTCAAGAGGACTCTGGCCGTCTCGGTGGTCTCAATAGGGAAGGAATTGTGGAATTACATCCTCCCTACGTAGCTGGCCCTCATGTGCACGCCAAGTCAAAGCCGGAAGGAGCACGTTGTTGGGCAACGGCAAGTTACCTCTTATCATTCCTTTTAGGTTGGAAATGATCTGAGTAAATCCATCTCAGACGAACCTCGCACGACAATCTGCTCGTTCGGAACACTGCAGGAACAGCGAATCAGATCACAACCTCCGAAGGCGTGCTAACGGACACATCGAATCCCGTCATAACAGCCAACCCATCGCCGGGCACCTTGATCGTCACAATAAAGAATTAACTCAGATCTTCACACAACTGACGCGGCGGCATTTCTTCCTCTCGAGGCACCCCAGCAACAAGTTCCATTGTACAAATCGCCCCGCCAGTCCCGTCCCCTACCTCAAGTGGATCGACCCGATGAACCGAAACCGAAAAAAAGCGACCCCAGCATGCCGAGCCATGGCTTCTCCACAGGGGTGACAGTAGGATCGGCGTGCAACGGGTTCTTCTTGTTGCTCACCGCAGGGGTGGTCGCCACCGTCTGGAGGAGAAGGCGAAAGGGGTATCAAAAGCCACTGTACCGGACGATCGAAGGAGAAGGGCAGTGGATGCATATGCGGCACATTCGAGTGAATGGAGTGGAGGTTGAGGTTGGTGTCTAAGAAGTGGAGGATATGGTTCTAGTTACCTACCTACCTATCTACCTTAGGTAAGGCATGAGATATGCGATTCGGCTGGTTGCGAGCTTGATAGTTTGTTTCTAGCGATATCTTCAAATACACAAGTTGTTTAGAACTGGATCTTGAATCAGATATGGCTTGATGTTGAGCAAATCTAAATCAGGATGGTTATCAATTCTCCGGCAACAAGAAACCCGCACTTTGCTGAGGTCAACTTCTCATACGCTCTTGGCAGAAGATGACTCTGCAACAAAGGAGAAGAGGAAATAGACAGTTATTCTAGTTCCATTAAGCATCCGTCACATCCTTGACACGTTGCACATCGAGTGTCTTGCCGCCATATGCTGCAACAGCCTCGATGGTCTTGTGAATCGCTTCAACCTCCTCAGGCTCGATGCCGACTCTCAAACAAGCCCTCAGATGCCAGTATGTCGGCCCATGCAGGTTCTGTGTCATGATGGCTGGGAGAACAACCAGCTCCGTCTCCTGCATACTTAAAAGTCGGTGATCCGAAAGGAAGAGCCCGTACGAGACGTTCACTGAGATCCAAGCTGTTGCCGTTAGCAGCCGCTTGTGACGGATGGACTCTCGTGCTGTGGATACTCACGGATATCTCGATGTGACTCAAGTGTCTTCACATGACCGCCCTTTTCGCTCTTGTATAGCACCTTCAGGACGTTTGCTGCTCGCTCCGAGGTCTCTGGGCCGATCTGCCAATCCTCTCTGAATGACCAGGTTAGCTTACACCCAGTGTTTGTGTGCATTCCAAGTTGTCTGCTCACCTAGAGCAGGAATAGTCCCGATCCTCAGGCCTCTCGATCTCCGATATCGATGTGATGGCCTCAATGACAACAGGAATTCCGTTGATGATGATGCACTTGACCAATGCCTCCCTCAGGCGACGAACAAGAGCCTTGCGAGCGGCAGACGTTTGGTATTGAGGCTGGGCGACCAAGTGCTCGTACAGTCGGCCGGCGAGTTGCTGCTGTCCGCTGCCAACAAGTGATGCAATCTTTGGGTTGAGGGCGGAACCATCAGTAAGTAGCCAAGGTCTTAGGAGCGAGGGAAAGTACCACGGTCAGATACCAGCCGTGCTCACGGAAGCGTGGCGGGAAATCGGCTTCCGCTGTTTTGAACAGCTTCACCAGCGGCTCTCGCTTCGAATCCATGGGAGCGGATTCTGTGTCGAAATTGCTCATCATTCGCGACGCGAAAATATTTGGCTGTAGAGATAAGATACAGTCGTGGGAGACGAGAATAAAGGCGTTGCAGATGCAACAGCTCTGGGGGACGGCTCTCGCGGCTGGAGTGGCAGAGTTGGGCTGCGTTTGGGCAGAATCAGTCGAGCGAGATCGGAGTGAGCGCGAGGGGACACATCAACATCCTCCAGCAGGTCCAATGTATGGGGACCCTGAGATTCAGGCGGATTTGGAATGGAGCGAAGCTGTGGGATGGAAATAACATTTGAGAGTAGCAGCCAGTACGCTGAGTGCAGGGTGAGTTTGCTGACACAAATGTGGCAAAGAGATGTGGCAAACGCTGGGATCGGATGGAGGGGCGGGATGTCTTTCCTGCCAGCTTGCAAGATCATACCTGGTTGAATCACACGTCACCCGGTCTGTTACGGGATAAACGCCCAAAATCAGCTGATCGGATGCAAAAATGCGCTTCATATCTCGGTAGATGTATGGGTTGTTGCCGCAGAAAACTATGAGATACTTAGGTGGTATATTATCTTGCACAAACTGAACCAAAGCTCAAACAGTCATTAGCTCTCACTGAACATACCCTTTTTCTTCTGCGCTGGTTCCCATATTGGAAGTATTTTCTACCCCGCCTTCATCTCGCTCGGCGTGTTCGATTTGTTTTGCCAGGATTGATAGTCTCTTTGCCAGGAGAGGGATGAATAACCTTGCCCAGAGAAGAAAGAAAGGGATCCCAAAAAGCTGCCAGTGTAGATAACGCCACTCACTACCAACTGGGCTTTCCTGGGGTTTGGGGCTGTCATGGCTCCCTAAGTTATTCTTCTCCGATTCCTGGTTCTCTGGTTGGATATGCTCGTGCTCAGAATGGGCTGTAGATGAATCGAAATCCTCCATGTTGGTTTCTTTCTCCACCGTCGTTGTTGAAGATGCCCAGGCTGTGTGGACTGGCCGTAAATTACTGGTTAATCCGGCGAGGGAAGTGTGTGCCTTTGTCAGCTCGCCGATAGATGGACCATCAGGAAATCCACCAGCGACATCCTTCAAACCATTTCCCGTGATAGGGATTTTCTGTAGACGACCTGTGGGCTTTTTCGGGTCCATTTCATGCTCCTCTGGCATCTTAACTACGCCGTTCCTTTCAGCCAATTTGTCCCTGAGGCCTACGGCCTTTGACAATAACTGCTTCTTGGGTAGGTCTACCCCGTCGAGCGACACGAAGGTGAGCGTCGATTGCTTCTCTTTGCTGCCAGAAACTCCAAATTTGAGTTTGTGGAGTTTGTGCTTGAGGTGATCCTTGAGCCCCAGAAGCTTCCCCTGAATTTGGACTCGGATGAAGAACGAGTCTCCGCCGTGCACGAGGGCAAATGCCGTGTGGAACTCGTTGGGGTGGTTCGATGGGGAGTCGAGCGAGTTTTCCTTCAATACCCACTGCAACGTCCGGAAGCTTGTGTGCTCATCTTCGCCAAGCAACTGTCCGGTAAACTCCCACCGGCTGTGATATTTGCGGCTCTTCTGTCTCGACCAGCCCATGCCGCCAACCCCAAAGCCCGCCACGTCCAACGACGGGACAATATTGGTTGTGTCAGATATCTCGATCTCGGTCTCTCTACCGTCCACCTTGTGGGGACCGAAATGCGTGAATTGCGCATGGGAGCCGGACAGTGGGAACATTCTTTGCCGTGCGAGTCTGTTCAGTGCCTGTTGCTCCTCGGCACGCGCTTCGTCAAGCGACTCGAGAGTCACAAGGATTGTCGCGCTCTGCAGGATATGCTCGAGCTCGACACCAAAGGCCATATCCATATAGATGATGCATCCTGGCTTCTTGCTTCCTATGAGGCCCCATTCCGACTCCTCGAATCGGAAGCGGCATGAAACGTCGACCTTGCCAAGGCGGCCGTGGCCCGAACAAGCGCTGTGCCGGTCGAACTCTTCAAAGTCGCATGGCCCATAGCCCCGTCCATTCTTCCGCCGGACAGTCCTGTAGAATTCCGGCTCGGACTTGGAGTGTGTATCGTCCATTCCCAGGTATTTTGATATTTGCTTCGGAGGAGTAGTGTGGAAACGAGGACGAAGTGGAGAGGTGGGTGTGTGGGGAGGGGAGACTGAAATGAATTGCGATGAACGTCGATGCAGGCTGGAGGCCGCCTCTGCATCCACGTTTGGCAGGAGGAACCGCCCATTTACTGATGATCTGATGATATACTGTGTGCAGTTTGCGATTGACCAATTGATGCCTCCGCGCACCCACCACAGAGTCACCCCGCGTGGGTTCAGCCGCTTAGGATTGGATGCTTGCATTTTGATGCGCCTTCTATTGGCTTGCTCCCCGGAAAGCCCGAAACTGAGCATGATCTGTGCCGTTGTCGAATCGCTTTCGTTCCTGCAATGGGCAGTGTTGGTGAGTGAGGTGGCCGCCCCAGATTTTCGAGGTCTTCAGGTTTGCTGTGGCGGAACTGCGAGGGGGGCGCCTGCCACAAATTAGTCAATCCTGTCGCTGGTCTTCCCCGGAAACCCCCATGTCACATGGGACGGGTGACCTTGGGCGCGAGTGTGAGCAGTCGGTGGGGTCCCACCCAGAGCCTTGCCCCCGAGCTCATTATATCCCGCTGGAGCCCGTCATGGTGGGAGCGAGTCACACCATTTCATCAATCCTCGGTTTCCGTGGCGCGGGCAATGCGAACAGTACACCGGCCAGAATGGCATCCTTCTATCGGCATCCAACCCAGACAGACACTGATCATAGCCAAGACTCCAATCGAAACTTTGACAGGCGCTTCGAAATGCGCGATCACTACACTGTTTCAGGGGACACCGAAAGGCAGGTACAACGCCCAAAGGTCAGACGCAATGCATCCCCGCGCGACGAGCAAAGTGGCCTGGAACTACAGTTCCCACGTTTTGATGCCATTTACACGCCAGGCAAGTCGAAAGACATCACCGTCCATGTCAGTCTCGATGTCACACACGACGTGGATGAAGAGTTAGAGAAATTCAGCAAGCTCCGAAGGCTCGGAGACTTCAAAGAGGCCCAGAAACTGTTCAACGAGCGCCTGTCAGATCGCTTCGATGACCCATACTTCTTCATTCAGTATGCCCAGTTGTTACTCGAAGCTGGGGACTTTCGCTCATTCAGTACTCTGAGGTCGAGCCACGTGTTTGGCGACTTGGACCACAATTCTCCACAAAACGATCAGGAACTGCTCCTGATGAACTGGAATCTCCTTGTTCTCCTTGCCATGCTCCATACGAGTGATTTGGCAGTTCTGGCGCTACGGGAAGCCCGAAACGCCCTGTCTTTGTTATCGTCCCGCCAAGAGTTACGCTCAACGGAGGTATGTACCTTCTCATCAGTAAGGTAGCGGGGGCTTGAACCCCTGACCCCCGACAACTATTGGGTTTCTACTGACGGCGGATCAACACAGATACAAGTACTGGCCACTGTCCTTCGCATCATAGGGTATCTCTCAGCCAGTAGGAACCTTGACGAGCATATCATCAACCGCTTCAAAGCCACCACACTGTTATATACGGACTGGACGGCGCTGTACCATGATCTGGTCTCCCGGGGCGGAATATGGGACTTCAACAACATATTCATGGCATTCGCCTCTGCTCACGGGCAGGCGCAAGCATATCATTCCTTCTTCCAGACCTCCCTCCAGAAGACAGCCCTTGAGACGATACTTTCCGACTGGGAAGTTGAGGAGTTCGACGAGTCCACCACCCTCGCGTTGCTGGAAATGGTGTCCTTTTTTGTCCTCGCCCGCGATTTGGATAGGGATAGCTCGCCCCGAGCTTTTGAACCCTGCATGGAACACGGCACACGGCTGGTTGAATCTCTAATCCAGAACAGTCCAGAGTCATTGAGGAGCCGTGCATTCTCGCGGTGGCTCGCCGCAAAGGCCGCCATAATCGGATCCAAAGACCGCGTCGGCCCGTCCTCTCCGTCCGCTTTTCTCTATGGCTGCCCTGGTTTGCAGATAAAACAAGGCATTGGAGTCAACATACCCATCTACGTTCCCCTCTGTGCAGAGAAACCGACCTGGAACGTTCCGGACACCACGCCTGAGCGGAACGAAGCCCTCGCGGTGGCTCTTCGAACTGCCAAATATCTCCAGGACTACGAAACACAAGCCCTTTGCCTGAAGCATCTTATCATGCAGTCCAAAGATCCGCGTCAGCTCCTAGGAGAGCTCTGCCATCTCCAGAGCTCCGTCCAAGACGACAAAGACGGGTATATCCGAACCTGTCTCTCCAAGTTCCTCGTGTGCTCAGATGCCAATTCCCAGGGCTTTCTCGCCGAGGAGCTGACCAAATTCGATCGAGACCAGATCCGAATCGGGCCCAACCCTTCGCCCCCCTACACCAATCTGACACTCCACTGGGCAAGCAGCACGATCCAAGCATCACTTTCGCCCAGGCCAGCCCGCTCTGACGAACCCCCTTACTACAATCAACTTCCAGAGTACATCCAAGATTTCATCAACGTCAGAAAGTCCTTCCACGAGTCCTTACGCAACCCAGACAGCCGCGGCCCAACACGGGGCGAGCAACCCGCGGCTAGAGAGAGACAATCATCAGCCGATCAAGGCCCCGAATTGTGTGTGTCGACGCGGCCGAGCAGAGTGTATACCATTGCGGACGACACGCTTATCTCTCCTCACAGGTCATCTCCGCCACTTCGCCAAAATCCCCCGATTAATCCTATGCTGAGAGATCGGAATGTACATAGGCAGAACGAAGAGATTGCTGCACGGATGAAGACCCGTGCTGTGGGGAAGAAAGGAGAGGGAGACAAGGACAGGGAGAGAGGCAGGGAAAGGGAAAAGGAAAGAGAAAGGGATAGGGGTAGAAATAAGGATGGGAATAATGACGATGAGGAGGAGACCTGGAGAGCGCGACTACGGTATCGTGTTGAGAGGCTAGAGCGCGAAGCGCAGGAACTTCGGCGGCAAGTACAGGAGGGCGATTCACGGAAGGAGGAGAGGAGGCGACATGACCAAATCGACGGGGAGCCTAGGGGGGACGAAGTGAGGAGGAACAAAGAGCAGGAGAGGGAAGGGAAGGTGGACGATACCTACCCGCCGTCGAGGGGTGGCTCCCCGCAAGTGGAGAACGCAATTGTGAGGAGGATTCCGACTCGTACAAGACCGTCTGTGGATGAAAATTTCACAGATGGCGGTTCCAGAGGCCGGAGTGTGTCGGACGGCGGCCAACTGGATGATGATGACGACAAAAGAGACGGTGTTTCGGTCAGCGTGGATTGATCCAATTCCGAGTTGTCGTAACTTTCAGCGCGCAACATCCTGCACATGCTCTGCGCCGGCCCGACCTTCCCCGCTCACGACACCCTCGCCCTCCTCGAGCATCTCCTCTCCCAGGACGGGGCATCAACGCACTGAGTACCCCGAATAGGACCACCCTGCTCACGGCTGCCGCCGCTACGAAAAACTGGCGCATGATTCCGCACTTGGTAGCTCATGGCGCCGACCTGAATTACCGTGACTGGGAGGGCGAACCGGCAATCTGGGAGGCCGTGTATACCCGCGCGTACGAGACCCTAGGCAGTTTGTTGAAATGCGGAGCAACCACAGCCTGAGGTCTAAGAGCGGGGAGACGGTGCTGCATATGGTGGCGAGGTATGGGGATATGAGGATGTTGGGCATCATGATGGAGTCGGGGATGTAAGGTTTGGATGTGAATGCGGTGAATCCGAAAGGGGAGACGACGATGGATGTACTGGTCGGGAGGATGGGGATGGGGGAGGGGATATAGATATTACAGGGTGAGGAGGAGAGTGATGGAGAGGATCTGTTTTTTGATGCCTCTGGGAAAGCTGGTTAGCTCACTGGGATAAACTTGGCCTTGTTTACTTTTGGACTACGAGCTGCTACAACGGCCGTCTTTATCATGTGAACCAACCTCCCTTTATCCGTACCTAATAGTGTCCTATATGACCGCTTGCAGGTCTCGCACTAATTAGTAGGTACGGGATTATTCGACTGAAACGATCCAGGACAGAAGAGGACATTCGTTATAACGCTTACATTTCAGGCAGCATGCCTATCTCACTTCGCAGGCCATCGCCTGCGGGTATTGTTCGTGACCCCTGCTGTTCAGGATGCACGTAGGCTTCCAGATGCAGTTCTAGAACCTCCTCTACCGTTGCCACTATTCCCACGCATGCCACGGGTGCTGGAAACACTTCTGGCCTCTGGTTGTAAGTCGTTACACTCAGCTGATTGCGGAGAGAGACGAACATCACAAATCATGTGCTTGCTAGGACAGGAACGCTTATCCGAGGCTAGGGTCGCGTTGTAAGAGTATTGACCCAGGCTTGCGTGTCCGATCCAGCCACCCGGCTTGTGCTCCTCTTCTATTGCTGCAAGTATCTCACTTGGCTGAGCTTCAGCGCTAGGCATGATGCAGCGTGAGAGGCACGCCTTGATTCTGGAATGCTCTGTCCCCTCAGCATTGAGACGGAAGCAGCCCATTGAGTATTTGTAACCAAGACCGGGATCTAAAGTAACGTTCATCACCCCAGGCGAACCGTCCGTTGGAAACATATGTAATGGAGAGTCCCAGAAGCTGAGGCAGAGGCAATGATTGCCGTCGGTCTCAGACTTCGAACGAATTAGGACTATACCTAGCAAGTTGTAGTCTTCCTCCACGCCACCTTGAGATCGACGATCAGGGTGTAGCTCGGCAAGGAAGAAGCTGGTTGTATGCTCGTCCCAGGTAGAGCGAGGAAACACGTCTAGGATGACGAGGCCGCTATCCAGCTGAATGGACATGTAGCCGCACTGTCCCTGTCCAGAACCAGGCCGTAATCCCGACTGCACAAAGAATGTGAGTAGTGTAACCTTAGCTGGGACCCAGAACGTTGTGTCGACATGTTCCGCCTGTTGCAAACTAAGTGCTTCATTGAGAATGCAGTCAATCCCACTTGCGGAGTTTGCTAGGGACACATCTATGATGAATCTAGTCCCCGGTAGAGGGCCAAACTGGCAGTCTAAGGCCGCAAGGACCCTTTCGTGGTTTCTGGCTCGAGTCAAGGGATTCTCCCTAAAGGCAAGGGCTAGTGCGATTCCAGCATTTGAAACTTCGATGGACTCGCCGAAGCGCTTCTGCTTTATTAACAATGAGATGAATTTTCCTGTAACCTCGAATTCGCGTGGGGTCGCAGCAAAGGGGCCACCGGTTCTGAGTTACCGTTCTTCGGGGTCATCTTCTGAATAGCATATAGGTACGAATTCTTTGCGAAGTCGCGAACCACTCGGTAGACCATTCGCGCGCCTGTGGCTGGAGTGGTCCCAAGCTAGAATGGATGTGTCATTCGACCGCTTGATGATCTCTTCTTGAAGGCTCACGAAGGCTCTGATGGCACCCTCGCCGTACAGGAGGGGCATGTTGCCGTCGAAAAGTCCGAGGAGAGAGTAGGCCAGATCTTCATCCCGGGTTGCCGTCCTCTTGGAAGCTCAATACATCTTCCTGGCTACGCTCACCCAATTAAGGTCAACGCCAGCGGTGAGGGCGTATGCATAGACTTGGCAGGCCTTGGTGATGATACGTGCCATGCGCGACCTGGTGCCAATCGGGGACCAATCATGAGCAAAGAACCCAACCTCGGAAGGCGCGATGAGTTCCTGGAGGGTCCAGCCCCTCATAAACCAGACGCTCTTGTGGAAGGGCACTAGTGCGCCCGGCTCCGGGCTCTGGTCCAGCTCGCATCCTTGCGGCCTCGAGCATCTCCTGGACGTCGTATCCTGGCTCGACATCGGACATGTAGGCTTAGCAGGCCTGCGCGGCGCGGTACCATGCAAACATGGAGTTGATGGCTTCTGAAAGCTCGGCACTGCTGCTCTTGTCGATGCAGCAGGTGCCAATCCAGATGTAGGCATGTCCGCGGCTCTTGGCAAGGGCGCAGGCATTTCGTAATTTCTGGAGGCTTTCGGGCTTCCGCTCCATCCTGGACACATCCTGGCTGTCTTTAAACGTCACTTCTTCGCGCAGCCACCGGTGCGAGAGGATGGCGTACTTGGGGCAGTTCTTTCCATCGATGAACTCCTCAAGCATCAATGTTGCGGTATTGATGAGGCGCATGGTTTTCTTCTTGGGGGCGTCGCGGTATGACGGAAAGCGATAACGTTGTTGGAGGATTTGAGTGTCGAGAAGGCTCCAGGCCTGCACGAAGTTGGCCGGTGGTTACCCCGCCTCCCTCTCGTGTCATGGTTGCTGGTTGCAATAACTCGTTCGACTCAGCCACGGTGGTCTGGAAACCCCTTGTAGGACCACAAATTTCCAGCGTACTTCGTACATCCAAGGCTCCATTGACGTCTGAAACTCCCTCTACGGGCCCAAACGAAATCTAGACAGCCGCGACTCAACGCGGAGCGAGCGACCCGCAGACAGACAGGAGCGCTAATAGAGGAGCAAGATCCTGCGGGTCTCAACAACCAGCGTGCCGGAAGATGATGATAAGAGCAAATGTGTCCCGCCAGCATGGAGAACGCAGCTCAATCTGCAAGCGCGCGTATTAGGGCAACGGACGGTAGGAGAGGATAATGATTGGCACAAAAGAACAAGGGTCTTTGAGAGGTGCATGAGGCGTCTGTATGAAGAAAAGCACATTGTTGACACCCTCGTCTGATTGGCGCAGGGAGCTGGGGAGGCAGACATGCTGCCTGGGCAAGTCGTTGGGCTCCAAATTTGTTGTCTTCCATGGGCTAAACTGGAAAACTCAATCTTATGAGCACCATTTCTAATCTTGTCTCAGCTCTTGCAAAATCTGACGAGATGACTGACGCCTCATCATCTCCAGCGGGTAGCACACCGAACTTCCAATCCTTCATCGGCTCTTCATCCGATGAAATAACTGACGCCTCCGCCTCTCCAACGGATACTAGTACACAAGAGATCGGAGATAGCCAACCTCAGAACGATCCAGATTCGACTAGTTCAGAACATCTCAGCGCGATTCGCGTGCTGTTGCTCGCAATGGCTAGGCACAAATCTATCCAAATCCCCCCCGAGGTGCTTCCCACACGCCCCAGAGTTAACGCTGATGAGGTCGATCCAAAAGGGGGACACTACGACAGGGAAAAGACAATTGACTACCAGTGGCGACAGCTTCCGCCAGAATCGACTTTGGCGTCGGGGGAATGGGAAGAGGTTTTTTCTCCATTCCCCGTGTCGAAACCGGCCGTGTCGAGGCATGATCCTCGTTCGATGGCAGGTCTGGCAAATGTGCTGTCATGGAAGCCTGACGGTCGCGCTAACCTGAACGGCGCCTTCATGAACTATAACGAGTTCAGCTACGATGAGGGTGGCCGCGTTTGCAAGTTGGGGGAGGCCTACGGAACTCACGAACCTCATACCCGCCATCGGGATGAGATTAAAGAGCACATTGTGAGTTTTCCTTGAGCGGTTATGGGTTCAACAGTAGGTATTATTGCTAATGAGTTGGTCGTAGTTGATGACAGACGTTGGCCTGGCATCGTCCAAACCTTGGGCAGGACAACGTTTTGGAAGAGAGTGGTGAGAGGCATTATCCCTTTGTTTTCCATCGTTTTCACCTGTCCCTAATCCACCATGTCGAGAACGAGCAAAGTACCTAAGGGAAATTAGATTACAAGACACAGCAACTGATAGCTTAAGGGACTTAGGACATTCGGACTGAACGGAATGTATGACCATGAGTTGTTCTCCATCGCCGCCCTTCAGCTGTGTCGTGACACAGATCTTGACGAGACTAGCGAGCATGGGTTCCTGGGTCCGTCGAGACGGAGGCTAGCCCGCTGTTTTTTAACACAATTCAGAGAAAAATGGGAGCCAGGTCGGAACTTGTGGGGGAGCTCAGACCACCGCTGGACAGGCTCTACGTGGTTCAACAAGCCGAGATGGGAAGACCTTGTCTTTCAATACCACATGCGCGTCTTCACAACTGCTCCATGGGTGAGGCCATCTGGCCGTGGCCTCGAACGTGTATCTGGGAAACTAAAGGGCCACAAAAATGATCTTGCCATATTCGAGATGCGCTACTCGGTTGGACTGAAAACTACGTGGGCATTGGAATTGCCCGTATTTTCCCTGGTTACCATGGCCGACAGCATTACTGCCGACAGCCTGAAAGTCCTTGCGCAATTACCGGATGCCAGCAGCTGGACAGCAGCCGGCATCCGCCCGTCCATCCACGCAACGGGAATGGCAGCGTTTGCTTTCAGGATTGACTCGTTGCTTCCGGAATGGGGGGCCCGATGGACAAACTTGCTTGACGAGATCGACAGCTTCAATGTTCTCAGCGCTGATGTGAGTAAGACACTGCTATTTCTTATATCGACAAATTCTAAGACCCCTAGCTAGCTTGCCAACATTGTCTCTCCGAACCTCCTGCGGAAGATGATGGTCGATGGAAGCGATCTTCGACTGTCGGAGCTCTACTTCGCCGTTCTGCAGATCTTACGCATCGCTACGGAGTGGATAAATGAGAGCATAAACGATCTTCGCCGAATGATTGACGACATTGAGCGACTGTACTTTGCACCGAACTTGAACGGCAATCAACATGCCACCTTCCTCCCCCAGACTTCCAACAGTGCTCGAGACGCGGCGATTGAGGTGTTCAAATTGAATTGGGATAGGGTGATATCTCACCAACGGACTCTTGGGGATGCGCTGCTAACCCGCATTGCGAAGAGGCGGAATGAAGTCAACATTCTGAGAGAAGGTGTAAGTCAAATCTCTTTCTATTTACCAACCTCGAGATGTAGTCAAAGACTCCCTCCCTCTTGCTGACGAAGAATATATCCTAGCTGTTCAATGCAACATCTGTCAACGAAGCAATAAGAGCAACTCAACTGAGCCACTACATCCTGGTCTTCACTGTCGTTACCGTTTTCTATCTGCCCCTGAGCTTCATTGCGGTATGTAACATTGCCGGCCTCAATATCACCAGTCCTGCTATTCTGCAAACCTAGGTACCTACTGACAAAACAAAGGCCTTGTTTGCGCTAGGACTATTTGACTGGCGCGATCCGGGACAAACGAAGACATTCATTGTAACGATTGCGTCAGTGGCAGGCGGTACATACCTATTCTCTTGGTTCTTGATATTGGCTGTGCGAAAGCCCGGTCGCAGACACGCCTTCAAAGATACTCGGCGCGGGGTTAGAAACATCTTTTCGGGGGTGGACTTTCGGAATCCCCTGAATCGACCTCAGAGGAAGCCGTCGGGAGTCTGGATGCAAAACCGAAAATGAATGCTTGTTCCTGATTGACAGAAATACTGGTTCAGGTACACAGGCCGGCAGGAGAAGTACTTTCCAATTTATCCCTCATCATTGTTTCCACGCGTTTCAAATCCAAGTCCCAAGAACGTTCTCTCCTGTTTCCCATTTCTATTTAGGTATGAGAGTAGTGTTTGGACTGCTAAACCATTAAACAATCAAAGGATTCCCAACTTGAAGCCCCCTGTGCTACCGGTAATCCCCTACTATAAAATTGTACAAGCTCCCCCGCGGCCGGATTTCTTCAGTGCCTCCTTTCCCGCCGAAGTCTTCCGTACATTGGTGGATCTGCTTCGGGCGAGCTGCTCGGAAAAGAGCAGACGGGATAACTGGGAGGCGTCGGGTAAGGTTCCCAAGTAGCGAAGCACTTTTTCGCAACTTTTCGGGTCGTTGTTGAGCTTGAAGCTGTCAGGGCCTCTATCGGCTAGCCTGAAATATTTCTCCTGAAGTTCGGAGTTCAGTGTGTTGTATCTTTGGAGGCCTCTCAGGCCAACCACGTCCCACATAGTGGTGACGAAAGCCACGCGAGGGTAGAAGCTTTCCCCGCATAACTGCTTGAATATCTCGAGGTTGAACCTGGCGGAGCCGGTGAGCCTCCCGTCCGTGATGCGGTGGAAGTAGATGGCGGCGGTAACTTCCCGCGGACGCATCCTATGCAGCATTTCTGCGATCTTGGAAAGGGGGGTGAGGCTGCCTGGCGGCGAATCCTCGAAACCTGGAGTGTCAATGATAGTGAAGGGTATGCCATCCAGGGTCAAGTCGTATGTCTTGCATTCGGTGGTGCCTTGAGGATGTTAGACAGTATCTGGGATACGGTGGTTCTGGACGAGCTCACAAGGCCTTGCACCACCTGCAAGACCAACATCGACCTGCTGGCCGGTTGCGTGCTTGACAAAGTTCGACTTTCCGGACCCAGTAGGGCCAAGAAGAAGAACAATCACCGGTCTTTTTGACATGACAGTGAATATGACGAGATGATTCAAGAGACCGAGATGAATGATCCCGGGAAATAGACCATTCAGGCACCAGAGACACCACGGCAGTGTCGGCGGGAGGGCATGAGCCTGATTTGTACATATCTACCCAAGGGGCGGAAGACTATATGCGGGAACCGCCCTATGTGGTATTTGATTGGTCTTGCTTAGCTCAAAATCAGCGTGCTGCATTGCTCGACGTGTCGGCTTGGTGTTGGGGGTGTGTGACCCATTTTTGTCCAACCAGTGCCCAAGTGCTCCGTGGTGCCTGACGTTGCCCTGCTGACCCATCCCAATTTGTGTGATTCGACCGGGATTCCGTGGATCGCTGCAGCCCGACAGATGTTGCATACCTATCTTAAGGTACCTACGGTCTCCGATTTTTACCCCTGCCTGTCAACCTGATAACAACATCAAGCGCTCACATGCGTTGAGCTTTGCTCCGATACTACGAAACTTATTCTCTGGCCCGCTGTTACTTTTAGTTGGCCTTACATTTACTCTAGCTGTTTTTTTTCAGGTAGATGGCGCAGTCACAGGGGCCCGACGTCCTGATCGCTCTTGTAGGCATAACGGGGGCCGGCAAGACGACATTTGCATCGGTCGCCTCAGGCCGGGATGATCTGAAAATTGGATATGGTGTGGACCCTTGTAAGTGAGCAACGAATGATAGCACTGCTGCAGATGAAGGCAAAGAAAAAAGTTGGTTGACGAATGACAGGTACCCAGGACCCCGAGGCAATCAAATTTCAGCTGGACGGCCGATCCGTTGTTTTGATCGACACACCGGGATTTGATGACGATGCGCGCTCTGATTTGGAGATTCTCGAGGACATCGGCAAATGGCTGGCCAAGGAAGGATTTACAAGCAATCACCAGCTAGACGGCCTCATCCTACTCCACCCTATCACCCACAACCGCGTTGGTGGTATGGAGCGGAAAAGGACGCGGCTGCTCGAGAAGATTCTGGGAGCTGACGCCTACAAGCGCATTGTCATTGCTACCACCATGTGGGATGATCTTGTCTCCGAGGATGCCATGATGGGGCGCGTGCAAGGCCGAGTGGCCGAGGGCGGTGTGTGGAACGACATGTGCAAACAGGGCGCGAGAGTCATGCAACACTTCAATAACACGAAATCGGCTCATGGTATCATCCGCCACCTCATCAAGGTTTCTGACCGGTCGGGGAAGGTCAAGCCTCTGCTGCAGCTCGAGATGATGAACAACAATGGACGCGTTTTTGACACTTCGGCCGGGAGAGAGCTCAGAGTTCAGATAGAAGAAGAAATCACAGTCCTTATGAGCAGGATTGTAGATCTTCAGGGGGAACGTCCTCTGGAGACGTATCGAAAAAGCAAGAACCCAAACCACAGACGGGCATGGAAACAGTGGGAGGAGGAGAAGCAGGAGCTGACGAAGAAACTCGAGAATCGACAAACCCAGCTAAAGAAGCTGGGCAGCTTAGTTGTGAGTTGGCTGCCTCACTTGCTCCAACCACACTGTCCCGCGTGGACAGGTACTAACTATCCATCTCGCTCACAGGTCCGAGTAAGAAATTTCTGGTCTCGGCTCTTCAAGGGATAAAACTGGAGCCAGCCCATCATTCAAACCAGACGCCAACTTTGTCTCATCGCAATTTGAGTAAGGTACCTATTACTCTCCAGCATAGATCAAAATCAGAACCATCAACAATCTATCCGTGAACTACAACAAATACGATCAGTGCAGTGTTATTGAGGCCTAACATGATATCATGCGTTAAGCTCCTAGCTAAGGTAAGGTACGACAGGTTGAGGCCCTTGTTGTAGGTCATGCACGTTCAATCCTGGCCGCTCGGGAGTGCTGTTCGCTCCAGCATGCTGGCTCGATATGTGTCAACCCGAACCCTGTTTCAAGCACGGATGCATACATTACAAGTCAATGGGAATCTCAAGCCCTATTTTTTCCCCCGTGATCCGTGACGCGGTAATGCGGCTTCCGCGCCAACAAGGCCATTGTTACACAGCATCTAGCAATCAATTGGCTAATGATTTCCCGCTTCATTTTCCACGAAGTGTGCCTGGAACTCGTTGGGCATCTTGCCTCGGATGTGTTGGGTTCAGAACTGGTTGCCTATTGGTCGCTCCGGCCTTCTGTTCGCGATAGTGATTCGATGCTGCTGCATTGGCACACCATGTGGGCAATGAGCAGTGAGGGACTTTTAGCGCCGGTGCCAGCGTCTGGTGCCACCACTTCTTCTTTTCTCCACCTAATCTTCCTTTGTTGTATGGCCAAGTTGTTGACATGCCGATTCGTGGCCATGCCAACAAAACAACAGGCGGTGTGTCCAACTTCCCAACCCAAGGCGCCTACGTATATTTGGACATGCCGAAACATCGCGGTCGCTCTGAATTGGTCGGTTCGAGACCCGGCCGGGCCGTTATCGGGACCGGGTTTGTGGGATTTTAACACATACCGCTGCGTCTGGCTCCTGCGTCCGAGTCGGCGAAAGTAGAATCTGTGATTGGTGCAAAGCCACGACTTTTCAGCCAATCTTCGCCTAATCTGTTGCACTCTTTCAGTACGGTATCAAGATTGAATTAGGACTATCAGTGGGTACCCAAAGCTTCTTGGCGGATAAGCATTTCTTTTCTTTTTGGAAAGCCGACTCCCTGGCATACCTAGATGCTTCTTGAAGATTAGTACGGAGCACCTTCCCATGTGACTGCCACCCAACCACGACGCACCCTGAGAATCTCCAAGTCGACGCAATCTCGATCAAGGAATCAGGAGAGAAATTCCAGGTACATTGTCGAGCAAAATCTGCATAATAGCACGGGTGCCGCATGATAGACGGAGAAGAGTTTGATTCGCCGAATAATCCCGATGGTATCCCGATGGTGCCCCAGTGTCCGTTCGTAGGCCTCAGGTTGGATTTCATCACGTGCATTCGTTGGTGAAAAAAACATGAACTGCACCAAAGTCCTTCGCGATCTCGGGAGTACCTTTCTCAATGAGCTTGGTTGACTTGTCCACGGGGGCCCGGAGGAAGGAGGACTTGCGAATACCCTGCAAATCACCGGCAGTCTTAGCTTCAAGTTCGAATTGGGTCCGGAATGGCACTTCAGTTGTAGTGCCCAACTGCCAACTCAGATGACGCCACGGCTCGGATCCTTATCCATGATCGCATCGCGCTTCCCTCATATACTACTTAGTAGCCTGATCTCGTTGCAGGTGACGCCGGGAGTTAGCCTTTCCGCAACTGCATCTGGCATCTCAAACTGCAGTCACGGTGGTACGCCAGTTTATCCACGATACAATGCACCGCAGTGTCCAGCAAATCCGAAAAAGTATAAACCCCCCCTCCCCAGGTCGAGAGCCTCCCCTCACTGTCACTCTGTCTTGCTTTGCCAGTGGAATCCAAGTCTTGCCAAACACGCGGTATTAGTGTGCTGACGCAGCCAGCTCGTATGAGTCGTCCTCGCGCCCGAGATCCACTGCCCGGCACGAAGCATCAGCACGCGTCATCTTGGCTGCCGCCGCTAGCCGAAAGATCGCACCAGAGCTCTCAGCTCCTTTCCGGCACAAACGCTTGCAATTGTGCAGCGTCCCAAGTTCGACGACAGCAATCCAAATGCTTTTTACGATTTGCGCACAAGTCAAATGCCCCTCACATCAGAATTTCACAGGGAAACCCGGCTGATAGAACACGCCACCTTAAGGTAGCATGAAAGGGGAGCGAGAACTCTCGTTATATTGGTCTCTAACCCTCAGCTATGGTATATCTCCTTAAAATAGATGCTTCAGCCCCTCAATCGTCCCCCTGAACCCAACCACCTCCTTCTCATCAATCCCCAGCTCCGCCGGGCCGACGAACTCCTCCGTCTCTGCCCACGGGTCACAGTACTCGCCAAACTTGAACTGCAGGCCCAGCTCCGTACCGGCAGGGCCCCAAAGCTGTGTCCAGGCCTCCGGGGTCGTCTCCATGTACACGCCCTTCTTGCCCGTGATCTCAGACCACACGTCAATCATCTGCTGGAACGACCACTTCTCCAGGGCAACGTTGGAGTATTTTCCATATGCCTTCGTCCCGCTGGCCAGAACCTGACGCACCCAAATGCCGGGGTTGACAGTCATGTCGCCCGACAGGAGGACCTTTGCGTCCGGCTTTGACGGCATGGCCTGAATCCACTGGCCGTTGCCAGGGTGCAGGATCGGCTTGATGAGAGGGAAGAATGCCATGTTCTGCGGGTAGTACCCAAAGTACAGATACGTGGTGATGAGGGCGAGATTGGGCAGCTCCGCCTTGATGCGCGCGTCAACATTGGCCTTGTAGTCCATATGCGGCGTGAGCAGCTTCCCGGCGGTCATGCGCTTCGCGCTCGGTGTGGTCGACCAGATGAAGTTCTCGACCGTGTAGGTTGCGGCTGCCGCACGGGCAATCTTCATGCCCTGCTCTTCCTCAATGGCGCCCGCCTCCTCGGGGCTCTTCCCCTGGAAGAGATGCTCCCACCAGTTTGTAACAGCGTACACAGCCTGCACGCCGTTAAACGCCTTCACCAAACTGGCCTCGTCGTCAAAGCTGGCTTCCACGACCTCAATGCCCTCAGCGACAAGCTTCTGCGCCGCCTCGCTGCTCGCATTGCGCGTGATAGCCCTAACCTTCCACCCGGGCACTTTCTTCATGACGTTCACCACGCCGCCGCCTTGGCTCCCCGTAGCGCCGGTGACCGCAATAATCTTATCACCCGGCGGAGGCGCAGCCTGCATCGCGTCCGGCAGCCCGCTCCGCTCACCATGGATCATCTCGAACCACGGCTCATAGACCTTCTCCGTGCGCCGGGCAAACGCGCCGCTCTTATACGGCGGGAGACCCCAGTCAACGATCCCGTCGTGGGTCGTCTCGACGCACTCTCCCGTGCGGAGGTTCTCCTCGTCTTCGATGTACGCGTCATACGCCGACAGCAGGTTCTCCGGCATGGTCATGTGCTCGGGACGGAAGGCCACGGCAAAGTCGGGCATGGCGGGGGTCTCGACGCCGCCCGGCATGACGCAGTTAACGGTGATGTTGTCCTTGAGGCGCATGATGGGGCCCATGGTGCGCACCCAGTGGTGGACGCCGGCTTTCCCGCTGCAGTACTCGGGGAAGGTGGCGCAGGGGTAGATGCCGATCATGCTGCCGGTGACGATGATCTTGCCGCCGGGGGTGGGGTTGTGGTGCATGAAGTGGCGGGCGAGGGTGGTGCCGTAGATGACGCCCTTGTAGTTGATGTCGGTTGCGGTGGTGTTGGGCTGCGGCGGGATGTCGTCAATGGCGGCATTGCGCAGGGCGAAGTTGTGCTTGGAGTCCTGGTCAATGGTGCCCGCGTTGGCGACCAGCACGTCGATGCGGCCCCATTGCTTCCAGACGGTCTTGAAGAGGTTGGCCTGGGATTCGTACGAGGAGACGTCCGACTGTACGAAGATGGCCGTGGCACCCGACGAGTCGAGAGCCGAGGCGACAGCGTTGCCCTCCTTCTCGCGGCGGCCGGTGATGGCCACGTAGTAGCCGCGCTTGTGGAGGCGTGCGGCCAGCCAGGAGCCGATGCCGCTCTGTGGGAGAGGTCAGTCAGGGGTATTTTTTGGAAGGACTGCGGGAGGATGCTACGAACCGTGGCACCGGTAACGATGACGACCTTCCTCAGGTCCTGTGTAGAGCCCATGATGTCGGCAGAGTAGTACTTGGTGGGGAGAACGGGAGGGACGAGCGGGAACTTGGGGGACTGGGACTGAGATGGTCCGTCGCCTCCCACCTCCTCGGGGGCGGCGCATATAAAGGCAACGACGAGACCGGGGGCCACGGAGCTATCGCCGCGCCGGCCGTGCATGACTACCGCAGGCGCATCGCTAGTTTGCAGGGTCTATGTGCGGCTCAACCCGGAAAGGGGCAGAGGGGTTGGCATCACACCGCCCCACGCCCCACGTCGCTGTGATGTTTCTGCTGCCAGTCTGCTGCATCCATGCTGCCATGTCTGCGCTCAGCAGACTCCCGGCTCGGCCTCCCGCTTGCAGGCCACGCAGCACCTTTATTGCTGCTCGGGAGCGCTGCTCCTGCACTCGAGAGCCGTCCTGGGAAGAACAGCGCGGGCCCAGAGCAATTGTTGATGCACTCGAGCCTTGGCGACTCCCCTTGGCGGCCATCGTATGCAACCAGGCCCCGCTTCGCCGCCGACAGCTTTCCAGGGAAAAAGAAAGTCGGGCTCCATCGCGTGTGAGAGCTGTGGAGCTGCGGGCGAGACAGCGGGCACCGTTGCCATTTGGTGGCCACAGAACCGGGAAGCGAAGGATCCAAGACCCATCGCGCGACATCGAGACTGACCGGGGCTGTGGGCGTTGGCCGGTTCACCGTTCAACGCCTCTGCCGCCACATGTCTGATGAAGTGCTTTTTCTGTCCTTTTTCGTTAGCTCGGCAGTTGAACAAGGGCTGCGCAGGGGTGTGTGACGAATCACCCCCCCACACTAACAAGCCCCCACATTGACTTTTGCTTTTGCTGGCAGGCACGGCAGGGGCTGGAACGGACTTTCCCACTTTGCCTCATTGGGCCACTGTTCTCCATGCAGACACTGCAGGCAGTGGCAGCGGGAGGTGACTCGTACCGTTCTCGCTCAAGACTTTGGCCTGACAGCAGCGCAGATAAGGTCGCGGTTTCAGGGGCCCGAATAAGAAAATGGGGGGGCCGACCAGTAGTTGTAGAATTCAACGCAGTCCACCAAGAACACAGTAATTACCGCCATCAAGTCTTGTTGTCTTCAGGGAGCCGTCCTCTCAGCCAAGCGAAGCTCTGGTGCTCGGCCGCGCTGCGGTTCCGTGGCGCCAAGGCGCGATTACGTAATTTGACACACCCCCTCAATCTTCCACTTCCAAGTGGTTGATTGACTTCTAAATAAGAGCTTTAAAACAGTTGAAATAACGCAAAACAGTGTAGTTTCCAGAGCCTCCTTAATCGCTCTCACCCATACTTATGCTCTCGTACTCCAAATCCGGCAATAACCGGTCTAAAACCACCACTTCACCACCTTCAAAAAGGTCTTCCCTGGCCTCCAAGTCCTCTGCCGTGATCTCACGCGTCACGCGCGCGGCCAGTTATAAAGAAGCGTCTTATACACTTATAACGCTCTGGAATAGTTCAAACTTTAATACTAATAAGGTTTTAGTAAGGCTGTTAGCGAGTATCTTATTAGTTAGCTTATAGTTAACCGTGATCCTCCCATTTACAGCCTTTTACTAGAGCCAGTAATTGTAAATATCCACATACTTAAGCTTAGTTCGTAACATAGCCGTTTCTTTATTAATTAAGCTGATTGTTTACTGATTATCACACTAAAGGATAACTTTACAGTACGTAAGGCGAACACCTAGTTCGTTTAATAGGCGATCCGCGTATATTACCTCTTTTATTACTTACGTTAGGGTAAGGAGCTCTGCTTCCATGGTAGATGTGGTAACAGTATCTTATTTATTTACTCGCCACCCTACCACACTACCGAAAAGCTTTATAACGTAGGCTTATAAGCTCTTATAATCCTTAAAGTTATTAGTAAAACTAGTGTCACTCCAGGTCTTAAAGGTATCCTTACCCCTAAGAGTTAACGTGAAGTGGCGTAAGCTTAGGAGGTAGTAGATATAGCGATTAGCTATATAGTAATAAAGAGGTTTAAGGTTATAGTTAAATTACAGCAGTTTAAAAGCTGTAAAAGTGATATTTAGCTTAAAGATCACAGTAGCGTAAAGGATAAATCTTACCTTACGTTAGTAATCCTGTATTAAAGCTGTAATAACCTTTTTTAAGTAAGTTAAGAGCTTTTTAATAGTAATAAGGTTCCTTAAAGGTTATACTATCTCCTTCTTATACTCTCCTTAACTTACATAAAGCAGGTGTTCTAACTTCGTAATATACTTTAACTGGCTTAGCTAAATTAAATACTTCTTACAGTCTTAAAAGATCTCCATTCTAAGGAACTATTAAAGCAGCTCACTACTTTAAAGCTTATAAGTCTACACCAGGTGCTTTATTAATATTACCACAGTGTATTACCACTTAGCTTTATAAGTAACTATTATATTATTAACATAGAAGAAGATAATTATATCTCCTTTAGTGAAATAATAAGGCTTATAAGGTACTGGTTTAAAGCCCTCTTTATAAAGGGAAATACTAAAATGGCGTTATTAAAGGAGAGGGGACTCCTTAAGCCCGTAGAGAGCTTATTAAAGTAAGAGAACGATATCTTTCTTCTTAAAACCTAGTAATATTTATATATAGATATTATAGGGTAATTTAACGTAAATAAAGGCGTTAATTACATTATATTAAATTAACTTAAGGTTAAAGCGCGTTATAATCGCTATTAATAACTGGAACGATTAGCCTGCAAGTGTGGAAATATAAGTGCTCTTAAAGATTAAGCTATACTGTTAATCTCCACAGATTACTAATCTTACTTTACATTTCTGTAAAAAATTATATTTATTAAGCTTATAAGTTAATACCTATATATAATTAAGCATTTAATAACTATTTACATTACTTTTTACAGTCTCAATCTAGGATTTTATCTCTCAGTAACTTTATAAGTGGATTACTTACACTTATGTAAATTCTAGATTTTAAAAGTAATACTGTAACTCTTTAAGGTTCTTTAAAGGAATAAGTAAATCTCTACAGTATACTCTCCTTTTAAGAGGGTGCCCTTTAAACACCTTCTTCTTAGGTTTATACTTAAGGTCCCCATTATCACTACTACTCTAGGAGCTTATAACCTTCTTTAAAGCCTTCTTAATAATACACCTCCCCTTTAATGTTCTAATACTTGCCATTAGGTGGCTAATGTTAAACATTACCTTTTAAGGTCCACCTTAACATATTATCTTACATTAATTATAAAAGGAGTGGTTTACTTACATATGTGCTGTATTTACTACACTTTTATAAAAGTTAGGGAGTTTTTTAATAATAACGGTTACTATAGCTATGTAAAGAGGGGGCGTACTCTTAGGAGTTAGTAACACCTTAAGCAGTGGAACTGGTTAGTAATAATTAATTACTTCTTATTTACACCCTTTAAGTGCGCTTTAATTAATAATAATACTTTTTAACTGTTTTATTACCTCTTTTACATATTTAAATACTCTATTAGGACTGAGAAAAAGTACTTCTTTTTCCTTTTCTTTAATAAAACTCAGGGTATACTTATCTTATTTCCTTTTAAAGAGCTTAAACTCTTTTAAAAGCTCCTTTATCTCTTATAACGATTAATTTTTAAGGTTATCTTTTAAACATTTTAGATTATTATAAAAGACCTTTATCTCGTTAAAGATTACGTCCTGTATACTTATTATAATGTTTATAAAAGGGTTCCAGATCTAATAGATATTTAAAAACCTGTAGCCTACTAAATAACCAATTTAGGCTTTTAATTTAAGCTTATTCTTTTTATTTTTACTAAGAATTGCTTCTGTAATGGAGGTGAAGGCTTTACAGTTATAAGTGTGTAAATAAGCTAAATGTGGTTTTTAAGCTCGTTAAGGCTAGCCTTCCAGTTTCGTAATATAGATTATAATATCTTTATAAAGTGTGCTCTAATTTAGCGATTAGTGTAATATTCTGTTATTTAAATATATTATATAAGAGATAGTTTCACGTTAAAGGTAAGGGGGTAGTTTCAAACCTGCTCTTATAAAGGCTACCTTCACCTTAATTACACCCTTTAAGCGCTCCACACCCCCATTCTGTTATTAAGTATTAAAGGTAAAGGGCTTAATCTTCACACCTTTACATAAGAAGAAGCGAAAGAGCGCCTTAGCTTAAAAGAGCTTATTATTAGCTTTTATCTCTTAAGGTTCACAGCGGAATTAAGTTTTATAAACTTCTTAAAAGTATTTTAAAACTCCTATAATTATTATAGCTTTCTTATCCTTCAGGTAAACCTTTATAATAAAGCCATTATAACAATTTATAAAGAATATAATTCTTTAATAACCTTTAACATCTTAATGGTAATTTAAAAAGTTGATTACCCACTATAAGCAGGGCAATTACAGCTGCAGTCTTACCCTCTTACTCTCTTACCTCTTAAGCTTACCTTTAACGCAGTCATTACACTCTATAAGCGTTAGAAATAAGGTAACGTAATTAGTAAGATTAACCTCTCCACAGTAAAGTTATTACCCTATAGGTCTTTTTACGTAATTAAGGGTTTGAAAGCGCACTCTTTCTACGTTATAAATAAGGTACTTTATAACAGCTTTACCTAAGTGGCCTAAGTGTAAGTGCCAGAGATAGGGGGTCGTTACTATAGGCTTCTTCTTACAAGTCTTAATATAGTAACGTTTCCACGTCACGAATAAGGCGTGTATAGCCTTCTTTTTAACGTACTTAAGAACAAACTAGTTATAGTAGCTTATAAAGTTAATAAGTACAGTTCCGTTTATAACAATTAATTAATTTGCTAAAGGTTTATTATTCCACTACATACCCTGCTTATAAAACTGCTAAAGTGAGACTAAGTTATAAGTGAAATTTTAGCAGAACGTAACGTTCTTAAAGTGAAGGAGCACCTTTTTACTGTAATAAGTAAGCTCTAAGTCTATTTCGCCGTATTTTAAGATTGGAACTGTGGAATCTCTAGTGTAAACGCAGTCGTTTTCCAGCACGTAATAGTAATTATAAAACCGTATTAACTTATTAAAAATATAAAGGGTAATACCAGAATCTAAGATTATAAAGTTTCTTAAAGGGTACGTAACTGTTATAAAGGAGCCTTTTACCATTAAGAAGCTTATAAGAGCTCTTTTCTCTACCGCTAGATCTGCCTCCTTTATAAGTTATTAACTTTCTTTACACCTTTATTCTTTAAGCTTCTTAATAGCCTTATTAAAAGCTTTATTACCTTTTTAGTAAGAGTTAATCAGTACAGTTACAGTGAAGTTTGATTTCCACGTGTTAAGCGTAAGCTTAAGGAATATTAACTAGTAATCTTTAAGATTATAATTATTATTATAAGCGGTATATTTCTTTAAACCTTCTAAGCTCTTAAACTTAACTCTCTTAAGGCTCCACTTACCACACTTCTTCTTAAAATCCACTTCTTTACCTTTACCTTTACCTCCTTAACCTTCACAGCCCTTATTACCATATTAAAAGCTACGGCGCGCTACGCTTCTATATAATTTACAGTTCTTTTAATCGTTTCCTAAGGACTTTTAATCGTTAATATTATACCCTCCTACTCACTTACCCGCTTTTAGTGTAACTTTCTTATTATAAAACGTTAAGCCTTCTTATTCTTTCTCCTACTCTACCTAAGTATTAAAACTAGCTTTTTAAATCTTTCCACTTACTACTCCCAGCACGTTAATAGTTACTAATTAGGACTTAAAGTTATTAATTACTTAAAAGAACTGTAACTTTCCATTATAAATTACCTTATCTTTCGTAAATAGGTTAACAGTTTAAGAATAGAGAGTTAAAAGTATGTGAAGGGTACTAGTAAGTTCTGTAAACCAGATTTATAATGTTTAGCAGTTTAAAACGTTTACTTATTAAGCCTCCTTTATTATTATATTCTACTTTATAATTTATTCTACAACCTTCTTATAGCTCTTAATAAACGTGTTAAAGTGCTGTTTATAACACTTATAACGTACGTGATAAGCGAGCCGATAAAACAAGCGAGCCGATAATTTTCTACCACCCTATTATAACTATTGTCAATTACATAACTACAACACTAGGAAATAACAATAACTGAATTAGAAACAGATGAATCAGACGATTCTGCAACCTCCTTACACGTGCGTGCATTATGGCCAGGCTGGCCACACACGCCACAACACCGAACCTTCAAACGAGACCCCCCTGCACTACCACCATTTTGTCGTGTTTCCTAAGCTAACTGCTCACCCACAGCCTTCTGGTCTAGTAAATCCTGTGCCTCTTATACAGTAAGTGACCCTCTAAGCCGCACACGTGTTTTTTTAGCCCTGCGTCGCTTACTAAGCGCCTTATTAGCCTTGCGTAATGCTGAGACCTCCGTACGTAAAAGAGTAACTTCGTACATTACAGCTATTATACCTTTAGCTAATCGATCCATAGCAGTTAGTATTAAGGTTAGAGAGCTGCTCTGATAATTGGAAATTCGAGTTTTGATAAACGCTAACTGTAAGGTAGCCTCTTAAGGGTTATGTGGCGTTTAGGAGACCTAAAGTAGTGTAGTAGTTAGGCTTAAGGTAAGGAGTGTTAGGGTTTAAATATGTATATTTAAATTAGATATTACCCTTTTTAGGTTGTATAGTATAAGGCCAGCTTTAGTAAAACCCCCCTAGATATTCTTTTCTGTAATTAAAGTAAAAAACACCTCTCTGAATGTATAAAGAAACTTTAACTTACTAATGTGTGTGATGTTTATCTGTATAAATTGCTTGATTTAGTAGCTATATACCTTCTTTAACGGCTTAAAATAACTAATATTTAAGGGCTGGAGTATATATAAAGAGTGTAAAGGTATATAAAGTGTAATAATGTTATACTCTTTATAATAATTATCGAATTCTTTAGAGTGGTAACTTTTGTGGCCATTAAGGATTAATAGCCGGTATATACCCTTTATATAAGATATTATGTGGAAATCGAAATGCTGAATTTAATCTATACCTTTCTCATTTGTAATCTAGCTATTATCGGTTATTACGATATATTAGTCGGCTAGGAGGTTACATTCTTTATATTAGTTAGTAAGGTGATATTGCTTAACTAAGATAATAAATAGCAGGATGGCCTAACCTAAAGTATTCACTCCTTAGATAACTGTAGCCCACTTTTGATTACTAAACTAGGCCTGCTTAGCCTTACTATGGCTATCTAAGGTAGTAATTACTATAGTGGCGATGATAATGCCTATTATAAAGCTAATCTTATTGAAATTGTAAATATCGTCATTAAGGATACTGTATTTAACCTTAACGTTATACATAAGGGTAAACTACTTGCGAATAATCGTTAGATCTTCGCATTTAGCCCTCTAGTAATCGTATTTACGTGTAAAACGCGTCTGAAAGTCTAGCTGGCACTTAACGAAGTTGTAAGCCTATCGTACGCCAATAGGGGGCGTATTACGTTCGCGGAGCAATCGATTGGCTATATCTTCCACGTAAGAAAGCCGGGGGTAGAATACGTATGTACATAGCTTAATTATGTATTAAATAATTGTTTTCTCTTCCAAATCCGTAAGCTTACGTAAGTTAGTTGGAATATCGCGTCGTGCAGGCTGACCGGCGCGTTGATCGTAGAGAGTAGTATAAGGAACAGAATAGATCTCCGATGCCTTATAAAGCTTCAGTTTTGGGTCGTTTTAAAGAGCTTCGAGGGCTAAGATCAAATTCGCTTCGTTTGAACGCGACGTTATATTGTGTGGTGGAGGAAAACGTTGCGAAAGGTAGAGGGGGTGCGTTGTGGGGGAAATTATCGGCTTGCTTGTTTTATCGGCTCGCTTATCACGTACGTTAAGCTTTTATTATTTTAATATTCTCCTAACCTTAATTTACCTCTATAATCGCTATATACTATTATTTAAAGTTCTCCCTTACGTCAGTTATAATTACGTAAACTCTAAAGGCTATTAAGGCTTAAAAGTGGTCCCCTAACGCCTTTAACCTCTTCTTTAGACTTTTATATTTAGTAAGGTTAATCTAATAATCTTCCAGATCGCCTTAATAATTAGTGGTTTACGCGGCTGTAAGCTCCGAGAGCCGCTTAGGGTGGCGTACGATTCCGTTAATGGTCTTTCTCGGAAAGTCTAAGAACGTTAGCTTTTCCAGCTCCATTAGCCACGGTTCTTCTCCTTTAAGGTCCACGTATTTCCATAAGCCAGCTCTCTCTGCGTAGCTCCGGAAGCTCCTCGACTAGAGTATCTAGTCTTTCAAGCTCGTGTAGATGATTTCTAGAGCCTTCGTATTAGCTATAGCTTTATCGTTTAAAGGCTTTCGCGGTGTTCGCAAGCGTTAATGCCTAACGGGGGCTGCTTATTAACGGTTTATTCGGCTTAACGCGTGAAAATCGGGGCTCTGCACGCATTATAATTTACGCGCCGATAGAAAAGCAGTAATATTATCGCTTGTTTGAGACTCTTAATTGTAGAATTCAACGCAGTCCACTAAGAACACAGTAATTACCGCCATCAAGTCTTGTTGTCTTCAGGGAGCCGTCCTCTCAGCCAAGCGAAGCTCTAGTGCTCGGCCGCGCTGCGGTTCCGTGGCGCCAAGGCGCGATTACGTAATTTGACAGTAGTCGCCTTATTATGCAGTGACCTAACCGTTCAGCGGGAAGCTGTAGGGGAAGCACGGGCCAGGACGCACGGACCACGGAGGTTGAGTCCTAGCTAATCATGAACCAATCACAGGAGTCCCGGAGGATGGGACCATCGGGACACTGGGTGTCCCGAGAGTAGTTAACCCCGGAACGGGCCCGTCCCCAAGGAGGAGGACTCTGGGACAAGGTTAATATTCCAGTATATAGTCACCATTATTGTGCCGAGGATGTCAGGAAGAACTCTTGTTCTTCACGCTAGTAATTCACTGTTCCTTGAGTCACTACTCATCGCGCCTCACTTCCCAGCTTGTTCTGTGTCTACTGAGGCAGCGGCCTAGAGTGAAGAACCCCCAGTGTACCCGTCTGAGAGGGTTGGCTTCAACCTTCAGCCTTGAGATCACCCCCAGTCTATGGGCGTTCCGCCTTACGTCTTGTCTTAACCCCTTGGGGTGCAAGCCGTAACAGGATCTTGGTCAACAGATAGGCTTCTAGAATAGGGGTTCCATGAGCTAGTTGTTTAGATGGATTTTCAGATAGGTACGAGGATAGGTACCGATAATGAATGGTTCTGAGTCTTTTCTCTTCGCCCATTTCCGAGGAAGGACTCTCCTAGAACCTATCGCGACAGGCAGAGAGTTTGGCAAGTGCACATCCAGTCTGCAAGACAGCCCATGATGAATTATCTTTGATTGCCATCAGGAGTTCATTACGTAGAAATGTGGCGAAGGTTGAACTTAGACGAAACAGAGCCAAGACCCGGCCGGGCGGTATGGGGGAGATGTAAAGTTGTGGCACAGTCTCTTAGCTTCTGAGGCGGAAGAGGAGAACGCCGATAGGTGCGCTAGGAACTGTCCATGAGCCATTCTCGTGTAACCACAGTGGCCGAACGGCGCACGTCTGCGCCTTATTGACTACATACCTAGAGTTAGCCACAGCATCGCTTGTATGCTCAGGGGTTGCTGTGACTACCTACGCCTCGGGGTTGGCCCGATGTCTCCCTCACATTGGCTGGGTTACAACAACATCATCAGATGAGCGCGTATTTGGTAAATGAGGCAGTTCTGTAAGGCATAATGTCCACGGTGAGCAGTTGAGTTCGATGGGCTCTCAAGAAGCACAAATCTCTATATAAACACCACGGTTTCTCTCAATCTAGGTTGCCTTCCCTTCATCATTACAACAAATTAGAAGCACAAATTAGCAGCCCGTTAAGATACTACACACCGAGAAACCTATCTCTTACCCCCTATCTCATTCTCACCATCATCATGAAGCTTTTCATTACCCTCGCCATCCTTGAGGCTGCCGCAGCCGCTGCTGTGGCGCCAGCTATCACTCGTGAAGTCGATCTGAACAAGTACACCGCCGGAGCTGGGGATCTTAAGTGGACAGGCGTTGCCAAGCCTGGCGAGGGGCCGATCACCCTCACGGGAACCATCGAGGCCAGACGCCCAGGAGCAAGCATCGTATCGCTCTCTGCTAACGTGGAAGAAAGTCCGTTTACGAGCAAATCCTCACCATCAATCCCAACTACGATGAGGAGGTGCTCGGTATCCCCGCTAACTCAAGCGCTGTGGCTGCTCGCGAAATCACAGCTCGGGATCCTATCAACGAAGCTGTATGAAATTCCTCCCCATTTCCCCCCCCCTACCTATCTAATGACGAGAACTTGCATGTGGCTGATGAAGATTCGCATAGTCCATCAATTGTAACATTGCCGGCCTCAACACCATGGGCGCCGACGCCTACGAACAGCTGCAGTACCTTCGTGTAAGTCCTGACCCCCTCGCAACGCGGAAAGTGCAAAGTGCCTCGACGCTAACAGCACCTCAACAAGGAAAAAATCGGCGACTAGGTCCTTCATGTCGGCCCTGGTTGGGGAACCTACTCCCGCGTCTCGTGCTCCTGGAGCACCGCCGTATTCCTCTACAACGACGCTCCCCGCTAGCTTGACGTCCTGGCCAGAATCGTTGCCGACAACCTGGCTGGAATTATGGCCAAGTGCACCGACAGCACTGCCCTCATTGCCCCTTGCTGCGGTGGAGGAGGAGACATGACTGACTAGGTTCATTACGTTCGTGGACAGGTAAGCCCTCATTGTTGATTTCTAGCTATCCTTGTCGCCGGTGCCTGGACTGATAAACTTCCCACCTAGATCTTCTCCTTCGATAATACTTGGAACGTCATCCTCAAGAGCGACCATTGTTAGGCTAGGGAGTGGAGTGGGGAAGATGCAGAGGAGGTAGAGAGAGGACGGGTGTTAGAGAGAGGAGTGAGCCGGTGAAAATCTAGTCGTGAGAGAGAGGTTGTAAGCTGTTGGTCCATAAGCACTGGATGAGTGTGGGCATTGTCAAGTGTCGGGACACGGATATTGTAACGAGGGTCCGGCTGCAATAGCTTCGCATAGAGGCTTGGAACGTTTGGATTGTTTGGATACTATGATAACTTCTATGGCCTCAAGGCCCTTGCTCTTCACTCTCTGGCTCCGCCAAGACTCCTCATTATACCAATTTTGTCGGATGCAACCTGTGCTCAGTCATCCCTGTGCTCAATTGTGGTGGTGATGAGCAATCCTCAGCCGTGTGACAGAGGCGAGAAACCCCCAGGGAGCATCGTTCACAACAAGGTTAAAAGCTCTTTGTTGGTTCAAATTCTGACTGGGGCCATAGGCCTCCAAAGCTTCCTATTCAAACGGCGGGTATCGGGGGTCACAACGCCCTACTATGAGTGTGGAGAAGGACGGGAGACTAATGTGGTGCTAGGCCCCACCGTTAGCTCGAACGTGGAGGAGAGCTAGGATCTAAGCACGACGGAACTTTTATTCTGTCCTGCAGAACACTAGTCCCTCAGCTGCACGGTTAACGGGGAGGATCCTGAGCTGGCTGATGGACTCAGGAAGACTGGGGATTTACAGCTTGGCAGGTAGCCAGTGTGTCTTCGGCTGCCAGCTGATGATGACTGGCTGCAAAAATCGGCCCTCCATCTTGAGGGCAGCTGCTAACGACGCAGAGGGGGCCAGTTTCCTGGACCAATCATTTCCGCCCATGCAGGCCCCCACGATCACGCGACAACCGCTCGACACATCCCGCTCAGCTCTACCGCGGTGAACCAGAGGGCTAATTTTCTCGTCCATTGGGCCTCTGAACGAAAAAAAAATCCATTAGTTCCGATTTCCCGCCCTGCTCTCAGCCCGGCCCGCCGCCCTGGTCGAACGCCGCTGCCCTGACCGCAGCTCGACAGTAACGCCGCACACGACTGGTCCGTGATATTCGCCCCCCGACACGGGGCCAGTTTCGGTCTCCTGGGGCTCAACGAGGCCTAGCGGTCTATTGAGCCTGGGATCGGCTTCCTTTTTACTTTACCTTGAATATTGACGGGGCCAATTCTCTCGGCGAGATGGGCCCTACCCTTTTGCTAGGAAGAATCCCTGCCGAGGCTCAACCTTGGGAGCGACGGGGCCAATTTCGAGTGCCATAGGCAAGATGTTTTGGCGAAGGGATCAACACGAGGCATATGACGATGAAGGGTATAAAGCGCGAGGATGAGCTCTGGGTTCCTCCTCCGAGTCCAAGCACGGCGCAAAGCACAGAGATCCAGGAAACACTTCGCTCCGCGCCTCAACCACCTCTAGCTTAAGCTACCGATTTTATTTCGCGTTCTACACCGATCAAATCGGCTTCCCAATCTTCAGCAAGTCAGTATTAATCGCTCGTAGGAGACCCCTCTCTCAAAGAAGACTCTAACCATGATAGTTCTAGCCATGACCAACTCCGGGCAAACATCCGGTGCAGCACTGCTGTCAGTCAAGCGCCCCTCCCGGGGAAAGCCAAGCTACAACACGCCAGCATTCACTGGAAACAGCGCCATGGAGAACTGGATGCTCCAAAGCATGAAGGACGATCCGTGGAACGCGATTGGGATGGTATCGAGTGCCGCCTCCCCGTCCCAGACTTTTCCGGAGGATGGGGGCAGCGATGGTTGGAGCACGACACCCGCTGCAGGAAGCGCTGGTTCCACTAAGGGCAGTCAATAGGATATACCGGAGGTTGATATACTGGGGGTTGGCAGGGTGATAGATGTTCATAAACGGTACCACTATGCTCCGCCCCAGTCACCGTGTTCTGTGTTTACTCGTGCATTATCAGAAGACGTCAAATGACCTTCATATTGTAAACTATCTACATGGCTAACATCGCTTCGACCACACCGAATGGTAATATCCAACTACATTGTCAATGACAGCAATCACGCGTCAACAACAGCATACCGAAGCAGACCCATCACCGCCCCGAGAAGAATCGCCAGAGGGGCAGAAACTTTGAACCATCTCCCTCCAACGTAGCTCGTCGCCACAATAACAACCCACCAGGCGTCATCCCCAAGACTTCGGCCAGCCTGGAATCCCTCATCGATATAACCCACCAAGAAGATACGGTACACGGCCGTGTAGATCAAACCAACCGCACCCGCGTTAATCCCCCTCAGCAAAGATTTGACCCAGCGCCTGTTCCGCGCCCCGCTCCAGATGCCCATGGTGCCGTGCACGAGGATCATACCCGGGCTGAAGATAGCCACCCAGGCAATGAAAGCCCCGGCAATCGAGCTATACCCGCTGTTGATCGCTGTCAAGCTGCCCAGGAAAACGGCAAAGTTGAAGTTCGGGCCAGGGAACGCCTGGATCAGAGCGAGCCCGATCAGGAAATCACGCGGGCTGACCCAGCCCTCGGCAACGACGTATTCACGGAGCAGGGGGATGACGACCGGTCCACCGCCGAAGATGATGGTGCCGGCCAGATACATGTTGGAGAAGAGCCGGTATAGGAGCGGGGTTGGCTCTGGCAAGACGCTGCGCAGGACCATGGCGGCGATGAAGCTGAGGAAGAAGCACCCGATGATGACGGCACCGGTTTTCCAGGAGAAGCCGAGTTGCAGGTCCTGAGGGATGATGCGTGGCTCGTTCTCTGCCGTCGAGGCGGAGGCACCTGAGTCCTTGGATCTCGGTTCCGTTGTCGGCAGTTCAGTCTGCGGCTGGATCGGGCGCTGTCGGTCCTCGAGCTCTTGCTCGGAGGTTGCCGGCGCAGTGGCATCTTCCTCGCTTGGTCTCCTTTGATGGGGCGCAGGCTTTGGGGCCCTCACCCTCCTCAGTCGACTGAACAAGCGGCCGGTCGCCTTGATCGGTCTATGCACCCAGCGAAAGTCGAAGATGAGGGTGGCGAAGCCGGAGGCGAACATCAGTACGGGGAAGTACCACAACGCGTTGTACAGCATGCCTGCAGAAGCGCTGCCGAAGACGACAATTCTGGTCAGTGGATCAGTGATAGCTTTCTCAGACAGCTCGACGGCCGCAAGCGCAATCACACCGACAGTGGCCGAGTTGAGGCCGGAGAGAAGAGCGTAGACCGGTCTTGGCAGCGTCTCGGCAATGTTGGCGACGCCGATGGAGAGTCCGTACATGCCGATGGCGCCGGGAAGACTGCCGGTGCTTCGTTAGGTAGGAAGATTCCTTGACTCCGTAGTATCGCGCAACGTACCTCCAGAGCAAGAAGCTCAGAAATGCCGCCCAGAAGCCGCCCTGGATCAGGTTGATGCAGTACAGCATCTTGGTGCTGGCTGGCCCAGATAGCGATTGGACGATGCTGAATATCTCCTGGAAGACCTGCTCGTCGATCCATTTCGCCTTTTTGACAAACTTGTCATTGAACTAGGACCTAGTCAGCGTCTAAGACGTTCCGGCAGATGCGCGCCCGCACTCACGATCTTGAAATGGACGGGCGGCCCTCCGAAGGCGGTCACACCGAGGTGCCAATTGTTCCGAAGGACCTTCCACGCCCGGAGCGCGACGGCGCGGGCTTTGCGGGGCAGTCGGCCCGGGGTTGCCATCGAATCCGCCATTTTCCAATGTCTCAGATGTGATGCGAATCGCGCATGCCACTCAATGTGTCGGTTGCGACGCAGGCGACACAGCACTGCAGGCAGACAAGAAATTGCTGCTGCGGGGAGATTTGAAGGTGGTGTTGAGGATCCGGGGACGTGGGATGGGCCGCCTGCATGTCAATTGAGCACTGGGTCAGAAATTTCAAGGGGGTTGCTTTGCCATGGATGACGCGATAACGCCCCCCTCGCTAGCGCTGCCCACAGCGACCAATGGGCGCTCTGAGCCCCTCGAGATCACGTAAGAGCTTGGTTTCCGAACCGGCACGTTGGGAAGCTGTGGGGGCCGAATTGGCACCTGTCCATCACAAAGAGATACTTTCACTTGGGTTCTGGGGCTGAATGGAAGACTGGCAGGACATTACCGGCAGCATTGGCTCAAAGGCGACGGGCGAAAGAAAAGCTGATGAGAAAAACGCTACCAAGTCAAGCTCATTTCCGGGACACCGAGTCTCATGAACAGCAGCAAATCACCCAGAAGCCAAGCCGTCAATGGGTAGTTCTTGCGTAATATTCTCGAATCCGAAAACAGCTTGGTTTCCTGCGACGAATCTGGGCACACAAAATTTCCTTTTTCGTCCGTCATCCTGAGCTGGGGTGAGCTGTGGCTGATTTGTCCTGAGCTTCCCCTGATTCTTCCCTGAGCTAGGGTGATCCTATACGCCGCCGCAGCATAGCCTCAGAGGCCCCTTTTTAGTCCCCCCGGCTAAAGTTTTCTCTTAATGGAAAGCAGATGACGTGTAATCTATAAGGATAGTTCTCAGGCAACAATTCCAATTACGGCGCACACGCGTACTTAGTGTACGTGTGACTCGGCCTGGAAGGCCTATTGTCAAAGCTGAGCAACCCCATGCCTACCAAAAACTCAAAACAAACCAGGTTGGGATCCAATCACACCAATTTCAAACCTATAGCATATATGCTATGCCACAGAAGGATTCGGTACGGATGGAGTCGCTGACGATAATAGCAACGTCACCTGTGCTTTTATCTTGTTGACAAGTCATTCTCTACGGTACTATTAGGCATATATAGGCTGTCTATTAAATTTTCAACTCCTGCTAGAGAGATCTTAGAGAATTTAGTGATGTGAGCGGTTAGTTTTGTGATAAAGTTTTCATCTTCATGGGACCCGACCTCGTTGATACTCAGGTACAGATACTTCTCCTACGCAGACATTTATTCTGCCGGCAGAAATTTACCGCCCAGTGCCAGCGACCCAGTTCTCGGCCACGAACCCATATTTACTCCCCGCTACCGTGCGCTACGTACCTTTTCTACCGGCAGAATTCACCGTTCAGCGCAAGCGGCCTAGTTCTCGCCCCAGGCCCAGATCTTGTTTCTGCTACCTCGCTTCATACCTGTTCTGCCACGACAAGACGTTCTTCTATTTCGCGCTCGACTGCTAATCCTAGCATCAAAAATTCATTACGACGCTAAAGCTGATCTCACTTTTGCTCTCATACACTAGGTCGTTACATACTTGAGAAAGCACAAGATCTACCAATAAAAACCCTCATACTATCACTAACTAAGAGTCCCAGGATGTTTATGGACAGCTCTACACTATTACAAATCTGAGCGCACGAAATTTCCTTTTTCGTTCTTAATCCTGAGCTGTGGCTGATTTATCCTGAGCTCTCCCTGATTCTTTGGGGTGATCCCGTACACCGCCGCCGCACAGCCTCAGAGGCCCCCTTTCAGTCCCTCCGACTAAATTTTGCTGATAAAACTGGGCCACTTCGCCGTCTTCTTTGGCGAAGAAAGGTGCCAGGAGGCTCCATGGCTCCCTTTCGAAATCGACGTGCTGCTTCAGCGCCCACCGACCAAAGCAAGCCAGCGGGTCAATAGGATCGGTTGTCCGGCGAAGAACTTTTTGGTGCTTTTTTTCCACCTTCGATAGCGATAGCTTGCAAGGGGAGATCCGCGTCGAAGATTTCTGATTTGTCGTCGTTTATTATGAGAGCAATGTCTGCCTCTCGCTCGATCAACGCCAGTACTCTAAAGATCTTACGATACAATTTTGTCAGCTGCGACTCTGGCTGCGATGATGATGGCACTTGGCATACTTGCTGCGCGTACCTGGCAATGTCATGAGGCTTCAATATGGGATCCTGCTCCTGGATCGCTTGATAGGCGTCGTTTTCGGTAAGAATCTCCTCCAAATATCCTCGTGGGAGAAACTTACGTGATGTTTGATTTTGAACTGCCGGCGTGTATTTATACTTTTTAATCCGTAACCTATGAATATTACACTTAAAAGTTGCTAGCTTTGATTTAGTTATTTTATATATAAAACCCGTAGCCGTATAGTTAACGACTTATCTTCACACTTATCTTATAACGTAAAAGCAAGGTATAATATATTATTAATGTTCTTTATTACAAAACTACTATTTGTCGAACTCTTTAAGTCTAGAATTTTACTATAACAGCAAGTTTACGACTGTAAAATCGACACCACAAATTTCCCTATCCTTCCTTGGAACTGAGCAGTTGCCGCCTTAGGCTGAGCCAGACTGAGCGAGGCGGTCACTGTTCTGGGCTGCCTCGGCTATAGTTGCCACGGCCCAGTTTGGGACCTTGTAAACCGCCACCTCCTCGCCTCGCTTTCCTTCACTCCAACGACAAGCCATGTTAGTCTACCTAGATCTTAAAATCAATATACTTTGCTAACCGTGTTCGCGCAAAAGACCAACTAAGGCGGCCACTGCGAGGGTCACGGCCAACACACCTACCCATCGCCACCGCCCCACTGCCCCGGGGCCTTGATCCACTTTATGCTCGTGTACCCAGACCTCGCCGTGGGAGGTATGATCCCAGCAGCACCTTTCCCGTCACCGCTGCCGACTAGCATCAGTACGACCATCACGAGGGGTAAGTACGGCTCCGAAGAGGCGTATGACTAGAGGGCCCAACGCGGACTCGTCCTCGTTAGGGGAGGATGATGGGCAAGAAGAGGTGGACCAGGAGAACGGCGGAGCGGCGGAGGAGGTGCCTATGGAGAAGGATAAGGTGGCTTCCGCTAAGTAGTGATCTTGTCTCTTGCTTCTCGCGGCGAGGTGTTAGTTTTGGGGCATTTGCGGTTATGTTGGTATTTGTTGCAGTATTACATCAAATTAGTAGAAAGAAGGATTATATTAATCTACCTGAGTGGAAAAACGGTCTTCCTGGTGATCTAGTAATACAGCGATTCTAAGAGGGAGTAATCCAAGGGAGGCGCTCCCTTTGTTGTTGTCTCAGAGAGCGGAATCGATCGGCGCGGCTTGTTGGAATGAAAGGGAGAAGAATTGAGACTATCGCGGGTACTGGATTGTGTGACATCAGGAAATGATTGGAGAAATTGCCGAGCATGATTTAGACGACTATGCAGTACTCTGCGGTTCGAATAGCAACTTTTCGCGAGTGCAACTCTCTTCCAAGCAACTATTTTGAACCTTCAATTCCCTAGATTCCAGAGTGCGAGGTTTCTGACAGTACCACTGCAGGTGTACTTAGCCGTGGAGGGGTCAATCGCTCATGCCGATGTAAACTGAAATAGTAAAGGCAGAAGCATTATCAGTGATACGGAGGAGGACGGTGACGACGACGACGACGACGACGACGAGAACGAGGGATAGTGCAATTGGGGGTGTAAACGGGGATGATGGAGGACATAGTTTGACTAAAGGTATCCATCGCCAAGATAAAACATTCTTAGGACATGATTCCCATCTTCATTCGCGCAAGCCCAGCCATCTAGAACACAATCCACGCATATATCGAAATCATCGTTGTGCTGGCAGCAATCTGCAAGGGGTGGTTAGCTTGACGCGCTGGACTGCGTTACGTGACTGTTCCTGCAAGAGAAGACTTACGCAAATATACCTCCTGAGACATGGTCTTCTTGCAAGCATCGCACACCAGGGTAGCTGGGGTGCCGAGATCACGATTGCAGGTGGTATACTTTGCTGCTTTGAAATCTAGCGCATGATGGCTCGGACATCGGATACCGCGCCCGTAGCAGGGTTGACACAATGTAATATTCACATTGGCTAGCCCAACTTCCGGATGGGTGCCCTGGCATGCTGCGGTGGTTGGTTGCTTAGCTTCAGGCATAATTAGAGCAGACCCCCTGGGACGAGAAACTTACAGTAGTGCGGCTTCGCTCGAACTGGAGCGAGGCAGAAGTCGCAAAACGGGACGTCCACTGAAATTGTTAGCAGCGCAACGCGTGAGTAGAGGGATCTGCAACATGCTCTCGAGTCTGACGTCGATATCTCCGTCCCTAGCAGCTTCTAGCAGACATTCCTGCTGCTGAGCTATGGTCCTTTGCTTCGAAACCGAAATCGACAAGGCTGGAGGCCGCACGCTCGTGTCCAACCAAGTCTGCGTTGTGTGGTCGCTCACTTGAATCGTATTTTGGCGGTACTTTAGCCCTTGGGCAATAAGGTCGTTAGTATTTCCAGAGCTGCCCAGGAGCAGTGGGCGAACGCCCCAGTACAGAAGATGACGGTTATCGCTGCACTGCACGTTCCGTGAGAGAATGCATGCCTCGCATAAATCGATCTCAAGACAGCAGCAGTCTCGAGGAAACTTGGGTTAGTCTGCGTATGGGAAACCTGGTGGAAATTGGGACACATATAACTCACGGAGGTAAAGCCCGCCAATAGGCTTCCGGCACCAGGAATTACTACACCATATTGGCGATTCCGGCTGCCAGAGCCGAGGACAGGTTGATGATGCCTGCCGAATTTGCCAGTAGCGATCCTCGATTAGAAAATGGGAGCGGTCAAGGCACCCTCGTCCTAGCCCGTAGCACCCAGTGCAGATTCTTATGTCGCAGCGGTAGCACACTTTTTGCGCGGAGCATCAGCTGGCAGCCCTCGACAAGTGCAAACTGCTTTCGGGGGACACTCACCATAGGAACTACCTCGCCCGACGGAAACTCTGCAGCAGTCGCACCAAACGGTTATCCCGCTTCGCTGAATGCCTCCGTAGTTCAAAAGGGTTTGACTGTGCTGTCCCACCCCTGCCATTCCTCTTCCCAACGGGTTGATCCCCCAGACAATTCGGGGGTATCCGCTGGTGGTCAAAAAGATGCGCAACACGTCGACCACGCCTTCTACGCGTCGCTGCTGGATCTTGGACGCTTGGAACTGAACGGCTGCCTGGTTTTGCAGCGCCCCGATAGCTCGCTCCTTCTCTTGTCTCTCCGCCTCGATTCTCTCAAGTTCCGCCTTGGCGCGCAGCGCCGCCTCCAATTTCTTTTGCTGTTCAATATCTTTGTGCTTCTGTTGCATGCGCTCCTTGTGCCGTAGCTCTTGCTGCGCAAGCTGTTCTTTTATGCGCAGCGATTCATTCTTCTGTCGCATCTCCGCTTGCAACCCCCTCCGCTGCGCTTCCCCTCGCGACTTCTGCTCCTCGGCCGCTTTCTTCTCCCTTTTTACCCCTTGGGCTCTCGCTTGGTCCTTCGCCTTCTTCAGCCTCTCCCTCTGCACAGCCGCCGCATCTTCATCTATTAACGCCATGCCGGCCATCGTGTCCTCTAGCCTCGCTCCGGACGCCATCTCCTCCTGCGCCCTCGTCCGCATCGGCGTCGCCATCGCCATCCGCTCCAAGACCCCTACGAATTGCCCATACTCCCTCCCCATCCGCTCAACGGTCGCCCCCCCATCGCGAAACGGCTTCCATCCATCCTCGGAGCCTAACAATTCCTTCTCTCTTGCAGCGCCGACCGCTTCTTCAACCTCGTTCCAGAACGTCGTAACGAGCAGCACCATCCTAAAACACTGCGGTCCGAGCATCTTCTGCACCGTTCGTATCATCTTGCGACTCGACCCGCGCAGCCGCTCGTGGTTGATCGGATGAAGGTAGACGATGGCCGTAAGGGCGTCGCCGCTGCGCTTGAGCCAAGACATGAGCTCTTCGAGGATTTCGTAGTCGGTGCGTTGCGTATCGTCGAAGCCGGGCGTATCAGCTAGGTGGATGGAGCCGGAGGGTGTTTGAAGAGTGTAGCTTGCTACGTGCGTGGTTTGGGAGTGCAGAGTGTGGCCGACTTCGCAATCCGGGGAGCCGGTGATGCCGCGGATGAAACTACTTTTCCCGGACCCGGTGGTGCCTATCACGGCGATGATGGGGGTTTTTGGATAGGTCATGATGAAGGTTGGTGGTGTTCCATCCGGATCGTATCGGGGGGAGGATTCAAGAAGGGGAAATGAGGGGGATGATGGAGATGGATCGAAGTTGTCCAAGTATTGTGGCTCCCCCCCCCCCCCCCCCCTCCCCTAACCCAAACCCCTCCAAAAAAAAAAACAGCCCACCAGCCCAGACGACAGGTGGTGTGTTGAGTGATTTCCGCGGGTGGCTGTTTTATGTTCAGCTCTGCGAGGGATTTCATTCGGTGATTGGTGTGAATGCAGGCCTTCGGGACGCCACAGCGCCAATGCTAATTCCCTTGGGACATCCAGTCATGCAAAACAGGTGCGCTCGCAGCGGAAACGCATCCTCAAAAAGGTGATCAGGTTCTGGATTCCTCGGCTGCCGCTTTTTTTCTTTTTCCCCATCATCCCCGCTTCCGTCCTGTCCCCCGAAGACGCATTGCTAATTATTATTCCTTTGGACGAAGAGCAAGCGCCACCAGACGAGGCAATGACCAGCACAACCAGCGAGTCCTCCGCTGCTCGTCGGGGAAGCATGTTGCTCACGAATCCTGCGCCCTTGTTCAGCCCCGATGACGTCTACATTGCCGTTATGGGGGTGACGGGGTCAGGGAAGAGCACTTTCATCTCAAAACTATGTCCCACAGCCGTTGCGGGCCATAACTTGGTGTCGGGTAAGTGTACGTCCAATCACATCGGTAACCGGGCGGTATTTCTCACTTTGCGGGGATAATACGAAAAAGAGACCAAAAAAATCGGCGTGTATACCTACGACTGCGGCGGCAAGACAGTCCATCTCATCGACACGCCGGGCTTCGACGACACGTACAAGTCAGACACGGACGTGCTCAAGGAGCTAGCGTACTACCTCGCCAAGTCGTACCGCGAGGGCCTCCTCCTGACGGGCATAATTTACCTGCATCCCATAACACACAACCGAATGAACGGCACGGCCTTCAAGAACCTGCGCACCTTTCGCAAATTGTGCGGCGAGCAGGGTGTCGGTTCTGTCGTCCTCGCCACCACCATGTGGGAGAACGTCAACCCGCCCGAGCTGGGAGACCAGCGCGAACGCGAGCTCGTCAACACGCCCGAGTTCTGGGGCGACATGAAGCAGGCGGGGTCCGAGGTTCGGAAGCACTACAACACGCGCGACTCGGCCGAGGCCATCATCGCGTTCCTCCTCGCCCGCAGCGGCAAGACGATCCTCGGCCTGCAGGCCGAGATGGTGGACTAGTGTCGCTCGCTAGAGGACACGGAGGCCGGCCGGGAGGTGGACAAGGAGATGCAGGAGCAGCGTGTAGTTTTTGAGCGGCGTCTCGAGTCGACCAAGCGCGAGCTCCAGGAGGCCATCGATAAGAAGGACCAGGACCACGTCGATGAGGTCCTCAAGGAGCAAGCCCAGTTTGAGGCCAAGCTGGCGGCCATTCAAAAAGGGCGAGACGACCTGCGCATCAGCATGGAGAAGCTCATCGCCGAAAAGGACAAGCAGCACATGGAGGAGATGTCAAAGGTCAAAGAACAGCTCTCGGGCGCGCAGGAGACGCTCAAGAAGCAGGTCGAAGAATACGAAAGCTTCAAACGCTTCCAAGAGGCGAAAAACGAGCAGCACGAGGTGCAGAAGAAGGAAGCCGAGGAGAAGTACAACGCCTTGCAGCAGTACGCCAACGAAGCCGATCTAGCTACCCTCATGATGGTTCTCACCGTTGCGCGGTCCGAGGAGAAGAAGGCGGACGAAGCCAAGATGAGAGACGCTCTCATGATGGCGAACATGATCAAGGGGTAATTATGGGACAGCCCCCCCCCTCTCTCTTCATCCTCCCTAGCCGCCGCTCCGCAGGTATTCAGCGCGTCTAACATTTACTGTCACGGTTGATAGGGCCAACAGCGCATCGGATCCTTCGCCACCTCCGTATCAAGAGTTTACCAACCAGGCTCCGGCACCTCAAGTCCAAACAATATACGTGCAACCGCAACAATCTGGGTATAACGAGGGGCTTGCCGCGGGCGTTGGGTCCGCAGTCGGGACGATGGGCGCCATGTCCGGTGTTGCCTTGGGCGGGGCTGCGGCGTTAGGACTGTGTAACGTTATGTGAGCGGACCCTGAAAAAGTCGGTACGAGTATGATAATCTCGCACGCGATTTAAAAAAAACAAGGGTTCCTCAACATACAGCGGGGCCTCTTTGTTGCATAACTGCTTGATTATATTACTTGTGTTCATCAGCTTTCTGGTTTGTCAGAGAGCCTGTAACTGTATTTATACGTTTTGCTAAACTGAACTGACACGGTCAGTTCAGTTCCGATTAGCCGTATTTCACCATACTCTGACCGACGGTATTCTAACCCCTGACCAGAATCGTTTTCTTGGGAACGCTCCTGCGGTGTCTATATTTGGGCCCCTATATTTTGGGCTCGGCATATGCTGGTACATGTTGCGGGATAGCATCTGACATCCTGATCTCATCGTTAGGACGGCTCGTAGTATCCTGGTACTATAATTAAAATGGTATTTAACGTACTAGTACATTATATGACCTAGTACTTAACAAACTGGCATAGGTAGGAATTATGAACCCATCACCTCCCTCGCCCTCAATATATGCAAAGTCCAGGACCTGGGCCTTATAAAGCTTTTCATCCAAGCTTATCGGGCGCTGGAAGCTTTTTCAAGCTCGTGGTTGGCAGATTAATCCGTGCGTTTGCTCCTATGTGTGAGCCTGCGAAAATCTTCAAAACCCTGCGACGGCACAAGTCTATACTGCGCTTCCAGCGGAGGATGCTGGGTCGTGCTACTTCTGCCCTCACAACATGCCCGAGATTGTCCTTCACCGGGCAGCTTTTCTCCGCTGGCTAGTGGAGATGGCCGGAGCAGACCCGTCGATACGATGTACATACACTGGCTGGTGGGGCCGAACTCCTGTTACTATCGCTGGGATGCTTCGGGCAGAGAGTAACTGCTCTCTTCCCGAGGGGGTAACGATGGCTGAGGAAGTCAGCAAGTTTTTTAGGGACTAGACAAGGCTGTCGCGTTGATGGACGGCATCCAACTTGCATGCAGGCTCTCTTTTTCTCCCCTTCTGAAGAGTCAAATAATTAGCTGTATCTTTCTAAGTCTAGTCCACGCTTTCAACAAACTCCAACTGCAGCCGCAAGGCGTCCAAGTCGGATGATATATACTTCTCCCTTTCCGCAGCTGAAACAATCGACTTTGCAATCACCGTGCTTTCGAAGCTTCCGTCTCTTGCAAGTCTAGCCAGGGCGGCTGAAACTGGCGTGTTGCCAAATGTATCCGTCGCATCGACAAGCGCGCCAAGGTCGACCAGCGTTCTCACTGCGTTTGAGTTGGAGCTCTGGACTGCGGCGAGGAGTGGTGTAACACCCTCGTTGTCTGCTGAGAGAATCGCTTGCCGATCGGCTGTTACCAGGCACCAAATGACCCCTACCCTGGACGAGATTCCTGTACAAGCTGCGTGGAGTGCGGTCGAGCCCCGGTGGTCACGACTACTAACCACTGCGGGCTTAGATTTTATCAGCAGCCTGACGACGTCGAGGTTAATGTCGTCACGGCTGCATGCGGTATGGAGGGCTGTTCGACCAAGGTGGTCACTCGCAAAGACGTCCGCCCCAAGCTCCAACAGCCGCTCGCAAAGTTTCAGATCGACGACTTCTGTTGCGAGACTCAGTGGCGTGTGGCCAAGAGGGCTGACAACGTTAAGGGGCAGAGATCTGAGGCCAGATCTGGAATTCAAATATGCCCATGCGCCGTGCAGGTCTCCGCGGCGTATCATGCTGTGAAGGTGGGGCTCACGCGATGGGTTATGGAGCCCCTCGACGTCTTGTTGTACAAGCCTAGCCAGATGCGCCTGTTGGACATCTTGGTGTACAAGTCTAGCTGCACGCGCCTCCTTCACCCTGTTGCTTCGCAAGGGTGCCATGTGGGCTTGACCAAGGAGACTGTCGTCGGGGAGGAGACTGTCGTCAGGGGATGGGAACAGGATCTCAACCCACGATTTCAGGTTTTGGTCGGACAGGTATTCGCACAGAGTGTACCCGGGATGGATATCCTCTCGCAGCAGCCGCCACCGATCCCAAAGCATGCTACTTTGAAGCCGCTGGGTTAGCTCTTGTGGATTTGCTTCCAGCAACTGGGCGTGCAAGGCGTGGACGGCCGGCATTGTTATTGCGTATTGAAGGAGAGGAGTATCCGCCCCGAAAACTGTTGGCCCGAGGATCGGCAGTGCGTTACTGTCGTCAACGAGTGTTTCCTTCCAAGTTCCCTCCAGCATGGCGTCTTGGTCTCCACTCAGGAGCAGAGATAGTCTGTAGGCTGCAAGTCGTTCTTCCGAGTCCTCTCCTGGCTCCTGCATGTCTTTCAGCCGGCTGAAGACTCCGGTATCTGTCTGGGAGGCGTCTGTAACCGGGGTTGGCGTCGGGGAGAGCAAATATTTACCCGAGCCTGCAGACCCAAAACTGGCGATGCTCATTGCTCTACCATCCCTCGTGTCCATCGGTTGTCGTTGCCTGAAAGTGCTCTCCCGCGCAGTTACGAGGGCATCCAACTCCCTCAGACACATGTAATCGAAACAATTGTGTATAATGGCGATATGACCAAGCGCAATCGGGTCTCCGGTAAGAAATGGACTTAGGGCCGAAAAGCCATTCTTATGGAGAAAGTACTCGCGGACCGACTGATGGACCACCTGAACGGTTCTGGTTTCACCATCTTCGACCAGAGAGCCTGCTCCGGCGCCAATGGAATCCCATTCCTCGGCCAATCGGTGGTCCAAGGCAAAGAAGTCACCAGTTTGTTTTCTGCTGATGACTTGGACGAGTCCCATTGATATGTCATGTATTTGTCTCTCAAGTTGTTTGTCGTCTTTAGGGTACCAAGAGAATGCTTTCCACTCTTCAATGGACTTGAGGCTGCCGCATCGAACAAAACCCAGGATGTGTCGCCACTCTCGGAGTCGTAGGTTGGGCGCAGCCAAGATTGCCCACTGGAAGAATCGAACTGTCGTCCTCGGGTCCTCCCGGCTCTTTGAGAGTAAATCGGTAAATAACTCCCCGAGCTCAGCCGGCATTTCGTCT
>Ga0247760_1000217_pt1 | contig 64908 bp, 70 predicted proteins | sample UWRJL171409R4_FD_179936 | JGI IMG/M metagenome (GOLD analysis project Ga0247760, IMG submission 179936) | Plant litter microbial communities from Arlington Agricultural Research Station in Wisconsin, United States - UWRJ-L171-409R-4 | ecosystem: Environmental > Terrestrial > Plant litter >... | reverse complement strand
CGGGAGGGGAGGGGGCATTGGGTTCGCTCGTGCTTGTCTGGTAATCTCACGGGAGGGACAAGACGAGACTGCCTCAGGTCCAGAGGTCAGGTAAGGTAGGATACAGTGCGCAAGACAGCGATGTGGATGGCTAGGTACAACGATGTATCTGAGACTGCCGTCGCCGCGGTTGGACGGCGCAGCGGAAGCTGACAGGGCGGCTCACGGCCAGGTATCTGTTTGCTAGAGAGAACCTGCGAGAACCTCGGCGTGGGCCGGGTGGGAACAGCTCCCACGGTGGACAGGCGCTGGTTGGCCAGAAAGCGATCTGCTGGGCGGTGGGGGACTGTCCCAGGGCTGCAATAAGCGGCATGCTGCCATCCGGGAAGGGGGAGCAAGGAAATTGACTGGTGGTTGGGGTGTCGGCTTTGGCCTAGCAAAGCACGTTTGAGAAGGCCTGCAAGGACCATACCCGCGCTTGGAGGCTGTTGGGCTCGTGGGCTGGGCTGAACCTGCGGAGAATGCCCGGAGAATGGGCTGGAGGGGTCGTGGAGGGGCTGAGTCTTCCTTCTGTGCCATCGGCGATCCATCGGAGCGGGAGGCCCAGCATTACGGATGGGGTGTAGGTAGATGGACTGCGGCTTCTCTTTGTCGGCGGCCGCAGAACCTGAGATAGCTCTACAAAACAGGCAGTTGGCTGTTGTCTCACGAGTTGAGCGTTGCCCGTTTGGATGGCGTCCACGGGTAGAGGTCGTCAAAAGGCGGGGGGCGCGACAGAACACCAGAGAACCGCGCATAGGGCTAAGTGAGGGGTTCTTTGCACTTGCTCGCTTACGGCATCGTTAGACCCATCCGCAAGCCAGGGGCCATGTCGATCCAGATGAGGGCTCTTGGCTTCCATGCTGTTGACGGCAGGACGGCAGCGCTCTGATAGCGTACGTAGTGTAGGTAGTAGGCCTGAATTCGTAACCCGTAATCAGGACCATCCGGCAGATCCACCAGACTGGGTCACAGCAGACTGTCACGCAGGAAATGCCATCATGCGGCTTAGCCAAAGCAACAGACCAGTGCAACATGGCACACCAGGCAGACGTGCGCAAGGCATGTTTAATGTCATCCCACATCTCCTCAAAGGGGCTGGATATTGATCTGTAAAAGGTCGTGCCAGAAAACCTGTGTTGTTTCTGGCGGCAGCTGAAACCGTGTTGGCAGCGCTACAAAGCCACAACCTACCACTCCTCAGATCTCGGCCCCACAAACGAAGGATTCCTTGGCGTTGGGCAGCCGCATGTGTGTTAGATTCGGGTACATTGCTACATTCTGCGTGACTCCACGATTATGTGCACATGCACCCAAGCCATTAGGAATAGCAAGAGCGCGGCGGTGGCAATGGAATGTACTGTAGAAAGACTTAGAAGCGAGCCGATCGTTATGCTCGGCTTTTGCCATCCATACCAACTGTGGTGCTCCTCTATCACCAGCAGTCCGATCTAGAGGCGCCTTGCCGCGCGGAAGCCGCTCGCGGGTCCTCCCGTTTCATACCTTAGGTGACGTGACGACGGTTGTGGTATACCGAGTATGCGGTTATGTGGTTGCCTTCCGGCCGATGCTTGCTGGTGGTGTTTGTGCACTCTGCCGCATCAGTCAGAGCCGCGATGGCTGCATGGCATCAGTATGCTGGCGGTCACGACCTTCCGCCGAGCATCTTTTCAATGTGCTCTTGGCTGTTCTTCGCCGTCGTCTCGAGGTAATGCAGCCTCTTGCCGAGGGTCTCGACCTCGGCCTCCATGTCCTTCATCTGAGAGCCTAGCTTGTCTTGAAGTGCTGGCACGGGCAGAGCAACGAACCTAGAGAAGATCAGAAGTCATGAACGAGATTTCATAAAGGAAACGTACATCTTGCCGACGCCCTCATAGATGGGCGTGTCGGGCGGCAACGTGGAGATCTCGGCGCTTGTGAGCTGCGAGAGTCGCATTTCCCGTTGTCTGGACGCCAGCTGTGTGCGTACCAGACCAATCTGCTGCTGTGCAGCAATGGCCTGTGACTCTATCTCCCTCACCAGCTGGCGGCGTCACCAAATGTCAGAGTTGTGCTTCGATGCTCGTGCCCGGTGAGGGTGAAGGTGCGGGGCTCTCACCTTTTGCAGCGCCTCGTTCGACAGTGACATTCTCGCTGCTACACGCCAAACAGGACGAGACGACAAGTGCAGTTCAGATTGAAAAGGAAGACTGAGTATTGTGTTGGTAGCGTTGCGAGGTGAGTGAAGACCAGTTTACATTGCGCGCCAGTGTCAGTGGGGAAGCTTCCTGCTGTGGAAATTTGGGCAAGTTGTGTTATCGCGCCCGTACAGTGCTAATGGGAAAGCCCACACATGGCTGGTTGGACCCCTCCCCCGTTCAGGCTTCCTTCGATTCCATTCCTTCAATATCAATTCAAATACTTCAGACGAGGACAGTCAGCACGCTGTGTATGGCGGCAATTTCCATTGAATTCTGCCCAATCCCACCCTGTGGCTATCGGGATTTTTTTATATCTCCCCGCCCGCATACGGCCTTGCAGCCGAGAACTGACGCCTCACATCCTTCAGCTGCTCCGAGTCCCGCTCTCGCACCACCCACGACCTCCCATGATCGTGACTCACCTACAAACTCGCACAAGAAACACTGCTGGTGGTGCAACTAGGAAGGTTCACTGTGCTTTCTTCTGCGTGCCACCGCGGCTGGGGACGACCTGGGGGATGGACCGCAGCGGAGTCCAGTCCAGCATGAACTCCTTCTCCTTACCGTTGAGACACGTATTGACCCATACCCTCCACAAGATCATGTGGTAAGCTGTGGAGCGGAACAATCTGGGTCAGCCACACGGAAAACACATAGAACAAGAAGAACCGGGCTGGACTGTGCCAAGCCATCACAAGATTTCGGGAATCACATATACGTACCACCTGTGTGTGTGCCAGACAATATTGTTAGTAAAGTATTCTGTCCATGCTTCGGGCTGTAACGGGAATTGGGTCACTGCTCTCTTACCTAAGCCCGTGAGAATGTGCCACCAGCCATGTCCTTCAAGAATAATCGACCATGGCAGCTTCATTTGGTTCCTCGCCTGGATGAGATGGTGGCAGAAGATGTTGTCCATATTCCAAAGGAAGAAGCCCCCCAAGAACATCAAGATGCCGGAAATGGCGAGCGTGCGAATCTTTCGCATGCGTTGATCGCACTCGGCTGGTACGCGCTTTCTCAGAGCCGATTTCACCTCTACTTCCGTCACATAGAAGCCGCGAATCGTCGACGATAGTGTTATGAATCCATACGCTAGCTGGTGAAACACTGGATCTTGGGCGTAGAGATAGTAGACCTAGCGATGAGGAAACGGCCGGTCGGCTCAGCATCACAGACACAGTTTTGGGGATAGCACTTGCTACGAGCATCACTTACCGTAATGAAACAGGCAACTCCTACAAGCAACACCCCTATTGACGCCTTCACTTTCGGGGGTTTTCCATACGAGAATGCAATGTAAGACATGATACAGACCGTGTAAATCATGGGAAGCTCATCAGTGAGCTGCATGGAATCTGTACAGACAGGTTAACTGCGAGAGCGGGGAGATAGAAAGATGGACGAGATTTCTCTGACATTTGAGAGATGTGTGGAAGGCCATCGATCCAAGCCCAACTACCATATAGCCCAGAAACGCTAGGATGAAAATTGGGCCATGGGAGTAAGTGATAACATTTCGGAGCCCCTTGAACCCAAGCCACAGGAAAACCAGGTTTGTGGCCGTGTTGACAGCTTCAGCACAATAGTATGTGATGTTGTAGTCCTGGGAGCGGCCGTGGTAAGCAAACTGCAGTTGTCGCAACGTCGTCCGAGGGGTGTCGGTTGTTTACCTCTTCACACCAGTTCAAGGTAGACGTCGGCTCTCCCCAATAACCATTTCGCGACTCCCGATAGGGTACTTGGAATGCAGACACCTGCGACATTGCCGAGCGATATTGTCGTAATAGAATACCACGCTGGGCGAACGGGTGGGAAAGCCCCTTATCGTTCCTGCGTCCACTGCTGGAATACTAGGCAAGCTCCGAAGTGGGCGAAGCTACGTCAGCTTTGCAATGTTGTTTGTCGAACGTGTCCGTTGATGAACCGGCGGCGGCCAATGAAACGGCAGGATGACGATGCACCACGGTTTTCAGACTCCAAAACAATACAAAACGCCCGAGTTAGACTTGTGCGATGGGAGCCAGGCCGAGGGGCAAATGCATGAGCTTCGGATGGAAAATGACTGTAAAATATATTCTGCCCTATGATGTATGTGGGGAGGGCAACAACAACCGGATGCATCGGGATGACGTCGGAAAGTAAAGAATTCACCTTCCTCTTATTCAGCCCATGCGGAGTTCGGTGCCTGAGATGGACAACCTGGGGCCACTTGACTCCAGGGTCTCTGAGACCTCACGATCCACAGAATTTACCGAGGCCAGCGCCCCCTCGCAGGCGGCAGGGTGTCTGTCCCCAGCGTGCTGGTCCTTCCTGGTCCTTTCCACCTCTGGGTGCGGCTGAAAACGTAGCACGGGCACCTTCCTTCTACACACCTGTCGGGCTTGTGAGCCGAGGAGAACGTTCGTCACTAAAAGGGGATGAATGATATTGATAAAAAGGTGCTGATGCACATGATGCAGAGCTTAGGTACATCAGGAGGTACGAACAGACATGCTCCTCTCTGCTGTGGTGAACGTTGAACCTATTGGACGTCTAGGTGTTTGATTGGCCGGCTGGTGTCGTTGGTGTGGGCCCACTAGATTTGGCCAAAGCTCGGGTCAATCGGCCCCATAATGCCCTGCCAAGCAGTTGCCTGAGAGTTGCTCGTTGATACGAAGTGAAGGGAGCTTGTCGCACATGAACGAGCCCCTCTTAGTACCGACTTGTGTTTCGTTTTCTACGGGCTATTCGCAACTGTATTCTAGAGTCACAGACCTGAGTTCACGAGAGAAACCCAAGGCGAAGTGTCCGAAAGAAAAAAACCAAAGCCGATTCGGCGCTGCCACTTGCGCCGCCCCTGCGCCATTCTCGGATGGACTAGATGTGATCTTGCCGCTATTTGAACACGCGTCCTTCTTCGATGGCACAGAACACACTGTCTACCCGAATCTTTTGAGATATGGCGGCCCCGTCAAAGCAGTCGACAAGATGGGGGTCGTTTCTGTCGCAAGCTGTGGCGGGTGTTGAGGCTCGGTTAGACAACATCCTCGCCGAGGGCGAGGGCGACGGCGCGCAACAGCAGAAGGACACCAAGACAACCTCTCCGTCGAATTCCGCCCCGGCAGTCTCTGCGGTACCTCCTGCCAAACAGAGCCCTGGTATGCTTTGCGCCCCCTATCTGCCAGCTGTCTAACCTCTCTAACGACTCGCTACTTACAGGTCCTTCACGAACGGCGTCCACAGCCCGCACCAACGATCGTCTTCAGGAGAGACTTGCGAGAGCCATTGCTGCTAAAGCAACCGGCCAGAAAGCCGACGCCCCAACCCCGAGAACATCCCTATCGAACCAGGGGAGCCCGCGCCAGAGTATCGACACGCCGAGCCGCCCCTCGATCGAGAGCTTAGATCGACCAAGCTCAGCACCTAAAGACGCACCTTCGCCGCGGAACTCGCAAGATGTCACTCGGGGATCACAGGATGTTTCAAGGCAGACCCTCACTGCAGGGGACCTGCGCAGAGAAGAGGACAAGCCTGAACAGGTCGTTGAGAAACCAAACGGCGCAGATAAACCGCCGAGCAGACCCCTGTCCATATCCGGGCAACCAGAGAATGTATCTTCGATGCAAATCATAGACGAAAGTATCCCGAAGCCGGAGCCGCTACCCGCTACGGACGACGTCAACGGTGACGAGCAGACAAAAAGCGCCGAAAGCCCTCCAGATGATGTGATACTTCAGTTACAAGAAGAAATACACGGCTACGTGGAGCGTATAGACGCTCTAGAAGCTAAGCTTCAGTACCTGGCGCGGGAAACGTCCGATGCGGCGAGGAAGGCTGCCCTAGCCGCGCCGGCAGGGGGCGCTGGGAAAAAGTTGGCAGAGAAGGATCAGCAGATCGCTCAGCTAATGGAGGAGGGAAAGAATCTGGCCAGCACCGAGCAGAAACACCGGGCCATTCTGAAAAAGCTGCGCGCAAAGATCGCCGAGGATGAAAAGGAGTTGAATGTCATGAAGACGGCGAAGGAGAAAACTGGCAAAGAGCTCGAAACCCTGCGCCGTCGCGCCAAGCGAGCGGACGAGCTCGAAAAGGCTCAGGATGACTTACAGAATCGGTTGGAGCAGACGCAAAGAGAGCTCAATACGCTGCGACCAGAATTCCGCTCGAAAGACAACATTATCGGTGAGCTCAGGGCGCAGCTGCAAAAGGCTACGGAGCTGGTGGATGTCATGACGGCAAAAGCGAACGACCAGGGCCGTGAAAAGGACCGACGGCGTATTGAGGAATTGGAAGAGTCAGTTGCGGCTCTCCAGGTTGAGAAGAGCCTGGTGGCAGACCGCGCCAAAATCCAAGCAGCTGACTTGAGAGAAAAGGCCGAGAGGGCGAGCGAGAGAGCACGGGCATTGGAGTTGGAGCTCAAGGCTGAGGCACAAGTAATGGAGAGCAAGCTCGAAGCAATGCGTGTTCGTGCCGAGGAGGCATCGTCCGGCGCAATCGGGGACTCGCAGGTCAAGTTGCTGCGACAGGTCGAGACACTCCAGACGCAATACTCAATTGCTAGTGAAAACTGGCAAGGCATCGAGGCGACGTTGCTCGCCAGGATAGCAAACATGGAGAGGGAGAGAGACGACGCTTTGCAGCGGGAGTCGGATATGAGAAAGAAGGCTCGCGAGGCGGTGAGTATCCAACCACGTAGTTCCTTGCACAAACAAGCTGCTAACATATCGTCCAGGCTGTACGCGCCAGGCGCAACGAGGAGGAACTGGAAGAGACGAAAACGAAGCTTCCCAATATCCAGGAAGACGTAAAGTCATATCAAACCCAGGTTGACGCCCTCCGGAAGCGAGCCGAAGAGGCGGAGGCGAATCTAGCCAAAGCTCGCTCTGAACTCGAGAAGCAACAGCAAGCCTGGGAAGCAGATAAGGAGGAAAAGCGTAGCCAACGCGAGCACGCCAGCGAGCGCCGGTCATGGTTGGAGGACCTTCCTGGCGGGTCGTCATTCATGAGGAGCGATAGCCGGCCCGAATCACCGCTGCTCTCAGGGCCACACCGTACATTCAGTACTGATTTCCTGGGCATTCAAAGCCTGGCGAGTAAAGCGCGGAAGGTCTCGGCACCGTCGAGCAACAGTGACGCTGGCGTTGGCGATAACCTCAACGGCCGGGGCGCGCTTGGCCGGCGACCCTCCGCCCAACCCCTGACGCGACCATCGATCCATTCGGCTGTTGGAAGTCTCTTCAGTCCATCTGTGCCGGTGTTTAGCCCGTCGATCGAGGCCCTGCCAACACCCTCGTCGACACATCCACTTGATCGTGAGGATATGTTCGAGGGCGCTGAGACGTCGTCGTCGCCGCAGCAAGTAATGCAGGACATGGTTTCAGTGTCAACTGCTGGCGCCGGGCCGTCAGTGCAGCTTGTGGAGCGGATGAGTGCGGCCATCCGGCGGCTAGAGAGCGAGAAAGTGGCAGCACGCGAGGAGCTTGCACGTATATTACGGCAACGAGACGAGGCGCGAGCTGAGATTGTTGCATTGATGCGTGAGGCTGAGGGCAGCAGGGCCGCGGTACAACGGGTGGCAGCACTAGAGGCGGAGGTGGCCGAAGTGAATGCGCGGTATGAAACGACCTTGGAGCTGCTTGGTGAGAAGAGCGAGTTGGTCGATGAGTTGAAGGCGGACGTGGAAGATGTTAAGGCTATGTATAGGGACTTGGTGGAGAGGACAATTAAGTGAGAGGAGGAGGAGACATGAAGAACATTACTGGTTGTGTGTGTGTGGGCACTGTACTTGTTTGGGCATGTGATTAGGTTATCCTCCTCTGAGAAGGTTCTACTACATGCGACTCATCTGATTAAAACTCGATTCCCTCCCTCTCGCATTCCCGCTCGATGTATTTACGGACCTATATGTGTTAGCTGATTCGGATAAAGCTGGTGAATTTGGAGAGTAGCCGTACATCTCTATCCGGTGCTATCTCAAGCGCTAGCTTCCCATCCAGATCCTTCTTGTCTGTCTCGGCGCCAGCCTTGAGCAGGGCAACCGCGGTGTCACCTGCGAAGTACCTAGTTAGTGAGTAGGCGGCTATAGGAGGAGGAGACGACATACCATGCCCCTCAGCGATAGCGTGATGTAGAGCCGTGTAGCCGGAGCTGTCGGTCGCATTAAGCGGGCTCTTGGCCTTTATCAGCAGATTCACCATCGGCGCAGAGCCAACTGCTGCAGCGCGATGGAGGGCATATTGGCCACGCTTGTCACGCACCCGGGCTGAAGCCGGGGGTTTGTGTTCAAGGAGCTTCCGGGCAAGGTCAATGTTAGACTTGGAGGCCACAAAGTGAAGGACTGTCTTTGGGTGGATGTTAACTGTTTGTTCCGAATGAAGGATTTTGAAGTTGTTGGTTCTAAGACGATAGACATTACCTGGCCACTGTTGTCTAAGAATGGGTTAGCGTTCGAGGCTCATAGAAGTAGATGCGGCAGGTAGAGGAAGGCATACTCTTCTCGTTTATGTCAGCGCCCCTGGAGAGAAGGAGGTCGACGATCTTGTCGCTGTCCTTGACGCTGGCAGCGATCATGAGCGGGGTCCACCCGCTGTCATCCTTTGGAGATTGTAAGTGAAGTGAATGACCTCAGAGTGGTTCCCAGCTGGACGGTTGACCTACCTGGACATCGGGATCGAACCCCTTTTGCTGCACCAGCATGGAGAAGATCTCATAGTTATTTGCAGAGGCAGCCCAGTGGATGGGCAATCGTCCATCCTGGTCCTTCAACTGAGCGAGTTTCGGGTCCGCCTAGCTGGTGTGATCAGTGGGGGTTGGTACTAATCATATCATTTTGATAGAAAGGGGCTTGTTTGATATGCTCACATTCAACAGGGACTCAACCATGGCAACTATTTTAGTACAAAATTGACCCGTTTGTTAGCAGCTGCAAAGCTCATGAATGCAGAGTAAACTTGGCACTCACCCCTCCCCTCCCTACATGCGGCGTGAATTGCGTATTTTGATTCATCCGCCATTTTATGCGTGAGGTACTCAAAACACTAGTGTTGGGTTTCGGATAGAGCGGGTTGTTTCTTTGTGTTGCGAGGGAGATGGTTGTCTGAGTCTTGTGGTGTAAGTCACAGCTTCCGCAACTGGCGTTGAGGGGCAACTTGGGACGTGGGTGCCGTTGGAGCCTAGCTCCACCACGCTTTCGCACTGTGCAGCAGTGGCTTGGGTTGAAGCATCAGCCCCATTTTAGCCCCACTAAAACTTTGAGAGGCCCATTCAGGAAAGTCGATGGTGCATCAACAACGCGACCAGGATCCCAGCAAGCAAGAAGATCTCCGGAGAGCATTTCAACCGTTCGATCAGCGACACCTCGAATCCGATACCAGGTCATTGGAGACTTGACTTAGAGATCACAAGCCCTCAACATGGCCGCCGAGGTCGCCAACGGCGGCGACCACAGTCTCCTCGAAAAGCTGGTTCTCGAAAATGCTCGGAAGGCCAAATCCATCTATGCCAACACAACAGCAGGTCCAACGGGGCGGAAGCGCATAAGGCTGGACCCGGCCCTGGAGTCATCCGATCCAGATCTCAACAAGACGGCCCTCTCCCTACGCCTGCACGCCGAGTATAGCGATGTCCAAACACTGCCCGAAGCCATCGCGTCGAAGCTCCCCGCGACAGGGGCCCGCAAGAAGAAGCCCAAGGCCGCCGCAGCGGAAGAAGCCCCATCGCAGTCAGAGGAGCAGGCGCGCAAGCTCATCGAGGGAATCCCAACCAGGAATTCGGGGCCTGGGGGCGCGAACTCCTCTGCTCTCATCCTCTCGCGCAAACCCGCTGCCGCCTCGGCCTCAGCCGACAGGCCAAATCAACAGCGCAACGAACAACCGCAACTCAGTCTTACAAGACGATCTGATGTACTCTCACAGCCGCGGCCCGATTGGCATCCGCCATGGAAGTTGATGCGCGTCATCTCAGGTCACTTGGGTTGGGTGCGGGCGCTGGCTGTTGAGCCCGACAACCAGTGGTTCGCCTCGGGCGCAGGCGATCGCACCATCAAGATATGGGATATGGCATCAGGAGCACTGAAGTTAACACTGACCGGACATATCTCGACAGTTCGTGGGCTCGCCATATCCCCCCGGCACCCCTACATGTTCTCCTGTGGTGAAGACAAGATGGTCAAGTGCTGGGACCTCGAGACAAACAAGGTCATCCGTCACTACCACGGCCATCTAAGCGGTGTTTACACATTAGCTCTCCACCCTACGCTCGATGTTCTTGTCACGGGCGGTCGCGATGGCGTCGCACGCGTGTGGGATATGCGGACCAGGAGCAATATTCACGTGCTCGGCGGCCACACGGGTACGATCGCGGACCTTGTGTGTCAGGAAGCCGACCCTCAAGTTATTACCGGCAGTCTGGACTCAACGGTCCGCATGTGGGACTTGGCTGCCGGAAAGACAATGGGCGTTCTGACCCACCACAAGAAGGGCGTGCGCGCGCTGGCGACGCATCCAACCGAGTTCACTTTCGCGTCGGGCAGCACAAACACCATCAAGCAGTGGAAGTGCCCCGAAGGTGCATTCATGCAAAATTTTGAAGGCCACAATGCGATCATCAATACGCTGTCGGTGAACGACCAAAACGTATTCTTCTCCGGTGGCGACAACGGGTCGATGAGCTTCTGGGACTGGAAATCCGGACACAGGTTCCAGGCGCTTGACACAACAGCGCAGCCGGGCTCCCTGGATGCAGAGTCGGGGCTCATGAGCTCCATCTTTGATCACAGCGGCTCGAGACTGATCTGCGGCGAGGCTGATAAAACAAGTAAGTCAAATGAGCACTCTCTTGAGGAGATGGCCAATGACCGCTAACATGAGAACAGTCAAAATCTGGAAGGAAGACGAGAATGCTACGCCAGAGACACACCCATTGGAGTGGAAGCCAACGCTATCGCGAATGAGGAAGTTCTGAACATGTCAGGGATCAAGCCGGACAGGGGCATCGTCCTGTATGAATAATCATGTATATACAAACAAGCGTGCAATCAACTGCAACCAGTGGGCCGGAAGTCAAGAGGACAAAAGATGTTATCCAACCCGTACCCCCCAACCGCCTGTGTGTATCTTTTCCTACGCCATCTATAAAACCACACCCAATGCCTTTATTTCTGGGTCATCACGAAACGCCAACCTCACCTCTTCATCCCCTACGGCCAAGCGCACTTTACTCGGCCTCTCGGCTTTCAGACCCTCTAGATTGATGATTCCTGCACCTGTCAAATCAACAGCCGCCATGCTCAGCCCTGCTGGCCGTGGTAACCTCAAGTGCACATCCTGCTTTGATTTTATCACCAGTTCCCCATCCCCTCCTGCCCGTGCAACCCCTATTCCTGGCCGCCTGTCCACGAGTAGTGTCAGGGGTCGGCTCTCGCCCGCCGCCATCTTGAGGGTACGTTGCATCTCCTCGAGCACATCGCCATAGGTGCTCTCGGCGAGCCCCGTCCGCTGCGTCCGCATCACCAGCGAAGTTAGAAGCAGGCGCGACGCGAACGAGAGGGACCGCAGGTACAACTGTAGCGGGTTGCTGGTGGCTTCGCTGATGGCGCGACGGACCGTCTCGATGGTGACGCGCCCGGAGGGACCGCCCTTTTTCTTTTTCAGCGGGGTGTTGGTGTTGGATGCTTCTTTCGCGCGCTTGCTTGGTGTTTGTGGGACGGTGCTAGCTTCGAGGGACTTGGCGTCTGCCTCGGCCAGCTCCACGGCGCGGCGGCAGATGTCAAGGGCGCGACGGGCGTCGCCGCTCACGGCTGCTACTTTACGCGCGGCGAATTGGACGGCATCCGCGTCGACGATGTTGCCTAGCACCCCCTCGAGGCGGCTCTGGACGATGCGCATTAGTTGCTCGTGGTTGTAGCCAGGGAAGGTGATGCGGGTGAGGCCGAGACGGCTGCTGATCTTGTTGCTGAGCGTGCGCTCGGGCAAGTCCATGGTGTTGGCGACGGCCAGCACAATGAGGCGGCTGTGGCGGAGGCCAGGCCAGTTGAAAAAGTTATACATGACACCCTGGTTCTTGGTCACGAGCTGATCGAGCTCGTCCATCAGCACAACGCAGGGCACGCGCCGTGGCGATGGGTGGCTGAACTCGCGCTCCAGTAGATCCAATGCTTGCGCTGGGCTGACGCGCTGACCTTTCAGCGCCTCCCAGAGAAGAGCGTACGATTGGTGCGGATCGGTAATTTTCATGCCGTTGATCTCGACGAAGATAAAGTCGTCTAGCTCATCAGCCCGCACCGCCGCATCAAGGTGTGAGACTACCTCGCGCACTGTCGCCGTTTTTCCGGTGCCAGGTGTGCCTGAGATGTAGATACATGTGCCTGTACCGTCGGTGATGGCGGCCTCGAGATGTGAATAGACCAAGCTGAACTCGGCCTCGCGGCATGGTAGGCTAGATGGCACCGATGCAACGTGTAGCTGTGTACGGGCGACTTGATATGGCGAGGCCTGGAAGTGCATCGGCGAGAGAACGCGGGTGGCCAGGGGGGTGAACTCGAGGTGCTTCTTCACCATAATCTTGCGGTGCGACGACGGCGTCACCGGCTTGCCGGCAGGACCTTTGCGTCTGCTGCTCGGTGTCACAGCGTCGCGGAATTTTGCCTTTTTGGAAGGGGTCCGAAACCTGGCGAGTTCGTCATCATCATCGTCGCCTGCTCCCAGTTTGAAGTCCCTCTCAGGCGACTCCCTCTTCTCAGAAATCTTGCTCTTCCGCCTGGTTGCTTTAGTCCCCTTTTGAATCAGTGATTTCAGAGCGTCGAGGTCATCTATTCCCCGATACACATCCTCCCACACAAACTCGTCCGTGTAGGTGCATGTCCTCGTCTGGCATCCTCGTCGGCAGATAAACACTTTCCCGTACTCGGGTGACTTGCGGGGAACCTTACCCGTCGGGTACTTGGCCATATATGTGGCGTAAGACATGACATGAGCCTTGCCGTTGATGGTGGTCAGGGCGTTGATGTCGGAAGAGGGCGTAATGTAGAGCTCGTTCTCGACAAAATCCTTGCGCTTCTTCTCACTGTTCCGGATCTCTTTCTCGGAGGAGAACCACATAAAACTGGCAGCCTTTTCGCCTTCTTCGTCGTCGAGGAATTCGTACACTATACCAACCCACGCCTCGTTGGAGCCCTCGGCTTTCAGCAGCACTGTGTCGCCCAACCCGCACTCGAAAGCACCCATCCGGGCGCCGATAATCTTCCTGGTGTTGAGATGCTGCGCCGCCGCTCGCTTCCGTTTTCTCGGGCCAGTTCCATTTTCTTCGGCGGGCTGCGGTTCGGGCTCATCGCCGTGCTCGTAAATCCATTCCCACGGGAGGTCGTCGGTGCCAAGTTCGTCGTCCGAATCCTCCCTGTTGACGCCGGGCGGAGGTGTCGCTGACGAGGACGACGACCTCGATGTCCTGCGTTCCCTGAGAAGGCCTGGCATATTGGCCTAGACTGAATAAGTATCCTGAATTTATCCGGGTTGGCAGATATAGATTCTGGTGTTCGGGTTGGATGCCATGTGAGGTTGCTAGGCAATGCGACTTAGGTGGCCAGGGTCCAGACATCCTGGAGACGCGTCAAAATCAAGACGCGTCGGCAAGCTCATTAACACCCCTGCGAACGCCCCACATGCTAGACATCGCGGGGTAGTGCATATGCTTAACCCGATTGATAGATATGATGTCTTTATCGGGCACAATTCAATTTTGCAACTTGCTATTGACATTGGACAGTCCTAGAAAGTAGATAGATGGTGTTTCTATCCAACATCATGCTGTTATTAATTGAGTGCTGAGGATTTGCACACAGATAAGGGACACTCGGCCGAATGAAGGAAAACATACGTGTTACACCGTGTGAAATGACACTGTACCTACATATCGTCCGCCGACCATCCGAACGTCGAAGGTGGTAGCAAACTCCTCTGGATTTAAAATGATTGAATGCAGTGGCAGAAAAGGATTGAGAGTGACTCTTAAAGTGATCTAAAGGCTTTACTTTCCCTCCCTTGGATACTGGACCTTCTGTGCCGAAGCGATCAAGAAAATGGAGGCCAGCCAGATGGTTGAAAAACACACTATCCACAGAAAACTAATTTCTTCCAAGATGGACTCTTAATATGAAGGATCCCTAGTTTACTCAGTGCACTTGCATTCTTTTACCGTCGCCCAACTAGGTATTTGGAAAGGGGAATCACACACCCCTGTTGTTTATCTCAGGGGCTCACCCCATGAGCCCACAGTGCGAGTTTCGTCCCATCTTTTACTTGGGACTAAGTTGGTGCCTCCCATCGTTCCTTCCCAGCGCAGGGCCTCTAACAGGATCCTCTGGGTTGCTCGCTTTCTAGTATCTTAGCACGCACCAGTTCTGTTTGGTAAGCCCGCCTCGTTCAACATTCTCAGTTTGGAAAAGGCCCCGAAGCGTTTGATCGAGGACCCCTTCAGCCTTCTGAGGTAATATTCCTTCTTTTGCTACTTCGCTACGTATAAGCTGACGCACAGCACCGAGGGCCACAGAAAATACCGGCATTGCGGACCTAGCCTTCACAAAATGGACCCCGAAGCAGAGTTCTTCCCTGCATCTACCCAGTACAATGTGACAGTTTGTAGCCCCTTGCAACTACTGCGATCTCATGGGGTGATCTGACCGCCGCAGCTCCACATCGTACTTCCCTTGCCCGACCACGGTTACAAGGACATCATCGACTTGACCAACGATGACATTGACCTTACTCTTCGGCAGATTGAGAGGGAACTTCTGGTGAAATTTGACACAGCCTGGGATGGCTCATCCGTCACTATCTATGCCTTCACGACCATCAAAGCGAAGGAGGCGCTCTCAGCTGTTCAAAAGCTTCTGGAGAAAAGGAAGAACGAAGCAAGCGTTTGGCATCCTCGAATCCTCATGGCCGTTCACATGGATCGTTTGTCGGGCCTGTCATTCGAACTCATAGCAGAGGTGGGCCGCGCAGGTCGCCGTCCTGTCATCAAAACGCTACTTTCTCCCGCAGGCGGGGTTGATCTCAAGACCACTGTTGCATACCTGTCTTACGAAAGGCAGCTACGGGCTGCTCTCAATCTCATTTGCGCAAATGTGCGCGTTGTCCCCAACAAGATGCGCATGAGAGTCCACTTTGGCAAGCTGTCTCTCCTCGAGTGGAAGAAGGACAAAGACGAGTACAGTGCATCTGAGCTAGAGGATTTGTTTAGCCAAGCTGGTCATCGAGGCACGGCTAGGTTGGATGAACTGTGAGCCGCCCCCCAGATACTGTGTGGATCAACACTAACCGGTTCATAGAGTCGGCGCCGGTGATATTGTGAAAGGTATGTCAAATCACCGTCTTTGAACACCCGTTTTGGTCTTTCTTTATGGCTGCCTTGGATGTGTCAGGGGCGAGAAACGACGCCTGAGACATCCCCCTCCTTGGAAGCTTGAAAGAGAAATAACTAACGGTTATTTGCCATTAGACATTCACGACGGGCTCTCCAGCTCGAAGAATATGATTGTGCCGCTGAGAGTGGGGCATGCAAGATTCAATGGGGTTCGGCCCACCTACTCTGTTGTTCTGATGACAAAGGCCTGGAGCATCGAGTCGGCCATTGAAACATCCCAGAAGAGTGGCCCCGTTCAAGCCAATGGCCTAGGGCCCCGCGAGTACTGCTTCAGCCCCTTCCAAATCTTCCGCCGCGAGGATAGTCATCGTGCTGTAGAAATCATGACTTCATGCCCAGAAGGGTAGGTATCTCCAGGCTATGACTGTCTCAAACTAAGGCTAAGTAGACATTAGCTAACAGGCTCACAGATTCCATGATTGGATGCTTGAGGTGCACAATCAGCTCAGCTTGACAGAAACTAGATTGTCGGTTCCATTCACCGCGCAAAGCTTGCAGAAATCCGCAGTCTTCACTGGCAGTACGCTGCCTGGGACTTTCCCCTGCTTCAAGTTGCAAAACCATTTCATCACGACAAACAAGATTGAAAACATTGTCGGCAAAGTTTCCTGGACGTACTTGCTTGATACCAAATACTCTGTGGAGCTGCACATGTACTACAAATGGGGAAGAGACACCGCTCTGAAGCCTGTGTCTGGTGCAGGCGTGTCGCTGTACTCAGACGACTGGGACGAAGTAATGCAGGCGGGGAACCTTGCTCTGGGCCCTCGAGCATGGGATGACTTTGGGGAGGTGTTCTTGCGCCACGATTCCCCTGGAAGCTCTGTCAGAGGCAGGGATTGGTACGAGGACTTCCTCTCCAGAGTGGAAGCCGTGCAGGAGATTCTTAACAAGGCCAAGTTGACTCAGCTGAAGAGGCAGCAGAAGAGCTGAGGGTTGTGCGGGACCATCGGTATTTCAACGTATTCGGACTGGTGAAGATCGGTCACCTTGTAGAAACGGTTGAGGAGCCTTGCCTGACTCCTCTTAGTCGTCATATATGTTAATAACGTTGATAGACTTGGCGGACAGCAGCGTGTTTGCCCAGTGGGGTGTCTGCCCAGTGAGGGCCGGGGGATGCAGCTCCAGTCCCGAAAGGAAAAATCGGATAGATCGAATCAAATTTGAGTGAAATCGGCATTTGTGGCATTCCCAACCCGTAGATTTGGAGACCGGTATGATGTTTGGTATGCAGCTACAAATCCATTCCAAGAAATGATCATTTCCCCACCGAGCTAACTCACTTGTATTCTGGAAGGTCCATCGAAGACCGGCCTACCAAGACACTATGCTGCCTGAGCTTGTCCCTGTGCTCCTCCAGCTCCTTGCGCAAGAACCTTCTGCCGTAGAACTAATGCGTGTTAGGTTGGTACTTGAATCGCGGCTGTATCCGAAGATGCTGGATGAAGGATGAGAGCCTACCTTCTTCCACAACCCGCAGACTATTTGTCTTGTTCTGAACAATGAGCTCCAACTCCTTAATGTTAGCACCGAGGTCATTGACCTTGCCTTCGTAGAACTCGGCTGCGCTTTTTGTGTCCTTTTGGTGGAGGAGGGGATATATGTGTCAGCCGGAAGAACATTCACGGTCAAAAGCTGTACTGAGTGTAGCTGAGGAGGCGCCACGGAAACATACCTTCTCTACGAAGAACCCTGTCCCCACGTCGACGATCACGCGGTCCGGCTGCGACAGCTTGCCCTTGACATATAGCGAGTTTGTGAGGGGAACGAGTATGTCTTTCTTGTCTGGCTGCGGGGTCAGTATGATAAAGCCCGGAAATGAGCTGAACTAGGTAGGTAGGAAGCACGAACCGTCAAACGAAGTTGGCCCGCTGCTCTTGACGACGCGCAGGCACTCCTTGAACTTGGCCTGGGCGGCTGCCAGCTGGGAGTAGGAGCCCGAGAGGTGCTCGACCTCTTCGTCCAGCTGCTTCTTGACGGCGCTCAGCTGCTGCGCTGAGAGAGTGTCGAGACTTACTGCATCTGGGTATTAGTTGTGTGAATCTGGGATGTGATATCACCCAGGCCATCCGTGTAAATGCATTTCTGGGAGCTGCCCGTGACGCGGGGGTGGGGGCGAACAGGTGAGACTCACCAGTCTCTTGGCTGTTGCGGCTAGCCATTTTATTTTAATTTTATTTTACCGACCTACTCCCCAGTTTGTGTAATCAATTTGGAAGTTGGGGCAGTAGTATGAACCTGCAAGGGCCTAGGAAGCAAAGGCAGGTAGATAGGGGGGGGATCAGGCGGCAAACGTTGGCTTGGACAGTGATGAAAACGAGGTGGGTTGCCCCGCTGTCTGACCAGCGCTGTACGGATAGTGGGGCAGCGCTCTGATGGAAGTATCCACTATAAGCTCTCGTTCAATATAAGGAATTGGGTCTCTTGCAACTACCGGGGACGCTCTTCACAGCCTTGCATTGGACGTTTCTCACGACTCATACCGCAAAGTGTCGAATAATCGGCCTATTTTCCAATTCTGCCCTCCCAACCACTCCCTTTCTCTCTGAATACATTTGGGGCGGAAACCCTGATTTTCAGTTGTGAATAGCTTGCTCGCATCGCCCTGTCATCCCGCCGAAACACCCCCAACATCCAAGTCCGAAGGCTCCATCCGCGTCATGGCACCCCCAGGCACTCGCCTTGCAACTACAAGCAGGGGCCGCAGCCTCATCGCAACTCGCCCCTTTAAGCCAGGCGAGCTCATCGCCACCTTCACAACCCCCATTCTCGCCCTGCCCGATGGCCCAGGGATGCGAACAACTTGTAACTACTGTCTCCGCACCCGGTCTCCCTCCTCCGACCAGCCGTTGCGCGCCTGCACGGCCTGCAAAGCCGCTGTGTACTGCGATGCTTTCTGCCAGCGGGCACATTGGAAGGTCGTGCACAAGGCCGAGTGCAAGATGTTTTCCCGCGTGAGGACTAATGTTGGCAAGGACTGGCTACCAACTCCTACGCGTGCTGTGGCCCAAATCCTGCTGCTAATGAACGCCGGTGACCCTGCTGCTATTGCAGCGTTTGGCGATGGCGGCTCACTTCAGGGAAACGTTGGGGGGTTCAAGCGGGATGAGCAGGTGTGGGCTGATTTTGAACTGCAAGCTATGGCAGCTGTGGTGTACGGTGGCCTGGTCGAATCAGATGAGATGCTCACGAGGGCGAAGGAAATCCTTTGCAAGGTGAGGGAGTGCCGCTGAGGGGTGTCCGTGGTGAAGGATGGAATGCTGATAGGTTTGCCAGATACAAACGAACGCGTTCAACAGACTGGACGCCGATACTGGGCAAGCCGGGATCTTCTTGGATGCCGAGCTTTCTATGATAAATCACTCCTGTGTCCCTAATGCTTTTATTGGCTTCGACAAGAGGACTGCCATGCTGAGGGCCGAGAGAGATATCGGCAAGGGCCAAGAAATCGAGATATCATATATCGGTATGTGATGCCCTTAGCTCCTTCGAGTCCAGGATTCTCAACTGTTGTCGGCTAGATAACACACTCTCGAAATCGGCACGCCAGGACGGGCTTCGACTCTACCACTTCAAATGTCAATGCCTTCGGTGCGTCGACGACTTGGACGTTTACCAAGTTGCCTCGACGTCTCCGGTCATCCGTCTGAACAAGTTCAGTTTGCAGCCCGACCTTCGCAGGTTCCAGAGCCCACCGATCTACTTGGCCGATATTTCCAGCGAAGAAGTCGAGACTGCTTACAAGGCTTGGCATGCTGAAGCTGCTTCTGGGAGCGATGCTATGGCAACCCAACGGCAGTGGAGGCTCTGCAGGAGGCTTGTGCAGGCTCACATGTGGGCCGTTGAGCCGATTCCCACGACCATTCTTCAGGCCTCGACCCTGTGCCAGGCAGATACTAGGACGTGGGCCTACGCGCTTCCGCTGTCATGTTTCCTTGCAACAGAGTGCGACCCCTTCAAGTATGTGGCACCCTTTGTACCATGGAGAGTGAAGGGGATGATGGTACTCGCAAAACTGCTGGGTGAGGCTGCAAGGCTTACTGCGAGTGGCTTGCTGGCCAAAAACTGCCCCGACAAGGCTTTGGTTGGCGTCTTGGAGAGAAGTGATCAGATGTGCATGTGCGAAGCGATGCTTCGCCTCGTCGTCCATTATGCCACCATAGGCGCCTCGGAGGAGTGGGAGGTTTTGAGGGAAGCAAGGGAGATGCTGGGGGAGGTTGAGAGCCTCGAGGGTCGAGAAAAAGAATCAGCGTTACTCCGCAAATGGGCAATGGATCCAGAACACCCAGAGGCAAGCGCGTTCTTCCAGTATTCTGTGCTGAAGCCAGTCAACGAGCTTGCAGCGCTTGCGGTTGGGATAATGGATGACCAATTGTGGAACCCGAATAGCTCAGCTGTCGTAAAGAGGTAGCGAACAACACCGCAGCGCAGCAATACACACAACCGCACTCCGTTCTTTCGGATACCGGTCATCGTTTCTTTGTACGCTTTTTGCCTGCACGTGTCTGCCTGACACTTGCCTCATCTTCGTTTTGACTGGCAAGTGGTGGGGAGCCCGTGGGTACATCTGATGATCCATCGTAAACTCGAGTTGGGGTATTGGAGTAGCCGGGCGAGAAGGTGGGACTCTTGAGCATAGGATCCAGGCCCGAGGATGTTTCTGTTCCAGATAGAGTACGTTTCCGCGCATATGATGCAAAGCCATCAGAGTTCGACGAGCGGGTTCCCAGTTGATCGGTTTGCCTGCTTGCCTCTGCTCTCTCGACCCGGCCCTTTAGAATCTCAAACTCCATTTGCAATGTCTCGACCTGACTAGCTCTGTTGCCAATTTTCGCGATGTTGCTTGTCAGAATGTCGAGTTCTTTCGCGGGAAAAGGGGCGGCAGTGGCTCGTTCTACTGCCTTTGAACGCATTTCATCCATTTGGCGCTTCACGTGGGCAATCTCCGTGCGCATCGCAGTGATGTCTTTATTATGCTCGCGGACGGCGATACGGCCTTTTAGATCGGCTCTGAGTTCTTCGGATAGCTGCTTCTGCTGGCGTAGCTCGGACTTTGTCCCCGACAGCCCCTCCTTGAGCTGATCCTTAAGGGCGTCGACTTCCTGACGGACGTCTTCAACCACAACGTTTGTTGAGGCGAGGGTCTGCTCCAAGCCAGCTAGGGTCGCGGTATCCTGGTGCTTCCTGTGGTGGAAATCAGCGAACATTCTCCATTCTGGGGAAATTCCTCATATCAAAGGGGGAGCCAGTTCCAGGACTTCCGGAACAAGAGGAGAAGGGACAAGACGGGAGGAAATCTTCCCCGACTAGGTACTTACACGTTGTTGATTTCTGCTTTCAAGGACGATAGATCCTCCTGAACACCACCGATGTCGCGACGCAGAAGGCCCAGTGTATCTCTGAGTTTGCTGACTTGCTCCTCGACAAGTGCCACTCGTGTATCCAGTGCAGAAACAATCCTGGAGCCGTTGCTGTCAATACGGCTGATATCATCACGCTGACCGTCGATGTCAACTCGAAGTTGAAGCAGGTCTACAGCGTCGTGATAACTGGATGCATTGAACGCCCCGTGGGGAATTCCTTGGGGAGAGGCAGGACTGCTAACTCGCGAAGGTTCTCTCACATCGAGGACGCGCTTGATGCTGAACTCGACTTCCTGACCGTCTCTGCTGAGGAGATCCACAGATGCGAGCCGAAGCAAGATTTGGTTCCTACGAGAATGTGTCAGAGCCTTCACATTTTGGACGGAAAGGGGGAACGTACTCATCCAGCACATGGTTTACTGGTGTCTCAACACAATTGAGTCCAAGGATGGCGGCGCAGCTATCACAGACGATGTCCTGAAGCTTGCTGAATGCTTCGTTAGAAGAATGTTACATAAATGCTGGGGGCAGCACGTTACCATTCCGCAACCAAAGTGCCCCTTTCTCCCACGCGAATCGCGCCGCTGTAAGTTATGGCGAGCTCCCCGTCGGGATCAATAATGGGACTGAAGTAGCTTTTCCCAATCTGAGTCCACAGATTGAGAAAAAGCCCAACTGTGGCGTTGCAATTTTTGCAGTTGCAGTAGACTAATTCCATCTTGATATTTGGTGATGCACTGGGCTTCAGGCTACGCGTTGTGAGTTCTCGTCATTACACGAAATTGTGTTCTGGATCATACTGGAGTCATTGTAAAAGACGATATCTCTAAGGGTGGATGAAAAAAAGACACGTCGGGAAGCTCTTTCCACATCTCCGTCTGGCTTGAGCCGGTGATGACGGAGCAGATGGGCGTGATGAAGGCCAAATCCTCCAGCCGGATGAGGAAGTCGGCTTCAAATTGACGGATGAAGGTTTGCACGGCTTTGCACTGTGTGCTGTACTCTGGGCTAGAGGTCAAATCTCTGGACCAAAGTCGCGGAATGAAACCCTGCTCGCACTGTGCCAGATTTCTACTGGGCGCTTTGACATGGACCTCTTCACCGCCTTGGCCGCTTGATATTCTGCCGGCCTTATTCAGGGCGGTAACAATTTCCAACCTGGAAGCCTCCCTCGTTTGCAGGTTCACCCCGCGCCTCACTCCTCCGACCCCTCGCCCTGTACCGATTTTTCCTGCCTATTCTGTTTGATTCAGTGCAGACACTCCAGCTCAGGCCTCTGTGCGTGGTCAATATGGGGAAGAAGAAAAGCAAGGCAAACACCGCTGCTGTGGCGATGAATCTAGTTGATACGACAGCGACGACAACGATAGCCAGCGCGGAAACCCTAATTGCCTCCGAAAACCCAATTGCGGAGTCCACGGACTCGCCAAAAACCCAGCAGAGCGAATCTTCAGGCAGCCTCAAGCGGTCCAGTACTCACGATGCCGACGAAGATGATGGATGGCAGACAATCGAGCGCGGGAGGCCTGTGAAGAAGCACAAGAAGACGCCAGGCCCGGACTCGAGCCGGTACCCGTCCATCACCTTCTCAGATAAAGCGAGACTCCAGTCGAAAATCAACGTGTCTTCCTTGCGAGATCTGATACTGTACATCTTTGCCGATGGCCCTGCGCCACAATGGGTCTCAATCATGCACCGCCCGGAATTCCGGAAGATTGTGACTATCATCGTCCCAGGCCTAGAGGAGGCCATGTTCAAGAAAGATGTAGACTTCTCCGCTTACAATTCTCTCCCGGCTGATCAAGCGGCCGACCGGATTGCCACTTCTCCAGATGACTACTACCCTCGCCCACTCAAGAAAGACTCGCTGCCGCAAACGGTGCAACCGTTCGCGGATATGTTTCCCTACCTTTGGCCTGTACGGGCACCGGGCGATGACAAGTTTGGAAAGCTGCATTCTCCCATCAGCACAATGCTCACAGCACCGCCTCCGAAGAACAAGGATGAGAGGAAAAGTGGCAAGCCGTCAGAGCCTCACGGATGGCAGGATAATAGGACAAGAATTACCGAGTTCTTGGCCACACCGGAGGAATTAATGGAGCATAACTTTCCCACTCACCCCGCCATGCTCCCAGCGGGAGAACACAAGGACAACTTCACAGATCCAGAAGGCTGGGTGCACACAAGGGTTGAGAACCTTGAAGATGGCGATGTTCCCGAGGCTGACATTCAGCACGGTAGCGTCACCGCGGGGCGGGAAGTTCTAGCCCTTGACTGCGAGATGTGTGTGACTGGCGAGAATGACTATTCTCTCACCAGAATCAGTTTGATGGCCTGGGACGGTGAAGTGGTCCTCGATGAGCTTGTCAAACCGGACAAGCCCATCACAGACTATGTGACTCGCTTTTCAGGCATCACCGAAGAAATGCTCAGGCCGGTTACAACCACCCTCCGGGATATCCAGGCCCGACTCCTGGACATTGTACACCCAAAAGCTATTCTCGTTGGTCATTCACTCGATTCTGACCTCAAAGCCCTCCAGCTCGCACATCCATTCATCGTCGATACCTCGATGATCTTTCCCCACCCACGTGGCCCCCCTCTTAAGTCTTCTCTCAAGTTCCTTGCGCAGAAGCATCTGGGCCGCGAAATTCAGAAAGGCGTCGGTACGGGGCATGATAGCATCGAGGATGCCAAGACATGTCTCGACCTTGTTAAGAAGAAATGCGAGAAGGGCAAGGCGTGGGCGACTGGGGAGTCCCAGGGTGAGAACTTATTCAAGCGCCTCGCGCGTGCAGGCACCGCTTACCGTGCCACAGCCGGGCCAGGCGCGACTGGTGGGCAACCTACCGGGAAGACCAGCGCCGCTATCGATTGGGGCGATTTATCGAGGAGCGCATGCAATGCTGCTTCGATAACCATTCCCTGCGACTCCGATGCTGAGGTGGAAGCGGGCATCCTCCGCGCCGTCCAAGGGGATCCGGACGGCCTTGAAGTGCCTGGCGGCGGCGTCGACTTTGTCTGGGCACGAATGCGGGAGCTCGAGGCCCTGCAGGGGTGGTGGAACCGAAACAAGCTTGACGCGAAAGTCGACGGCGGGCCGCCCGTTACAGTTGATCTCTCATATGACGATGCTCCGGCTGTCTCACCGCTCGAAGCGTGTCTAGTGAGCCTCAGCCAGCGGCTCAAGCGGATTCATGATGCCTTACCGCCATGCACAGTATTCATCGTCATGAGCGGCACGGGCGACCCGAGGGAGATGAGTCGGCTACAAGCCATGCAGACGAAGTTCAAGAGGGAATACAACACACCCGGATCTAAGTGGGATGAGTTGAGCGTCAAGTGGACGGACGCTGAGGATCAAGCGCTACGAAAGGCGGTACGTGCTGCCAGGAACGGGATTGGGTTTGTGAGCGTGAAGTAAAAGCACATAGATACCCCTGATGTACGCTGGTTCTTATTCAGCTATTGCTATTGCTATTTGCTGTATTGCTTGATGGAGGTTTCAGTTGTGTCTGCTGTGCGGCTGGAGAATTGTCCATAGTGGACTGGCTTCACTTGTTGAATATCGTACATACCTGTTGGCAATTGCATAGAGAGGAGTGACAAGTCTATTTATAGTCTGTAGTATTTGCCACGTCTACCCCTACTATTTAAGATGGCCGGCATAACCTGCCTCGCTGTCGGCTTGGTGATAGTGAATGAACAGCCCTGATCGTGTACACAGTTTCCAACTCGGTTCTTGCGACAAGAAAACAGCCGTAGGCCGATGTTTTCACCGCTTGCCATCTTTTCTTGGCTAGTAATGATGAATTTCAAGAACTCCAATGCGGATGAGGGAATATAAATGCAGCCCTGGCCTTGTCGCTCTAACAACCTGCTCGCCTCTCTCATCTCGCCAGAGGCGAGCTAAGTGAGTTTTGAAATCGTCACACAGCTCGCTTCCTCGACCAAACCCTCGATGATCCATTCAGATGCCAAATTTGTTGCCGTGGATGCCAGCCCACTTCAACGCGGTCCGCTTGACACGCGTCACCTTCCCCGTCAGAAGTCAAACTCTCCACGAAAGATGTCCGGATCTACGCCCACAACAACCTTCTCGGCCAAATCCCGGCGGCCCATTTGCGTGAAGACACGGCGTAATGTGTCGTACAGCGTGGTGCTCCTGTTTTGCGTAGTCATCGCCTCGATACGTGCATCCGTGTTCGGGTCGTCACCGCCGAGAAGCTCCCTGGCCTTCTCGCGGCCACTCTTCTCCACACTCTTGTGCATGTCGAGCGCAGCAAGCAGATGGCCGGCGGCCTCCGCATGGCAACCGATGTTGATGCATGAGACACCAAGGTTGTAGCGAGCGCGCACAAAGTTGGGGTGGATGGCCAATGCTTTCTCGTAGGCAGCGATGGCCTCCTCTGAGCGGCCGCTGTTGGCGAGTGTGGCGCCGAGCCGGTTCCAAAGGAGGTGGACTTGCTCGCGCTGGTTAGTCGCCCCGAGCTCCGAGCTGTGCAGGGCCGACTGGAAGCAGTCAACCGCCTTGTCGTACTCCTCAGCGCCATAAAACAGCACGCCTAGCCCGACCTGCACATCTGGATCCATATGATCGCCGTCGGGAGCCAGTCGCGCTGCGTCGAGGAAGAGGTTGGTCACACGCTCATGCAGCTGTGCGCGATCCGTGAAGCCGAGGTCGGCAGCCGACGAAAGGTCCTGCGGCGCGATGACCTGTGGGTATTTGACCGACAACCAGCGCTCAAGTGTGCGGTAGGCGGTACTATCATAGCCCTCGTTGGTATAGGACACGGCCAGCCCCAGAAGTGCTGACAGATTATTAGGGTCCAACTTCATAGCATGCTCGAAGGCGCGGATGGCGGCCTCCTCCTTCTCGTTTTGCGCCTGGGCGCTCCCGAGATACACCCACGCGTCAGTGTGATCTGGGTTCTTCTGCACTGCCGCCTCAAACGCCAGAGCTGCCAGGGAGAGGTTTCCACCCTCGGACATGATGCGTACACCTTCCTCGAACGGATTGTGCTGCTCTTGGAAGATGTTCTCTTCCTCGAAAAGGTAATCCTGAATTATGGGATCAGCCCCTATCCTACCGTTGGTCAGGCCCCATTCGTGCAGGTTGTCGCCGCCAAAGTTGCTGCTGTCGAATTTGGAAAAGTCTTCTTCCTCGTCAAGGTCTTTCATCGCTGCCTGCTCTGCCTGGATGCCTCGCCATATCGACTCCAGGTCGCCGTAGCCGGTTTCTGAGTGCAGCAGCTTCTCGTCCATTTCGTTCAGCTCCGGCTCCATTGCTTGTGCTTCGTCCGTCTCTACCGGCTGGTCGTGCAGCTCCATCTGTGCGAACTGCTCCTCCCACTTGGTGTCGTCGAGCTCCACCACCTTTTCCTTGCCCTTACCCTCGGCCATGGGCTGTTGTTGCATCGGCTGCTGGTGCATCTGCGGGCCGTACATGCTTGTCATGGGTTGGTACATGGGGCGCGACATCATACCGTAGCCCATACCACTCGACATGCCCATCATCCCCCCACCCATCATCATGCCGGAAGCACCGGCAGAGGGCAAGTGGGTTGCGCGTGCCGTCGATGCGCCTGGGGCGCCCATCTGCTGAAACTTGGAAAACTCATCCGGGCTGAACTGGGTGCCCGGGGGCGCGTTGAACGCGGCCTCCATGGCGGCCTGGGGGCTCTGGAAGTCGCCCGCCCATTGTGGGGGCGATGCCGACTTGGCGCGGAGGTGGACAGCGTGGTTGGGGTCCATGCGCAGGTGGCTCATGGGGCCGGGGCCGTGCTGCTCGAGCGGCATCTCGGGGAGGCCGGGGTTCTGGTGCAGGAAGCCGTTCACCATCTCGTCTTGCGGCGTGCCGCGGCTCTGAGTCCGGAAACCGCCAAGGGAGCCGTTCGGGCCTCGGCCGACCATGCGGTCATGCTGGAGGCTCTTGTCGTCCTGGACGTGCTTTGTGAACTGGCTGAGCGGGTTACCCGCCGTTGAGCACTCAGCGCCGCCGCCGCCGAGGAAGGACATTTTGGGCGTTGAGATGCTGGCAGAAACAACAATAGGGGGGGGGCAACCGGGCGGGAGGGGTCGACGTCGCTGTTGCTGGGATGCGGTCGGGTGCGGCTGTATTGCCTAAGGGCTCGTGGCAGTATGTGTCGGAGACAGCGTAGCAACAAAGAATGCGACTAGATTTCCGTAATCTGAATCACCGAACAACGCTCTGAAAGGCAGGAAGAGCGGTAAGTTGGAGGCTAATAAAGCTCAAGCTCGCGTCTTGGGAGGACAGGAGTTAGGACATCAGGCACTGGGCCGCCACCCAAAATTGCCGAGGCTGCAGGCCCCTCACCCCGTGGTGCAAGGCCCGTAGCGCGCTATCTGGCTCCACATGGACCCCGGATTTTTAAGCAGGACTGAGACGGAAGCATGTGGGCAAGGGCAGTCAGGCATCGTTCCTCGGGCCGCAAAATGCAAAAAGCACCCCGCGATAACTGGCTGATCAGTAGATGCAGAAGCTGCAAGCCTGTTCAAGAAAAGAGGAGGGTAATGGGTGATTACTACAGATTCTAGCAGTCCGCTAGACTGCGTTCTAAACAATAATTTACAGGGGTTATGGTACAATGTATACGGCCTCCTCTTCCAATGCAAATGCCGCCTCGATCCACGCCCCGCAAGCGCAACGCTGCACCCTACTTGCCAGTCCCCTTATCCGATCCAAGTTATGCTATCAGGCATAGGCCATTTAAGACCTTCCGGGCTTCCTCGACTCCGAGAAGTCGACGGTCAGAGTCCTCTCGCCCATTTGCGATCCCTGGAGTCTCTCATGAGCCTTGATAGAGGACTCGAGATTCGCGAAGTCAGCGTGAGCAAACCCGCGAGGCCAGCCCGTGGTGCGATCGACGGCAACGCGAATGTCGACGACGTTGTCGAGGTCGCTGAAGAGGCGATTGAGCTCCGCATCGGTGGTCTCGTAGGGGATGTTGCCAATGTAAAGAGTAGTGGTGGGGTCATTGACCCGGGAGCCGCGCTCAGGTCTGACGTTCTCCTTCTGGGATCTAGGAGCACAGAAGACCCGGCGTCCGTGCCAGAAAGAGCCATCGACAGCCTCACATGCCTCCTTTACGGACTCAGGGTTGTTGAAATACACGAAGCCATATCTGAATGACAGTCTTGTTAGCCTATCTTGTCGAAGCTTTAATTGCTCAGACGACAGAGGAGACTCACCCTTTGCTAAGACCACGAGCATCGCGGGCGACATGAGCATCCAGGATCTCTCCGTACTTCTCGAAGGCGGTCCAGAGGTGCTTGTCGGTAGCATCGAAGATGAGATTGCGAACGAAGACTCCATTCTCCATCGAGTCTAATGTGGTCAAGTCAGCACATAAAATTGTCCCAAACCTTCTTTGCCAGACCAGATATGGATGGGAATGTGCTTACATGTGGGCTTCTCCTTCCTCTCATAAGGAGTGGTCTCTGAGGTCTGCTCTGCGACTGGGTCTAAGGACTGCTCAGGTGTGGTCGCTGACTCCTTCTCCTCAACATTTTGGGAGCGAGCTGTCTGAGAGAAGCACCTGGCTGCTTGCATCAGGCTTTGCCTTGGGACAGCGACAGACTTGAAGGTGGCCTGGGCAGCGAGGGGAGTGGCAGATGCCTTCGAGACGGTTTGCCTCGATGCCGCAATGGCAGTGCGCAGCGCGGCGCGACGAATGCAATACCTGCGCAATGGCGATTAGAACAACGTTTACCAAGGATCCGTGGGTCGGAAAGGATACTCACATCTTGATTGAGGAATTGGGGGTGGTGCCGGACGAATGGAATATACCGGGTGGAAAGAGGCAGAATGGTGGTGTTTCTGGAAAGTGCCTGCAAACTGGGACGCGATCCCAAAATTTCTTGATGAGAAAATTTGGCTGGCCCGTGCATCGTCGCACGGCAGCAGATCACGTGCCACTCTCCATTCACCAATCTTCATACTCCATAAATATCCCTGAATCTTACGATGGACCAATGCGGTTAAAAAGAAAAAAAGAAACATGCATCAATTTTCCACGGATCTCTGAATTTATGAAAGACGCTGACTATTCGCATAAACCAGCAAACGACCGAGTGCTTTCCTCTCACTGACCGGCGAGCCGCTTGATCATGCTGAAGTGGGGCTCCCCAAGCAGCTCTCTTTCCTGTCCCAAATCCTCAAACCCAAGGGTCAAATATAGCTGTCATCCAGGCCCAGTGACCAAGAGAAACGCACTTTTTCCTGATTCCTCGGCTTTTTCGAGGCCCCAGCGGATAAGAATTGATCCAATTCCTCGCCGGTGGTGGCCGGGATTCACGGCGATGGACTGGAGAGCTGGTAACGATACCCACATCAAGTGCAAGAACATCGGCGGTGACGGCATACAAAAAGTGAGGACGGGAGAAAGATGGGGTGTTCAATGATGAGATCAAACTCACTCCACATGTTCTTATCTCCGGCTTCCCCGAGCGTATCATGGATGAACTTATCCGCCCCTCTTATGAACTCCTCCATAACGACCAAGTTCATGCCCGGTGGGAAACCTCCGGTACGCTCAGCGGCAGCTTGCAGCTTCTGCTCAGGGGTCTTGGTTTTGCCGCTGAACTCATCAATCCTGCCGTCCACAATGGCCGGGGCTTGCTAAGAGCAGTTGTCAGTCAATACTCCTGCTTTGAGAAGAACAGCGGGTGGGTGTTGATGCGTCTCTTCTCTGTTGTTTTGTTCCTTGAGACATCTTGACCGGTCATGATCTCTCAGCAACGCAATTAAATCATCCATTTACCCATTGTGCACAGCCCGCAACTTCCTCCCCATCTTCCCCGTCACAAACCACCAACACATGGAAACGGTCGGGGAATTTCGCCCGATCAAGAGCGGGGCGTATCAACTTCACGCGCCAGTCAAAAACATCTTGCTTGGTGGTTTTCGTTCGGAGATGCTCTAGAAACTGCCTCAACCCGACTTTGTTCCCAGCCGCTTCGAATGCGTCGGTGGTGACGCGAGTTATGGCCACAGCATCCTCTGGCGTGGCATCACGGATTCGGTACGAGGTGGCCATGTTTGTGATGATTGCACCTTTGAAGATAGGCTCTCAATTGCTCAATTTTGAATTCCGGGGTGTCGCTCGGCGGGCTTCGTGACGAAATAATGGGATATTATTGGGTACGAACTGCCACACTGAAGAAATTGATAGGGTCAAAGGTGAAGGCCACACTTAAATAAGGATTTCACGCTTTCACCTGGAATGCTCCCATGGAACACCAGTTTCATGAAGCGTGCAAGTTTGGGAGTAGTAGGATTCGGTCATGACGTGGCTAAACAGTCTGATCAGTAGGTACGATGTTGGTAGTGTGACTCTTTGAATCTGCGTATTCTCGTCTGCTCCTTCCACTTTCGGAAGACAGAAGGATCAGCCCCCTGCCCGCACTGAACTAGGGTAAGGTAGTCTACCCAGCTCCACGGCAGCAGCGCTCGACAGACTCACCAGATACGGTTCCTGGAGGTAGGCTTTCAAGTCCTATTACAGAATTATTTTCTAAGTAAGTTGAGGGTGTAGGTACCCATATACACAAAACAAGGTGCTGAATAGCCCTCATACATTCTAGCTCGTTTCAAACTCATTGTCTTTCAGTCATAAAATCGTTTCAGTCATCCCAGACTTCATGCCTCGGCGCAGTGCCTGACCTAGGGTGTCATTCATTATTTCCTTCCTTCCATCGCCGCCTCCTGTCATCTAGAAACTCCATCTCCGCTTCTGAAAACCTCCCGCAGGTCGTGCTCGCTCGGGTTTGGCAGCTTTCGGAGGCCGCGGGGTGTTCTGCCCGCCGGAGCTCTGTGGTATCCTGTTCTGACCTGCGATGCTGGCAAGGATGGAGCCACTGGCAACAGCCGACTGTTTTTGTGGTGTTTTTGGGTATTTGATTGATCGAGTTCGAGCTGGGAGCGCTCACGACCGGGTTCGACAGATCTCGGTCTCCGAAGGGCTGGTGTCGCGGGCGCGTTCTGCAAGAGTGATGGAAGATCATGGGCGCTTTTTGTTTGCCGAATGCTCGGGTCTCTGTTAAGTCGAACTGGGTTGGCCCGGAGAGGATCGAAAAGGAGAGAGACTTCCCGCAGACTCTTCACATCGGACCAAGATTCCCGGCGGTTGCGGGAGGCTATTGGCTCTGGCCTTGTCACCACTATCCTGACAGCTGCAGGCTCCTGGGGCTTATCGGCTGAACCATCCCATCCACTCATTTCGTATCTGGATTGTCTCGATTCTCTCGACAGCCGCTTGAGGTTTGCTCGCCGCAACTGTTCAAGTCTGGCGTCGCCTGCTAATTCAAAGACCGACGTCCAGAGCCCCTCGCCGGACTCATCCTCGGACTCGTCTGTGCTGCATCGATCATCTCCATCGGGAGTTTTGCCAATGAGGGAATCTCGATCCCTTTGGGCCGTTGCCGGTCCTGAACCCTCGAGTGAGCTTCGGGACAGAACGCTTGAGCTGAATGTCTTCTTCACTGCCAGGCGAACTTTTCTCGAGAGGGTGGACGCCCCCGGTGAGCTTGGTCGACTGTCTGGGATGACAGCATAGAACCCCTTCGAATCGAAAGTCGTTTGCTGTGTCCCGCGGTGTGAAACGGAGACGGGTGCCGATATTTGCCATTTTTCAATGGATCCCGATTCAAGGTCCCTGTGCCAATCCGGCCGTTGGAGTCTGCGGGATACGACATAGCCAACGCCGAGGAGTAGGAAGCTTGTGCAACATAGCGCAGCAATAGCGGCTGGCTTGATGACGCCGTGGTGTTGGACAATGTAGACAACAGTGAAGACGGCAAGCGCCGCGGCGAACACGGTTAAGGGGACCAGGAGGCATAGCTCGAACCGAGAAAACGGACGACGGCGCCGGGTGTCCATTGCTGGAACCATATCACTCTCGATTGGGCACGTTGGGACCTTGGAAAACTCGTGGCGGCCCATCGGAAGAAGAAAGATTTGGGGATGAAAGTTCCGACTAGAGCAACGTGCTCTGGGTTCCTCGGCGTTGAAGATCTCGAGACTCAGGTTCACAGTCCAACTCACAGCGAAGGCCTCCCACATTTTGTAGGGCTGAGGGCTCGGCGGACGTTATATATCACGGCACCACACTCCACGGACCTCCAGACATTGGCGCTTTCGCAGCTGCTTATGGCCGATGGCTGGCCGTTGCGACACATTATGCACACACGGGGAATTGTGAGGCGCGTTCTGGAAGCCACCCGGAGGCTGTCCCAATGGGGACGATGTGGCGTCCGAAATGCAGTTTACCCGCAGCTGGACGGCGATGGGCGAAGCGCTAGGTGTGGGGTTGTCGTAGGATGGCCAGTCAGCACCAAACGTGCGCTGAGGCTGTGCCTGCGGACGGCACGCACCTTCTCACCGGACACATTGACAATCGCGCTGTGAGTGGTCCCAAGCCTCCAAATCGCGGATCTCGCACACCCGCGCTCTCTGGTTGCACAAGATCCGCTTTTCAAGCCGCGGTTTGGCCGTTTGAGTATTTGGGAGATTGGGCAGCTTCCAGGGATACACCGCTCAATACGATGCTCTTTTGCGGTCGTCCTCGGCACTCATGACGGAGCTGGGAGCTGTGCGCCGCCGTCCTGGCCAATACCCTCCATGGCCAACGCACTTTTGGGTGCACATGGAGTGTCGCACTCAGCCCCCTTGGACCCACTTTGCTTGCTCTGCGTCGCCCACACACTGACTGCACTGTCCTTTGTAAGCCTATGAGAAGCTTCCGTCAGTCCCAGGTGGCAGTGAGATTTTGCAGTGTCGCAACATTTCCAGATTGCTTGCCAAGCATTAGGGAGTTTCGCCCCAGGCTATTGTCATGAGCTGTCATCCGCCCAACAACTTTTTGGGCCAGGTTGATACCAGTAATCGGTTCATCTAAACGGTTCACCCCTCCGAATTCTATGCCGTCGTTATCGGCGAATGTATTTTCCATGTTGCGGACCTTTCTCAAATTTCAAATTCGCAGGGAACCAACGCCACCCAACATCCATGCCTCGTGGGTGCTGTGTCAGACGGCTTACTGGGCTATCTACCTTACTTGTAGCGACTTATTGTTCTGACCGCCTCCGCCAAGCAGGGTAGCATTTCAGTCAAGCTTTGAGGCTCTTCGCCTCCGGCCGCCACGCAGGATTATTAGGTCAGCCTACATCTGGAATCTCTACCGCTTGCCTGCTCCCTCTGAATAGGAGTTGAGCGGTAAAAGAACGCACCCTACTTTTGGTTCGTTTCCCGTAGAACTAAGTCCGAGTCCTAACTCCGCCCAATTACTTCAAAGCACGTCGCAGCTGGTGATAAGTACGCGGTACTAATATTCTCAATTCACTTGTTCTAACTGGCCTTGGTTGTTACTTCGCTTATAGGAATTCTATAGCGAAGTGCCAGTTTCTTGTTCCTGGAGATCCTTTTGCCGTTTAATATCGGCCTAGGCTTTTGTCCGTTGTGGTTGTGGAGTTGAGGAAGGAAAGCACGCCTAACGAAGGCTCAGCTGGGCTGTGTCTCGCCTCTTTTTCATTGGCTACAGGCTCCGGTGCCGTTTTTCAGACCCATGTGCTAAGGTAGGACGATGCTACCTACCAAGCTACGGTATTTTAAACCAGTTCCAGTGCTCATTTCTCCTCGCAACTAGGGATTTTCAGCGGCGCCTTTTCAGCTTGCGAGTCTTGCGTCCCACATAACTTCGTCATGGGCGAGCACTCGTTTACCTATGAGGCCTTGCGTGGCCGCGAGATACGAGTTCTCCGCCTCCTCCCCGGGCACGGCGCGATGCCGCTCTTGGCCAGTGTGGAAAAAAGAGAACTGGCCCAAGATGGGGTCGCAACAGCTGATTTCGATGCGCTGTCTTATGTCTGGGGGACTGGCTCGAAATCAAGCAGCATTCACATCAATGGGGCCGCCTTGGCCATCACCGAGTCGCTCTCTTCTTTTCTTCGCAGGCTCCGGTCAGCGGCCGAGAGCTGTGTCCTCTGGGCGGATGCGATTTGCATCAACCAAGACGACATCGAGGAGAAAGGTTGCCAGATTAGTTTGATGGCCGATATCTATAGCACCGCGAATCGCGTTCTGATCGATCTTGGCGAAGACAGCGCCGATAGTGCCCTGGCCCTGGACCTCCTCGGTCGATTCTGGAGAAAACACATCTGGTCCGGCGCGATATCCGACCTAGACGGCGGCATATTGTCCCCCCAAACAGCAGCAATGTATATCGGCGTGGATCTTCCCGACCAGACGGTCACGGACGAAGAGCTGCCGCCTGACGATAGCCCGAAATGGAGTTCAGTCGCAGAATTCTTCTCCCGCCCCTGGTTCACTCGCATCTGGGTCGTACAGGAATTCGTTCTGGCTAAAGAACCTACCCTCTTTTGCGGAACAGTCCAGGTCAAGTGGCAGGATTTATTCGCTTCAACATGGACCTATTGCAGCTGGCAGCTCCCGCCTTCAACTATGGCTGCCGAAAGCATTCGCGGCCGCTTAGCTTTCATGTGCATGGGAGCGGTGCGTCAGATTCGCAGCTTTCAGGCCAACGAGGAAGGAAGACACTTTCTCGCACACACTCTCCCGACGGGTCATCTGTGGGAAAAGTTTCAGCGGTGCCGGCTGATTGACGTCCTGCATCACTTCAGCATCGCCGACGCCACTGTGGCAAAGGACCGCTACTACGCCATTTTAAGCATCGCTGCTGATGTCTCAGCGGGCGATGGGAAACTCGGCCTCAGCTACGAGATGCCGCTGGACGAGGTTGTCACCCACGTCGGGAGATTTCTGGTCCAAAACGAGTACGGCCAAGAAATGCTGGCTCGGGCAGGTCTCTGGCAACAGAAGGACCAACGAGTACCCTCTTGGGTTCAGGACTTTGGAAGATCTCAGTCACCGCTCGAAATGATGGATCGCACAGTCGTGTTTATGGGTGACGAAGCAACGGGGAATCTGACATTCCATGCTAGAGTGATACCCCTCGAAACAAGCCCAAGATTTACCGGTTTTCTTATGGTTCAAGGCGCGCTCATTGACACCATCGAGGAGGAGCCTTTTAGGTCAGACCTGGACGAAAAGTCCTTGACGTCCCCGGATTTAGGCCTGGCAGCCGTGGAATACATCTCCAAAGCGCTGAGAGTACTACTTTGCGGGCACGACAACGTCAAATATTTCAATGGCGAGCATCTATTGGACGTGGCGTGCGAGGCGATAATCTCGGGGCTTCGAATAACGATGCGAACGCATGAAGTCATTGCAAAGGGGTTCTTTCTGGCCGCTTGGATGGCTTCTGAGAGGGAGGGCGTACCCCGGATCAAAAGACTTGAATGGGTCTTCATGCAGATGGATAAACGCTATAGTGTCGGAAGAGACGAGATGAGTCAACTCGTTGGAGAGTATATAAGCAACGTTGCTTATTCGGCGATTTCGCAACGCAAAAAGCCGGCGAGGACAGCGCGGGGATACTTTGGGGGCCTCCCTTCTTGCTTTCGGGCCGGAGATCAGATATGGGTTGTGAAGGGATGCCGGCCGCCTTTGCTCCTTCGTAAGAGCGACGAGTACCCTGGGTGCTACCAGCTGGTCGGCAGTTGCTATGTTCACGGTTTCATGAATGGCGAAGCACTGAAGAAAGAGGGCTTTCGTTTTGAGCAAGTGTCGCTCCACTAGAACTCGGCTCGAACCCCAGGCACTTCCTCGAGGGATCCCCTTCCTTGGTATCGGATGCTGCCAGTGTATCAAGTTGGTGGGAATAGTAGAGGAAAACACATAAGGCTATGGATACCAGAGACCCTCCCTCTTCGGGATCACCATAGATCCGGCTCGGGTCTCTGGACTGGCCCAAGAACGTTTCTAGCTTTTTATGCAGTTCCACTTTGCCAACCGACGGGAGCCAGACTAGCTTCCATTGTGTCGTCATACTGTCGCGCTCCCACTACTAGCGCTTCCGATCTACCCGAGCGTTTGCAGATTCCCGCAGCGCCTTGGCCGGCAGTTTCAGAACATGCTTCCCTAGTTGGCCTGCACCGGGCATCCGGGGGAGCCAGTTGGTAAAATGGGAATGTGTTTACGCCAGTTGTGCTGCAGCGCAGGAGGTGCTCTCTCCTGCTTGGCCGAGGCCCAGCCCCTGAGTGGCAGAGATGCAAACCCTAACCGCGACGCTTGCCCACCGAGAACGAAGTGCTGGCAAGCCAACAGGCCATCAAGGACACTCTGCGCCTTCTATCTCGCTCCATGTCTTTAGCAAAAGGCGCCGCTGCTTCCATTCCCCTTTCAAGGACCGTGCCGGTTGCAGCATAATGGTCCTTGACTCGCTTTCTTGGCCTGTGGATACCCAAGACGGTGTATCAAGGACTCTCCCTGCCTCTTGCTGCGCAAAATGACAGCAAAGGTGGGATCCGCGGCGCCTGAAAGTGCCGTAATGCCTCGGCGAAAACCTTGCAGGTTTCCGTAGGGGAAAAGATGAGATGGGGGAGTCTCCTTTTTATCTCGAGGGCCCTGACCGGCCGGCCTCGTCCTGTCTTTGCCGAGTCCCACCGTGTTTTCCGGTCTTTTGTCTGAAGCTACCCCCTATTCGCGGTTGTTTACGCAAGCTTCTTCAGCTACAGCTACCATGGCAGTTGGCGCAGTGGTTGAGCCACTCATAATTGTGAGCTTGCTGGCAGGCGGAACTCTTGTCAATGGGGACAAGTCACGCGCAACTTCGCCCTCGACAAGCTCACATCGACCGGACCCGTGGCAAGACATTGAATACGCCCTCAAAGACAACCATGCCCCGCATGAGGAGTACGGTCTCGATGACCAAAGGGCAAAGGAGTTGAATAGGTCGCGAAGCAGTTCGGCCAGTACCTCGACCATCTGGCACGATGTCGACGACGGAAAGGCTGGTTCCGGTTCAGGCCCCTCGCTCCGACGAAAACGTACGCTGCGGTTCTGGAAATGGCAATGTGAAATTACGAGTCCGAACACCGAGGTTCACAAGGACCGGTTTCTCAGCAGGGTCCTCAAGCGGTATCCTTTCCTGGTAGAGGTCTGGTACTGGGCCCTGATCTACTGGGTACGAAACTGTTCTTGTCCGAGTTACCCCCTTGCTGGTTGCATTCGCTAATTCGTGTCCCGCAGGTGTACCAACTGGGCCGTGCCTTCACGGCCGTCACGCGCCTGACATCGACAGTAGACATGGCGCGCGAGCACGCGCTCAAAGTTATCCATCTGGAGCAATCCCTCGGCATCTTCATCGAGGGCGACATCCAGCAATGGTTCCTTGGCCACCCCATCCTGATGAGGTGGACGAACAAGGCGTACTCTTTCATCCACATCCCCGGGACTATTTTATTTCTCATTGTGCTGTTCTACACCACCACAACGCGGCCCAAGCGGAAGCTGTTTGAACAGTCCACTGGCGGGTCGGTATCGTTGAGGAACTGGAGGACGCTGATCGGGCCATTCGGCCCCGATATCTTCGAGCGCCGGCGGAGGACGATGGCGATGTGCAACCTACTCGCGTTCATCGTCTTCACCTTCTGGCCTTGCATGCCCCCTCGGCTCCTGAGTTCGGATAGCTATACCGGTGAGCATGCGGTCGAGGCCAAGAGCTACGGCTTCGTCGATACTGTTCATGGCGTGGATGGAGATAGCAGCGTGTGGACAACGAATCGTTTTTGCAACCAATACGGTGAGTCCAGATCTTATTCACCATCCCGGCCCCTGGGTCCGACTACCCTGTGCTTACAAGTTACTTTTCGTTTCTCGTAGCCGCTATGCCGTCGCTGCACTTTGGCTACTCGTTCCTGATTGGCCTCACAATCGCGGCAGTGCCCCTGAGGAAGAGCGGGTGGCTTGGATGGCGGCGCATTGCCATTGTTTGCACGGGCATGATCTACCCGGCTGTGATTCTCACTGCAATTGTGGCAACTGCGAACCACTTCATTCTGGATGCTGTAGCTGGCGCGATTGCGTGCCTTTTGGCGTGGAACCTCAACGGTGCCTTGCTCAACTTGCTGCCACTGGAGGATTACTTTTTGAATACTTTGCGGATGCACAAGCCATAAGCGTATGCGGGAGACGTATATTCTGTGATATATATGTGTACATATGTATTAGATATGATGGTACAGTACAAGAAGGAGTAGCTATATACAGAAAACTGTCCCCATCACCCATGTGGTGCCCTCATTTTGAATGCAGGTTTGGCAGTTGAGCAGTGACGGATTTGGCGAGCGACCTCAATGCGGCATAAAGAGAAGTCCATGTCCTGACAGCGGGCGACAATATCCTTCAGAACTGTCTTCTCGTCTTCGGGCACCTTTGCCTGAAATATTTGGTAAGTTTAGTGCCTTCCAGTCTGCCTTCGTGTAATCATACATGTATGTACTTAGGTAGTTAGGGGTCGCGGGTTGAATTGGTCATGGTGTCCCAACTATCTCTTCTCTCTATTTTAGAAGGGCTATCTGCTCGGTTTGATCAGTTCTTGGGATACTAGTGATGTCAGGTCACCGACTTATGTCGACGAGTCTAGTCATTACATGTATTCACGCCGCGTGCAACATGGAAGCTCATGGAATTTTGGAGCGAAGTCTTCGCAGCTGAAGTCAACGTTGTGTTTTGAATTTTTGACAGTCAGCATGTATCATAGAATTGTGTTTTAAACCCGGACACATTTCCAGTTATTAGGTTGCGAAGCAACATAAATGCAACCTAGGTGGTGTGGAATGGAACTCGCTTAATTACCTATCATTCGATTGTCAGTGCCAATGGTTACACAGAGACGCGGGAAACCGCAGCCTGGCCCGACTTGATGACACAGTCGGCAAGGACAAGATTCCATGATGTTTGCACAAAACTTGTCCTCATCTGCCTGTAAACTGCAAAGAGTTTCAGTTTGTGTGCAGGCAGCTTGAAATCAACCTTGGCGCTGGACTAAGACAATCATCCCCTGAGGACTCTTGAAGCTATCCCGTTGAGCCAATAGGGCAACGCTGAGTGTAATTGCAGAATGCGCCACGACAAGGACCGTTTGACCGCTATGCCGAATGTGTCACAGCACTGCCTTTGCTCCCCCGCACTTGGCACTTGGAGCTGCTTTGCACATTTGAGCAGTCTCTTGGAGGACCGTGCTCACCGGGATTCGCACGAAGTGATTGGTCATTGAGTGGTGTATCACGCCGCCACGGCAGCCTGGGAGGCAGCCGCTGCCTTTGTGCTGCCAGAAAGACGGTCGCGATGTCATCCCACAGTGAAGGCTTCGGCTTCATAATATGGCTATATTACCTGTTGTCCTCCCCGTCTTGGTGGCAAAATATATTCCCATCATCTTCACCCCACCTTCCCCAACCAGCAACACGACGGCACCCACAACAGCTGCATTCGAACCCCCCTTGCACCAAAGCTTTGCAAGCACCAGCGAGCGACCTTATTTCCCACCAGAAGCCTACACCCGCCCCATACCAGTGACCACTGACAGCCAACCATCAAGATGGCGCACAACCACATCTGCGGGCTCTACTACCTCGTTCCGTCGACGGTAACAACATGGTATCAGGCGCCTGAACGGAAATATCTCCCACAGGTGTCACTCTCAGTACACGCCCGCATCGTCTCATCAACCAGCCGCACGACACTTACACAGACTTTCGCCAACCCGTCGGGCGACAAGAACATCCCCGAGTTGAGATACACATTTCCCCTGTACGACGGCGTATCGGTCGTCGGATTCACATGCACCATCAACCGGGACCGTGTCATCAAGGGCATTGTCAAGGAGCGCGCGCAGGCGCGGAAGACGTACGAGGCCGCCGTTGCACGGGGCGAAACGGCGGGGCTTTTTGAGCAGCTGCCCGATGCTAGCGACGTCTTCACCACAACTATTGGCAACGTGCCGCCAGGAGCCGAAATCAAGGTCGACATCACGTACCTTGGCGAGCTGAAGCATGACGCCGAAGCCGATGGCATCCGCTTCACCATTCCCACAAGCATCGCCCCGCGATATGGTAGCTACCCGGGCGAGATGCTCCGCGCGAGCAATGTTGGCTCCGCAGGGGGCATCAGTATCATTGTCGATGCCGAGGTGTCCGACGGATCCAACATCAAGAGTGTCCAGTCTCCGTCTCATCCAATCTCGGTGACGATCGGCAACACCTCAGCTGGTGCTGCCAGCGGCGCCGACATGTCATTGCAGAAGGCATCGGCCACCCTCTCCTTGAACACCGCCGAGCTCGGTGCAGACTTTGTGCTGCACGTTGTGGCGACAAACACAGCAAACCCCGTCGCCGTGCTCGAGACCCACCCGACTATTCCCAACCACCGAGCTATGATGGCGACGCTTGTGCCCAAATTCAATCTCCCCTCGTCGCGCCCCGAGATTGTCTTCCTCTGCGACCGTTCCGGATCCATGTGCTCTGGCAACAAGATCCCGAATATGAAGACAGCTCTTCAGGTGTTCTTGAAATCCCTACCGGTCGGCGTCAAGTTCAACATCTGCTCCTTTGGGTCCCGATACGAGTTGCTCTTCAAGAATGGGTCTCGGTCGTACGACGCCTCCAGTTTGAAAGAAGCGTCGAGCTATGTCGACACGTTTACTTCTAATTTTGGTGGCACCGAGATGTACCAGCCTCTCGAGGACATCTTCAAGAGACGCTTCAAAGACATGGATCTTGAGGTGTTCCTCCTGACCGATGGCGAGATTTGGGATCAGGAGAGATTGTTCACCATGATCAACAAGTACATCGGCGAGAGCAAGGGCGCAATCCGGGTTTTTACTCTGGGCATCGGCAGCGATGTCAGCCATGCTTTGATCGAGGGTGTTGCTCGTGCCGGAAATGGCTTCTCCCAGGCTGTTGGTGACAATGAGAACATGAATAGCAAGGTGGTGAGGATGCTGAAGGCGTCCCTCACACCCCATGTAAAGGACTACACCCTCGAAATCAAGTACGAGAAACAGCCGGCGCCCGTCTCCGATGATGACTTTGAGATTGTTGAAAAAGTCATGGATGCTTTGGTTCTGGATGTCCAGGACCAGGAACCCGAGTCTAAGCCCGAAACCAAGAAGACGATCTCCCTGTTTGATACGAACGCCAACCCCGACGTTGAGATACCCGACGCATCCCTCGACAAGACAGCAGGCGGCAGATACGCGCATGTCCCGCCTGTGTCTGAGCCCAAGCTCCTGCAAACGCCCTTCACCATCCCTCCCCTCTTCCCATTCAACCGCACCAGTGTCTACCTTCTCATGTCGCCCGAAACCTGCCAAAGGACACCCAAATCGGTGATGCTCCGTGGCACGTCACCCCAAGGACCCCTGGAGCTCGAGATTCCTGTCACAATCCTCGCTGAAAAGGGCGAGACGATTCATCAGCTGGCAGCCCGCCAAGCTGTCAAGGAGCTTGAGGAGGGACGTGGGTGGCTCTATCACGCAAAGGACGGGAATGGACCCAAGGCAAAGCTGCTGAAGGACAAGTTCCAGGGCCGATTCTCTGACATGGTTGAACGCGAAGCTGTCCGACTGGGTACGACGTACCAGGTGGGCGGCAAGTGGTGCAGCTTTGTTGCTGTTGATAAGAGCAAGCAAAAGTTGGATAGTAAGCAGGCGACGAGTCTCAAGGAAAAGGAGATTTGCGAGGACCGGGAGGTCCTTGGATCTGGTGCGCCACCAGCATATGCCTCTGCTGACCAAGGCTGGGCGGAAGCTGATGATGAAGAGTATGATGTGGTTGAATCTCACTCTTTTGGTGCAGTTGCAGCCCCCAAATCCGTATTCCAGAGGAAGCGGAGCATCGCTCCAGAGTTCAACCGCGGCGGAAGCGCGCCCAGAAGCGCGCCCGGGGGCGGAATGTTCAGTCTCTGTGCCGTCAGTATGTCTGCAGCACCACCGCCGCCCCCTGCTCCGCAACCCTCCATCGCGCCTCCACTTTGTGAGTATTCCTGTTCATTTACTCCTGTGGGAGAGACCCGTCTTCCACTCCCTGTTTGCTCAACATCCACTTCTTGCGGCCCTACAAAAACTCTCTCATCTCAGTTATCTTCCCCCATTGTCGACCCCGCTAACACTGTTCTTTTAGATGGTAGCCCGGCTGCATACACATCTTACAACTCTGCATATCATAATGCTGGCGAATCGTACAGTTCCGCATCTCCTGGGCCTGCGCCTGGGTTTTTTATTGGCAGCAGTAGTCGTGGTAGCTCTAACTCAGCCCCTCCGCCGCCCGTGGCCGATAGGCGCAAGAGTGGTGGCGGACCGGCGGGCATCATGAGCCGGGCTCGCGCCGTATTCGGGGCGCCGGTAGCTGCTGCTGCGCCCGCAAGCCAGCAGCCTCTCGCAAAGTCATCAGCCATGCCCAAGAAGCGATCCTCGAGAAATGCTGTTGCGATGCGCGAGGATTCGTCCCGCAGCGACAAGAAAGAAGGGAGCCTTGGCTCGTGGCAAGGAACAGCCCCGGCACTCCCTACCGACGCCCTCGAAGCCATTGTCGCGCGACAGAGCTTCGAGGGGTCCTGGGCTTGGGGTAATGGAGAGCTGCTGACGGCCTTGGGATTTGACGTCGCGGTGCTAGGTGCAGAGCTCCAGTCACTAGCTCGCGGTTTCGGACTTGTATTTTCGCCGGGCACAGATTTGGCTGCCACGGCGGTGGTTCTCGCGTACTTGGAGGTCAAAATGGCTGGGAAGAAGGATGAGTGGGAGATGTTGGCTGAGAAGGCTACGGATTGGATTGCCGGCGAGTTGAAGACCAAGGGAGCCTCGATCATGGCTGTGGAGTTTGTGGAGAAGGTCAAAGAGGTGGTGGTCTGAGCGGGAGATTCTCGTTTTGTTGGAAGTAGGAATGAACGCTGGATGTATGAATGACTGTATTTATCGCGGAGGACTCCGAATTTTGTTTGGACATGCGTGCGGAATCAGCTAGGAAATCGCATTGTATCATCACTGGACTTTGATTGCAGAATATTGTTCTGGAAAGGGGATTGGCGATATCTAAGTCTCTTCATCTCAGGGGAGAGGCACTCAACAAAACCCTAATATCGCACAGATTGATATGTGGGTACTAAACTCAACTACTATCTAGCTAACAGAAACACTGGGAGAATGAACAAGGCACACAAAACACACTACATGTATGTGTCTCACAACAAATCGGTTACATGTCCTGTGTAAATAGCTGCCTGGGGGGCAGAGCTGAGTTACATGCCGATCATCTGCGAAGCGCCGGGAAGCTCCTTGAGCCCTGTGGGGTTGTCAGTTCTGAAAAGAAAAAGAAAAAAAAAAAAGATTTAGGTGGGGTGAGGTAGGGGGTACGAACATGTATCAGTGCCAATGTCTTCGCGGGCCGTCTGGCTCTTGGTGCAGGCGATGGCCTTGGCGTCAGCCTGCCTCTGGAGGGCCTTGCAGTTGTCGTTGGCGCACTTGGTGTCCATGGCCTTCTGGAGGGCATCTCCCTTCCAGCCGAACAGGTAGTCACCGTGGATGCCATGGCCGGTGTTGTCGCCCATGCTCCAGTAGAAGGGCTGCTCGCTGGTGTTGACGGGCCAGTCGGCCTTATTGTTGAACTGACGGGTGTCGAACATGATCTCGTACATGACTTGGGGGACCTTGACGGGGTGCGAGGCGGGGCAGGCGCCGCCGCTCTCAAAGGTGCCGGTGGCCGGGTACGAGATGTGAGACTTGTGGTCGGGGCTGTCCAGGTTCTTTCCGTCCCAGCACGACGGGAAGGTGACGGTCACGCGCCAGCCGCCGTCGCATTGGGCCTTGGGGAAGGACTTGGTGTCGGAACCCGTGCAGGGTGCGCCGCCGAAGGGGCTCTGTTGCATGTTGTGCTCGCAGCGGTAGCAGTTGCCGGACGGCACCTTGGCGGCCACCCTGTTGCTGGGATCGCCGACCAGCATGCGGAAGCCGGGCTTGAAGGACGTAACCTTGGCGCTGGACGTATAGCCGCGGATGTAGTAGACCGTCATGCCGCCCTGGACCTTGAGGCCGAGGTTGGCAAACTGCGGCACGCGCTTGAAGGAGCCATTGCGGGCCTTGAAGTAGATGTTGGCGGTCCAGTAGTTGGAGAAGTCCTCCGAGTACGTGCAGCTGGTGCACGTCGACGCCGCGGCCGGGTCGAGCTGGCCGTGCGTCATGCTGGCGTTGAACGAGTTGCCACCGATGACCTGGTGCAGATGGGGCGACGGCAGGAAGCCCGGGTTGACCAAGGGGTCGATGCGGTCGAAGACGAGCTGCGAGCAGCCGAACCGCATCAGCTCCTGTGCTGCAGCAAGCTGCACCGCCGCGGCGGCAACGAGAGCCGTGAGCTTCATCTTTGTGTTTCTGCTAGTTGTCGTCGTCGACGTTTGTCGTCTGGTCTTCGTAGAGACTGTGTGCGAGATCTTGGGCGCTGCGAGTCAGAACGGGAAGAAGCGAGAGCCACCGACGAGCAGAAGACTGGAAGCCATCACGACGTCCGCACTTGGCAACCGTTCTGGCCCATATATACCCCCCCGCGGTCGTTCTGGGTAAAAGGGGCGACTCTTTGGCTTGTCGAGGTAAAATGTCCCGACAGGGCACGAGGCGTGCCAAATTTGCCGAGACACAAACTGCCGCTGCTCAAGCGTGCCCGGTTAATATATTGCTGCCCCAAATCCGGAGCAAATCTGGGGAATTGTACGAATCTTATTCGGTGGGGCAAGAAGCTTCATTTGGCTCGGCAAGTACCGATAGGCGCATCGACACGCCCCTTCTTGGATAAAAGCGCCGTCAAGGAGGTGATCCGGAGTCTTCTCGAAGCCGGAGCCCAATGCCGACCTACCCTTTCATTTCCACGGCCGTAGAGCGGACTCGCGTGGGCGCGGTCACTTGATGACAGCCGCCCCTGTATTTGCTTGCATTAAGGTAGCCCAGTATCGCCGACGGCAGATTGCTAGCAGCCACGACCCGCGAGGGCGCTTGCTTCCCAAAGTAGAAGTGACAGGTTCAGTCGTGTAATGAGACTGGAGCTACCCGCTCCAATAAGGTACACATACCTCTGCGTGGTATGTGCCAACTGGCCGAACATAATCCTAAGGGGCATCAACCATGACAGCGCGGTAGCTGGAGTTTCCCAGGGACGAGGTAATACCAGCAGCAGAGTGCCGATCGCAGGGTATGATGGCATATCAACAGCCGTGCTATTTATCGCCTTCGGGGCTTCTTGGTCTTCTAGAATATATGGCAGTACTTAGAAAGAGGATGATCCCGTCGACGCCACCTACAGCCGCGCCAATCGTGTCTTTTTTGCAGTCCGAGGGTATGGGGCGAGGCCACAGCATGAGATCAATTCGCCGTTGCTATCTCTGCCACGTCCGAGTTATCCCCACAGTGTTTGTCGCGCTGGGGCAGTCGCTCGTAACGGCAGTCGGGGTGCTCGTGTTGGTTGGTGAAAGCTTCATTGCGGCCTGGTGGAGCTGAGGCGACCAATGTAGAAGACAAATAGACCCAGCGTCATTGCTGACTTACGACGGCAGTCCAGGGGGGGGCCGCCCAGACCATTCTCACGGTAAAAGTGGACTTGATGGGTGGCTCTTTTGTATACATGGATGTAGGCCAAGTTCCGACGGCGCAGCAAGCGAGCCGAGGAATTTCATCCTAGTTCATTGATCCCAAGACGGCACGTCTCGGAAGATAAGCCTTGTAATGTGAGACGAATCTGGGTACACAGAATTTCCTTTTTCGGATCTTGCCCACGTGACATAGCTCGCCCTGGCTCAGGATTTGCTCAGGCTGGCTCACCTTTACTCACCCTAATTACCATTTTCGGCGGGCTGCGCCACAGCATGCTGGATTGCTTCAACTCTAGCCGAGTAGGCCTAGAATTGGTCCCATATATGAAGATGGCCAAAATCGGTCCCCATTCTTGAAAATGAACAGTTTCGCCTTTACTTTTTCGTGTTACTTACCTGACTACTGGAGACTTAAGTTAGCCTCTGCCCTCTAAGTCTCGCACCTTAAGGATAACAAGTGCTGACGGGCTTGATGGATGCCTGTTGGAATGCCCTGGTGGTGGGATTGTATGTGGTATAGGCTGGATAGAAGTGTGCTGTTTGGGAAGTGGTCTGCATTGATGGCATTGAGCCTTTCCGCTCACGGCAGCCATGAGGCACACTGGATGTATGGGAAATTCGCAAGAACGATTGGCTTGAGAGGTACCAGAGGAAACTTCCAGCCTCCCCCATAATGGAAAGCGGATGAAACTGCGGGTGGCACAAGCGGCCGTCATGATCTTATAATCTTGAGCTATGTTGCTGGAAGACCTTGGGAGCGCCTCACGCCCAACTGCATCCAGAACCGAGTCACTCCCAGGATGGAAAGCGTTTTATAACTTAACCGGCTTTGCTTCAGTCGTTGACCTGCTCCTCGACCAAGCTTGGTATGCATGTTAATTAAAGTGACGTGAAAAGCCAACTCCTCTGTCAGTTTGATGGGAGATGAAAGTTTGTGGCGAACTCTGCGTTGCAAACAACCGGATTACGCTGGTTTTCAAAGCGTTCTGCGTCCAGCAGCTTGAAGGTCAGCGACTTTCTTTCTAGACAAAGCGACGTGGACATCTTTTTCCTTGCCAGTACTACAGTAGGCCTTTATTCTCGGTGATCTAACTTAACCTACTAATGTCAGTTCTCGTGAGTCCTTTCAACCGGTCTGGCAACAGTGATTCCAGCTCGGGGGCAAGACAGCAACCAAAAAGGTGTGAAAAATAGCGGAAGGGAAATCCATGATGACTGATCTCACGGCACACCTCTAAACTCCGCCACTTGGCGAGTGACAGGCCTAACAGCCTGCCATATCTGAGACGGGACACAGACAGATCCTGCCCACCGAACTTGGTCTCCATCAAAGTTGATGTCGTACGCAAAAGCAATGAAAGTTTCTCCGCCTCATCCTCGTCCCTGGTTCGTCGTTACGACTTCTCTGCGCTGATCCAACCAGCAGCCACTGGCCGCCACACGTGCACCATTATAAGAACTCAGACAGAACTCTCACGCCCATTTTGGACTCCATCAAACCTGACGTCGTACGTAAAGTAGCGGTGGTCTTCTCTGTCTCATCATCGTCCTTGGTAGATCCCTCTCCCACCGATGCTCAGCACCCCACCCTCGCGGGATGTCCAACCCCACAGGGAGTCTCTGGCACCTTCCCCCAGTGTCTAGCACAAACCCTCGCCCTCGCCCACGCAGTTATTCCCCCCAGAACGGTCATTTGCCCCCAGAAAAGCTCAAAGTTTGTCGGCCGCTGCCAAGAGAAACGGGCCAAGTGGTGCAGCGGTTTAATGACGACCCCGAAAGTCATAACAGGAAGAACCGACATTCTAAAAGAGTGTCCTTTCGACCCCCAGCTAGGGCATTCCCGAAGGAGACCTGGCAGATGAAGGAAAAAAAAGAATCTGAGATCCGCACAATTTTGTCAGCAATTCCGGTAGTCTTTTTAGTTGTATTAGGCGGTGCTCACTTGTGGTTCGATGGTGACACAAAAAAACTGACAGGAAGAACCGACATTCTGACAAGATGTGCTTTCGACTCCAAGCCAGGAAAAAGAGAAAGCGGCGCAGTTGGGGGGGAACCCTGGGTATTTATGCTGCAGTCGAACGTTTGAGTTTGTCTAGCGGGCGCCTGGGGTGTGGGGCATACTTCGGTAGTGAGTGGTTAAAAAGTGGGTCGGTCAAAAAGCCGGTCACCCAACTTAAAACCCCAGAGACTCAGGACCCTATCTTGTCATAAACACAGTTCACAGCTAAGTACGCATCATTCAATTCTGTAAGTTCACCCCTATTTTCGTCACCCAAGATCCCGCATAGCATCGCTCCGATCATCTTGAGTCTCACCTTACACCTAGTTGCTGCCTCCTGCGCGCAGAAAGGAAGGGTGACAAAGGGGATTGTGTGTTGGACAAGCAAACTTATTGCTGTCGGTGAATGTCGAGCTGCGGCTTGCGGTCGACAAAGAAAGTGGGATAGAATGGCTTTGTTTGCGCAAAAGTAGGTCTGGGAGGCTTCTTTTGGCTGACGCTGATTGAAACCAGGGTAATCTAAAAATGCACCTTTCTGAAGGGGAAGGAAGACTATAGGGACCTTACAAAGGCGGCTCTCTGTAGGTAGTGCTTTGTGGCGAGTGAAGCCGCAGATACGGTTCAAGTTTGCGTGCTCCATCCTAATCTTTTTTTCCAATCACGGCTACCTACTGACAGAACGTATACTCCAGAATTTCACTGCGAATGTTCACGGATCCTTGGAGCAAACCCTTCAATACCCCACACTTGCTCTCCCTCTCCCTCATCGCACAAAAATCAAAACCTTTGTCGTACCTTCACACCCAGCCACCAAAACCCGAGCTCTTTCATACCAAACACATCAAAAATCTTGACGCAGATAGCCGCCATGGTGAGTAGCCACGAACGAAACACCAAAGCACGCGACTGACTAAGGTGGATAAATATTAGGCATATCCCACCCGTCCCTTCTGGGCAAGCCTTGACCCAGGCAAGCCCGAGCCACTTGACAAGGTCCTCGCCGCCCTTCACTGCTATCAGGTTGCAGCGCCCTCAAACCATAGCAGCTTCTACTTTGAGTCCACTGTCGACTGCAAGGATCACCACCGCCTTGTCAGGTCTATTTATTCATCTATCTAACTTCCTTTCCCTTAGGTGTTCGATTCGTCAACAGGAAAGCTCGCTACCATGTCTGCCCAGAAAGCGTTAATGGAGCTCAAGTTCAGCATCTACCACGTTATAGCTACTGGCCTTGAGTCTATTAGTCACCTTTCCGCGCCCATTGGCCCGCTAGCACGCATAATGTGGCAAGGGGAAGGGCCCGATGATAACCATGATCATCTAACGGTATTCTCCACCGGGTCGACTTCAATCCTTGTCTTCACTACTACCCGTGAGCACATGGGCCTAGACAAATGCGCCCATTACTTTACCCAAAGTCCGACTCTCCGCACTATCACTGTGGTCCAGCTTGCTCTCCCAATGCAACTTGAGACAGACGACAGACAAGTGCGACGTCTGACTGAGCACTCCCACGTCTCGGTCTTCACCAAGGTCAACGGGCCTGTCAGGGCCGTTGTGCAACGGGAATCGCTATCTACCCCGGGCGGAGCGATCAAGTTTTGGGTTTCAGACCTTGTCAAACAAGATGATGATGCAAAGTGCCTCCCGGACGAGTTTACCCGACCGCTCCACAACGAGTATGTTTTTTTCTTTCCCGCTTCCGAGTGGACCTCATATATCCTAACGCTTTGTTGCTCTCAGGGCCGACAACCGTCCCGCCAACATCACCATCCCGTATTCCGCCATCGTCTCCAAGCTCCGCCAGCGGTACGAACATGGTATTCAGATGGCCAAGGACACGGATGGTCGCGCTCACATGGGTGGTGGAAACGATTTCAAGGCCGGCAGCGGCGGCGGCGGCGGCAAGCGATCCTTTTCGACTCTTGCAGGCGGCAACAAATCTCATAAGACGTTTGGTTCTATCCTTGCTAGCGGCACGATCGGTGGCGGTGGCAAGCGACCCCTATTGACCATGTCGGCCCTCGTAGGCTGCCATACAGTTAAGGGCCACAACATGCTGGGCTTTTATGGTGGTAGCGGATTCCTGAGCGGCTATGGCACTTACCAGCTTCCGACGGGGTCCGCCGTCCTTCGTGGCTCTCCTCACATGGCGAAGCCAGCTGAGGTTGCCTTCGCTCCTTAGGCCCGTCTTTTGGCTCGCCTTCCTCGCAAGTGGTAAGCGTCGATGACCTACAAAGAGGAAGAACCCAAGAAAAGCGGTGTGTCGGGGGCAACAAGTCTTTGGGTCTCGAAGTCTGGTAGGAGGATACCATGGATGCGTATTTACTGACTGACTGGGCGACATGAGTGGCATACTGGGTTCTAGGCGGTGAGTATTACCCCGTATGTCATCAATGTCATTTTATCCAGAGATAGCACCAGCGTATGGTGATAAATATACCCCGTATTCTTGCTGAGCGCGCATAACAGCAATCCAACACAAAAGATAGCCATGGTGATGAGCAAATGCCCTGCTTAGATCGACATGCCATCCTACTGAAGAGAAAGAAAATATAAAACTCACCCCAAGATCTTCCCCCACATGGGGCGCCATGGACATCAAATTCCGTCAATGGTTATATACAGCCAATATAATTCGCGATTGGATGAGAGCGGATGCTGAGCAACGCCGCTAGATGGTTTTTGGCCGGGTAGCGGCAAGATCGGCAGGCGGCGGGGCCGCGGGAAAACACTATATCGAAATTGAAGTGGCTCAGGCACGTCGATCCAAGTGCCGTGTCCGCTCCCTTGTAATTATCAGAACATTGATGACAACTTGCAGCATCTTCGTTGGAGGTTGCTCCCATGGCACGCAGCCGCGTCGGGCAAACTTTCGAGCGCTGCTGTCGTATTCTAGACATTGCTTATGGACGATGAGAGTTGTGGACTAGGGTGTTGGACAGCCAATGCAATCTCGAGATGTTGTCATTGTTGTTGTGTCCCTTACGCCGACGTCGCATCGCTTAGGGAAGTGCTTGAGCGACTTGGATACTCACCACCAGATTAAGCTCGAAACTACACCAAGTCCATGAGGGCGTTACGTACAGTAAATTGGCAGCGCAATCGTCAGCAGGAGGGCCGGGTGCGGATATCGCATACCCTCCGTCTCCATCACACTCGAACAAGCGGAATCCCCGGAATGATTCTCTCTACGCACATCATCATCATTGATCAAAAGCACTCTAATCGGTGTGATGCTTTGCGCCGTCTTATGCCCTCACCGTTGACGATCATGACGACTCTGGGGCTCTGGGCGGGCTGCTGAAATGTGTATAAAGAAGTCACAAACGACCGACCTGACACGACCGTACGAAATCCAGACAAGCTACCAGCAAATAACGAGCCCAAGATAACCTCTCACCAACATCATTGATCAATATGAAGCTCTCCTACATCCTGGCCGCTTTGAGTGCCAGTGCCGCCATGGCTGCTCCGGCCGCAGAGTCCGAGAAAGCCGCTGAGGCGCTTGCTCCTCAGGCTTGCCTTCCCGCTTCTTGCCAGTCCTTTGGCGTGAGTACTACCCATTGCATCTCAAAGTCCCCATCAGAAATTGGCTGGCTCGACTTGTTATGCCCGGAAAAAGGTGACTGATGCTAAAAAAATGTAACAGTGCTGCTCTGGAGACTGCGGCTATTGGTGTGTAAGTACACCTCTGACCTTGGCCTCCCATCATATCCGTTCCACCGCGGCTAATAAAATGGTAGCGTGCTTGCGGAATTTCGTACGTTTGTTAGGGCGTATGTAGCCTAGAACTCTTCTGGTTTGCGATGGAAGACGTTGCGAAGTTGGGATAGCTACTAGCTTTGTTTGAGCGAATCTCACCCTGTCGTTATTGGTAATTGTCCTTAGTATCGAGCCACAAATTTGAGCAAGACATCGTAGTCTTCATCCTCTTGGCCAAGCTGGTTTAGTGATTCAAAGCCAGATAAAAGGTTATGACTTATTGAATGCCCGGGGACGGCGAAGTCAGTTACTTAATCATCCATTGGGGGGTGGGGGGGGGGGGACGTTCTCCTCCTTGGTACCTTGCCCGAATGGATTGCGTGAATATGGAGAAGAACTGGGGTACGTTCTGGATCTTGAAGTAACCATCACCTCTACGTCCAAGACCAATCCCACCACTACCAGTGCGAGACCAGTGCGGCGGACAGGAATGGAATGGGCCGCCTCGTTTGCTCTCTGCGTACTTGCCCAGCCGCGCAAGTGCCTGAATTAGCGACGAGGTACTCAATTTTTGCGAGGAGCAGATCCGAAAGTGCATCGAAGGGTGCGTTGGAGGCACGGGCCACTAAGATGCTCAAGACATCAACCGTCGCACACTCTGCAGAAGTACCGCGAACAAAGGGATACCTTCGCTTCGTCGACAAGCGATGAGACGCATGACATCTGATAGTTTCCCAACTGCTTCAGGATATATGGCGCCAGAGGAACCAGACGATTCCTGGTGATACCAAAGTCGTCCCAATGCCTGCGATTCAGGTGGTGGCTTTGCCTCTTTACGAGTTGTGAAGTCCCGGGTGATGCGACTCGGAAGCTCTCCATGGCATACCGAGCGCAGCGGCCGGATTAGCGCCTCCGATGATTATGGCCTGTAACCAATGACGATGTGGCTACGGGCACTCCCGTTTTGACAGGAGAAAGACGGCGTGAGAACCAACCAAGGGTCGTGGAATCACCCAGCGGATGCTAACCGAGCATCTTACAGCATTATCGCCGCATGCGTTCCGTGCATCAGGCACCTGATCGAGAGGAGGCTTGTAAGAGTGGGCCTCATATCGAGACGATGCGGCCGGACCTTATACCACCTCGACAGCAACCATTCGTCTAGAGCCAAGGCCAAGGGGAGCAGTCGACCGCACGTCCATCAAGCGGGAAGGTATCCGGTTTCTTATTACTTGCATGCCGGATTTCCATACCTACCGGGGAGCCGATCATCAAACTATATTTACAGCTTCCCGCATTACCGACCGGAAAACTTAATCTTGCCGATCTCTTTCGCCCGCCTTGGTTGGATCTCGGCCTTGGGTTTGATTCCTGCGTTACTACTATTTCACCTAAACCAATTCAACCTGAACGCTCGTATCTTCCCCACGATGGTGCTGTTATTAGGGAAATGGATCAACTGGTTTCGTCGCTGGCTAGCCACCAAGATCATGCCAGACAATTCCGACGGCTCAGGTGCGCAGCCAAACAAAGCAGAAGGCGGGTGTGATAACCAGAGACTCCACACACATGAGATTATAAGTCGCTGACCCTCGAAAAGCAGTCGTTCTGAAGCCAGCTAGCGAGCAGCTTCTTCCTCTGGTCGATGCTGCCGACGCCAAGGATGAAGTCGACGACCACGTCGAGAACGCCGGGGTAGCCCAAACAACCCGCTAATGCATGTGACACGCCCACCCACAATGCTGGTGACACCGACGAACCCGTCGACAGCAGATCTGCCGAAAACACCCCATGGGCGGATAGAATTCGCGAATACTGCGCACAGAGCTTCACCGAGCTGAACATCTACATGGGCAACACACCTGTGGTGTACGGGAACCCCCATATTCCTAACTACTTCTGCAGCGGGTATTGTTTCTGCCTTATACTTGGCAGCTATACAAACTTTGTACACGAGAATGGAGGACGGTGTGGGACTATTGGGACCCACGCAATTGCTGATTATCCGGATAGGATCCTGTCGGGCAGCAGTAGGCAACTCAACCTTGGGAAAGTGTGGTTCTCCATGATCCACCCAGACTCGTATAACGAGCGAGACGGGACGAAGAGGTGGTGTAATGACTTCAGCTGTAAGAGCTACCTACTCGTTGGGGAGCCTCACACGGCGTTTGTGCCTGAGAACGAGTGGATGCTGCGGCACCCCTGTCGCTGGGGCTGCGTCTAGCATTCTTGGGGGGGCCAAAGTGCATGTGGGTTTGATTTTGCTATCCTGTAATAAAAAGAGTTTCTTCCAGTACCAAGTAAGCCCAGGGCCACTCGTTTTTCCTGCCGGGGTCGATGTACTACCAGACTGAATCCTAGTACCCGGCTGGATTGCTTGACGGAAGCCCTTTTGGATAGTGAGAAGAAGCTGGAGTTCTCAGATTAGGCGGCAAAGCGCAGGTCCCTGCCCTCCTTCCGCGTAAAACTAAGACGCGTTCCTTCCGGTTTTTGCTCGACTTTCAGGCTTCTTGACGTCGAAAAAAGTGATAGATAGATGGGAACAGAGGACACTTTCCCATTCGCTCAGTTATAAAGCTATTTTTAAGTAGATTGTTTTCGAAAAATAAATCCCTGGGCTGCCGCCGCTTTTATTTAAGGTGTGAGTGAGGCGAAGGGGAACTGCTGCAAAAATTACCACACGAGAGACGGTGAAGAAACGGAAGGTATGAGTAAGCATAAACGGTTAGCTGCCTAGGATTACAGAAGATGATGGAGTCATATTGTTGGAGCTGGGGTCGCCATATGTGGAGCCGGGGGCTGCTATAGATGGTGCTGCGGACTTTCAATTCTGGACGCCTCAGCGCCGTACTCTATGATCATAACGAAATTTTGTGTGCCCAAATTCGTCGCAGATTACCAGGCTGTTATATATTAACTGCAACCGACCTCGTTGGAACTCTATGTTGTCTCCAAAGGGACGTCAGTGCGCCCAGTCATGAACAACGACTGCGAGCACACGTCCCTAGAGTTATGTTCAGATAGCATGATCATCACGTCATAAGGGAATCATAACCTCGAAACTCAAACCTCGCTTGAGTCACCACTCTCACTGCGAGACAATCCACCCTTCCCCGCTGGCATGGCCATCGTCACTGGTGCAGCTCTTGCAGCCCGCTTCCTCATCAACACAAACGCCAAAATGCCCACAATCCCAACCACTCCCAACATCACCATGGCACCAATAGCGCCCGCGACGGCATTCGACAAACTCCGCTCTGAGGAAGGCAAAGCAGCCGTTGCCGTTTTATCGGAATAAACCGCACAAAAATCAGCCTTGCTACCGCAGGCAGTGCACCACTTGGCGGTAGTGGTAATTGCCCGAGTTTGCATCTTTTCGACAAACTCAGGCCAGGAAAGTGAGTCCTCGGTCCCTCCAAACAGCGAGAAAGTGTCCAGGGTTGAGTCGGTTCCGTTCCTGAATAGGAAGCGCACACGCAGAGATGCGTTCGGATCAGAGGGGAAAGACGTCCGGGAGTCGGGACTAAAAAGCTCGAAAGCCATGGTAGAGGCATAGCCAGGCAGTCCGAAGAAATCAGGACTCGCCGCAGTAAGATTGGTAAGCCCGAAGAAAGCCTGGAAGGTATCGTAGCTCCCGGCTAGAAGTGAGAACTTGAGTTTGCCGGCCGCGGCGACTGTCTTGTTCAGTTGGGCCAGCACAGCACCAGCCAACGTCTCTGCATGGATTGAGCGAGCGGGCTGAGTGCGGTTGTAGTTGAATCCAAATTCAGCGCTGTCGGCAAGTGTGCGTAGCTGAAACAGCTGGTCCTCGCTGATAGCGTCACGCGCGGGTGAGGTAGCGTTATGGATGCGCGCCACGTTGATGAGGTCGAAGATGTCGTAGGCCTTGGCATAGCTTAGATCTGACGGCGAGTCGTAGTCGTACACGGATTTGAGGACAGGGAAGAAGCCCTGGTAGAAGTCACGGGTTTCGGAGACCCGCGTCTGGAACTCAACGCTCTGTTCGAAAGCGTCTGCGGCCTCGGTATATGCGGGACAAGCATCGTCACCTTTGATCCAGATGGTGTCGGGCGAGTTGCCAACCACGCCTTGCAGCGTCACGTACTGGTAGCCGTTGAGCGGGGACGTCACCTTGGAACCGTTGTTGAGAGTCTGGCTGGCGACCTCGGCATCTAGGCCGACCAGCGGCGGATATAGACCTTGCAAGAATGCCGTGGCCGTATTCATTAGGATGGGCGCGCTGGGCGCGCTGGCATAAACCTGCGACGAGACATAGTCGAACTCGGAAATGCCGGCGATGCGATGCGTCGAACCACTTGCAATATACCTCGATCTGTAGTCGCTGCCGACTTGGAAGCACTGTGATGCCCCGAGCCTGGTCAACTCTTGGGCGCCGTAGTGCTTAGTTGTTCGGTCGCCATGGCGGGTGAAAACGACGACGCCATGGACCGTCTCGGCTGCGGCGGCTCCGGCGACAAACAAGCTGCCAAGAAGTGGAAGAACTGTGGAAGAAACCATTTTTCCTTGCCAGTCGGCTCTTGAAATTTTGTTCTGAGAGTTGACCGACGGGGCCAGTCAGTCACGAGTTCACGCCCCTGAGCTCCGGCGGGACTGCTATTCCTAAGTAGTCCTTGCTGGTGACTCATCACTTGAGTTCGGAGAAACAATTCCCACATGGCGCTGATTGTGCACAAGCCTGGGCCTAAACCGCTCCTTCCTAGTCCATGCGGACTGAGAACGGAGAAACGGAGAAAGAAGCACCAAAGACCCCACTCGGTATCCTCCCCGCTCCCCACAACGTCGATAAGCTGTCCAGGCAGCCTCTCACATTCCGCGTCTGTTGAAGAGATATGCAGCATTCCACTCAGCCCCGCAGCATGGGAACACGCCCCTGTAACCGGCAGCCAATTGCGAAGCAAAGACCGATGTTCTAATCTTCGCATATCTTGCAACATTACTCAATCCATTGTGGGGGTTCCTGGTTCCTTTACATGACCGATATTGCCGGGCCTTGAGTTTGAGATCCGGGCTTCCCGGGCGCCCACGGCTGGTTCCAGAATATCCCACGTGCGTTGGGTGATGGGGACTGCTCCACAACCCCAGATGTTCAAGCTGCGGCGCCTGGAAATACAACCTGCACTGGAGTTCAAGCTTATCACAGCGGGTCAACTGCATCATGCACATGGCCTTGCGCAACAGCCTCTGTGAGGCATTGTAACCTCGCAGAAGAGCCACAGGGGCATGGAATTCCTATCCAGCGAAGACATTTTGTGCCCTGTCGGTTGACCGACCTGAAATTGCTGCTGTGTGCAAATGCAGATGACCGCACACATTGAGACAGATCGAAGCATAGTGAGACTATCTGGATCGCGCGACAGAGCCGGCAGCAACAAAGCTTAATCCCCTACTATGGGGCAGAATACATAAATAACCTTACCATCTTGTTCCTCGCTCGGAATCTGCCCAATCTCGACTGAAGCCGCGCCCCTTTCCAATTTTTGAGTCTCAAACTGACTTCAAGAGTTGAGTCAAATTCAACGTGCAACACAGCCTGACTGCCTACGGCCAACATGCTCCCTCTTCTGTTTGGCTATTTTTGTTGTCTATGGACGTTGTCAGTAGCACTGGGCCAGACGGACAACAAAACAGCACCAATTCCCTTCCGCATGCTGACACCTCTTCTCGATACACCATGGACGAAGCATGTCAACACCAAGTCCAACCCTTGGCCGGAATACCCACGGCCTCTTCTCCGACGGGAATCATGGCAGACGCTGAATGGAATCTGGACCTACCAGGCAGCTTCCGGCGACGAAGGCCTCATCACTCCTCCGTATTTCCCTCTGGCCGAAGAAGTCCGCATCCCTTTCCGTATTGAAAGCGCCTTGTCGGGGATAATGGCATTCGATGTGACGCACATTTGGTTCGCCACCCCATTTACTCTCCCGAGTGGGTGGGCTGGGCAACGAGTCCTCTTGCACTTTGAGGCGGTAGATTACGAGACAGATGTTTTCCTCAACAGCGAACACGTCGGCTTCAACCGTGGGGGCTACTTTCGATTTAGTATCGCAGAAGAAGGCAAAGAACACATGGGCAAGGGTATTCAACTCGAGAGCGCTGATCGGCATTCTCATGGCCAGTCGAGTAATGGTCTGAAGACAGAACAATAAGGCCTGAGCGAGGACCAGAGCTTTGGCAAACGGACTTGCTTTGCTCTTGTCGTTGATTGCGTCCGTTGTGATGTTGGGCATCAGGTCAGGGCGGTGCTTGGCGAGGAAGCATATCCCAACTGGGTTCAAGGTGTATCGGGTGTTGGGTAGCGGAATGGAAGAGTCACCGCCGGTGTCGAATGCAAACCCACCCATGAGGGCGAGGTGGCTATGAGTGCGGCTCCAACAACAAGGGGGCGAGTCTCCGAAGGCCTCCTTCATGAAGCTGTCAAGTTTTGTGGCATGTCGCCATTCCTCGAAGGCGACCCAACCGACCTAAACAATTGAGTCCATCAGTTTCGGGATCCAGTCCCTTCGTGGCCAAAACTCACCACTTCTGGGGCAAAAATTGCGCACAGGAGCCATTTGCTCTTCGTCCAAAACTGCTAGCTTGCCTTGCCAAACTCGGGGACGTTGAGATGAAGGGCACTCCAAGCACACAAGCCAAGAGTGATGATGCTGGACGAGAGAATGGTGAAGGTTCCTCGCACATCCGGCTGAGATTTCCATCTTGTAGTAGTGTTGACGACACCGTCACCCAGAATGTTGAACTTTGCGCATCACTAACGTGGCAGTTGAGAGGAAGAAGGTCGGGGAGACTCTGGGAAGAGTCCCTTTTTAGCTTGGGACGCAATGCTGCCCAGCCACGCTCAGCACCGGACCAATGTGGAATTTGGAAAGTTGTTTGGCTGCAAGACCTGCCCAGCTCCCACTTTTCGGGCCCTCGCGCCAATAAAATCAATACTCTGGGTAGGCACATGGCATGCAAAAATGCAGCAAACATAAACAAGTGCCCATTGGAATGCGCTTCATTGAATTTTCAATGAACCATGCCAGTAAAAGCAATATGAGTAAGCAATGTATTTACGCAAAGTGCGCAAAACAATGCATGGAGTTATGTACGATAGTCATAGGGCTAGTGATGCTAGTTTGCGTTTGCAGACATACACGTACAGGGTTAGGGTCCGCTGCATATCTTAAGGGTTGGTGTCCGCATTAGATTGGTTCAGACGTCAAATACATCCGGTGTTGGTGTTGTGAAGGATAGAAGGAAGACTGGACCACTGTGTGCGACGAGGGTGTTTTTATCATCCTTGCAACGGCCGGAACGAGAGAGTTTCGGCTCGACAGCAAAGTGTTTTCTCCGAAACACAGATCCTCGCCGTGTGGCTCCTGAGATATGGGTTTGCCTCGGATCTGGGAAAAATATATAACGGTGAGGTTTGTTGTTGCCGGTGTCGGGTATGACATCAATATTTGCAGCTTTTTACTCCGGCTAGCCATGGCTGCCATGGCTGCCACTGAAACTCTCAACACTCTTCGCGAAGGCTTTAAAAGCTGTAGGGAGAACTGTGCAATTACTACCACGCCGCAGGAACGCATAACCTTAGGTATCCAATCACCTCGCGACGACAATAAAAAGAGTAGCAATCTCAAAGATTAGTCGCCGCACGCTATATGGGTGACGAGACCCCTATAGTCCGCCTACCCTGACCACGCGCTCGTTCACTCTTTCCTGGAAAAGAGCAGCAGCAAAAACCACCTACACGTATGAATCTACTGGCTCCCCAGGTCCACGATGAATGATGGAACGAGACCATTCTGCCCCAAGCACACTGCTCGAGACGGATGAATGTTCCAATGGTTCACTTCGCGTCCAGCTCGAGTGCTACAACTCTTGGGTGTCTTTACTATGATCGGATGCGTGCTTCCGTCATTCCGACGTCTTCCCCCGACACTTGATGGTTCGGGCATGGCCAAGAGATTACTAACTTACGCCGGTGAAAGCATTTCGTGGAAGCCATGCGGCCCCGAAGAAGAGCCCAACCTCTTTGAGTGCAGCTCTGTTGAAGTCCCCTTGGATCAATTCAACGGTAGCAACCATGCGCGCGCATGCGCCGACACCATGGGCGGTGTTGCCACATACATCAACTCTCCGCAGACGGCGGCGGATATGAACACCATCCTCGACGCACTGGGCCAAAAAGACATGTATTACTGGGGTTTCAGCTACGGCACCCTCCTCGGACAGACATACGCCACCCTGTTTCCCGAGCGCTCCAAACGTGTCGTTATCGACGGTGTGTTGAACCAATTCCTATGGTACAACTCGCTGACCAAGAATGAGAATGCGGTCGACCAAAACAGCGTGTATTCTGGACTCCTAGAAGAATGCATTAAGGCTGGTCCCGAGAGATGCGCTCTCGCATCACATGCCTCAACCAAGGCAGAGCTCGCGCAAAAGTTGTTCTCCATGGCACAGAAGCTGAGGGACGACCCTATCGCGGTGTACATCAACAACGGCCTGTACGGAATCATCGGTCATACATCCGTTTGGTTTAACGGCATTCTCAGCTCTCTCTATCGACCTGCTAGCTGGCAGCTGTTGGCCAAGAACCTTGCCGCTCTCCTGGACGGTAACGCCACCGATGCCTTCCTATCATACGAATGGAGGGGCGAGGACTCCTGGCTTCGCGAAGAGAATTCTGCAATTTTGGTCTACTTCGACGATGCTCTTTTCGGTCCCCAGCACTGGCCCCAAGATCATCGCCTGTTGCTCGACAAGTTGTCACCCAAGCTGAATAAGTCCTTGTTCAGCGACGGCAATTTCAACCTCAACTTCGTCAGGGCTGCTTGGGCCATTCCAAAGAGCCATGCCTATGTGCCTAGGCATGGAGTAAAGACGGCCCATCCCTTGCTTGTTCTTTCAACGACATATGAACCCATATGCCCGCTCATCTCGGCTAAGAACGCAAGCGCTACTTTTGAGGGCGCACGTCTCGTAGAAATCAAGGGATATGGCCATTGTTCACTCGCAGTGCCATCAGTCTGCGCAGCTCGTCATGTGCAGGCCTTCTTTGCAAACGGGAAGCTGCCCGCAGAGAGGCATGTGCAATGTGAGGTTGACGGAAATCCTTACTTTGGAGATGTGAGAAACACGGATGGGAACACGGCTGCTCTGGTTCAGTTTCACGACCCTTGGGATCAGAGGGTGCACGCCGCACAGGTGGAACTTGCAAAGGAGCCATTGCTGAGGCCACTGCCAATCAAGCCAAGGGTGTGATGCATTTGTGAATAATATCAGCATAAGAACAAGGTTTGAATTCAGACTCAAGAAGACAACGCGCTCGGGTCTACAACGCGTTAGTTTCCATCCAGACCTCGGTCGGTTCCCAACAAAAAGAGCTCCATGCTTGGGGTGTGAAAGTTCGCTGGTTCAAAACCTACCCTAGATGGTACTGGAGACAGAAAGGGCGATCTCACCTTAAAGTGAAAGAAGAAGGAACAAGACGGTCAGTAGTATTGAAGTAGTAGTTGTGCTAAAGCTGATGGAAAGAGACGGTTACGAGATTATCACTGATGTCAATTACTTTAACGCTCTTGGTTAGAGACAAACGTTGCATATTAGACACTACTGAAGCGACCCTTGGGTGGCGGAGCGTTATACTAAATTCTTAGCAATTGGGGTAGGTGGGTCATCTTGTTTCCGAGGTCGCCAATGGTCAGACGTCCATCGCACTCCAGTACGACAGGCGAACTGGACGCGGGACGATATGCCTCACCACAGGCCGCTTTTCTTGAAGACATCGCCAATAAACCTTATTACCTGCGGAGGAACAGACAGTTGCCTAGCCCTGCGACGCTGAAGCACTGCCAAGGTGTGTACGGTGCAACGTGAGTTGATTATGCGGCCATGCCGGCAAGCGGCACGGCATTTCAGTGCTACCCGCACCTCGGCCGCTTTCGATGTCCCCAGAGGGCCCGACTCCCATTGACCGGCAGCTAACGAGGAGCTGAACCGGGCTTCAAGGGGCGGGACGGCCAATTTTGCGGCCAACAGCCCGACCGGGCTGCCCTCTTTCATGGCTCACCCGTGTTTACGCCGCGCAAACGGTCAGCAATGGCTAGGGTTGATGTCACTCATCAGGGGCTTGGGAGGCGTATGATGCGGGGCAGCGACGATCGGTCCTTTTGGCGGCGTGTGCGATGTGACTTTGCTCATATATAAGTCACTCATCATCAACCCTCTCCAGCGGCGTGTAATCAGGCACACAACTCGTCCAGTACTGCCCAGAGCCGCTCTCAAAAGTGAGAGAGAAGCAGAAAAGAAACCGTAGCAAAGACAAAATGGCTCCCATCACCCTCCGCCTCCTGGCGCACCAAGCGCTCCTCGGCTTCGCGACGCTCACCTCTGCCCTCGCCATTCTTCCCCCTGACACCAGCGCCAACCCGGCGGCCGTAGCAAAGCGCGCCGTCACCTACCACACCTACACTGACTCCACCGTCAACAGCAACGACTATTGCGGCGAGGCCAACCCCAACACATCCACTTCACAGAACTCGCCGCTTGCGGCGGACTGCACCGCCATCGCCGACGCCTACACGGAAAACACCGGCAACGGCGTCCTCGGCTCGCCCAAAGCGTACTGGACCGTCGACCTGCCCGACTTTGTCAGCAGCCCCGACGGCTTCGTCACGCTCGCCACGTCGGGGACGTGCCGCTTCCGCATCAAGTATTACGAGCAGGTGCTAAACACAGTGTATTTCGGCGCCAACGACCTGCGGTTCTACATGCGCCAGGCGCTACAGAGCGTCGATGCGCAGGGGCGGGTCGAGGCCCGTGGCGCCGTAAGCTGTTACGCCAACGCGCCGGGGAAATTTGCCACTATCGAGTGGTGGGTTGCTAGGGTTTGAAAAGGGGGGAGGGGACCGAGTTAGGTGAATAGTTCGAAGCTGGGAGGAAGCGGGAGGTGGCATGTGAGATTCAAATTCTAAGGTGACTGCTCCGTCAGCAAGTTTAGTCCGCACCGAGGTGGAAAGTATTAGCGTCTTGTTGTTTAATGTTTTAAGAGTGGAACTGAATCATCCAGCCTCAACACCATGAGATTATTTATTATCGAAAAACAGTTCTTAGCTCCTATTTGAATCGATCCCTGTGTAGGTACCTATGCTGGCTGACAGGTCTCCCTAAGTCTCAACACTTTGTACTATCAAAATCTTCGTTTTCTGATACCCGCACATTCGACTCGCCATTCGACTTACTACTTGCACCATCCCAACCGGGACTCCTAACCGAATTCGCTTGTGTGGGTACCAACTCAACGTTCGACGCTGGTGGGTGCATGTGAACACCCGACGTCTTAGACTTCTGCGTCGCCCGCTTCACGCGGATGAAAAGAACTCTGAAAATTGGGATCGTCTGCGCAATGATGGTGACAGAAGGCTCCAAGAAGTTGAAGAGGAGCATGAACACCATGTAGTCTACCGAAGCAGGGTTCGGTTAGCAACCTGCGGTTTCCCAGTGGCAATGCATGAAGAGAAGCATACTGTAATTGTAGTCGCCCTGGACGAACTGGAAAAAGGTGCGCATGATGACAATCACGCCTGTGATGGCACCGAGGCTCATGGCGATGCTGAGGCCGATTTTTTCCCGCCTTTCGAGCTGCAGCTTTCGGAGGACCAACCACGGGAGCAGAGCCAACAGGACGTCGATGATGCCTCCAGACCCTACAAGGAGTTAGCCCACAGCAGGTAATCTCGGCAGAGACTTAGTGGGGATGCGTATGTACCCATGAAGCTGCCACCGAGATACTGGAGAACCGGAAGCTCCCAGCACATTGGATGCGCCGGTCGGTAGATTGCCCTCGGGTCACCGCAAGCGGGGATCCATATGGATAGGCTGCCCGGGATGAGGATCAGGTTCGCCACGGCGATGATGAACCAGAGGAAGTACTTGAAGATGGGCTCGTGCACAACCTTGGTTAACGTTACGGCAAAGGCAACCTTTGACCAACTCGTCGCAGCGGCGGCCAACCATGTCGACGTGTTCTGGTAGCGAAAAAAAGCCCGTCTCGCGTTGTCAGACTCGTCGTGGACGACGGCAATGGTGCGGCTCACGAGGGCGCCAGCGACTAACAAGAGGATCTTGGAAGAACACTTGTCAGTGAAATGTGCCTAGGTAGGTGTACAGTGGCAATACTGCCGTGACCAACCCATGAGACGGTGAGCACAAGGTCGTCCCACCACATTTGCGCAAAGCGCTGCCGGCACCATAAACGGGCGAAGAGGAAGAGGGCCGATACGCTGACTAGGGCCCAGACGGCGAGATTGATCTCGGCAGATTGGTCCTCCCCATTGTACCCGGCCATGGCGACAAAGTCAGTTCGGAACTTCTGTGCGTGTCAACAGAATGGAAAGCCACTGGGTTCCGTTGCCAGCATGGCGCCGTCTTGGCGTTCCCGAGCCACTGGTTGGGCCGGCTTCAGTCCCACTGGAACCAGAGATCATGACAGCGGGAACACGCGACAGACTGCGTCTAAGGCTGATATGCAACGGTTATGGTTCTAGGGCTCTTTTTCTGGATATGTAAAGTCGCGGTGGCCGACTTTATTGCCTTTTTGACTCCTGCCTTAGTAAAGAGGAAGAGTCCCATGCGCCTCGCGCCTGCCCACCTCCGACTTCTCCTGTTTTCGATGAGTCTGCGTCGCGCCCCCTGTACGTACACTTAAAGTCCGTGCATCAAGTGCCAGCCCCTGGTTGCGCCAGAACTTGTCAGAAACACGGCCCACTGGGGTTGCAAAGATGTGGTTGTATTGCTTGTGGTTCGGGCTTCCAGTCAGAACATTCTTCTTTATAGACCTCTTTATAGGATTAAGCCTTCGTCACCACAGTGACTCAGGCTCACTAGTGTTCTGACAGTGCCAGGCATCCACTTAGTTCGCTGATCAAAAGCCTAGGGCTCCTGATCCCCTTTCTTTTCTGACACCAGTAGTCGCAGAAAACATTAACCCCGCCATAACAGGACCTATTTCAAATCGCGCCGTATAGCTGCATTTTAGATATGTCTAAGGATCATTTTCGGTTAAAATGGACGCATTTGGAGGAGATATGGTGGCGTATCTGCAGGTCTACCTCCGCTGGGAATCTGATTACAAAGCGGCAGAAAGGACAAGTTAAGTCTTAAAAACAGGCATCTGATAGGGGGGCACCCCCCAAATTTTAGGGGGGCATCCAAGCACAGGCCATTTTACTGGGGGGGCACCCCCCCACAAATTGAGTGGCTTCCACCATTACTGCAATAGTAGAAGATCTTTTTTTGCAGTAACTCACACCAATTATTGATACCAAACTGAGATCCGAATGATTCTCAGCATTGCCGCAAGGCCGTGAGGCCCAAAAACTATTCTAGTATTACTATTACAATGGGGGCCAAAAAGTCTCGGACCCCCCGCTAGCACCACCCCACCAACTTTGAAAACGCGTAACTCCACGAAAACACAACTAAACAACTTCAAATTAAAAACATGCATAGATCTATCAATATTTGATAGGGCCACCCTTCGACTGCCTGAGTAGGTCCATCCGTTTAGGCATAGAGTTAGCTAGTTTTACAAACACCTCAACTGGGATTTGTTCCCAGGCCTCCCTTATTGCTTCTGCCATTTGTTGAACGTTTTTAATCCTGTGCCTTTTAGCACCGATCCGAACCTTCATATAGTGCCAGATATTCTCAATTGGGCTTAGA
>Ga0247760_1000216_pt1 | contig 64950 bp, 80 predicted proteins | sample UWRJL171409R4_FD_179936 | JGI IMG/M metagenome (GOLD analysis project Ga0247760, IMG submission 179936) | Plant litter microbial communities from Arlington Agricultural Research Station in Wisconsin, United States - UWRJ-L171-409R-4 | ecosystem: Environmental > Terrestrial > Plant litter >... | reverse complement strand
TCCTTGTTGCCATCGGCAAAGAGAAACACCTTGCCTGTAGAAGACAGGGCGAAGGTTTGTATCCGCTGTGTGTAGGTCGCTGATGTCTCGAGGCAACTCTGATCGGTCGGTACATTTGATACTAACTTCCACAATTTGCGCACCACCCTTTTCCTTACGACACAGGAACATCTTCCCAAACAAGAAAACGCAATCACCCCAGTCGGTGCCTTCCAAGTGCAGATAGCGGACCAGTCCCCGAGCACTGTAAGCCGCGCCGACTTAACCTCCTTGAAGCCGGGGAGCTCTCACATACGCATGACGGAGTCAGTCTGAGCAATGCCGACCACGAGATCGCTGGCCTTGTAACCCTAAGCGCCATCTCCTTCACTCCACCGAGCAACGGCTGTGCACCACATCCCGGCGATGAGGCAACCATGGATTTCGTCCTCACCAAAGTCCTCTCCTCCGTTGTCGTGGAACCCCGCGCGGACCGACTGCATCCGTGGAGACGGAATTAGACTGTGACCATTGACTGCGGGCCCGAGGATGTGATGCCTTTTGTCGTCGTACCCCGCGGAGCACACAGTATGCGAAATATGTTGGTGGATGATACATGTGGTGCGTGCCATGCTGGCATGCGCCCACTGCCGCTTCGTCTGGCCACTTTGGGCCGGATCCGCCCTGTGGAAATCATCAAGACGGATATCCATCGCGCGAGGAAGACTGAACGCAACGGAATTGCCACCGGCGGACCCGGCTAGTTGGAAAGCAGTTAGAAGAGTGCGAACTTGGGCGAATTGTTTGGCTTCAGCTTGCCGAGGCGGATCTGATCTTGAGTATTTTGGGAGCGTCAGTCCCGACACCTGTCTGCGATACCACAGCTTGTGTTGTTGGCTGCTTTCTGACGCCCGCTCCATCCTGCCCCTACCATCACCTTCACCAGAGACCCTTGAAGTCATTTGCTAGTTTGTCGCGCGCTTCTGGTCGAAAATAAGGGCACTGAGGCCCTGGCCGGACGAGAACGGTACCCGTTGTGCTGCAGGGCTAAGGTTAGCTGAGACCCGGGATTACCGCATTGGGATCGGTTCCAAACTGTCGGGTCGTGGAATTGTGGGTTGAGGCGTTGCCAGCCAATCCTTGCCGCAACGCCGGGACAATCTGTTAGCCGCCTGGGGGCCATGAAATTGGCTGGGGTCATGCCGCAAATCTGAGAACCAACTGCATGGTCCGACACAGCCACGATACCTACCTCCCCATTCTTTGACTCAACGTAGGGTAGTGCAAACCCGTATTTTATTCATAATTCCGTCAAAACTCCACCGCGCGACACTAGCGTGACAACGTCCGTGGTAGCATATCCGCGTCGCCCGACTTATACGAAGCTCGCCATAGTGACTGAGTCCATCTTTTCGAGCACGTGAAAAAAATAACATGCCCCCAATTTTTCGGCGTCTTCCTGTTGGTGGATCTGCGCTAAGGGACGGCGGCTGTGGTTATCGGAATCGGGCATCGAATTTATGCGGCCTCGAAGCCGGCCAGCAACAAGGCGCCATTAGAGGACGGATGTGACTCCTTTGATGGGGATGTGAAACCTTCCACTTGCAGGCAGACCTGAGCCACCATGGCCGATGTGCAACTGACGTGCCGGCAGAGCTCTTGCATGCTGCCACCAACAGCAAGACAATGTTGTCGGCCTGGTGAACCCAAACAGAGGTATAAAGAAATAGACTGCCATCTGCATTTGTCCCAAATCCTATGTTCTTGCAGTCGCTTATAGCCCTTATCAAATTACAACCAAGACATGAGTCTCAGAGCGCATTCTCATTAATCCCCTTTGGCACCTTCTCGCAGCAACCCCCTTCAGCAGTGGGGCTTAATACCTTACTAAAGCCCCTTTCCCTCGCTATCGAAACTCCCTCCCCCCACATCAGTCCACAGCTAGCAGCACAGCGAGCGCAGCAAAGGCAGAACATCAAGTTCCGCAGCCATCATGGCGCGCAAAACAGTGCGTTTCGAGGACGAGGTAGCGCCTTACCGCCCTGCGAGCACCATCCGCTATCATACCAAATCTCGGCACTCTGTCGGCGGCGCCGACTCATATTCATCACACACCGCTCCCCCACTAGACTTCCTCCTCTGCCTCGAGTTCACTACGGTTCTCCGTAGCCGGCACATGTGCCACCCGACGACGACCTCGCTCATGGGGGACCTCGCCAGCAAGCTCTCGCGCGCCGGAGTCGCGGTGCGCATCCACACCCCCAGCTCCCGCGCCGCCGAGGACCACCGCACGTGGACCCTGTCCCCGGACCTGACGGTGCCCGTGTCTTCCCTCGACGTGGGCCAGTTCGCCATCAAGCTCACCTCCCCTCTCTTTCCCTTCCCCTCCGCGGGCGGCTTCCTCTCCTCCCTCTCCCCGGTCTTCTGCCAGCTGCAGTTCGACTTCAAGCCCACCCTCTCCCCGGAGTGCGCGTCGCACATCCACCTCGTCCCGGCGCGCGGCCGCTGGACCCTCGAAGAAGCCACGCGCCTTGCCTGCGCGGCGGTCCACTTCGAGCCGGTCCTCGACGCCCTGGTTCCCCCGTGCCGCCGCCGCTCTGTCTGGGCCAAGTCCAACCGGCACAACGCGTACCTGGGGCGGCGGCGAACCGTGCCCGAGTGCATCGCCGCGCTGCGGCAGCATGCCAACTCGTTCCCGGCGCTTGCGGCGCGCATGAACTGGTGCGGCGCGCGGTCCGCCACGGGCGCGGCCGTCGCCCGCGCCGACGACTTTGTGCACGCCGGGTACCGGTGGGACCTCTCGGGGCTCGACACCGCCGGTGCCGGGACTGTGGTGTTCCGCCAGCCGCCCGGGGTGCTCGACGCGCGCGGCGCCGTGGGCTGGGTGGTGCTGACGGCGTGCTTCGCGCAGGTGGCGTGCGGCGGCGGGTTCGAATCCGTCGTCGACGCCGTGGCCCCGCCCAGCCTGTCAAGCCTGAGCCGGGGGGTGCGGAGACAGGCGCGCGCTGCCGTCGTAGCGCGGCACCACGTCGAGTACCTGCGCGACATGTTTGCGCAGGCGGATGCGGTGGTGGAGGCGCCGTGCGAGCGGGCCAGGCTGGTCAGGGACGCCGAGGCCCTCTCGGCCGACGAGGTCGCGCGGCTGCGGTGGGAGGACATGCTGCAATGGAGCGTAGGGCAGGAGAAATTTTGGGCGTACGTGTCGCACGCGGGCAAGGGCAAGAGGGGGAGCAAGCTGGTTTGTGAGGTGTGATGGGGCTGTGAGCTGCGAGATGACGACTTCGATCTTCTATCTGTCTTAAGATTCTGGGCATGGGAAATGCGGAGCGGAGTTTACCTGCGAAATACCCCAATTTGGGCTGTCAGATTGCATCTTTCTGTGGCGTCTTGCAGGATCAGGACTTGCCAGCATGATCGGGGGCCTGTATTCATAGTTGTCGGCCTTTTATACCTATCTCTTCAGTTTAAGACGGTCCAAGAACGAGACCATATAATTTATAGTGACTCTAGTCCAGTTTGTACCAATGCATCTTCCCACCTACGCCTGAGCGTCGCCGTCTAGGACCAAAAGCACGACGATTCGAACAAAGGGCCCTTTTTGAGAATTGGTACCGCCATTTCAGTTCGTCATGGTGGCTAATCGTCAGAAACACGGCATCTTAGATTCGCCTGCAAGAGATGGTGTTGTAATCGTATGATTGGATTGCTTGTGTTGAGACCTGTGTCTCTGGCTCTCTGGCTGCGCCAGGGAGCCTCTATTATAGAGTCTTGTGGTGGCAAAGAGGGTGGCAATTATTGGCCTTGGCCAGCTGAATTGACTACGTTAGTACTTCAGCTGGCTCGATCTGGTGGCCTCCACTCTGTTCAGCTCAGTTGGCTGGTTGTCCTTGCCTTGATCGTGTTCTGGCCACTGGCCAGAACTCTCTCCTTTTAGACACTAATACCTGGGTATCAGTTTCTTACCTGCGCGCCTGAGGGAGCTGATGTGTTGGATGAGAGCGTGCTGCCCGAGCGTAAGTATTCAAATGTCATTGAATTTCGCCTTTTCTTGTAGTTGGCCAAAAAACTGGTTTGAACCGTCAGCTTCCTAGAACTTTGGGAATGAGAAAAACCAACCCGAGGGTTCTTACGGTAGATTTGTCACGTGAGCCGGGGTGTGATCGTCCCCGTGTTCTGGCGCGGCCTCCGCGCCAGGGGGTGCGCGCCCGACAACCTGACCACAAAACAAAACATGGCGAAATCCACCGCTGCCCAAGTCTTTCCTCTGTTTCCGCACTTCCCGTTCGAAATACGTCGCGCCATTTATCTCCTCGCAACGCCGGCCCGTTTTGTATACGTTTGGGAGTTTTCGGACCTTTACGACGACGACGACCCTTCTCCATGGGATGAATTTGTCGAGCATCTCGGTGGACCCGAGACTCTCGGTCGTCTCAAACTCCATCCTTCGCTTACCTACTTCGCTCACAACTGGCGCGACCATGTGCACTGGGGTAATCTCCCCGGCGTCCACGTCGAAAGGCAGACCCGATTGACGTCTTATGGATTCAAGACCCGCCAGAGCCACTACGAACCCTGGACGCCGACGCCCGAGAAGCCCGAGGTGCCCATCCACTGGCTCGTGCAGCAGCCAGAGCTGGCCTTTCAATTCGCCCGCTCGTCCTATCTGCGCAGCACGACGGCAATCCCGCCGCTGCTTCACACGTGTAGCGAGTCCCGGCAGGTGCTTATGCGATACGGATACGAACTGGCCTTTGGCACGCGCACATGCGGACCCAGGACGTGGTTCTGCTATCGCCATGACGTCCTCTATCTCTACCCGGACAACAACACCTCCCAGCTGCTAGACGCAGGCGGGTGGAACCTCGGCCAGTTTCTCCCCTACGACCTGACCAGGGTGAGGTGCTTGGCGCTGTGCCCTAGCAGCATAGCTGACGTCGATCTCGCCATAGTTTCTAGCGCGCTAAGGCTGCTCCCAGGACTCGTGGAGCTTTTTGTCGTCGTGTGCAACCTAAACGCCGGGCACCCAGGCTGGCTTGCGGGCGATGGAAGTCCCTGGCTCTGGATAGAGGGCTGCGAAGTAGGCGTACGGGGGGCGGTCGCCCGGGTTAGAGTGGAAATCGAGTGCAACACGCTGCTACATGTCGCATCTGAGCGCCTCACACTGGGCACTGCCCTGCGTGGGGGTGCCATATCTGAATTTTTTGGCGAATGGGCTGACGAGTGGGCTGAGTTGCTCAGGGCGGAGAGGGATAAGTGCGTTGGAACGGAAGAGGTGGCACCATGGAAGATACCAAAAGTTCGCATAGGGTTTCTGGGAAGTGAAGCGGAAATGCGGATGCTATATTCTGCTCGGGAGGGCATCCAGTCGATTTCTGGGTCGCAGGAGTCGTAACCCAACTTTGCGGCGGGTGGCAGCCGGGGTTGACTACCGTTTACTTGTACGCAGAGGAAGTTTCGCGAGATTACAGGTTTTGATGCTTGCTCTTTTTTTAATGACGGTTGTACTCGTGTCTTGAATTCATTGCCGCTCGGCCGAGGATTCCTTTAGGTCGCCGTGCCTGCGTAGTAGTACGTGCGGGCTGTCGAACAAGGATGTTAGGAAGAACCTGGAAATGGCATTAAAATGGATGGCATCAGTATTCGGGGCTTCTTCGTGGGGCACCCAGGCGTCCCACTTTGTGGTTGTTGGTCTGTGTGGGTGCCGCAATAGCTGCGATGACGTGGGGTGTTGTAGGGATACGGATACCAAGCGCGAAGGTCGCGATTCTTGAGCTGGCCAAACAAGATGAAGTGAGTTAAATCTTAGGCACCATGTGTGCAGAGTTGTTGGTATGTTTTGTAGTGGTAATCGCTGGATGCCGACATGCCAACTTGGTCTGGACGTGCAACCTTTAGACTGTTGCCATAACATGGCATGTTGGCCAGACATGCGATGTTGGATTCTCGCTGCCCCCAATTGGTCACCAGGCCAGTAGGCTCCTAGTCGTGCCTTCTGTAAGCCGGAGAGGCCTCATCGTGCCAGCGTGCGCCGGCCTCTAGATAGAGGGAGGGAAGTGAGGCTCTCGTACGCGCATATGGATTTGGCCAAGTGGCCAAGTAGTCGAGTGGCCTCCACGATTACGAAAAGCCTCTCGGTTCAACTTCGACGATATTCAGTCGATTCTATCATATAGAATCAACATGGTATGTCGCCGCTACATCGCATGTCAAGAAAATATGCACCCAATTTTCAACAGTGCATGTTACCACATCAATCCCCATAGCGGTATGTACCTGCTCCAATGGGTGATCTGACCCGGGAGATGATTGGGAGTTGAGGACTAAGTGCAGTTGCAGTTGTGAGTGGCTGGCTAGAACCCCCTTCTTTCTGACAAATGTCAGGTTTTTTTCCCTCTCTCAGTTAAGTGAAGGAAAGTTCTGCAAGGTGCTTGTGGTGATGCGAGGATCTAAACCTGGGTCCCTGCAACTCTACGGCTATTTTAGCTCAGGCTAAGGTGGCAACTAGTTCTAAAGAGAGAAAGGGAACTTCGTGGCGTCAATTTTAGGAGGAAATATAAGCTGAGTAAGGAGGATATTCTCGCATACTTAATATCAGGGGATGGCGACGAACACAGGGCTTCTCAAGCGAACAATCTTGAAAAGGATATCTAAGTACTCATATAATCGTGCCCTTTTTTTCTCCAGTGGCGTGTGAGGGGCCGAGTAAGGTGGATACCGTTACTTGGTGACTGAATCGATTATGGTTTCTATGAAGAAGAAGATCAAGAGTAGATACAGGAGCTGCGCGGAGCGCAGCTATATAGGCGGAGACCCGCCTCCATGGGAGCGGTGGTCTGGGCTCTCAGCCCAGACCCACTTTGGGGCCTTAGCCCCGTGACATGGCGGTCCTCTTATTTCCACCCGGCTGAGGAGAGTCTGGTCCCTTTCTCATCGGAAAAATAAGAGAGGAAGTAATGCCGGACGTGGATTCGTTGCTGCGATGGAATAGAAGTCTGGAGAGGGCAGATGGTGGTGCGGGAGACTGAGCTCGGTTTTCAGGAGAGGGCGAGTTGATGCGGGGGTGGATATTGCTTTTTGTGATGCTTGACTTGGTTGGCGATGTGGCGTGTTAAGTCATGGCAACCATCACCCGAATCACCCAGTTCCGTTCCTTAGCCCTACATCATCGACTGGGAGGAGGGTGGCCACCCCTCCGACTCATCGTCGCTGCAAACCTCCGACTCGTCGTCGCTGGGAGCCTCACTCTTCGACGTGAAAGTAAGGGGCGGCATGGCAGCGACACCGCTACCGCCAACGGGAGGGAGCGCAGAGAAACCGCTCTGAGCAGCGGTAATAGCGTCACCCGTGCCGCGCAGGGAGGTGAGAAGGACATTAAAAGACAAAACTTCGCTGGCAACCTTAGCGATGTCGCGGCGAAGGTCCTGCTGGCTCTTTTCGATCTCCCCGAGATGAGATATGACTGAAGTGGTGGACGAGCGGGTCTCACCCATGGCCGAGTCGGCCGTCGCGCGGAGATCCTTGGCGATGTCGATGAGGGATTGAACGATGGTATGGATAGGAAACAGAATCCGGAATAGAACCAGAACCGGAATCGTTACGGCCACGAATAGGAGACGCCTGGGGAGCCAGGGGGCCACCGGCGTGCTGTAGGGCAAGCTGGGTGCTGGTTATAGTAAGGGGGTTATAATGGGCCAACTTCTAATCGGCGTAATCACAAATCCATTTCGACATCGCACTGGATGCCTGGCGGTTATGTTGGCTTGTGATGGACGAGCCGGAGGAAGGGCGATGCGATGTCATCACGGTGTAGACGAGGACCGTAATGTGCTAGATAGAATGCCCTGTGGAACAAGCTCGGCGGGAATCTCACGCATCGCCTTCTTGCCGTTCTTGCTGTTGCGGCAGGCCGTCTTCGGGGCCGCTACGAAGGATCAGCGAGGTCGAAACGAAGAAGAGGAAGACTTACAACGGCTGACGATGCACATGAAAGAGGGTAGATCCGAGATTATTTTGGACAGGTTCTGAACGGAAAGAGAGTTGGTGCAGCGGAGGCACGGATAGTACGCATTGCTGCCGCCAGGATCCCGACGCGGAATGTTGGCGAGGAGTCAACGACAGAGAAGCGAGAACGAGGAGGGAACTAACATACCAATCAACAGTAGCCACGCCAGGCTTAGCGAAGCGAGACAGAACGACAGACCAGGATGCCCGCTTCACACTGTAAGTATGCACGTTGTGGTCGAGAGTCGCTGGCGTAGTGAGAAGCCGGTCCAGTCAATGGCGTTTAGATCCTACCCTTTCAGCGCACTTTGCAGTCAGCTTCTGGCCCAGATTTTCGGCATAAAAGCGATAATGGTTAAGACAGGTCTCGGTATTGTCAGAAAGAAAGGGGTTCTGGCTAGCCCAGAAAGAAGAGTTTAGAAAGCACCAGACACAGATTTGTAACCATTGCTACAGACGCGCAATTATGGCCGCGTGGCTTTGCCACACGGCTTGCCACTATTCATAGCTATAAGGAAGGTTCTCTGGCTGAGCCAGAGAGCCGAACAAAGAATACAATCACGCAGTTGCAACCCCTTCAATTCCACAGAATCCAGAGTGCATCGCTTCCAACAAGTACTGGCATGCAGATGCACAGCCTGGCTGGGCATGACACCTACTTCTCTCTAGGACTTCTGACGCCAATGCCGCCTCCTGGGTGATTGGACTTTAGTGGGCTGGTATCACTAATTTCAACTACCGCAGTGGGGAACTAAGGAGGTAGACATGCCATGTTGGCCTATAATAGGGGTTATGGTATGTAAGGGCAACATGCCATGTTGAGCCAACAAGGCATGTTGCGCTCCACGTGACCTTAGGCCAATAGAATCGCGCGTAGGGGGTTTCTAACTTTTTGACTTCAGCGGCCAAGCGCTGTAGTTATAGTGGCCCACTGTCAGCTGTGAAGGCAACCGATGGGGGTGCACCCCCCCCCTCCCCAGTTTCCATAGGCGTGCACCCCCTAAAATAGAAGGGTTAGGGTTGAATGTGGGTTAAAGAAGTCTTTGTTGTAAGTGCTATGTGAATTTTCACTCCCACCACCTAAGCTGTCAGATCTCTGCCATTGCCAACTCACTAAGTACGTTGCCTCGGCCCCTGAGTATTTTGTGTTAGAAGGCACAGGCATACAGGGAACTGCATCACGAAGATTAACAGCCTTAAGCCGTAAGAGGGCTAGAAGAAGGCCAGTGAATGGAAGCGATTTAGAAAGACTGCCCCTGGGCCTTTACGCGGTAACGCACCGCGTCTCTAACCCTCCTTATGTCGTTAACTATCAGCCCATGAGATTAGGCCTACACCTAGCCCTTCACGAAGCTATCGCTATGCTTCTGATCAGCCTGTGCTTAATGCCCCCACCCCTGAGGTAATGCTGGCCCTTGAAGAAGTTGCTGAGGAAGCCCCTGGGCTAGCCCTGAGCCACGGTCTTCCAGAACTGCGATACGGTTTATTACGTGGGACAGCTATCTTTGATTGTCACTGGTGTTAACAGGCCTGGAAAGTTGAGGAAGCGGGCTGTGGCGGGCGTGTTACTAATGAATTGGTGGAAGAATCAGGTTTAGTCCCTGAGGGGCCTGGGAAAAAGACTTGCAGTGGCTGAGAGGTTTGGCCGACTATAAAGCTGAGAGGTGGTTGACTATCGAGCACGATTAACGATATTGAGATGGGTTTATTTCTGGCCTTTTGAGGCCGTCTGCGCACTGCAGCGATTGCTGAGAATCACGAAAAATTGTAGTCTAGTATCAATTAAAGCTGTAGATTACCGCGAAAGTGGGTTGTACGTGTGTTAGCGATGATTGTGGTCGTCAAGAAGAATGTGGTGGATGACTTCAATTATTTGGAGGCGGTGCACGCCTGTGAGGAAGAAAAAAGGGGAGGGGGTTACCCCCATCAGTTACCGCTATGAATGGCTGTAAGCCAGAGCAAGGAGCGAGCCAGCCAGCCAGACTCCGTATTCACCACCGCTCAACCCGAAACCAGAACTTCGCCTGCTGCGCTTCGACAACACTCGGATAGTGCTCGTCATCGACCACGGCTGCGGGACTTGGGGAGGAGCTTCCCCTGCCCACCACGCTCTGCTGCTGCTGCTGCTGATGATGGGTAGTGCTCCTGACAAAACGATTCACCGTCGTCCCATGACCTGGCCTTCGAAATACGTCTAAAAACATGCGCTTCTCCGCGGATATGTGGACGCCGTCGATGGCATTGAGATACATCAGCGCCACAGCAGTCGGAAAGTTGGCCAGGTGCACCCCGTATACTCCGGAGACGGGGTGGAGAAGTATTGCAACACCTTCGGCAATCCTCCGGCAATAGTGTCTCGGGTCGGCCAGAGGTAGGAGTTCCGAGAAATCCTGGGGGGATGCGATCCGGAGGGTGCTGTACAGGATGATGCAGGTGGACCAGTATACACACAGGATGTGAGCTGCTGCGAGGATTTGTACCGTGGGTGGTGGTGACGATACGTCGGCGCCGTCGATCCGGTAGGTTGGGTCGGCAATACCCACAACAGCCCGCCAGCAAGTGAGGGCGCTTTCGTGGGCACGACACTTCTGGATGAGCTGATGGCGCAGCGTGCGTTGACGGTCTGCATCCGGGCAGTCGAGCATCGTGTCCAGATCTTCAAGCAAAGTGGGAATCTCGACAAAAATGTCCAGCAAGAGATCCTTTGGGGTCTTTGGTATCTCTCGCCATGGCGTAGTCTTCCACGCTTCGTCGCTGAGGATGCATCGTCTACGTAGCCGAACGCTGCCGGTTGTCTGTGAAAACCCCAGTTTTAGCTATCTAGCCAGCATTGGGGTGCTTTACTACGCACAAAAGGCGCCGGGGGGAAATCTCTTACAAGATGGAATCGGCCGTCAACGAAAAATTGGTGCTGGTAGCCAGACACATAGCTCTCGGGTGGAGAGGACGCGATGATAGCGAGTTCACCATGGATATGTTTCTGCCAGTTGCGACCTTGGGCCAGCTGATCACGTTCGTCGTGGCCGTACAGAACCTAAGTAAAAATAAAAAAGTTGGGTATAAGCATAGGGCTGATTGAACGGCTGGGGAACAAGACTCAGGGGAAGGAAGAAGAAGAACGGAAGAAAGAGGAGGAAGGGGGTACCTCATGGAGGCTGTACAGCCTGGAAGTGAGAGAGAGGGCGAGGGGATCCACGCAACCGGGCCGAGCAAGGGCGGACGACATGTCGCTCAGAGAGCTAGCAAAGTATTTCAGGCCCTCTTCTTTTTCCCGCGCCTGGTTCCACACGTGGCCGGCGGTCTTCAAGCACATGGCGAGCAGGATCTTTCGGATTATGGGAGACTTTGGGGCTAGCGCCGGCAGAGCATTGGTCCAGCCGCCACCCGTGTATCCCATGACATCCTGGGGGATCTGCCTGCCGTGTGGGAGATAGGCGTCCCAGAAGACGGCTAGGTACCTTTCCTCGTTGGCTGACTTGACAAGACTGACGGCGTTTGCTGCTGCAGCAACGCTAGTAGGGTGCCGTCGGTCGTCCCTCCTATTGGAGATGTACCGCTCGTGCTGCTTCTGATGTGTGACATGGACAAAAACGGTTTCCTGTCGGTAGCCGTCACATATCAAGCCCCGGCTCTGGCATTGCCCACAGGCCGGACGTTTCATATCACACTGGCAGTGGGGGCGAGAGGCTGCGTTACTCAAAGAAGTTTGGGGGGGGGGGGGCGGATCGCGCACACGGAGAGAACTTACTCCTCCTTTCTTGCGGATGCGGCAGGTTCCGCAGCTCTTTGCCCTTCTCTTAATCCCAGCCATAATTCACGGCAACGACCTTACAAGTCGGTAGCGCTCGATCAGATTGGCTCTAGCGGCGAATGCTGCTCGTTTTGGGGGGGCTCGGTTAATGGGCCGTAGTGCTGAGGGACATCACAATAGAGAGGGGACTTTTAAACCTATCTGGAACTGGACAGGATTTCGCCCGTGTTGCGGCGCAGCGGAGGCAGCACCCGGTACTGAACTAGGGGTTCGGGTTGGGCTACAAAAAAAGCCATGCGCAGGGCAGCCCTAATCTGGGCGTTGGGAGATCTGCAGGATGGGCGGTCTGCCGAATGTGGTAGACTTCAGCGCCAAAGCCAATCAAAGCGGCCTAACGCCCTCAGTGGCCGTCCGCCAAGCCCGGAGGATGACGGCCAAGAAGAAATGAATTCATCTTTTACCGTTGTCAGCTGTGTCAGAGCGCCACAATTGTCACAATAGGATGTCAAGCAAGGGGTTTTCATCGTGTCGTCCGGTTACTATAAAGTACACCACCTCTTTTTTTTCTTTCAGCTGAAGATAACTCCCCTTAATCGACACAGAATTTGGCATCATTTCTCGAGGTTGGTTTGGGCTTTGATATCAAACAAAATGGTCAAATCAAACCGCCCACCGGCCAATGCGTTCGTCGCAGTGGCTAGGAAGCTCTACAACCCTATCGGGTTCTCTAAAGGCTACAATTTTGTTCTCTTTTTTATCTTTTCTGGAGCCATGATGGGCTTCGTCCTCGCCCGGCTCCAGTACCTCGATCATTACGGCAACATGTGCCGGTACCCGGGCATCGGCGAGTGTTATTGGTCGACCCGGGGCATCTCCGAGGTGGGCCTTCGAATGCACCTCGCCACCATCCTCCCCGCCAGTTTTCTCGTCTGCTTTCAGTTCGTCCCGGCCATCCGGCACAAGGCCTTGCTGGTCCATAGACTCAACGGCTACGCCGTTCTGATCCTGTCCCTCGTCAGCACCGTGGGTAGTTTCATGACGGCCAGACACGCCTTTGGTGGCGGTCTGGAAATACAGCTCGCCGTGGGCGTTTTGGGCATCATTTTTGTGGTGTGTATGGTGTTGGCCTACGTCAACGTCAAGAGGTTGCAGATTGAGCAACACAGGGCTTGGATGCTTCGGGGTTGGTTCTATGTACGCAAACCTTCCTGGCTGTCCCTCCCCAAGTTGAGCTAACTAACAAGAGCTGACTCTTTCTTAACTGCAGGCAGCGAGCATCATCACCACCCGTATCATCATGATCATCATGGCCAACATCATCGGCTCAACCGGTGAATACTACGCGTACCGGCCGTGCGCACAAATCGATTATATTCTCGGGGAGAATCGGACCCGGACCCTGTACACCGGATGCGAGGCCTTTTATACGGGTCAAAACCTTGATCAATATGTGTTGATCCTAGCCAGGATAGGACAGCCTGGAACCAACGCGGCGACCGCCGGTGCTGCGTTGGGCGAGTCATTTGGGGCTGCATTTTGGCTGGCGCTTCTTCTCCATGCGGCCGGGATTGAAGTCTACGTGAGTTTTATTGGGAGCCTTTTTGCTGCCCTGTAGTGTCTTCAGTCATGGCTAATGCGTTTTTGATGCCCTCCCCAAAGCTCCGCCTGACGCCTCACGAGCACGAAAGACTGCGCATTGTGTCTTATCAAAGACGGAAGGAGGCTGGAATGCGGAACCCGGGCAGGGCGGGACTGACTGCGGATCGTCTAGGCGATGCTCTACTCTGGGAGCCCGCTCCTGCGGCTAACATGAAGTCGCCACAGGACGCGGACAAGTGAGACTAGGGCTCTCTCGGCACGGAACAGGAATCGGCAGGGCTAAGGCATGCGCACACCGGGTTGAGTTGGGACGGTAGGGTGTTTTTGTTTTAGAGACAGTGTTATAACTCCAGTACGCGGCCAACGACGGCAAAGGTTTGTGAACTCAAATGTCATAGTTAGTACCTAGTTTCCGTAGATCGCGTATAGTCTCAAGCTATTGGACCAGTTTTTTATTTATTTATTTATTATTATGTGGAGTTTACCGCCAAACTGCGACTATGATGAGCCATCGGAAAGAGTTTTTCATGACGATGGTGCGAGGTAATTTTCACTTCGGCACGCAGTGAAAGAAAGAACTGGCAATTTTGCCGTAGCTACAGGGGGTCATGTGGGCGGGTTGTAAGGGACTCAGCGCCAATCAAAAAGGGCAAGCCATTTCTTTCACTGCGTGTCTGGATTAGAGTCTTGGCCCCTGCTATAGTTGCCCGCCTCTTTATGTGTGGCTGGGAGGACTGTTGGTTGGGTTGTTGGTGGCGACTCGTCAAATCTTGGGCAGGAGCGATACAGCTGCTTAAAAGATCTCGCGCCCAGAGCGCTAGTTGTATTCATGGTAAAGACTTTATGACTAATCGCTAGCCGCTCGTTCTTTCTCTGTCAGGGGTTAAGCTGCTATCCACCCTCTCATCAATCCAAAGCCTTCTCAGATTCCGTTTCCATCCGTTCGTCCTTGTATTCATCTGCGCTACAATACATATCCCGCCGTTACCCAAAACAGTCCGATCACTACAGCTGGACGAATCATGCCTCAGCTGTTGAAGCCTGGGCCATGTCGCCAGCGGAGAGCGCCTGGGTGAGCACGTCATTGACATTCACTTCCCTTCCCTTCTGCTGAAGGCGGAAAGCCGCATACCCCGCCTCGATAAGATCCCATCCCTTACGTTGTCCTTCCAACTCCTCGCTATCTTCCTCTGCTAGGTTGCGCCTCGGAGCCACTCCAAGGATCCCGTCACCCTGCTCGCCGAGCAGAGAATCCAATAAGATTGGCCCCCATGACCCCGCCGAGAATAACTCAATTGCCGCACACAGGCAAGACAACAATCGATCCGCCACCTCCGCCAAGATCGCCCCCTCGCGATATCCAAACGCAACTTCTATATGATGGGCGTGGGAAACAGACGTATTGGCGATGTCCGACGGGTCTTGCGCGCCATCAGGCAAGCTGAGCCCCGCCTGGTACGTAGTTTCCCCAACGCGCAGCGACCACTGCGGTGCACAGTCGAGGTGATTGATGCGCGTGGTAAAGAAGGTGGTGACATTTTGCCTGAGATCAGCCGCGACTGTTTGCGCTTGTGGGAACGCTCGTCTTGTCCAATACTCGGTGTCGCCTAACTTAACCCTCTGGCCCCTGATCTTGACCTGGCCGTCTCTCCGCCGGACGTACGCTATGGAGCCGTCAACGGCACTCTGTCTGACCAAATCGCCTGTCCGGTACATACGCCGCGGCTGCGGCTGCTGTCCGTCTAGGGTGGTCGTGAAGCTGTGTCTAGTAATGAAGGCTGGGTCGGTGATGAAGGCTGCTGCGGTCTTGTCTAGGCCATGGAGATATCCGCGGGCCAGGAGAGGACCCTCGATGAGAAGCTCTCCCACCGCAGCTATGGACACAAGGGAGTTGTGGTCCTCGTGATTGACAACCCACACCGTGATTGCGAGGGGTTTGCCCAAGTTGCGGGATCGATCCTTGTCTGTCATGGGGCCGTTGATGGTGGATAATACGGTGCACTCAGCTGGGCCGTATCCGTTGAACAAGCGGACACGGGTTGACCAGGTCTCCACCAGCGCTGGCTGAACAGCCTCTCCAGCCAGAACCAACGTCTCCAAGGATGGAATCTTTGTCGGATCGATGAGAATGGTGACCGTGGGCGTCAAGACGGAAATGTGCACCCGCATCGTCTCCATCGCAGCGACCAGTTGGTCGAGGTTCATCCTGTCTTCTTCCGAGACCACACAGACACAACCGCCGAAGCGGAGGACGCCGAAGACGTCGAGGAGGCTGAGATCAAACACGTATGCTGAATATTGCAGCGCTCTGGTGCTGACACCGAGGCCGAGCTTGGCGCCATGTAGCTTTTCGACAAGGACATTCAGTTCACCGTAGGAGAGATCGCCATCCCAGGAGCAAATAGCGGGCGAACCTGGGCGGACGATACCGGCTTCCCTGACCAGCTCATGGACCAAAGCTTGTTCCGGCTGTACGGTGAAGAGATGACCAATTTCCAACTTGCCGCCAACTATGCGGGCAATGTTATGCAGCCCGGTGTGTTCTACGGAATAGAGTCAGTCAGTCAGGATAAAAGGCAGAGAGACTTGAGCATACGGAGACACTTGCCAAAGGGCATCATGGAGACGGCTTGCTGCTGGATCGCGTCTAGGTACTCGGCAACGGACTGCGACCTGTTGACGCGAATGCGGACTGGCACTGTTGTAAGAGTTGGCGCCAGCATGTCCAAGATTCCCCTGACCGGGGCTGTCCGTCCCTAACATGACGCTATCATCTCAGTGTGTGGGGAAACCACCAAAGCCCACGCGGCGCGAAGCAAGGCCGCCATGGTAACCATACCTGTCACAAGCGGCGCCTTGATCTCATGGGTTATTGTTTGAGTTAGGTTGGGCTGATGCAAGAGCAGCTTCGGCCGGGCGGGGAACGGCGCGGGAATCTCCTCTCCACCCAGCTCCGACCGCCAGAAGGACTTGGCCTCCTCCGCCCTGTCGCTGTCGCCGAGGTGCCGTATGAACCTCGTGAACGGTGGTGACGACACTACGCTCTCTGGTTCATGGTATAGACTCGTGGCGGCGTCAAAAAGTCTTGTCCAGCTCCATCCATCATAGACGCTGTGATGCGCCGTGAAGACGAAGTACTGTTGGTCGCCAGGGGCGCCAACGACAGCGAGACGAACGAGCGGCGACCCGTGTTCTACTGCTCGCCCATCGTCCTCCGTCAAGTACTGCTTAAGAGCGCTCTCACCCAGGGTCCAGGACAAATCCCCACGCACCACCACTGGAGGGCAGCACTGCCAAGCTCCCCCAGCACAATTCTCGTTCTCAGCAGCGGCGCTTTCCGGGCGAGCGTTACCCAGGCTTGCATATATCTTGTTACATCCAAGGACGGAGGCAGCCGGTACACTCAACGATTCACGTACGCACCTGGCTGCTGGGTCTATTTTCGGCATGCTGCTATAATTTGACTCTGGAAATCCTAGCTATCTCCCTTCTGACTCCGACTCTGAAGGATTAGATTTCATGTTGGAATCCTACGGCCCTTCAGGATTTCTACATCCCTCCCTTCATCCCGCCTCTAAGAGTTTTCCCGCGCTGGCCGTTCCCAACCGTCCCACGACAACCGGGATACCCTAGCTAATGGTGAACACGCTCGATTCCGTTGCTGCATGGCGTTTTCGCGCCGCAGTCTGAGGATGGGAGTTCCTTGAAAATTGGGTCATATGATTTATCCGTCGCTCCGGCCGTCTAGAGCACTCGGCGAAGCCGGGCGCCCCGGACTCACCGGGTCGAATTCGGCGATTCAGTTTAGGCTCTGCTTAGTTTCAGGTCCGATGGAAACGTTTCTCTACTTTGCATTGTCACAGCCCCGAGTCACCACGACGCAGAGCACCGACACGGGACCACGATCCTACCACGTCATAGTCGGCGGGTTGCGGTAGCCGCCGCAATCACGAACCGCCATTTTGAATGCAATTTCTGCGGTTCTGTGGCGCAGGAAGGACTTTTGCAGGTTCTAAAGCACCATGGTTACGAATTTCAAATATGTTCAGCAAGGCGGCAGAGCGCACCGTTAGCAAACTGTCGATCCAGCTCTGTGAAGACAACTAACATCGAACTAGAGCACTTCAAACAGCTATAAAGCGTGAAGGGCAGTCTCTCGACATTGTGCAATTTTTTTGGTCATCCTCACTGAGCACGCAGCCCCAGTTCAAGCCTCCCAGACCCAACACGAAAGATTGGCCATTCAACTACCTAAGGTTTCATCATTACCAACATTCACAATGAAGCTCCCCATCGCCCTCATCGCCCTCACCCTGACTATTACCACCGCCACCGCCGTGCCAAGCACCGACCCCTCCCTCGCTGAAAACGCAACCCAAGCCGCCCTCCAGAAACGCGCCCGCTGGTCCGTGACCCCCTTCTTGGGAAGAGACACCTGCGAAGGTGCCGCGAACGCATTCAGCGGGACTGGCAGCCAGGGGTGCACCGGCACCGGCGGCGCCTCTGCCAACATCATCGTCAGCGATTCGTGCACTATCTCGCGCTGGGGAGGGGACAACTGCTTTGATTCGATCGGAACTGCGGGGCCGGGGACGTCGGGCTGTTTCTTAGGGCAGGTTATGAGGAGTTTCAGCGTCAAGTGTTAAAGAGGGAAGGAAGCAAGAGGGGGTGCGAGAGGATGAGGGGAGGGAGATTGCTGTGGGGATTTTCCTTGCTTGTTCTCCTTCATTGATATATATTGGCCAGACTCGGGCTGCTTGGAGTCACGATTTGAGGTACATTGACCTGATAGTTCGAAATGGTGTTTTGTGTATATAATCAGCAAGAGACAGATTCAAAACAGCAGAAAATAAAAACCCCGTTTTGTTGGCGGGACACAGCGTCACACAAGGCTATGCCTTGACTGCGAGTCCGTAGTGGGTAGCTGGTAAGGCTAGCTAATCCTTATCTGGAATTCGAAATTTTGGGCCTCGTGCTCTAATGTACCTGGGTAGGTGGGTGGGCGCTTGAGCATTAGCCGGCGGGGTAACAATCCTCTCGCTATGAGACATGCCATTGACCGAGCTCCGGGTCTGATGAGCATCATAACAAGGCATCCGCACTTCCCATTTACCTCCTCACTAAGCCGCCAAAAAAAGACTTGCAGAAAAGGAATAATGCGCCTCGTCGCGCCCCTCTTCCTCCTCACCCCACTCTACAAAGGATTTACGACTGCTTAGTTCTATTTATTCCGTTCTGTGGCCTCTAACCTTGGGTAGACGTGGTGCCGCGAGCGAGCCGATCGGAGCCAGCTCGCAATGCCTCAGCGTAGAAAGTAAGGAGGTCCTTGACGCAGCTGTTTACGCCCATAGCACCTAACATAATCTGGTCATCGCCGACGAATGGTCTCTCGGTGCGCGCCGGGGTGCCACTGGCTAAGGCCATGTAACCTTCCGAGGCGTCACCGCCCCCCGGTCCTCGGATTACGGATGTGCGCGTCATGCCGAGGGGCTCAAAGAAGTGCCTAACCAGATACTTGCCGGGGGAGAGGTTGGCGAGTGGCTGGGTCGCGAGGGCTGCCAGAGCGTTATTCCAGTTGTTCTACTGGAGCTTCTCACGGAATCCGGCCGTAAGGGGGAGCGACGAGGCCGTGTTGAGATTAGGCGGTCAGGGTTAGGGTTAGGGTAACCGTAACCACTACTGGTCCAAGCCGACCCGGTGTGATAAGAGGTCGCGGAGCGTGGTTTCCTGCTGCACGGTTGCGTTGTGATGGCGGAAGGGACTAGCGACACGAGAGTGCTATCCAATGAGGCGCCGTTGGCGTCCAGGGCAGACTCCAGGGCGGCGGCAGTAATGAATTTGGTAAGCAAGAAGAGCGAAACGACCGAGCGCCGGTCCATGGGCAGTCGGCGGTCGATGTCCCTAAAGCCGTAGCCGGCCGTGTGGACGACTTCGCCATGGTGCAGGATGCCGACCGCAGCACCGGCTGTGCCCGACGACGCGAGAATGCTGTTGATGGCCGGCCCCGTGGCGCGCAGACTCTCGGCGAGTCCCTTCATTGCGTGGAATGGTACTGTAGCCCATGTGAGATGGCAGAGACAAAACTGAAGTACTAGTACTGCGACTTTTCGTGAGCGAGGTCCGCGCAAGCAACTTGGGAGGATGCTGTGGAACAAAGCAGTGCGATGCCTCAGGCATGGATTGGAACTTGGCCCCATTACGGAGTATTCAGACCAGTATTTCAGGCGCCCTCGCAGCCCAGAATAGTTTGACTCAATCAAGCATCCTCACAAGCAGCTTTCAAGCCCACGGGAGCCCAAATTCCGAAATCCATCATCCAGTCGCTCGGTTGGGGATCAAAATCAACGACACTCCTACTTTTTCACGACAGCAAAATCATGTCTGTGTCAAGTTTTCATCTTAGTTGTCTACAATCAATCAATGGGACTGACAAGCTAAACCTCAATGCTCTAAGGAGCTTAGCCTGCTACACCATTTACGGACACTTGATGGGACCATTCAATCCATCTGCTCCGTCACGGGCTCGCCAGGCCTTTCTCTGGGCGTTGCACAAGCTGGATCGGTCATTCATACCGCCCACTATGGCTACCGTGACGTAGGAAACGCACTTCGGCCTGATTCCGATACCATGTACAGCATCGCGTCGTTGACCAAATCCTTCGTCGCAAGCGCCGTGGGCATCCTGGTTGACAAGGGCAAAGTCTTGTGAAGAACACCCGTCAAGAGCATTCTCCCCGAACTGGACACCCAGGATGCGCTTGTGACCGAGCAGCTCTTGGTCGCAGACTTGTTCATCCACAACTCTGGTCTTGCGTTCTCAAACAACTGGTGGTATGGTGCCGACGGGGAGCTACTCCTCCAAAAAGATCAGACGATGCCTGCTTTCAACGCACTCAAGCAAAGGGCAAAGTGTCGCACCAAATATAGCTACAGCAACTGGCCCTATTGCATTGCTGGAGAAGTCATCGAGAAGCTTTCTGGAGACACACTCGGCACTTTTATCCAACAACGCATCTTGCAACCGCTAGAACGTACTCGCACCTCCGCCACACATGACAACTCGGACCCAAACCTCGCCCAGCCCTACGCCGCGCTTGGTCACAAGTCTCCCTTCCGCCTTCCCTTTCCCAAGACCCAGGATGGGAACATCATGGCTCCGGCTCAGGCAATACGCAGCTCCGTCAAGGATATGCTCGTGTATAGATCAGCGCTGCTCGCGGCGCAGAAGGCCGAGCTCGCTGGGCAAAAGCCCGGGCCAGGAAATCCTCTACGAGGTGCTGCTAAACAACTCTCCGGTCATATCAGCAAGAACGCAAACTCGACGTTGAGGGAGAATTCGTACGGATTCGGCATGGACCGCATTCAGCTGCCGCAGTCTATTGTCGAGATTGGCTGCAATAGCATGTTTGTTCGTGAAATGCCCCAGATCGTGCCCGGGCCAGAGGCACTCAGAGGGGGTCTCTTGCTGCTACACACAGGCAGCTTGGCTAGGTATACGAGCATGATCGGCCTACTTCCAGAGTATAACGACACAGTCATCTTCGCCGTAACTAACGCGGCCGGGCTAGGCGACGCGTCAGGGTGGGCGCTACAACTTTTGGTCGACACCATCATCCAAAGTGAAGCCAAGACCGATTACGTCGGGCTTGCCAAGGAAGCGGCAACGAACCACGCACGCCGTGAGGTTGGCAACGCCAAAGTCCTCAACGAAGCCCGTACGCCAGGCACGCAGCCCCGGCCATCGCTCGACGAATATGTTGGTGATTATTTCGGCCTTGGCGGTCTATTCAAGCTCCAGATCCGCAGGCGCGCCGGTAGCAACAAGCTAGAAGTACTGTTTCAGGGGCTGGAATCACAGGCGTGGCCGCTCACACACTATGAACAAGACACGTTCAGCTGGCTCCAATCTTTCAACGAGCAAGCCAAGCGCCCCAGGTTCAATCTTGCGGGTCCGGATATATTCAAGCTCAAGTTCATGGCGGGCAATGGGGATAAAGACGGGGCGACAAGTGAAATTAACACGGTCTGCTGGGTACAAGAGCCGGGCCTTGCGGAAGAGGAGCAATGCCTCTTCCGTAAAGCCAAAGGGATGTCGTCGCAGTTGTGATTTCCGTACCAAGGTACACAGCGAAGGTAGTTGGCTTCTCGGTAGTTTCACCTTCTGATGGTCTTTTTTACTTGGTCGATCCACAACAGCCCTCTAACCAACCCGCAATGTCAGACCATGGGAGTTTGAGGGCATTAGATTGTAGGTGTGGTTCAAGTTTCGACCGTTCCCGGATAAGATCAAGGATACGATGGAGCGAGCGGACAAAAGACTGGCTGCACCTTGGAGTGCGGTAGCTCCCAAATTTTTTGGATACTTGTTGAAGGAAATGAGTAAGGTAACTGAATTTTCCCTGGAAGACGCAAAAGTGCACAAGTGCTGTTTACCTAGGTACTGTGGTGAACTGCAAGGTACCTGGCTCTCATACCCCTGAAAATATCAACTGTGTTTTGCAACAACTTCAAGTTCGTGGAGATATGTATTTCGTCCAGACCGTACGCTCCTTTCATGTTACATCTCTGATTCTCCGCTTAGACAAATTGATATCATGGGAGGTAAAGGGCCCAGATAGAGAACAAGTCCCGTCTCGGCCCAAGGAGGGTGAAAGAAAAGGCAGTTAAACCTGCCTACCTCTCTGACAGTACATCGGTAACCGGAGCCGGGCCCTCCTCATAGCATTTTCCTTTTTTTTTCTCTCTTTTCTTTCCATAGACTAGGTACCTTCCCCAATGCATCGCCAGATTTCTCGGATTGCATGTCTCACACTTCGGTGGGGTGTCAAAATAAGAAAGTTTGCCGAGCGTCACAATTTCCACGTTGCAGGGGCAGCAAAGGTCACCCCGCGCACGCCGCGCTCTCGACTTTTCACCAAACACAACCACTCTCCTGCAGGCTCTTCCTCATCCACCGTCTTCGCAATCGATGGTGACGATGTGTGACTACACGATGGATCCCGATGGGGACACCATCCTCACGCTCAAGAACCCAAACGCACCGTTCTGTCAACTGCCGGGCGACGACGTGAAGCACAAATCTATCAAACTTGAAGTGGACGACTCGACCATCGGAGGAGGCTCGTTTCTCTTGGATGACGACCACACCTCTTCTCACGTGCACGGGCATCGCAGTCAGCCGCCGAGGAAGAAGGCCCGTATTGCCGGCCCCAGCTCTATCAATCTCGCCTCCACTGTGCCGCACCAAGCGCAGGAGCCAAGTCGGCCAGTCACTTTTCGCCTCTCGTCGCGCCATCTAATCCTAGCCTCGCCCATATTCAAGGCAGCGCTGAAAGGCGGATGGAAAGAAGGAAGCGCAGTTGGTGGTGAGTTTCGCATTGACGCTGAGGACTGGAATGTCGCGGCGCTGGCAATCGTCATGGATGTTATCCACGGCCGGCACCGACGAGTCCCGAAGGAGATTGACAGGAACATGTTCACCATGGTGGCGGCCATTGTCGATTATTATGATGTTCATGAGATCATCCAGCCTCAGAGTACGGCGTGGATCAACCATCTGCGGCCCACAACAGGCAACATGGGATTCGCCTCTGGGCAGACTGTCTTCTGCTGGATGAGCATCTCCCTTGTTTTTGGGGACGAGCCCATATTTGCAAATGCCGTCAGGGCGGCCCTGTTGGAATCTTCTGGTCCGGCTGTCTGCCCCGAGACGCTCCCCATCGCTTTCGTCATTGGTAAGCCATTACATATATCATTTCCCGATGGAATCCCCGCGTGATATTGACGCGTAGATATACAGAAAGGATCAATGAAAGACGGCGAAAAATCATCGATCAAGTGGCGAACGGTATTGAGAAATTGAAAAGAGATTTCGTCGAGGACCTCGATAATAATACCATCGACCGGGGATGCAGCCCTGCCTGCCGCAGCATGTGCCTCGGAGCATTGAGCACTCTTCAATACACGCTCAAGTTGGACACGTATTCGCCTGCCGACCCCGACGATCAATACTGCGCAAATAGCATCTATCAAATATTGCAGGACATCAGCGCCTGGAAGATCCCGGAGTGGTACGATAAATCTACCACGGGAAAGCCGAGGCGCCACGCCTGTGCCTACCTACATGGACCCATATTCAACACTGAGCAGCTGTGCCTGATGGATGTCATCTTTGGCGGACCCGATAGGGACAGCGACAGTAACGGCGATGACGACGACGACGGCGACAGCGATGATCGTATCATATGGTCCGAATCCCGCCCGTGTCTTTCTGAAGAGAGTTTGAAGACCATGGGTCTGGCGCTATCTGATTTTAGAAAGTCGACTTGAACTGCGCTCATCTGAACCCGGAGAGACTCGAGACTCGGATGTCAAGAGGTATTCTGGATTTTGCTAGTGCTCAGAGACGACACTTTAATTAGTGGTTGGTTCAAGCATCTTCCTTGTTGGCTACAGTGCATCCTTCACTTGCGAGAAGGGATTCATTGGCATAGAGTTTAGATAAGATTGAGGCGAGGCAGTATTTACCCTGCATGTCATGGAATTTTCAGAAGGTTGAGTTGCGTGTATCTTCCAGACTGTTCCCGTGGCATGGACGACGGCCTTGATTGGGTTATCTCACTTGTAGGTATGGCCCTTGTTGGGGTGATTTTACTGTCAGTGGTGATAGCGCATTAATCTTAACTTTATTCATCAACCCCAGCGTCTCTGGTCGGAAGTGAGCGCTCGGAAGGACCTTCTCCAAGAATTGGATTGTTGTCGTTGGCGACTTCTAGCCAGAGCTTTCTTTCCACACACCACACCCTACACCATTATTGCTGCCCGGCCCCGATAACTCGCGAGTGCAAGAGTCTTCGTCCAACAAAAAGCTGTCTCTGGCGCTCTTGGTCATTCTGTCATTGGCGCAGTCATTACAGCCACTGGCAGTTGGAGTAGTCCTTGCCAGATGGCGCAACGCAAACCACGACAGTGCGGGGTAATCCTAACCTGGTCACGGTTGCAAAAGCTGCCCAAGGCATCACCTCAAAACCCAACCGCCAGCGTTCAATCCCGCATTTCCGCACAACTCCATTGCGACAGCATCAGCAAAGAACCTGACAAGTAATCTGGCGAGGCGTAGCTGCCTCGAAATTAACCACCGGAAAGCATGTCGGCCACGGAATTGCCAGTTCCGCCTCATGTGCCGGTGGCCCTGGGAGCTGGAAAGGCTCCGTTCGAGCCTCCGGAAGGACCCACTCGATTCTCCGACGCTCCCGGCACGGAGTTCATTTATCCGGAGCTGGCGCATGGCAGCATCCGACTACTCCACCTCTTGCCAGATAAAGAGCAAGACGGCCCTCTCAAGTGCCAGCTCTTCGACTATCCCATCCGGAGCACAAGCGACTCGGAACGAGCGTGTCTGTTCGAGGCTTTGTCGTATTGTTGGGGCAGCCCTGAAAAGACGAATTGGATTTCCATCGGCGATTTCTATTTGCCCATCACGGCGAGTCTCCATTCCGCATTGGTGCGACTCCGAGATAAATTCTTCGGTAGAGTCATATGGGCAGATGCTATCTGCATCAACCAAGCAGACAATGAAGAGCGAGGTCGCCAAGTCCAGTGCATGGCAGAAATCTACTCGAAGGCGAACCGTGTGATTGTCTGGCTGGGGGAAGCAGCAGCCGGTGATGACAACGCAATCCAAGCGATACTTGAAGCGGGTGAAAAGTCTTCGCCTCTCGCAAGGGACAAACTGGAGGCAGTTGATGCGCTGCTTAGCCGACCATGGTTTCGACGCATTTGGGTAAGAAGGCGTACAATACCTTCCAAGATCAGCTTGATAGATTCCACGAGAAGATGAACTGACAGGTCTTCACGGCAACTACAGGTGCTTCAGGAAGTTGCCGCGGCTCGAAATTTGCGCATTATTTGCGGCTCTACAGAGATTGACGGATACGCGTTTTCCTTGTGCCTGGAGGCTCTTCCCGTCATGCGAAATCGGTTGTCTTCGGTGACCTACCTGATGAAGCCATCTATCTTCCGTCCCCGATACAAGATCGACCACACGGGCAGAATCTCTCTGGGTATATGCCCCCTTGGAGGACTGCTCGACATGTACCACGCCCACGAGGCCACTGACCGCCGGGATAAGGTGTTTGCGCTGTTAGGCATGAGCTCCGATGACCCTGTTGCCGCTGATGCCGCTGGCTTATCTCCCGACTACACAATATCATGGGAACAGCTTTTGAAGCGACTTGTAGAGTTCATTCTCGGTCGACAAGTATCGGTCCGCACCCAGCCCGATCAGGAGATGGCGTTTATCGAGGGCCATGGTTGTGTCCTTGGGGCGGTATCCTTAGCCAGCGAACAGCGAGTGCGCATAACGCCACAGACGGAAATTGTTCCACGAGAGTGGCATGCTCAACCATCCGTCAAATCTGTTCGAGCTGGCGACATTGTGTGTCTGCTAAGGGGGGCGTCTGCGCCTATGATCATCAGGCCACGCAAAGATCACTTTTCCGTTATTGCGATGTCCGTCACAGCTCTGGGAAGTACGATGGGGGACATTGAAACCGGTGGCTGTCAGCAGAACGCATTACCACCCTTCCAGTACCAGTTTCTCCTTGTGTGGACCTGGCAAACCCCCCAGGCCGACTGGCACCAAGACGAACTTGAGGGCACAGCTCCTTTAATCAGCAACATGAGAATACGTAACACTGCGCTGATATTGCAAGAGTCAGAACTGCACGGAGAAGCTGAAGCGAGATACGGAGCAATCGGCGAGACCAGTCTCTCGGAGTTATATGACCACATCGTGGAGGGTATCGAAGTGAAGCAGATGCAGCACTGGAGAGACGTTCTTCTGGCGGCTTTACTAGCGTATCGGCCACTTTCCATTCTCGAGCTTGGGTTTGTCGCTGGCCTGGAACCCGATGTGAGACTTGGCATCATTGTTAAAGAGTGTGGTCTGCTTTTGGTGACTAAGAACCAGACGGTCCGTCTAGCACATGGATCGGTCAAAGGCTACCTAGGGACCGTATTTCACCCGGCTGAAGTCCAACAGGGACACATGGCCATCTTCAAGCGTTCCATTGATGGGATATCACGGTTGAAGCAAAACATCTACGACTTGAAGAACGACTATAGACCTGAGGATATAGCACTACCTGATCCAGACCCACTGCTTCCGATGCAGTACTCTTGTCTTTACTGGGGCGATCACCTCATGGAGCAATCCAACTGGCAGGAGAAGGCATGGCTTTTTTTGAAGGACCACTTCCTCCGCTGGGTTGAGTGTCTGTCTGCCCTGCAGAGTTTTAACAAGGGCATCCAGTTAATCAGAAACCTCCGCCGCTCTGCACAGGTATGTTGAAAGCGTGTTGCTGTTTCCATTTGATGACTAAATATCGGCAGATACAACCTTGTGGAAATCAACAGCTTACTGGATTCTTGGACGATGCGGAACAGTTTTTGCTACGACGCGATCGATTAGACATCCACGTGCCGTCGAAAATATATGGATCCGCGATTATATTCAGTCCCCTGATGAGCGAGATCAGAAGGCACCAGTGGAAGGAAAAAGCACCATTCATTGTCAATGCCAGTGGTGTAAGAGACGACTGGGACACTACATGCTTCGGGGTACTCTATGGGCATAGGAGATCTATCTGCGCGTTAGTCTTCTCACCAGACGGGAGGACACTTGCGTCGGCTTCACCTAGCCCGGAAAATCATGAAGTCCGACTCTGGGATGTGGAATCAGGCGCGGATATGGAACCCCTGGAAAAATTCGAATGGCCTGACGGTAGTATCCTTGGAGTAGCGTTCTCGACTGGCGGGAGGACTCTTACATTGTCCTCAGGCGATGGAACCGTCTGGATCAGGGACCTGGAAACAAGCATGTGCCGGAGAACACTCCTAACGTTTGACAAAGATTTGGGTACAGTAGCCTTCTCCCCAGACGGGAGGACAATTGTGTCGACTGCTGCAACGACTTTCCAGCTCTGGGGTATTGAAACAGGCACATGTCGGCAAACGCTACAACGACACAAGGACGATGTCGTAACAATAGCCTTCTCGCCAGATGGGGGGACACTTGCGTGGACTTCAAGCGATGGCAAGGTGTGGCTCTTGGATGTACAAACAGGCGAATACCGGGAAATACTCCATGGTACTGACGACAACGGTGCTTCTGCAATAGCCTTGTCATCAGATGGAAGGACACTTGCGATAGGCTTAAGAGATTGGGGTGTCCGGCTCTACGATGTGGAAACAGACACAGATCGGGAAACACTCTATGAGGAAACAATCTGGGAGAATGACGAATCTGTCTCTGCATTGGCCTTCTCACCAGATGGGAGGAGACTTGCGTCAGGATTAGGAGATGGGACTGTCCGGATCTGGGATCTGGGAAAGAATCGAAAGGCACCGATGGATCAGAGCGATCGTCGCTCCGAACTCCCGTCACCGGGTGATTGTCCTCAAGAGACGGAACAGCATCTAACGAAGTCGATGGGGGATTTGAGCATTTCAGATGGTCCCGAGGTCCTCCACCAGCAGCAACCAGGTGGTCTTCGCGTGGATGATGGTGAGTGGGTCACTCGAAACGGGGAGCACCTTCTCTGGATTCCTGATGATTACCGGAGAGGGTCAGTATCAGTGCAAGGTGACACCCTGGTCCTGGACTATGCACCTGGGCGAAGGGCGCTTGTGCAGTTTGACTTTTCTGCGAAGTAGTTACTGTTTTCTAGTTGGATAGTCGACATAGTTTTGGACCTAACCCCTATTTTCCAGTGTTACAAGTACCCAAAAGTGAAGCCACACTCAGTTTCACGAAAGAATAGACGCAACAGTCTTCTCGGCCAGCGCATATATACCAGTCTGCGGATTACCTGGCATCGCAAAGGGAAGAATCGAGGCATCCACGACACGCACTCCCTCGACACCAAAGCCCTCAGCGCCAGCACCAGTCAACAACAGCGCCAGCTAAGACATTCCTTCCCATGGTATTAGTGGCCGAGGCCTGCTATATTTGAATTACAGTTGGCGCGGATGTGCCCCATGATATCAGAATCGGACCGAACAGCTTCACACGGCGTGATCTCCGGACCGACCTTGACGGGCGCCACGGCTGGGGAGTTCCACGCCTGGCGGAGGCGCTTGAACGCCGCTAATGCAACTTCGGCGTCAGCGGGGTCGGTAAGCTAGCCCATGTCGATGACGGGCTTGTCAGAGATGCTGGTGCTGAAAATGGCGACGGAACCCCGGGAAAAGGGGCTTAGGATGGCGGCCCTGAGGTCGCCCACTCTGTGGTGACGCCGTTGCCGGTACCGGGGAAGAATCAATCGCGCATGTTCCAGGAAGCCAAAACCCAATCAACCTAACTGACCTAACCTACCTTATCCCTCACAAGTCTTGGAGCCATTTTTGGTCAGAGAGAAATAGTGCACGGTCATCTGTTCCTCAAGCTCGTACGGAGCGTAACATTTTGATCTTCATTGTTGTCGGTTTCACTTACACCCACCCTAACCCTCGCTCAACTGCCGGGAAATGCTTTGCCCGCAGTGCCCCGCTCCCGCGACAAAATAGCCGACCCGGTGGGCCGGCACGTCGAGCTGTAATCCCGATTTCACTCCGATCTCCTGGGATAATACTGGAACGCGGGCGCGGGTTCGCAATGCTACATAAATGCTCCTTCCCTCATCCCGTTATCAGTGTCCAGTTTGGACGAAGCTTGGACCATTCTGGTCGCCGCGTCAATTGAACCTTCAAAACGACGTCATCTCCAAAACCGAACGCCCAAAATACAGTACGTACCCCGGCATTTCGCATCTCACTATGGCGGGTCTACTCTTCGTGGCGATGGCGCCGCAACCGGGCCTCTCGCTGGACCAATTCCACGAGTGGTACAACAACGAGCACGGCCCGACGCGGCTGCGCATGCCGCACATGTTCACCAACGGTCTGCGCTACCGCGCGACCGACGGCCAGGACCCCGAATTCCTCGCCATTTACGATGTCACCAACATGTCGCTCCTCGAAACCCCCACATACACCGAGCTGCGCGAACACCGCTCACCCCGGGAGGCCGAGACAATTGGCCAGGTCAACGTCACCCGCCGCTTCCTCGACCTGGTCGGATCGCAGCAGAGCCCGTCGTTCGTGCCTGCCGAGCAGCTGACTGACGCCGACGCAGCAGGGCGCGTGCTCATCGCCGTCGAGGTGTCGCTGCGGGACACGCCCGATGCCGAAGCCGAGACTATCCGCTGGTATACCGAGGAGCACAACCCCATGCTCTCCAAAATCCCCGGGTGGCTGCGCAGCCGCATCTACCGCACCCCTGCCAAGATCGAGGGCGCCTCCACCTCCCCCGTGAAGATCATCACTCTACATGAGTACGAAAAAGTCAATGGCCTCGACGGCCCGGAGCACCACTCCGCCATGTCCACCCCCTGGCGCGAAAAGGTCTTCTCCTCCTTCATCGCCGACAAAGCCCGCCGGACCTACGAAATCTTCTACATCTTCGGCCCCGGCCCGCGCGAGCTCGAATCCCTCTCGCACCTCCCGCAAAACGCCTCCTTCAAGACCCTCGACAACATGATCTCCACCACCGCCGGTGACAGCGCCGTCATCTCCGCCTTCGTCACCGCCCCCGACGGCCTGCACATCCCCTACCAGCTCGAAGGCAACCCCTCCGCCGACGCCCCCACCGTCGCCTTCTCCAACTCCCTCCTCACCTCCCTGCACATGTGGGACCCCCTCGTTGCCCTCCTCAAGACCGCCCGCCCCGACCTGCGCATCCTCCGCTACGACACCCGCGGCCGCCACTCTGTCCCCGAGCCCCCCGTCCCTGCAACCCTGGACATGCTCGCCTCCGACCTCGCAACCCTCCTCTCTGCCCTGCGCATCCCCAAACTCCACGCCCTAATCGGCGTCTCCATGGGCGGCGCCACCACCCTCAAATGCGCACTGAAATACCCCTCCCTTGTGGACAGGTTCATTGCCTGCGATTTCAACGTCTCCAGCAGCGACGCCAACACCGCGGCATGGAAAGACCGCATCGCAGTCGCAGAGTCCCCCGAGCAGGGCATCGCCGCCCTCGCGAAGGTCACTGTCTCCCGCTGGTTCCACGAGTACACCATGAGCGACCGCAAGCCGGTAGCAGAGTGGATGACCCAGATGGTCGCCGAGAATAGCGTCCAGGGATTCAGGTGGTCGTGCCAGGCGCTGTGGGGGTATGATATGCGCGAGGAGATGAAGGGGTGTGCGGTGAAGGGGTTGTTTGTCGTGGGTGATGGGGATGGAAAGGGGGCGTTGGTGAAGGCGATGGATGGGTTTAAGGGGAGTTTGGGACGGGAGGGCGCAGAGTTGAAGGTTGTGGAGAGGGCGGGGCATTTGCCCATGTGTGAGAATCCGGAGGGGTTTTGGGAGGCGGTGAGGGACTTTTTGTAGATCTGGGTGGATGGAACTTGGTAGAGGTTAGGGGGAAGTGAGAGAGGAGAGTTTAGAAATAGCCTTCCCCCGATCCATGGAATACTAGATGGCTGGGTAGTACATTTGGGAATGAGAAGCGGGTCCTGACTCTGCTCCGCCAAATCCGCCAAGAAAACATGATACAGCTGCTGGCGCCCTACTCGATCCGCGGCACATCAGCCTGTTGCCTGCTGTTCCCGCTCGCAGAAACATCCCTACAGGCGCTGCTTAGTGAAATAACCCTCGATGGGACGCCGCTTGGTGGGGGGACGCGAGGAAGATTGCCGAGCTTGTCAAGCTTGTTCCACGCTACTTTAAGTCGTACGAAGAGTACTTGGACCAGGTTCACGGGCTCTCGTCTGCGCTCGAGAGCCTGCACAACTACGTCGACGCCACCGAACGCATCCAGATGAAGGGTTGCCACTTTGACCTCGCACCGCGGAATATCCTGGTTCAGAAAGGTAGGCTGTTGCTCGCCGACTTTGGACTCTCTCGCTTGCGCAGCGAGTCCTCAAATTCTGCTACCCCTTTCAAAGGCGGCGCCGGGGACTTCCTCGCCCCCGAGTGCACCGTGCAAGCGTTTGGTGACCCAGACTATCTTCATGGTCGGAAGAGCAACGTCTGGTCGTTGGGCGGCATCCTGACTGTGCTGGTCGTGTTTCGAGCATTCGGGAAGCAGGGCATCGACAACTACAGGGCTGCTCGCCGCCATATAGGCAATGACGGAGGACTCACGCATCGCTTCCATGCTGGTGGGGATGTCAATACTGGGATGCACGCCTGGCTTCGTCCCACCTGAACATCGAATTGAGATGCTCGCTAGCCTCGAAGCTGGGATCGATCAGCTATTCGACAATAGTCTAGGAATGCAGTCCGGAGATATTTCGCACAATCCGCCGTCATGGGAAACACAGGCTGTGTTGCTGGCTACCTTGCGATACATGAAAAAAAGGTTCAAACAAGGGGGACCGTCCGACGCCCTGTCTCAACGTGCTATTTCCCTTGACCAAGTCCGTATATTGCAACCACTAGCAGGCAAGGCGTCGATTGCATCCGTTGATGGATATGACCGGCCGGTACTTTGTGAGTGGATCAACTACGACTTGCACACCATGGACCTTGGTCCCGCCAGCATGTTTGCAAGAGTTGGGGCCATCGTTCATAACTTCTCCATGGAGCCACCTCCGGCAGACTTCAACGTTCTACATTGCCGCGGCTACTTCCACGACCTCGCTGAAGCCCGCTTTGGGATGCTGTTTGACTACCCCCTTTCGGCCCAGCCGGCAAATATACCCCCCGTTGCGCTGAGGGTTATGATGAAACAGCAACCTCGCCCGTCTCTGGAATGTCTGTTCCGCCTTGCGCAGTCCCTAGTCAAGAGTCTACACTGCTTCCACCGTGCCAACTGGCTTCACAAGAACATATCCTCCCACAACGTCTTGTTCTTCTCGGACACCCAGGAGGTGGCAGCAGGGAACATATCTCATGACGAGCACGGCAGCAGCATCAACGTCAGCGGGTACCCTACCCCGTATCTTGTTGGCTTCAATCACAGCAGGCCAAGCGACCCGACCGCTTTCACCAGGGGCCCGTTGGGTCTTGATAAGAGCTACATGCACCCCGAGTACGCTAAGCTACCGGAGCCGCGGTTCAGGCGCGGCTATGATTACTACAGCGTCGGCCTGCTCCTCTTGGAGATTGGGCTATGGAAGCCCATTTCGCAATCCGGACTATTCGAGGCTGATATTGAAAGTTTTGTCTCCTCGGTGCTGCAGGCTGTCTGGCGAGACGAGGCGGTTCCCCTGCTGGGACCTTTGATGGGCGCAATATACAAAAGGTCGGTACTGCTATGTTTAAACGACCATTTTACCGGGGCCGGTATGTCAGACTACGTGGCCATGGAGCGATTTGGGAAGGAGGTTGTAGGGGAGCTGAACCGTTGTTGTGCGTAGATATGGCACTTAGCACGTTACATAAAGTATGTAATTGTAGGTAGGTAAATAGGTAGGTAGTTACTTTTAGTTTAGCTAACGTTTTAGTACCATCCTTTATTACTTCTTCTTCATGGTTGGATACTCCGCCAGCGGCTGTCCCTCAATCAACCGCATGGAATCGTCATCATCTTGCACCGGCGGTGCAACGCTGATCTCGCCGCGCATAATTTCGATGACCGATATCACCGGCAGCAGCAGCATCAGCAACCCTAGCAGCTGTCCGAAACTCCATGTCTTCTCCCCCTCATCAGAAAGCACCACGTCCGGCGTGCCAAACGCCTGGGAGAGCAGGTATGCTCTTGTAATAGCCCCTATTTCTTTGTCAGTATTTTCTTTCGTCTCACCACGAAACCACCATGCCATACACATGCGGCAGCAAAGAGAAAACTCACCAATCGCAATCCCTCCCATAACAACCAACCCCCCCACCTGCGCCGCCCTATACCACCTCTGCCTCCTATCATGCAAATACCATGTCGCCCCCGCAAACACCACGCAATTCCCCACAATCGTCGCCACCGTCCCCGCATAATCCACCGCCTTCACCCCCTCCACCCCTTCCCCATCCCCCTCCCACGAGAACACACACCCCACCGGCATTGTCCCCGGCAACCCCCTGATCTTCCCCTGCAATATCACCACCCCGTACACACATGACAGCGCGAGGTTCACAAACATAAGCACCTGCCTCAACCACCGCAACACCCAATCCCGCTTGAAATCATCCACCAGCGCCAACAGCGTCGCATTGTGCGTCGCCATCGACAGCAGGCTCATCATCCAGATTATGAAGAAGTGGTAGGGGACGAGCGAAGAGGCTTTGATTAGCCCGACGGATTGGATGCCGATCCCGACGAGGATTTGCTGGTCAGAGTAGGAGGAGAGGAGCTTCCGGCGGAGGAGGGCGGGGGAGGGTGTGCAGTTTGGGGAGATCAAGGGGCCGAAGATGAGGGTGGAGGAGAGGAGGAGGGCGGTGAGGGCGGTTAGGGTTGAGGAGAGGAGGACCTATTATTTTATTGTTAGATTTGGGTTTGATAGTGAGGTGATTTTGGTGGTTGGGTTATGTTTGGGTTTGGGTGAAATTGAGAAAGAGATGCATGAGGATGAGTTCATGGGTTCAAGTTGGACTTACACCGGCGCCTGCGATGCCGGCATCGCTGGGGGTAGTAGCGGGGACAACACTGCAGTTTGTGGACTCGAACATCGTGGTGTTTATTGGATGATTTCCCACATCGAAAGATTTGGCACCGAAAAAAAAGTGAGGCTGAATTTGTGTTCAAGTTGGGAAGAAAATGAAGAGTCAATTAATTGCATGTGAGGCGTGGGGGCCTCCAGATCTTAACTGTGCGGGTGCATTGCGCGTCCAGATCCTTGAGACCATTGTGCCAATCATTGTGCGATTGTGCCTCATAAGGAGCTGCCTGTGAAACACATTGTGAATTTTTAGATGGCGACAAAGGATGGGTGGACGACAACGGCCCATGGTAACACATAAGTGGGGCCGAAGTCGAGGCTGTGCTTTGTTGGCGGCTGGCAGTGTGAATGAGAATCTGAAGACATGATTGGCCAGTGGTGGCGGTTACCATTGACCAGAGACAATGGTTAACAAAGCGTGTCTGGAGACAACACACCAGGTCTTTGTCGCACTTCAAAGAGAGATGTATTTTAGGCCCCACATTTCTTTCCTTCTTCTTTGCCGATAACCTTGACTTGCCGGGCATTGGCACTCTCCGATACTACAACCGTCCATACAGCAGTGACATCATGGGTATTTCGTCACATTCCCATCCGATCTCTGTTGCCAATGAGATCCCCTTCTACCACCTACCTTAAACTCCATCCTTCCCAGTTGTTTGGATTTGCGCGCCTCATACGCCCTATATCAGACACACAGCGCAATTCAAAGCCACTCTCCTGGGTCGAGGGGCGATTCAGGCTGAGCTTGGCATTCTCGCCGCATCCAGACCTCGGATTGCGGGATGCAAGCTGCGTAACGTCATCTCAATCCGGCCGCACCCAATCAGCCGAGCCATCGTGCGCTTGATAATCGAGGCATCGCCATTGGCCCTGGCAACTATCGGATGTCCGTGGCTTCGGGCAGCGGGAGAGGCACAACGGCCGCCGACTTTAGCCTGCAGCCGCCAAGGGGGAACTTAAGCTTCCATTCATTCTAAAACGGAGCATATATGAAGGTCGATATTAATCAAGCCCCCCATCAGGCCCCGCAGCTCGGGAATTTCAGCGGAGAGGGGAGCTGCCCTTGCATGAGTCCAGATGTCGCTTGGGGTGCGGAGCCGCAAGTCCGGGCAGCAAAGTCTCGGCGTCGTGTTTTTTGCATCGGCAATCGCTGGGGCGAAACTTGTAGGAAATCAATTGGGGCTTTGGTCGACTTTGGAGCTTTTTTGGTCAGGGGCAAATCCCAAAGTAACAGCAAGTAAACAAATGATAGGGTCGGTGCTTTGCGCATAAGCCTGTTCAGCCGATGGTCCGCTGTGCAGGGAACGGGCGTTGAACCGCAATTCTCACGACCGACACGCAATCAAATCCCCACAGAACCGACTCGGGCGCTTTCAGCCGTTCCGCGGACCGAAATAGTAGCGCTACCACCTCATTATCACAATTCCCATAATCTTGTAGTACCGAGTGGGCGCGGCCCTACAGCCGGGCCCGATGAGTCCGGGTAAAGCAGCTCATCTAGACCGTCATGGAGCTGGGTCTTGTTTATATATCCCTCGCGCCTTCCCCCTGAGCCTGCCGCCGCCGGCGTGTCTATTCCTTCCACTACCGCAGCACTACTCCAAATAACCATCCCTCGTCTACCATTCTACACCTCACCGTCGCAATGGGTCTCGTCACTGTCCTCGCCACGGCGCTCTCGCTGAGCGGCGCCGCCATGGCCTCGCCGGTCCAGGAGCGCGCCGTTTCGGCCAAGTACTGCGATGCGGCCAGCACGCTGTGCTTCTCCGAGTGGGTCAGCCCCGAGAAGATCGCCTACCGCTTCGCCATTCCCGACACAGCCACCTCGGGCAGCTTCGACGTGATCCTGCAGATTGAGGCCCCCAAGGCCGTGGGCTGGGCCGGTATCGCCTGGGGCGGCTCCATGACCAACAACCCGCTGACCGTGGCCTGGGCCAACGGCGCCGGCTCGGCGATTGCGTCGACTCGCAAGGCGGCGTAAGTTCCTGTTCCTCCCATTTCTTTTCAAGGAAAAAAGAAAAGAAAAAAAGAAGAGAAAACTGACAGCTCCCAGCTCCCGCACCTACCCCCAGCCCGCGACCGACGTGACCTACACGGCGATCCCCTCGCTCACCAAGGCCAACGCCACCCACTGGACCTACACCGCTGTCGCAAAGGGCGCCAGCGCTTTCGGCACCTCCAAGCTCGACCCCACCAGCAAGTCCGTGTCGTTCGCCTACGCCCAGGCCGGCAGCGCCCCGACCGAGCCCACCAACCCCAGCAGCCGCTTCTCCATCCACCAGAGCCGCGGAAAGTTCACGGCCGATCTGGCGGGCGCCAAGATTGCCGACTTTGCGGCACTGGTGGCCAAGCTTACTGCCAAGTAAATTGGTTGATGGTTAGGAGAGAGAGTTTGCCTGATAAAAGGTGGTGATAAACCAGAGGGGGAGGGAAAGGAAAATGGACTGAGAAACAGGAATACTATAAAGGTCTTGCGAGGTGCGATCGATTAGTGTAAATACCTTAGGTTCACTTGTAAATGACACTTTCCAGTCACGTTTTGTTTGCCGTCTGATTCCCAATAGTGAAGTTCTTTTGTGGTCGATGTCGAGGCCGGGCAAAGAGCTCCGATGATTTCGGACGAGACACTTGGAAGCGGAAGGTGCAAAGAGTTATACGCGAGTCGTACAGACGCTTGTTGTACGGCATGTGTCAGATCCTCCGCGGACAGGTGCACTCGGTTCGATGCAAGTTATCATCCCTGACCAATGATGGCTGGCTGACAAATCCAAGTTTATGTAGGTGTTGAAAGAAGCATACCCGCAGTTTGACACCTCTGGGCTACCATCGTCTCACAACCGCCCTAATCTCACTAGGAGAGACAGTAGAGGTTTGTGACGTAGATGTTATTAAATGGCACCGATAAAAAAGTCTCCGGGCTCAATCCCCCGAGTCGGGGCAACTTGCATCCATCGGGCCCGGGGCCTACCCAAAAGTTCCTACCACCGCTGTGCCGAATGTTCCGCTATAAACAAGCTGCCCAGATATACAGGCCGTCCATTTCGGCGCCGGATTCTGATTGGTGGCGCCTGGCCAAGCGCGCCCGAGGGACCGGTATTATCCAGAACACCCGGACCGAATTTGGGGATTGAGTGCCGGTTCGCTCCTCCACCCACTGCTGCCCCGGACTCACAGCGTTCCCGAATACGCGCCACCCCGAGAAAGAAAATCATACAAGTACGGTCCGCCCCGGATTTACAACTTTTTTCTACCCCCTCACCCACCACCACTCACCTCACTTTGTACATATCCCTCCCCCAAACAACCCCAACCGCCAGAATGCACTTCTCCCCCCTCCCCCTCCTCTCCCTCGCCACCCTCGCCGCCTCCCACGGCCTGATCACCTCCCCCCTCGGCACCCGCACCCCTTCCGACGCCACCGCCGCCGTGTGCGGCAAGACCCTTGTCAGCTTCTACAAAGCCGACAACACCTCGTACCCGGAGGCCCTCCTGCGCGCGAACCCCTCGGGCCTCAAGGACGGGTACAACCCGGCCAAGTGCAACCTTTGGCTGTGCAAGGGCTTCCAGTTTGCAGACAATGTCGCGAATGTGAAGGCTTATAAGCCTGGTGATGTGGTGGATATAGAGGTCAGGATCCGCATTGCGCATCGGGGATATGCGAATGTGAGCGTGGTTGATACGGGGAGTAATACGGTTATTGGTGAGCCGTTGAGGGTTTGGGGCGATGGGTATGCGGCTAGTACGAGCCCGCCGCAGGATCAGGTCAAGTTTAGTGTTAAGGTACCCGAGTTGGGGGGGAAGTGTACGACGGCGGGGAGCTGTGTGAGTATTTTCCCCGTCTGGGAGGAGAGGGGAATGGGGGATGTGGGCTAACAGATGAATAGGTCATCCAGTGGTACTGGTTCGGCCAGGGACAGACGTATGAGTCTTGCATTGACTTCACGGTTCCTGCCGCTGCTGCGGTTGAGCACCCGGGCCACAACCACCGCCGTTCCGTTGCCGGGCGGAAGATGTTGTAAGGAGTGGGAAGGTATGATTGGGAGTTTGGGTTGGAAAGGATGGTTTATATGTACCAGCATAGTTTTCGCGTAGGAAAGAAGTTCCAAGAGGTTGTAGGAGTGTGTGATGTCCGAAGAGTGGGCGAGAATCAGGAAAGAGTCAGTGGTTGCGGGAAGCACCCGGTTAAATCTAAATAAATATAGCATTATCAGCTGCAAGTCCGCTTCCTCCTTCTATCTGAAATTTTTATGTATCATGGAAATATATCCAGCGGTACCCAGTTTGCACCGAACACTGGCGTCGTGGAGCATGACCCGTCAATGCGGTCCAGGGTACGCCGAGGTCTCAGCCATCGCCTCGATTGTAGGAGCCAAAATTTGAAAGTATCCGCTACGTCACTAACCCTCAGGATCTGTTTGTCTGGACACGGAAGTCGGTCAGCTTTGTTTTTAAAGACCTGGGTGTATCATATTCATTACCTCTCACGTCGGTTGGTGCTGGCTTTCCGCAACTTCTTGACGGCCAGAACAGCTCCAGGGACAGCAGCTGCAAGTGCTAGGACTCCAATGATGGCGGCGGCAATAGTAGAAACGTCCCACTTGTTGGTGCCAGCGGAGTCTGGCGTTGCGGTATCTCTCGCATACATCATAAGGTATATAGCATATACGCTTGCTATCTGAGCAGGTAATTGAAACACCAGTCGCAAGGTGGGCGAGAGGTTCAAGTACCTATCAAAGAGACAGCACCCGATGTCGGGGAGTATGAGGTTGACACCCACTGCAGGGGACTGATGAAATGCGAGCTTGAGAAGCATAATTCCAATGACGCCGGGGACTCCGTGTAGGTGGATACTTATATGCGCGGGCCACTTTCTGGGTTCCTTCGCACAGCGTACCTCTCCGCAAACCCGTTTTCGTTTTCGATTTTCTCAAAAATATCAATTTGCAAAGTTGAAGCGTGACGTGGTTCCACACCAGCTTCAAGGCGGGGTTGTCATTGACCATTCAGTGACGGGTATGCCGACCAAGAAGGTTGCATGCATGCAGCTTGCTGCCTGCCTTTTGCCAGTGTGGGCTGCCCCATCTTGCCCAGTGCTGAGCCCGACGCGTCTTTGAAAGAGGACAGCACGAGGCTGAGCAGATGTTCTGGGTGTTGGTCGACCACCTGCAGATTGACGGGGTGGGCAAACAATATGGACCTGTCATTCAAGTCGGATGCAAAACCCCGCGTTCACGCTGCGTGAGCTGCACGGGCGATGCCGGCGTCCAATAGAACTAGACGACAACGCAATGGATTGTGCCCCTAAGCCCACCTAAGGCACACGTGCAACTGCGAGATTTAGGGCCCGCTTTGCCTGTCGCTGACCAAGGTTGCTGGCTGGTCTGGCTGGAATGCGGCATGGCTTTTGGCACTTCAAGTTCGCTGCAGTACCAGCGATGGCCAAGTCAGATAGCCGGCCAGCTACCACCCCTGCGAGATTTCTAAAGCTAGCAATCACTAACCTCGGGGTATGCAAATTGCATGTACACCAGATGAATGATGCTATCATACTGTCATCTCTGACATAACATTTGTATGTCCTTGTCAATACGTTATGAAGAAGAGAAACTACCGAAGTATATTACAGGCAAATTTATGCTTAAGTTAGGTGGGGGGCTTTTGGAACACCCCTGCCTTTGGAACACCATGCCCATACATAACCCTGAAAAGCAGGGTCGCGTAATTAATTAAGCGAAATTACTAACCAAAAACCAAAATATATATCAAATGCATTACTAATGGCTTCCTAAGGATATATAGTTATTTAGTTTCTTCTGTTTTTCTGTGATAGCTTTATTTAACTTCAAAGTTAGAAGTTAGAAGTTACTAGTAAATCCTATATATAACCCTAGGATTTATTTTTCTTAAATAAATCCTTTATACTTAGGTTTAAAATTAAGGTAAAAATAGTTATGTATTATTAACAGGTACTATTTACGTAAACTTTAATATATATATATAGTTTCTACTTACGTAATGAAATAATTAATAGTAAAAAATCCTCTCATATAAAATAAATAAGAATTTTATAATATTGTATATTTAACTAAAAACATGTAACTTATTATTACATAAGGCTTACAATTAAACACTAACGAAGTTTATCTAAGTAATGGTATTTATTAAATATTTTATTCATCAAGTATTATAAAAGTAATTAACGAACTGTAAATCTTAGGGTTATATATAGGATTTACTAGTAATCGAAAACTTCTAACTTTGAAGTTAAATATAGCTATCACAGAAAAACAGAAGAAAATAAATAACTATATATTCTTAGTAAGCCATTAGTAATGCATTTGATATAAATTTTGGTTTTTGGTTGATAATTTCGCTTAATTAATTACGCGACCCTGCTTTTCAGGGTTATGTATGGGCATGGTGTTCCAAAGGCAGGGGTGTTCCAAAAGCCGGTGCTCTGACTTACTTGAGTTGCTTGGACGATTTAATTAAGTAGGTTACTACTACCAAGGTAGTCCCAGACTAAAAAAAAATAAGCGGATCCTCTCCAAGCATGGTTAGCCTAAAATTAGGCTTACTTCACCTAGTTTTGCGCTTAGAGGCCTTCTTGGACTTTAATTCTGCGTGAGAAAGCCTTTGACTAAAAGGACTTCCTTTAGCCCTCTAATAACAAAGGATCAAAGAGCTAGAAGTAACGGTTAAGAGGTTGAAGCCCTTTAAGAGGAGGAAGGTTGTGCCAGATCTAAATAGCGTATTTGTTGCACGCTGTGGATCGAAGGCTCTGTCGATGGAAAAACGAGTGTGTTGATTGCTTCAATCGGTTGGAAGCCGAGGGCTTCCAACCGCTAAATACTGCGTTCAATAGGGTAGTTCCATTCCTCCGTTGTTGTGGCCTGGAATGGACCACGCAGTAATTCAATAGAATTCCAGCGATCGGTCCGATCGCTTGTATGGAGGCTGTTGGCTGGTATGGAGGCTATTCAGAAACAGGATTCGTGTGACAGTATTCGCCTACATTGACAACATCCACAGAGCGTAGATGGAGGCTAGAAGGTTTAATTCTGACGATTCTAAATCTTCAGAAACTGAAGAATCCAGCTCAGAAGAAGAAGAGGCGTAAGATGTAATCTTCTGCGGCTATTCACCGCCCACTGGCACCCCAGGTCGTGGTGTGGTTCGAGGTCGGCACCGCAAGGGCACTTAGCTTCGGCTGCGCGGTCCGGGTGGTTGAACCTTCGGAAGTACGAGGAGAAGTGGCTGCGCCCTGTGCCATCGGCGATCAGGGAATGTAGGACCTTGCGAAGGAATGTATATCGGTGCTGGACGAACTGTCGAGAGCTGTGTTTGTCGGTACCACTGACTCTGTGTCCAGGGAGAACAGCAGCGGGCTGAGCGTAGTCCTAGTGATAGTCATGCGCTTGGAACAAATTGTGAAGGTATTGATGTGTAACAGAATGCCAGAAAAATGAATGTTCAAGTCCTAAGCCAAGCCTGAAATTGCCCAGCAGGCACCGCGATAAGAAATCGCCCAAGACTAGAACCCCCTCAACGTGACGTTCCGCCGGAGTGCTCGTCTGGCTCCTTCTGCGACTAAACTAGCCGCTGATTTTTGGATTGGCGGGCAGCGCGAAACACCCAGTTATCCTATACTAAGGTGAACCACTCATCGTCCGCCTCCGAGGTTGCGATCCAAAACTCGCCGCTCATAATCCCATCTACGTATGCAGGACCAACATATCTGTACCACTCTCCCCAGGGACGCAGTATCGCCACCATAGAGAATCCATGCAACACGGCCATGATATCGCCATTCTGGACGGTATGCGTTCCTACGCCAATGTGGCCGTCGGTTGTCCGAAAGACCGTCTTCCACTGCATGCCGGCCAGCCTGCTCTGTGTAACCGTGAGAGCCTGGAGACCGAGCAACTCGGCGGCTACATCGGACGCGTTGGGCGAGCCGTTGTCTGCAGTCTCTCCTGACCGCCCTCCTATCCTCGCCCAACGCGCCATCGTGGCGAGGTTCTGCGCAAAGGCCGCAAGGTCCTGGTCTGAGACTGGCTGGCTTACGTCTTGTATTAGCGCGGAAGTTAAGATTTGCATGACCGTTTGCTCATCCGGGAGGTCGCTCCGTCCCCGCACGACCTCAACCCAGCTGGGTAGGGAGGCCAGCAGGCTTTGGAGAACCTGTACATTGTCGCTCATTGGCGCACCGGCGTAGATGGTCGTTGTAGCATCCGTCATCCACGGCAGGCCTGCGGCGCTGATGGCGCTGGAACGCCGTCCCTTGACTTGCAGCGCTTGGTTATCCAGAGCGTATTCAAACTGCCGAATGCTCAACCCTGAGACGAGTGATTTTGTTCGGAAGGCAGTTGTCATGTGCGGCGGGTTCGTCGGGGTCCACTGACGCGCTGACCCAGAAAAGTTGGGCACCCAGGACGGAATTCCCAGCTCCCAGCCAGGGGACTCGCAGACGAACGCGAGCATCCCGAGATCCGAGTCGTAGCGGAGTATCGCCTGTGCTGCTTCCGTGTATACGGTGGCCAGCGACTTCTTGTAGTCCGGTTCTGGCAGCTCGAAGCCGAGGCGTTTGCACACTCCGTACAGACCGTAGATTTTGTCTTCGGGCCTCGTAGCCTCCAGCATCATTGCTGGCGCCATGAGGATGTAGGAGAGTGTCAGACCGCCAACGATGTTTGACAGTGGCTCGCCCTCTTCGCGCCTTCGAACGAACTCGTTGATTGAGTCGTGATATTCAACATACGACCGCCAGTGCATGTTAACTGCATCGAGCTTCGAGTACGGCAGCCTCGTGAAGTCGGCACCGATAAGGATGGTCTTCAGATGCATCATTTTCTCCCCGCAATAAAACATCACGTTCCTCCCGAGGGCGACCTCTTGGACCACCTTTCAGCTTCAATGTTAGCGCGAAGTCAAAGCAAAGGTTTTACGGGTTGCTCACCCAGGTGCGCCTGAACCACGGCAAACGGAACACACCATGGAGTTTCCCGTAAGGGTATTCCGGTATCGTTGCTGTGGCACACATCATCAGTGTCAAATCTTCCCTGCCAGTCACCAAGACAAATCTCACCCAGTACATCATCGGCCAGCTCTTCGTACTTTCGCCGGTTCTCCTCCATTGGGCCACCAATTCCGTGCTTCGCGGCCATGTAATACTGCACCAGGCTTTTTAGCGCCTCGCACGCGACATCCGAGGCGGCATCGCCCTGGCCGAGATGAACCAGCACCTTGGAGGCGCCGCGATAAATCTGATCCATCATGGCAACCTGGCTGCCGCGTTCTTCCAGCGCGTCGGGGGTGTTGGCTTGGTTGATGCAAATCGAGTCGACCCAGATGTACCTCTCTATCTTCCCGCGCAACATGCGACGCAGCGCACTGGCGCAACTGACTGTAATGCCTAGTGTTTTCCCATCGATCTCAATGCTTTCGCACGGTTCGGGATCACCCCATGTGTACGAAAGCGCAAAATACTGGAAGCCGCTGTCGATGGTGGTCTCAATCAACGACCCGCGCAGGGGCAGCGATGCCCATGGCGCGTTCCAGTCCCCAGCTCGTCGCTGCAAGTGCAGGATCCGGATCGCGGACTTTGTCGGCAGGGGTTTGTATCGGAAAGAAGTGTCCTGATGGGCGTTGATGGCATCATTTGTTTGTGTTGATGGTTCAACCCTGGCGCCCTCTGCTGTCCCTGTTACTGCTGTAAGCCGCTTCCCTCGACCCAACCATCGCCGAACGCGCTTCATCCTAGGGCGGGCGGCTCAGGTCACTCCAAGTACATTGGTGTGGCCGCGGAAGCTTGGCAATAGGCCCGTCAGGCGCCGTGACCTAGATTATATCCGTAAAGCCCGCGTTTTTGTGCAAGTGTTGTCTGTGGTTCAGCCCATCGGGCATCGAGAAACGCGTGTCAAGACTCCTCCAATCGCCATCCGAATCGGGGTTGAGAAAACGCGTGCAATCTTTCCTCAGATTGCGCGACCCCCAGCCGTCGGGGGTGTCTGCGAATGCGACGTTGACCCCGCCGATAGCTTTCGCGGCTCTCCAATCGCAATGTCATGCCAAGAAACCGCGACTCTTTGTCGAGAGACCTCATAAGGTCTCGGAAACAATATTAAGAGATAAAACAGAGACTTACCCTTGAAGATGAAAAAGGTATGGTAATCCACGGCCTCTATCCCCCTATCTAGATACAAAGAGTAATCCTTACCATCCTTACCGTAAATAATATCTCTCGGCTTCAGATTAAGGCGTGTGGTATGAAACTCAAAAAGCCTTAATAAAATCGGTGCCAAGCCAACAACCGAACCGCGCCTGCACGTCACAACCACTGTTGTGGTGATCGCAGTTGCTAGGATCTTTCCTCCTTCAAATTAATCAATATCCTTCGGTTCAGGAGTGAAACAACCCACAAGTCCCTACGAAAACCAATCAAGAAGGACACAGACCCGGTGTTCCGTAGGTACCCACGAATACCCATGGCTAGAACTTGTCACATCGTGAGAATTAATAGTTCCCGTAAAACCAATCGCATTCATAAGGAATATAACTACACATGCCATAATGGCGATGACAACTATTTCCCAGCAACGGCCCGACCGACTCAAATATAGAAGTGCCAGCCCTCCTAACTTGGCTGTAGAACGTGATAAGCAGAGTGATAATCAACGAAATGGCAAATTTATCTCCCTGCACTGCCTCTCATGGGGGCAAAGCCCAAGTGGGGGCATCCCAGGTGAAGCCCACCATCCTCCCCATGACCCAGGCTAACATCGGCCCGCTGTGCCTAATGATACAGCCACCATTGACCCCCGCGCGGCGGACTCACTGGGGCAGCACTTTGATCCCTCAATGAGCATGTTGTCGACATACGGCAGCTCTCTTATAGATATGCTCACAGTCCAGCATCCGGGACCTCTCCGCACCAGAGCCTCGATCAAAACGTTGCCATCTCCACGCGGTTGTGTCGTTTTGATGTATTCCCCGATAGGTTCGCGAAAAGACTCGACATTGAAGTTATCCGAGGGGAGAGGTATTAGAGCAGCTAAGAGCAAGTGAAGATTAGGTACCAGCACGAGAGCGAAGCCCGACCCCTCCTCATGAAGATTGTGAGGAGAAGCCAATTCCGGTCTCTCCAGTCCAAAACATAGACACTGCCGATGAGAAGTTTGAAAGGTTTGCGCGGTTGATACCAGCGTTACTTCGGTTGTCGACAACGACTGAGTTTCCCAGGTGTTCAACACGGATTTATGAAGAGCGAAACCAGATACCACCGGGTCTGGAAACTGAACTCGGACCGGGTAGCTTGTCCACCGAAACCCTCTAGGATAAGGTGAGTTGAATTTTCTTTCGGGCTGGTTAGTGCTGAGTACAATAGTTCTTGGCTGAGCATTATTGATCATGGACTTGTCGACTATGACGACGCAGTGCTTGTAGTAGAGTCCATAATATTCGAAGAGCACCATAGCCGCCATGTTGCCGGGCCCAATATAACAGTTCAAGAGCGCCACCTGCAGTCCCCGACTCTCTGCGTAATCTCTCTGGCGATCTCGGTCGCTTTCGAATGCAAGGTGTAGCGAGCCGAGAGCTGACGGCTTCCCCGGCATGGTTGACAGATTCTCGAGAAAAGCTAGGGTCACGACGATGCCTCTACTAGTGATGGAGGCGCCATGGTCCACGACGGTCGACTCAGCGAGCAGGCTTTTTTGGGTATCGAAGTCTACTTGTGTGACGTTGTTGGTGCGGGAAAAGGCTGCTGGGCTGCGGGACAAGACAGAATCACTGTTGTAATCTCCATGAAGGGGCGTAACGAAAATGGAGTAATCAATAGATCGCCTGAGAATCTCCTCCTGGAGCCGCTGGAAGGCCTTGCTCCCCTCACCGTACAGCAGCGGCATCTTGATGTCGAACAAGCCCATCAGGCAGTAGGCCTGGTCTTCGATCCGTGTGGTCTTTCGGGCCGCAGCCCACGACATCTTCTGGGCGACGCTGTACCTTGAGAGATAGCTCGTCTCGAAAAATTCGGCATCGATGCCCGTCACCTCGGACAGGATTGGTCCCAGCTGCGCCCGGGACCCGATGCTGCGCCAGTCCCCGCCGTGGAAGGAGACGACGAGCGGAGCCACAAGCTCCTGGAGGGTCCATCCGCGCGTGAACCAGTCTGAGGCCCGCAGCGAGCCCGGTGTAATGGCGGGCGCGGCCGGATCGAGAGAGCTGTCGACGTCCTGGAGATAGACCAAGCAGACGTCGGCGTTCTGGTACCAGTCGAACATGGAGTTGATGGCTTCCGAGAGCTCGGCCGAGCTAGACTTGTCGATACAGCACGTATCGGCCCACTTGTGACGACAGACTGGTCAGCGGATTGTTCGATGCAGCGAATTAACTCAATGTGGTGTCATCCCGTACGCAGAACTCAAATCCATCCGTGGCGGCCTGCTCGCAGAATCCCCGCACCTTCTCAAACCCGCGGCGCGACGGCGCGAGCCCGTTGACCACATCATTAAAGGTGACCTCCTCTTGGCCCCACCGATGCGACAGAATGGCATAGGGCGGGATGTCGCCGTCATGGAACTCGTGGAGCGAGATTGTTTTCGTAGCCAACAGCCTCATCTCTTAGAGACAGTCTCGGGGTGGGCTTCGAGCTAGGAGGATGCTAGATAACAGATTTAGAGCAAAGGATGCGTCGATGGCTAGGAATCTAATTAGCCTTCCCGAAGAAAAGTGGCTTGATGTCTGCCTGCCTGTTGGGGGCCAGCGCCCAGGGTTGGGGGCGGTCCGAGCGGGGCACCCCAAAGATGCCGCAAACCCGTTGATTGCTGGGGTCATAGGCCAAGGCATTCTGTAGGCACCGATGCTTGGGTTGGCCCCATGCGGAGCAGAATCGCCGCGCAGTCGATTCAGTACAATACGAGTTTGCCCTCTACAAACGCGCAGATATCTCAAGTGCATAGCTATTTGTAGAAAAACCCATAGTCCAGCTGCCCGGTCCGCCCGTTGTAGTGTTACCCTCCTCGCAAGAGATGATACCGCATCAGTGAGATATCTCTTCCGCTTTTCCCTCCTTGCATGCCGTTCATCTGAGCCAGCGGGATCATTTTCTGCCTGCACACCAGTTGCGGTTGTATTGATTCGACACTATGGTCAAGGAATTCACCCTACTGATATAGGTTTGAGAGGCCGAACTGCGGTTGCTGCTCGCTCGGGATCACGAACTATAGCCCTGCGTCCCGATCGACAACAACAATCGGGAAGGAGATTCAGGCCCGTTGCCTCCGAAAGGGAACCCTCATAGTCTGGTGGGAGGAGCACAAGTGAGGACCTTTTACACCAAGTCCAACCATTCCAACCGTCCTGCTGTGCTTGTGCTTATAAGTCGTGGTCGCTGGGCGGGGAGTGTGGGTAGGGGCGGGTCGGAGTGGGAGTGGGGGGTTTGGTGTGGGGTTTGGGCGAGGGGGGTGGACATTTTGGCCAAAGATTATTAGGGGGAAGTGATACTGGTGAGTGATTCTGCAGGATTTTATGGTGGGAAAGGGGAGGGGGTGTGCAGGCGTCTTGGAAAGAGAGGGTGGTTGAGGAGAGTAGTCGTGGGTTTGGGATTCGGGACGATTTATGCTGCATGTTTGGTGCCAGTGGTTGTCTGCATTTGAGCGATGCAGGGTCGCGCTGTGCGGTTGCCTGCGCAAAGAATGCCCAGGTGACCAAGGGGAAATGGTCCTTGGATCTCAATTGCGTGCACCGTTCTCAGTGTGCCAAGATATCCTCAAAGGAAGAACTTGAATGGAGCGACATAGTTTCCGTTGGCTGAAACCGAAGGCGGAAGGAAGGAGCTGGAAATTTACAGCACAATCCACAACTCCACGCCAAGTATCACCGCTTTTACCACAAATCATATCAACAACCAGAAGCCCGGGTAGCACAATGGCTAGTGCGTCAGACTTTTAAATCAAATACAATCTGAATGTTGCGAGTTCGAGTCTCGCCTCGGGCGTTCAACGGAATTGGGAATCCAATTCCAAATCTTTTTCTTTTCCTTTTTTGCTTCATCAATATAAGATTTTTATCCGATCTTCCTTAGTCAAATCCAGACCCAGTCCTTCGAGAGGAATGTCTTGGGTTCAAGTTGCCTTTGTCTTCTCAAACCGTACCCCCTTCCATGTGTTGCGCGGGTATGATAACAGTAATTTGCAACCCTCAATCTAGGTAGTTTGGCGATTCGCAGTCTACCTACTTGCCGCCTTTGGAGTTGAATACCTATGCCCTCCGCGCTCACGAACAAGTCACGCCAGCAAATCCGAGAACAACGTATCCTCGTCAGCGCTAGAGGTAGCTACCCCTCTTTCCCTGCCCAAGATGCGATGAACCCGATGATACTTGATGAGAATAATCTCAGGAAACGCCAGGCTCAATCCCATGAGGACCTCAGGCTCCCTGCAGAGCTGGCAGTTCTTGAAAACCTTGCTCACTCCTTATGAAGGCACATGAAACTGCCACTTTTCTTCGTCTCACACATAAGCTTGGTACAATGCAGATTTAAACTTCAAACTGTCAATAAGGTGGGCTTGCGCCTCTGCCTTCTACCAAATCTCGCAACCTAAATTCTGCAGCAACTCCCGCGATAAAAAGACTGCCAGGTGCGAAATACATCCGAGTATACGACCACTAACACTAATGACGTACACTCCCCTGAAACCTAACCCCCCCCCCCCCCCCCCAAAACCAGACCCCATACTTGGTCCTCATCGCCTCTCAGGGTCGTCTTCTCTGCAACAAAGAGTCATTAAAACTAGATGCCAACAACTGATCATTCTAGGGATTAGGCACCGTAGATTGTCCTAGGCGCCAGCTCTCCGGAGCTTCTCGACTGCCAAGATTGCGCCGGGAACGGCGAGCGCCACGCCGAGGAGCCCGATGACAACACCGGCAACAGCTGGGACATTCCATCCGTCCGCGATGTTGGATTCTGGAGTTGCATCTCTCGGATCCATCGTTACCGAATGTGGTATGGATGTTACCGAGGGGTGCCGCATGGATGGTAAAAAAGAAGCAGCCAAGTATCCGATTGGTGAAGGCAGGGCTCGGCAGAGTCGGGAGGGGTTGAGGATTTACTGCTGCGGACAAAAGATGCAGATGTAGGAATTCGAATGCCTAGATACCTAGAGGGTGAGGGGTCTCGCAGTGATTTATACGCAAGACGAGCACCGCCCTGAAATTCCGCGTGATCATTTCTTCTGCAACCTCTGGCCCGAGAAGACAACGTAAGCAAGACCCCCACTGGTCAGATTGTTCCATATGGCAGGGCGAAACAGTGGCAAGTTCAGTGCAAGTGCTCATTCCAACGGTCAAGAAGGTCGAGTCCCGGTCCGTCGAAATCTTGGGTGGGGGAGCGGTTCGGCGCGCGAGCTGCAGGAGATATGCAATGCAGCCCAATGACAATGAGGCTCTGTTCACCGCAGTGCTACCGCAGGACAGGGAACAGTGTCAGGGGGCGGCATCGGACATGTGTCGGCCTGGTAAATGGACCTGTCATACCACGGCGGCGGGACCCTACATCCATCCAACGCAGAGGTAGGTATGCAGCCTAGGTGAGCTTTCTGCTGAAGCAAGTCAGCCAAAACTCAAAGTGGGTGATGACATCTCTAGACTATTGGTTACCACCCCAATTAGCGGGGCAGCACCCTCAACGCCATTGGACATCATGTGGGCTTGGGTGCGGTATGCTCGCCCTTTGGCCCAAGCTTTGTGACTAGTGCAGGCCCGGCGTGTCCATCTCTGAGGGGCACACCCCAACCGTTTCTTTTTCTGTCATGTCTGAAAGCCTGTCGACCGCTCCTAGATAACCAACCCCACCTTCACACACCTCACATATCTTCCATGCATGCTTGTACCAGAGAACACCCGTCACGTTGTCGCGAGTATACTTGAAGGTGCAAAAAGGAAAAGACTCGCCAATGATCCTCATGATCATAAATATCAAATCGCAACCACTGTTTCTTGGACGAGCTGGGAATTGAACCCAGGACCTTTCGCATATTCAAGATATGCTAAGCGAACGCTCTACCAACTGAGCCATACGCCCTTGATGAGATGGTGATGATGGACGATGTCGGTAGGCCAGCCCTAAGATGCAGAGCAAGTGGAAAGAGCGACGTTAGTTTGAGAGAAGTGATCAGATTCAGAATGAAACTGATATTGATCTCTGCAGCTACCAGCCAGAATTTGCTGTAGGTACTTTGCATAATTAAATTGTAACCTTTTTCAAGCCACTTCCAAACCACCCAACCTTCATGCGAGACACAATGCTCCTCAGCCCTCAGAATCCCCCTGTCTGATACAAAGCACTGCCAGCACGACCATGCATGAGAAGAACCATGGGAGACGTACTTTGTGCGTCTTTGGGCGTCAGTCTTTCGCAGTTTCTGAATTGCCAGGAATAAGAGGAAATCAGTGTGGAAGCTAGGAAGCGGGGAGCTGAAGTTGGCCGCAAGAAATAAGTTTGTTTATGAATGGAAAATGGCAGTGTAAGGCAAAATGTAGGAGAAGAAAGCCTTATATCACTCCCGATAATTCTACAACGCATTTTGAAGCGGCCAGCTCTTGAGATTTGCTTTTATATGGAGGGGTGAAGACGGCGCGGCAGCGTCTTATACGTAAGTTTGCCCGTCATGGGGACTTAGATGCTTGAATGCGACCAATCCTGTTCATGCATATCGTATCAGAAAGACAAAGTCAAGACGCTTTCGCTCGTATTCGTCAAACTCAAGGGGAAAGATGAGAAAGTCAGCGTCTAGTTGGCTGTAACCCGACAGTTCGCGCAAAATGCCCCGAACACAAGCAACGGCCGCTCCCTGTTCACAGGAAAACTGTTCATACCAGCTGGCTTCAAGGCTTTGGAGCTACAGCCATGGTGTTCCGGCAGCGAGGGGAGGTTATTACCCATGTGACCGATCGGCAAACGTACAGTCACACTGGACTGCGGGTTGCCTGGTGTATGGGTCTTTGCTGGGTTGGGGCGGAAGACGCATTAGGGGAAAACTAACAGTCAGCCCAGCCTCAAATGCAAGTCACTAGGTAGTCTACCCCCGATCCTACCGTATGATCTCCAACAAAGCATCTCCCAAGACTTCTTGAAATAAAATCCACCCTCTGTCACATGTCCAAACTCATTTTACCATCCGAACAGTGTAAGAAGGCTCGGACAAAGAATGTCCCCCTGCCGCCAGTACGGAAAACTATCAAGGCAGCCCCATGGTCTTATCGTCACATTTTCTTCAAGAAGCCCAGGCGGATGTGAAGATCAATAAACACAATCGACAATGTGTGCAGAGTAACAGGGCATTCAAGTAGCTCAGTAATCTCAACAAAGTGTAAACGCCGAGATGTAGTCCGTACAACCCCCTACCATTCATTATAACATTACCCTTCATATCAGCATACGACACAGCGTCCAGCACCCCTCAAGCCTCGAGGTCCCCCTGCCTGACGTAGAGCATCATCAGCACTTACACCATCAAGGAGTTAATGATATGTGAAGTACCTTGCTTGCTTCAGAGCGGCATCCGTCCTTCGCAATTTTTGAATGGCGAGAACAGCACTTGGAACAGCTACTGCAAAGGCGAGGAGCCCAACAACAACGCCAACGATAGTCGAGACGTTCCACCCATCAGGGGTGTTGTCGGGAGGTGTGTCTCTGATTTGCATCGTTCTTGGCGAGGCGGGATCAACACGGATGATGGGTGTGTGGATGATGAGTGTAGGTAGGTGCGATGTGGGCACCTAGGTGCCTATCCAGATATCCGGGTGGAAAGCGTAAGTGTGTGAACCTGCCAGTGGACGAGGGAAGGAAGGCCTTAGGGACCTCGGGGGCGTGAGAAGATGTGAGAGGTGCTAGGCCCAAAACTGGCGGGCAGAACAACGTGAAACGTCCCCAGACTTGAGAGGAGGTGAAAATGTGAGAGGCCGAGCGGATGGTGAAGGCGAATTGGAGTTGAGGTGCACTGGTGCTGCAAAGATGCATGTTGTCTGGGCGACTATCTGCGCAATGCCGGCAAGTGCGAGGAAGTTGGGAGTGCTAGTGCATATATAAGATCGGAAGCCCGCGGAATGGTGACTAATAACTTGCGTGGGGAGACGGTCGATTCGAATGATGTCAAACCAGGTAAGGGCGAGGGTGGGCGCAGGCAGACCCTGTTTGTGCGGGGGTGTGAGCTTGTGAAAATCCAGATCCCCTAGGCGCTAGGCCAATGGCCAGGGCTTAAGAGATCCGGCTTCAGCGACCTGCAGGATGCAGTGGATGCGATGTGTGTCTGATAGGGAGGGACACAGGCAGGTATTTCGCCCCTGGTCCTTGCGCAGCTCAACAGACTTAGACATTCTGCCTTTTTGATGTCGGGACTCGGGGTCGCGGCTTGGTGTGTGACGTTTGATTCGCCCGCGGTTTGGCCCAGCAGAGAGTTGACCAATAACGAGGGTGTCGATGCCAGATCCCGTTAGCGCATGGCTCGCCCATTGTGCCGCTTCCACTCATCGCCGCGATGCAAAGACACTTCTCCCGCGCAGTTGATAGGATCCTGCCCAGCCCGACTCGCTTCTCAGGCCGCTTCCCGACGTCACTCCACCAATGAGCGTCGGTACCTAAGGTAGTCTGTATGCGTCCGCGTTCCAAGCTGGAAAGTCGTCTTCTACAGTTTTTCTTTAGCAGAGCCGAGCCCACGCACGCACTTAACAATTCATTCTCAATTCCCTGTGTCACGCTTCCCACGGCCGACGTGAGTTCCAATCCAGAATGGACTGTGCTGGAACACCACCTGGGCGAGGCTCTCAACTGGGACGAAATTTCCCCCTCTCACCGCAGCTTTCAGAACTAGCAGTCAAGGCCATGCGGTTGCTGGTCCAATGGCGTGCAGTCGGCGGCAGCTCAGCCCCACCACCGCCGCTAGTCGGCTCCCCTCGACAAAATATAAGGCACTCACAAATAAGTGGATCGGCATACATTTAATACAATTGCTCTAAGAATGGGATCAGCACGATTCACAACCACAAGCCCAATATCCATTTAAATACAATTATAAAGTGTTCTAGAAATATAAATGAACTGAAAGAGTGACTCAAATTTATTCAGAAATATTCTGCTTTCCTGTTGTTGCTGAAGTCTAGCTTGAAGTTGGCAATTCTTTTGGAGTGCCTTTATTTTCGTTAAGAGTGAAGTCGGCCCCGCCGCCGCCGCCGCCGCTAGTCTGTACCCCTACCGCCGCCGCCGCCGCTAGTCTGTACCCCTGCCGCCGACGCTAGTCCGTACCCCTGCCGCCGCCGCTAGTCTGTACCCCTGCCGCCGACGCCGACGCTAGTCCGTACCGCTGCCACTACGTCAACTAGTGCTCCATTCCGACTTTTTCAAGGTGATCTAACAGCTATGAACCCATTAAGAAGATCAGGAATTATAAAGATTCTAAGAGCAACGTAGGCCTCTACGTTAGGTATGTATAACTAGAAGTGCTAGACGGGTGGGCGATGTCATGGGGTTAAGTTAGGTTTAAATTCAGTTTTGCAGCAACCACCACGGCGAAAACAATGAAGATCTGAGAATAATAGATCAGATTTGAGAAAATTATACCCTCTTCAACTATATAAAACCGTTTCCAAGCAAAATTCAGCATGTGAACACACATTTCTCCTTAACGCTCTGGATCTTCCTCCCTAATACAATTCATCGTCAGCACGAGAAGTAGTCCACCATGAGCCAATGGGTGGACTACCCACCTTGTAGGTCTAGCATCCGTCCTTCGTAATTTCTTGATTGCCAAAACTCCACTGGGGACGGCGACAGTGAAGGCAAGGACGGCAACAATGACACCGACGATAGTTGAGACATTCCACCCATCCGCGCTGTCGGAGTCTGCAGCTGTATCTCGGGTGTATATAGTCCTTGGCAAGACGCGATCGATAATGATCATGGTTGTGAAGGTCGGCGATGAGTGCGCCCTATGTGTCTAGGTATCCAGAGCCATGGATGGAAACTTGAAGGTGGAGAAATACCTTCATATATGTTTGTACCAAGGGTAGGTCGTGAGTGCACAAGAACGGGCCACTTGGGCAGGCCAAGATGCAGCTAGGGTCGTGAAAACCAGACAGCGCCCCGAAAATGCTGATTGGATGCAGTCAACAATGATGCCGAGAATGGAAACCAATAGCCAATAGCCAAGGTTCGAGGTATCCTGCAACCTGCAATAGGATGAAATGTGTGCTGGAAGTTACATCGAGGTAGCTTGGTCCTTAAGCAGCCTTAGCATATATGCGAGCGCCGTGCCAGACCAATTGCGCAAAAACGGAAAGTAGGGAGTTAAGTACAAAGCCTCCAAAAGTACCACCCAAGTATTACCTCGGACGTGGTTACCGCAAGTACTGCGCAGCCTCAACACCCACCGCAACCTGTCACATTCGTCGGTGCGCAACTGCCCACCATCTCGACCAGGTTTTTGGACCTTCCCCCCTCTCTCTCTCTCCGAAGCGGTTCAACCGTCCACCCTCGCACCGAAAATGCCCTCTTTTCACACTGCAGCAACCATGAATTACCGACGCCCCGCCCCCTGCGTCGCCGCCAACCCTCACAGCAGTTACGGGCAAGCAATTAGTCCATGGAAGCAACACCTAATACCTACAATTGGCTCCCAGTGTGGACACGCGAAACTTCCATACCCCCCCCCCCCAACGAACAGGCACCAACACACCGTAACTGAGCGTTGATGTGTCCCAACTGGGAAAGCCATCTCTTCATAGTTTTTTTCTCAGAAGACATGGAGTCAGACCCGTGCATACATTATTCAATCCTCCTTTCTGCATTGCATCCTTTGCAATGGGCCGAGCTGGAACACCAGACAAGGCTCTCACTGGCACGAAAATGCCTCTCTCACCGTGGCTTCCCCTGCGTGCGCAGCTTTCAGAATGGGCAGTCCAGGTCATGCAGCCACCGATCCAACTGGAGGCAGCCGACCCGGTTCCGGCCCCCACGTGTACGAAATCCCGGCCAAAGGTCCTCCCCTTTCCGTCTTTGTCAACGCGAACCTCTTCACCGATCACGACTCACCCTACAGTTGTCATGGCTGTGGCGGAGTTCTGGTAGCTAGTCCTAGCTACTCTGCCATTGCAAGTCTTAATCATACCAGCCCCAGTTAAAGAGCAAACCTCAGAAGTTCTTCGAATACTATCAAGAACCTGCCTCCCTCTATCAGAGATACCCCGAGTCCTAAGCACCCATAATCCGTCCCAACTTAAACTCCCCTCCCGCCCCAACTAAAACAACATGAGACTACATTCCATTTCAACCATGTTCCCCAGATCAAACTTGGAAAGAAAAAAATTACGACCCGTCTTACAAACCCCAATCACCGACTCAGCAACTAGGGATACGTCCTTTTCATAAGACTCTTCAGGTCCTCAACCGCCCCATTCGAAGAACTGCCGGCCACCAAATTCTAACTGCCAACCAGGCTGTCCACACCCGATCTTCCCATCCCGGACTGCGCACCAATTCGTCCTCCCCCCCCCCCCAGCCCCTGAGCAACACCACTCCTCGTCCCAAGAAATCCCCCACCCTGCTGCACGATTGAGATGGTATTCCACTCCCTCACAAACGCCGCAGCAGCGACGACCCTAAAGCTCTGCATACCCGCAACCTCTTGATGGCGCCAAGAGTGGTCCCTCTTGAAGTTTGCATCACAACCGACATGCACCGCGGCAAGACACAGCGCCAGGGTCTCGGCCGTACTCTGCGGGCTTGGGTGCTCCCTTGAAGCGCTCCGCAGCTGGCGGGTGATTGTGGTCGCCACTCGCTCAAACTCGTCCTTCAGCTTGATAGAGTAGTCGCGCTGACGGTGGGTTTGGGAACCTGTTTTGTTAAGGATGAAGCCGAGGAAGACCTCGAGTTCGGTCAGGGGACGAGCGGGGTGATCGGACCAGCGGCACATCAGGTCGGAGACGGCATCTTCGTAGCTAGGAGGAGATGTTAGCAATCCACGATAGACACTGGGAGAAGGGCAACTCACGTCAGACGCAGCTGCTCTGCATCGGCACGCTTTCCCCACCAGTCAAGATAGGCCACGCCCACAGAAGAAGCCGATGACTGTAAACCTGTTTTCAGCCTGTTCCAAAAGTCGCGATCCTGTCCTCGGCGAGACCACTTCACATCCTTGGCCCATATCTGCTGCTCGTCGACCCTGCGGTAAAGCTTCCCCAGTATCTTTTCTGACTTGTAGAACCTGTGCCGGGGGCCCTCAGCATCGTCGCCCTCTTCCTCTCCCTGAACGGTAAACTGGTCCATCTCGATCTCGGATTTGTCTTGAATCTTGACCCACGGTCCAGGCGCCATACTAGAGGAATTTATCAGTACTTGACAAGCCCATAGGTTATTTCAAGCAACTTACAAGTCGGGCCTCGTGTTGTCAGCCTTGGGTAGCTGCTTGATATTCACCCGTATTCCTGTCTTGGAAAAGTCCACCGCGCACGAATGCAACTCGGCCAGCTTGAGGCAGTCACCGTCCAGTGTCCCCATGTCCCTCTGATCCGCCAATATCAAATGGCGATTTGCAATCGGCCCAAGCTTGTCGTTGGCCATGAAGTCGATAAAGAAGTCTGCCATGTGCTTAGAAGTAATCTCTTCGCCGACCTCAATCGGCCGGACACGGGGGTAGTCGGCTGGCTGGAAAGTCCGGACGGAAGTCACGACCTCGGGGTCCCAAATAACGTTGAACAGATCCCCATCCAGGTCTCCACCAGAGAGCTGGCTCGGCAAATCGCGGTCTCCCCACTGGCTGAAGAATATGCAGTTGCGTTGCTCTCGAAGCGGATGACCAGTCGGCGGAATTACATTCATGGCGAGCTGAATGTCTCCTGGATGCAACGCCGGCGACCTGGTGACAAGGAGTCTTCCAGCACCCGGAGGCCTAACATGACGCCCGCCCACTAGCGTGTAGGTGACGTAAACCTCTCCCTGTTTCAGGAAGCCCGTTTCATCCATCACACCAAAGAGGGTCATCCCTAGGGGTACCGGTATTCTAGCCTTGTGCTTCAAAAGCCGCAGCTCCTGCAAGACAACCGCCTCGACTGCGCTCCGTAAAAACGGGTCCTCCCTGTAATCGAATCCCAGTCGCGCCAACTGCCTCAGGAAGCTTCCCAGCTTGACGGCCTCTCCGATACTCTGGGCTTCCAAAAAGGCCGCTGTATTAGTCACCTCGCTTGTGACCAACTTCAGTCTCTCCAGTTCTCGGCTCTGCACTCGCATGAACCAGCTTTCCGGAGCACCCATATCCTCTAGTATCTTCACAACCGACCGGTTGAGCACCATCCGAATTGGTTTGCTCGCCACATCACAAATCTCCAATGCCGCTCCATCCTGACTGTCAAACTTTATCATGCTGTCTCGCATGCAAACTACTCGCCCACTCAACTGCGTATCCAGAGACAGCATTCCTTTTGCGCCCGCCCATCTTACCTGGAAGGCGGTTGCATCGTGTTTTGCCGCAGGGATGATGGAATATACCTCTTCCACTGCTTCTTGGGAAATCGTTCCCACTCCGTCACTGAATACCCTTCCGTTGCGACTCACATCGAGTATCTTCCGCACCGTGATCCCACAGTCATCCAGCGGAACAGACCACGGTGTCTCAGAGAAGGCCTGGCCAATGCGGGCCGCCCTCCGAGCAGGAGACTTGATTTTACCAAAGTCGCCCAGTCCACGGATGATCTTTTCTGCAAAGTGCATCTCCGTTTCGTAGATAAATGGCGCTGAGAGCCATGCAGAGTGGGAGCGGAGAGAGGAGTGGCTGAAGCCGAGGAATGTGTAGCGTCGGCCTGCCACAGGAATGCCTGCGCCGAGGACAAATTTGAATCGGGCGTAGATGTTGTCGAGGGAGATATTGGCATTGAAAAAGAGGTCGGAACCAGACTCGTCGCAGAACTGCACACGGAGGAAGTAGTCGGTATGTTGGGGGAACTTGCGGAGGACTCGATTTCGGGGCTCTAGATCGGGGCCGTGGAAGGTGATCCGTGTGGGCGTGACTGTTGCGCGGAGAATGGGAATCAAGGACTGGGAGGCGGAAAGGGTGGAACGAAGGATGATGTTGGCAATCATAGCAGCTTCTGTTGCGCGAAGGTAGGCCATGATTTTCTCGACGGTAAACTGTGATGGGTCGCTGTTTGGGGATGGGAAATCGATGGAGTAAAAGAGTTTCTTGAAGGCGTCAATGGAGATGGGTGGTGAGTTTCCAGCTTTCTTCGCTGCGCTGAAGTCGATCGCAAGTTTCCTTGCAAGGTCTCCAACGACCGTCGGGTGGAGGTAATGGTTGTATACTAGGGCTTGGAGCAGAAATAACATGGTGAACGGTAGAGAGCCCTGTTGAAGATACTCCGAAAGGCGGGTTTCCAACACCTTCAAACAGTCTGGAAACGGTTTGAATCTTGCTCCGGGGCCGGCCAACTCGTGGTCGATGCTGGATCGCGTGATATGCAAGACACCTTCATCCCGAACTCTCTCAATTTCGGAGAGGAAGCCGCCCCTGCCGAAACCGCCAACAGCCATCCCCGGCACTGACATGTAATACACTGCGCAAAAAGCAGAAATCTTGCTGTGTGCATCATCAATGGCCGTGAGCCGGACGTTTTGGCGATTTTCCATCCTCTGCTGAAAGGAAAGACGGCTGAACGAGCTGCTGAGACCATTGTCGGTATTTGGACGTCGAAGAAATGTCGGAGGCGAGGTCAACACAACGGCAATTCTCCCCCGTTCGTCCCATATCAGCTCGTTGATAGTCTGAAGGGGAATTCGAACTTCGGTTTTCCCGTTGTGGAGGTTGAGGATGAGGTTTCGCTTGGTGAACTTTGCGGTGTACGATGCGCGATAAGTCCATTCCGCCACGACCGTGAACCCCTGTCCGCCAGGGAATGTGACATGCCCGCAGCTGAGTTCTTGGGGCTCCAGAGCGATGGAGTTCGTCTCAGGCCTGGGTGCTCGAGATTCCCGTTTTTCTGTTTCGTAATGGATGTTGCGTAGGTCAAACTCGCTTGGCTTCTGGTTGCCGCGTCTGCAGTGGATGCGTGAGCCCATTAGGATGAGCGTTGAAGGGGTCGGAGGTAGTTTGCCACTCTTGTTTGGTTTGCTCAATTGGCCCATTTTACTGGCGGAAAGAGGGTCGCCATAGTGCGCAAGGAACTTTTCTCCGTGGCTTTTGGTGACGAAGATGATATTGCCAGAGACCTTCTTTTTGTGTATGGAGCAACCGTAGGCAGTGATAGAAAGTCTTTCCATGAAGGGTTGGAGATTGCTGCGCAGGCTTCTGTCGGTGAGGCCAGGCGGGAGGCCTTGGAGGAAGACCTCCATGTTGTCCGACCGTCAAAGTCGCTCTTCAATCCCAGATGTTGAAACTTCGAGTGCGCGAGGGGACAAGAAATGTCATCCCATCAAGCGCGGCCCTGATGTGTGCTATTGATATTCGGAAATTCGCAGAAACTTTGTTTTGACAGCCCTTGAAGTTTCGAATGATGAGTGGTGGTACGAAACCGTGAGTCATTTGCCTCTGGTCGCTCTTTCCCTGCGGTCTCCCGATAATTAAACGTGTTCCTCCCTAGAAGGGTCAAATCTCCAGATCAGCTGAATCAAAATGGCAAGGTGAATGCCATTGCCCGCAGAGCGTTCGAAAAGCTGGATGGAGGGCAATGCAAGCAACCGAAGAACCGGGGCGGTAACCCAAAAGCCAATCTAATCTCGCTGAAAACCGCTCCCTTTTGAATGAAGCAAACATCGCGGTTGCCTTGCTCGACAAGTTATATGCCGACAGAACGCTGGCGGGCACCACTGCCATTGGCCTTCCAATCTGCGGGATGCCTACCACGATAACGTTATGCCTGCGTTGGTGTGGGTGGCTCAAGCAAGTTAACGGATGCTGTGGACGCCACGAGCGCCTGGGATTGATCCCGACATGTGATGGGCGCCCCAGCCCAAAACACCACGCTTGTGGAGGTGCAGCATTCTCGTGCTCCTGATCCACCCGTCGCCTCATGAACGCCGATGGCCGGACCCCGGACGGACCAGACCGGGCCGGCCGCCATCAGTCATCGCATTCGCAGCTCATCTCGCACCATGCCGTTCAGGGCCTAGGGCGGATTTCGGACCCCAATTGTGGTGTCCATTTGCCCCTTGGAATTACCCCGCCCCCCTCGCGCCAGTGCCCCTCTCCCCCTCCTCGCACGCCCCAAACCGCGTTCCAATGCTGCCACAGACTCCAACCGCCCCCCGCCAAGACGGCTGGTGAAGATGATGGAGCGCCCGGCTCGACTTGAACTGCCGAAACGATAGGCGTGCTCGTGACCCGGCGGAGAGGTAGCGATGGATCTGGTGGTGCGGTGCGCGAGACCCCGCTCTCCGCTCGCATCGCAATTCCAATTGCTGCCAGACTCGGATTGAGATTCTGTCCTCTCCTCTTTCTCACCAATTCTCACACTGCCTCACCTCATCACCGCCGCTCCATCCGACCCAGCGGTCAGAACCTTGCACCTGCCCACCCCCGAAGACCAATTGCAGCACCCCGCCATCATGTCGCCGCCGCCGTTCCGCGCCGAGCACATGGGCTCGCTCCTGCGCCCGCAGCAGCTGCTCGAGGTGCGTGAGACGATCCGCGAGAAGGGCGTCAGTCCCGAGGACGCCGGACTCCCCGCCATCGAGAAGGCGGCCGTCGCCGCCGTCGTCAAGCTGCAGCTCGACCTCGGGCTCAAGGCCGTGACCAGCGGCGAGTACAACCGCACGCGCTTCTGGGGCCTCATGTGGGACGAGTTCGAGGGCACGCTGCGCCTGCAGGACGCCGAATCGTCCATGTTCCGCCTATACCACCCCGACGTGGTCAGCCTGATCGAGAAGGACCGCAAGGTCATGCCCGGCGACAGCGTCATCGCCGGCTCCAAGCTGACCCACTCGGCCGCCCGCTCCGTGTCCAACCTGCACGAGCTGCGGCTCGTCCAGGCCGCCGTGCCCGAGAGCGACTGGGCCAACATCAAGCTCACCATCATCACCCCCGCCTGGTTCCACATGCGCTACAAGCAGGGCCGCGCCTACACCCCCGAGGCCTACGCCAACGACGCAGACTACTTCGCCGATGTCGCCAAGGTCTACCAGGCCGAACTCGCCTCCCTCTACGATGCCGGCCTGCGCAATGTGCAGTTCGACGACCCCGGCCTCGCCTATTTCTGCTCCGATAAGTTCCGCGACGGCTGGGCCGCCGACTCGGATAACATCGGCACCGTCGACGACTTGCTCGACGCCTACATCGCCCTGTATAACGACAGCATCAGCAAGCTCCCCGCCGACTTCCACACGGGCGTGCACCTCTGCCGCGGCAACTTCATCGGCGGCCGCCACTTCGCCGAGGGCGCCTACGACATCATCGCCCAGAAGCTCTTCACCGAGCTCAAGGTCAACACCTTCTACCTCGAGTACGACACCGACCGCGCCGGCGGCTTCGAGCCCCTCAAGTTCCTGCCCAAGGACCGCAATGTGGTCATTGGCGCCATCAGCACCAAGCTCCGCGAGCTCGAGGACAAGGAGGAGATCAAGCAGCGGATTTACCGCGCCGCCGACTTTGTCGCCGAGGGCAGCGGCCAGACGCGCGAGGAGGCGCTCAAGCGGATTAGCATCAGCCCGCAGTGCGGGTTCAGCACGCACGAGAGCGGGTATCCCCTGACCGAGGAGGACGAGAAGAAGAAGTTGGGACTGGTCCGCCAGATTGCGGATGAGATCTGGGGGGAGCCTTAGATTCTCTTGTCTTCTACTGGTATCAAGGACAAGGGTACTTTCTGGGATGGGAGGTAGGTAGGAAGGCAAGGAGTTCTCCTGCTGCATTCTTCAACATGGGGCGGCTACTGGGGCGACACCAAAACCAAAAACCAAAATGGGCGGGGGGATCAACACATAGCATCATGGAAAGGCGTTGGATATCAACTTCCAGCTCAAAGGGCAAATGAATTTTCTGTGGGGGCGGTTGGCAAGGGAGGGATCGGAAATGGGAATTGAAATGTGAAATGTGAAACCTAAATTGTATTCAACACACGAATGGACATATAGGGGCTAGCTAGCTAGGTTTTGGGTTTGATAGCTTGGACATATATGAAGCTTGAGTCAAGCAAATGTGTTCCCATAGTCATGAAATTTACCTACGTACCCTCCCATCATAGCAACAGCCTAACGTGCAATCCCACTCTTCTAGAACCGCAGTACCTCTGACGACAACCTACATCATCGCATCACCCTCGCTTTGTCTACGCACCGACCTACGCATCAACCCCGAGAGCCGGAGAGCTAGGTAGATCAAAGAGATCATCGGCAACTCAACGAGTCCGACCTCCGACGCTATTTCGAGACTCGAGATGGGCTTCGACGAGCATACAAAGGTATTCTCTTGACCCCATCTTTGAGTTGTCTTTGAGTCTCAATGAAGGGCGCTTTGTTCACCAGTCTCTTGACCTCTGGTTTCTTGTGGTCGAGTCGGGTCCGACGGAGCTGGGCGATTGTCCTTCGTCTTGATTACGGGGGCCTGAAATTGCGGTGCCTAGGTACCTAATTTGGGTTGTTGTATTGTTGCTGTTGTAGGTTTCGTATCGGGTCTTTTCGGTCGTATCTTGGCGGAGAGCATAGCCCGATCGATGGTCTTGGCGCTGGTGTCTTCCAAGGTTGTTGAGGCCAAAATAGATGGAGACTTTGGTCGTTAACTCATTGTTGAAAGTACGATTCGTTCATGAGGATAGCTGCAGGGTATTTTGATGGGATTTGTAGGGGGATAGATGCTAAACTTTAAGTCCAGTTTCTGTCAGTGTCTAGCAAGTTCCGGGACATCGACAACACTTAAAACCTACCAACCTAGAATCCCTAGGTACACAATATACAACGCCACACTTCGGTCCTCGTTCTCTTGAACGTTGTGAAACTCAAAGAATATCCCTCTCCCCACAGGTTTCTGAAGAGTGTGGCCTCGGTTCCCCAATATATGGCAACTGTGCGTGTGATTCTCGGGAGACGGTCCCAAGACATTTCGGAACCGACCAACTCTTTCAGCATTTCGGCACGAGATTATTGACTCCACGCAACAAAGGCTTTTCGGCACCGAACGAAGCACGCAAAGAACTATTCCAATCAGCGTCATCCAGGAACACCCGCTTCTTGTAGCTGTTTCTTTGTTCGGCTCCTCACGTGTTGCCCCTGGTTATGACCGGCCTGATACAAATCAGCTTGTGTGCCAGCACAGCTGCCCTGTCTGAGACCCAGTTTCTTGTTACTCGATTTCTCGTTCTTGTGAATAATCGCTTTAACGCTTTAAACATCTCATCAGTCATTTCCCCAGTGAAATAGCAACAGCGTCTTGTCTCGACAGGCTTTACCAACAACACAGCACACCAACGTATTTCCAACTTGAACTCTGGATTACTACCTGACCTACCTCTTCATGACCGGAACCCTTACTTCACACCGGTTCTTCCCCTACCGAAGATCCCCTACCACCAACAAGAAAACCAAGATGGCCACCACAACTATCACCAGAACCCGAAAAGCCCAGATCCTCGAGGTCACTACCTCCCTTACTGCGGCACCCACCCCCCCAAACTCAGCCATGACCGCCACAGCCACAACCCTCGACCCAGCCGTCCTCACCCTCTCTGGCCAAAACACCAGGACGCAGGAACTCACTCCCCCGGCGAGCCCCTACCCCTGGCTCTGGCGCTGCCACTCCTGCTATACTATTTATCGCCTCGCTTGCACGCGCCGCTGTCTTTTATGCTCACACACCTTCTGCACCGGCGCCCCGGGCGGCCGCAAGTCCCGCGGGCCGTGCAAGGCCGAGTTCGACTACTCTGGCTGGGCGGCCTGGGGAGCCTGGAGGCGGACATGTGCTACCGGCACTCCGTCTGGGTCTTCCAGCTCCTCCTCGGGCTCAGGATCAGGCTCAAGCTCAGACTCCCAGTCCGGCTTCCCCCCCTCTTCCCCCACCGGCACCTTCGGCCCCAACACTGGCACCACCCATACCTGGTCACCCACCGGCAACTCCCCCTCAACCCTCCACACCTCAGCATTCGCCACATATCATCCCAACCCCAGACCCTTCCCATCCTCCTCCCCTGACGACCACGGACAACCAGCAGAGTGGACCCGCCTCCCCGACCGCGAAGTCGAGCGCGTCAGCTGCATCAAGGAAGGGATGTACATGCGCCGCGAGCACGACTGCTGGCGGCACTGCGATTTCCCGAGCGAGTGTCGCCATGCGGTGTATGCGGCGTGTGTTGAGGGGCGGGCGCGGGCCGTGGGGGATGGGAGAAGGGCGGTTCCGCTTGTGAGGAGAGAGGATGTTGCTGCTGATGAGGAAGGGGCGGAGGAGGGGCTGGTTGTGTTTCCGGGGGGTGGAAGGAGGGGGGATGGAAAGGGGGAGAGGGAGGGGGGTTTCCAGTTTCTGGGAGAGGTGGAGGATGAAGGTGCGTACGATTCGTTTGACGAGTCGGATTTCTTTTGAGAGAGTACAAACCTAGGGGAAGAAAGAGGATGGATGTCTCGCTACCTATCTACTCGTTGAACAAGGGAAAGGATCCGCTGACCCTCACCAGGCAACAGCAACCGCAGCAGCACCAACAACACCAAGACACGCTCTTGTTCTCCCACCACCTCCAACCCGAACACGCGCCAGATGGCTGGCAAGAAAGCGAGCCTCGTCCCTGTGATCTCTTGCCTTGATAACTCGACGCCTCGCACGGTTGGACTTCCCACCGCCTCAGCGCTTGAACAGCACCTCCAAGGCAATCAAGACATCAAAGTCTCCCGCCCCCTTGGCAACCTCAATACAATCATCGACAACACCCTCTTAGACCTCAGTCTCGGCCACCACCTCGATCTGGAGCTAGACCCGTCCACCCTACTCCTCGAGGAGCCAATATCCTCCCCGCCGCTCTCCC
>Ga0247760_1000215_pt1 | contig 65232 bp, 59 predicted proteins | sample UWRJL171409R4_FD_179936 | JGI IMG/M metagenome (GOLD analysis project Ga0247760, IMG submission 179936) | Plant litter microbial communities from Arlington Agricultural Research Station in Wisconsin, United States - UWRJ-L171-409R-4 | ecosystem: Environmental > Terrestrial > Plant litter >... | reverse complement strand
CCCCGTTCCGCGTGCGGATCCCGAACCCAGCAGCCCTGCGCCGCTGCCGCCGGCGCCGCCTGCCAGCGCCAAGCCGAACAGCGGTCTGACCTTGGACGCGCTCTTGGTGCGCGCCACCGAGCAACGTCGAATTGGCGATTGGCGAGGCGCGGAGGCGAGCCTGCGGCAAGCGCTGGCCGAGCACATCACCGAGCCGCAAGCCGCGCTGGCCGCGTTCTCGCTCGGTAAGCTCCTGCTGGACACCGAAGGTCGCCCGGCGGACGCCGCGCGCGCCTTCGCCCGCTGCCTCTCCTTATCGCCGCCCAGCAGCCTCGCGGAAGACGCTTGGTTCCGGCTGGCCGAAGCGCACGCCAGGAGCGGAAACGCAGCTGGCGCGGCCACCGCCGCGCGCGAATACCGCGCTCGGTATCCTGCGGGCCGACACGCGCGCGACGTGGCTCGATGGCTCGACGAGCACTGAGCGCGCTAGTCGTCGCCGTGGGCTTCGCGTCGTTCGAACGTCGCGCGCTCGCCTCGCCACTGCCGGACACATTGTCCTTCCAGCTGAGCGCATGCCCGTCCCCCGAGCTCGACGCGAACTCGCTCGCAGACGCCGTACGCTCGGAGCTCGAAGCCGACGGCGTCGGCCGAGTCATCGGCGCGCCCAGCGCCGAGAGCGACGGCTCACTGACCGTCCACGTCGACTGCGACGCCGCGCTCACCGCCCAAGTCACCTTGAAATCGAACCACACCGGGCGCGAGCGCCACGAGCGGATCGCGCTCGGTGACGCCGCCCCGAGCGCCCGCGCGCGCGCCTTGGCCTTAGCCCTGGCCGAGCTCATGCGCGCAGATTGGCCCGTATTGAGCGGCACACCCAGCCCTCGCACCGTTGACGCCGCGTCCGAGAGCAACGCGCCGCAAGCTCTCACTGGCGATGGGCGAGAGACGGCGGCGTCGGATTCGGCGGCGTCGAAACCAGCCGCGCCAAAATCGGCGGCGTCGAAACCACCGGCGTCGAAAGCGTCACCGAAATCGACGCCGAAAAAAACCGAAGTGGCCGCCGCCCCGGTCGTTGAATCGCCCACCCCCGACGAACACAAACGCGCAAGCCCTGCCAATGGGCCTCGCAACGCCGCCGTCACCCTCGCCCTCGCGGCGCGCTTACGGTGGTTCATCGACTATCAGAGCGTGCTCCTAGGCGGCGACCTCGGTGCAGACTTCCGAGCGCTGCGCCTGCGCGCAGAAGTGCTCGCCAGCTCGGCCAGCGACGCGCTCGGCTCAGCATCACTCGGCAGCGCAGCCTTGTGTGTCGGCTACCGAGTGTTCGACTGGCGACTCGGAGCCATGAACCTAGCCGCCTACCCAATGGCTTCCGCAGGCATCACCTGGCTCCGCGGTGACTCCGCGCAACCAAGCACGCGCGTCGAGCCAGCCACCGGCTTCTACGGCGACGTACGCGTCGTGCTCGAAGCGAGCCTACCTCGCTGGGCGCTCGCGCCCACGTTATCGGCGGACGTGGGCCGAGCATCGGGCTTCGTCGCCCGCTCGGGCGACCACACGCTGGGCGCAACGGGCGGATTCTTCGCCGGCGCCAGCCTCGGCGCGCGCTACTAGCTGCGCTCTCGGCTTCTACCCAATCTCGGCACGATCTCGCTGCGGCCCTGCCAAGTGCCGTGCTCGGTGAGGGGGCGGAAGCGGAGAGTCGTGAACTCGTGGTGAAAGTCTTTGCGCGTTCGTTCGACCATTGCTCGAGCGTGGCGCTCGGCGCCGGGCACGGAGTCGTGACCGTGGACCATGTCGGTCATCTCTCGTTGTGAGCGCCAAACCGAAAACGTGCTGATGGTGCCAGGGGGTCGCATCGCCGCTAGCGCCAAGGTCGCGCCCGGGTGATCTCGCACCAGCTCCTCTACTGGCTTGCCCCAGCGGATGAAGCGTGGAACCTGTGAAAGCCGCAATCGCGCCAGCGTCACCGCGACGACTGGCGCGGTGGGTTCGAGGTCAGCAACGTTCGGCGGCAGATCGTCGAACTCGGCAACGCGACCCCAGCGGCGCAAGAACTCCAAACGGACATGCCAGCCGCTGGCCAACGTGCGCCCGAGCTCGCTGCCGTTCAGGAAAGCATCGATGGCGCGTTCATTGTCCCACGAGGCGAAGACGGCCAGGTGCCGCAATTGCATTCGCGCTGACGACACAATCGGCGAGCCGAGCGCCATCACCGTCATGCACTCGGCATGGCGCAAGCCGGGAACGTCCACCGCCCTGGGCGGGTAAAGCCAGGCGTTCGCCGTGGTTTCTAGCGTGGTCTTGGCCAGATGAAAGCTGAAAATCCGCACGCCGTGGAGCTTAGCTCTCGAGCCGACCGATGAGCGAGCAAGCTTTTCGGCTCGGAGTGCGAAGTGAGTACCCCCTCACGCGCAGTGGCGAGGGGCGACGGGACCGCGGCGCAAGACGCTCGCTTTTCACGTTAGGGAGGTGTGTGCCACGCGCGGAGCGTGCCGGCGGCGTCGATGGCGAGCAGTCGGCTCGCATCAGCGGTCCAGGCGAGGCCCACGACCGTATCCGAGAGCAGCCCGCGTCGTGGACGCTCGTTCGGCGCGTGTGAGTTCCAAACCAGCACGCTCATGTCGTCGCTTCCCGACGCCAAGCGCTGATGCTTCGGCTCGAAGGCGAGGGCCGTACAGAGCGCTTCGTGCCCGATCAGGTGCACGGGCGAGGTCCCTTCCGGGCCCGGACCATCGAAGCTCCACAGCGCGATGGTTTTGTCGCCCCCGGTCGCCAGCTTGCTCCCGTCCGCGTTCCAGGCGAGCGCGCTGGGCGTGGCCGAAAAGCCAGACATCTCCGCGTCCTGGCCCGTCGACAGCCGCCAGAACCGCACTGAACGTTCGTGATTGCCAAAGGCGATGATCGCGTCAGTCGGGCTCCACGCCACCGTGATCGGCGTGCCTCTCCAGGGCAGCCGCCGAGTTCTCGGCGGGCTCCCGATACGAAATAGTTGCGCGCCGCCGGAGCAGCAAGTGACAAGCTCGGTCCCCTTGCTATTCCAAGCCAGGCCGGTGATCGGGGTGTCATGGGCGTCCGTCTGCCAGGCAAGCTCGCCTTCAACCGTCCAGATGGACGCAACGCGGCCAGAGCCGAGCGCGAGCAACGCGCCGTCTGGGCTCCAGGCGAGGTGATCGACGGAGCTCGCGTGGCCGGCGATCGAGCTGAGCGTCACGCCTCGCTCGTCGCAGATGCAAGCGCGCCCGTCATGTCCGCCGCTGGCCAGCAGCGGCGCTCGCGACGACCAGCGTAAATTGGCGACGCCGCCCGGGTGCGCGAGCCAATCAGCGCGTGGCGTACCCGTCGCGCTCTCGAACGTGGCGATGGTTCCCCCGAGCGTCCCCAAAGCGGCAAGCTCCCCTTCAAAGGAGAGATCGAGCGCTGTGGCATGGTCGCCTGCGTCGACGTCCCAGGCCGTCAGCAACGGCAGCGAACGCTGGCCTTCGGCGCTGCCTGCGTGCAAGCTTGCACTCTCGGAGCCCCCACCGGGAGGCGACGTTGGCTGTGTCATTCACTGAACCCTTCGGCGCCAGAGCGGCGCCACTCGCAGTTCAGCGACCCGCCGGCACAAATGCAACTTAATTGCATCGGCGCCGGGCGGCCAAGCGAAAAAAGCAAAAAGACCGGCGTAACCGGCTTGCACTCGCCGCCCTGGGAGGCAATCATCGAGCGATGAAGAACCCGGCGGCGCGAGATGAAGAGCTGCGTGAGCTCCTGGCCTCGCGCGGACTGCGCGTCACCGAACAGCGCGTCACCCTGCTCCGTGAGCTGATCAAGGTAAAGTCACCCATTAGTCACCCTGAGCTCACCGACCGCATGTCGAACACGACGCTCGACCGAGCAACGATCTACCGCAATCTGCTGACCTTGGCGGACGCGGGCGTCGTGATCCGCACGCAGCTCGGCGATAACCTGTGGCGCTTCGAGCTGCCGCGCACGTTGAGCTCCGACCACGCGCATCATCCGCACCTGGTCTGTACGGACTGCGGCAACGTGCGCTGCCTACCCGCCAACGCGGTGAAGCTGCACGGCGAGGCCGCCAAGAGCGATGTCGCAGAGATCCAGCTTCGCGGGCGCTGCGCTTCGTGCGTCAGCGGCTGAGCCACAGCGCATCGAGCGTGAGCACTAGCCGAGGTTCCTCGGGCGAAGCGACGGGCGAGCGATGGACGGCGCCCTGCCCCGTGTTGCCAGGCCAATGCTCCCCTTTGAGGAACAAAACATCGCCCACGCCGGCGCAGCGGATGCGGCCGCCGTCCAAATACTCCGTCCCGCGACCGTAGAGCGTGCTGACCACCCGCACGGTGACCTTGTCCACGTGAAAGCCGGGGCACATCGCGGTCTGCAGGCGCGCCAGTCGCACGCCCACGCTGTGGCAGCCCGTCAGTTCGACGAGCACCCCGACCCAGAAGAAGATATCGTCGACTAAGCTCGACATCCCGCGCAGGCGCTCGCGCAATGCGGTCAGGCCGCAGGTGTCGGGGCTCACCGAGAGCATCAACGCGAAGCTGCTCTGCTGAACCAAGCGCAGTACGTCCTCTTCGAGGCGTCGGTCGCGCTCCCCGCGATGAACGACGATGTTCGATTCGGGATCGAAGATGGCGCTGATACTGACGACATCGCGAACGGTTCTGACCTGGCGTCCTGCCTGAAGCGTCAGCGCGTCTGGAGCTGCCTGCTGCATGTTGGGTCTTCTGTCACATGTGCAACTTGGTTGCAATTGTAAAAAATCGGCTGGGCGCCGTGCGCGCCGGTCGGTTTGAGATGTAGATGCAATTTGGTTGCAAAAGAAACGCCTTGCTGACGATACTCGGCGCCATGCTGGAGGAACGGGCTCTGGGTTGGCTGATCGGGCGCGTACGACGCCGCGCGCTGCGACTCTTCGTTTCGTGTGTGGTGCTCCTGACCAGCTCGCGCCTGGCGCGGGCGAACATTCCAGGCGATTGCTCCGCGCTCGGTCTCGCAATCACCGAGCACAGCTGTTTCCACGCGGAGTTCGGACCGTTCAGCACGGTGGCGTCCACGCCCGGCGTGCTGCCGGCCGCGAAAACACCCGATCTCAACCCGGTTCATACCGAGTATCGCGTCGGGCTCGCGGGGGCAGCCAGCGTAGTCACTTACACCCCAGAGCGCACCGGGGCATGGGCGGTCTTACTCGGCGCGGAGGTGCCAGTGAGCTTGGCGGCGGGGCAAACGCCTCCGCTCGAACCGATGTTGAGTCAAGCGGAGAACACCGGCTGCAAAGCCCTGCCCGTCTTGCACGTCTTCCGACTGACGGCGAAGACGAAGTACCGGCTCGTGTTCGGCCCGACCGAGCTGCGTCAGCTGGCCGTCGTGATCGAGTACATCGACGACTTCCTCACCCAGAACGGCAGAGACGTGGACGGTGACGGCTTCGGCAGCGCGGTCGACTTCGTGGTCACGCCGTGCACGCCGCCCGCTGGCTTCGCGCCCAACGCGCGTGACTGCGATGACGGAGACTCGAGCGTCAATCCCGGCAGCTTAGAAGTTTGCGACGGCATCGACCAGAACTGCAATGGCGTCGCTGACGACCTCGGTCTCGTGTGCCACGTCGGCAGCGGCGCGTGTCGCTCCGAAGGCGTCACGCGCTGCGAGGTCGCGGGCGACACGGCTTCTTGCACTGCTAAGCCCTTGGAAAAGGGCAAAGAGACGTGCAACGGCCTGGATGATGACTGTAGCGGCGCGATCGACGACGGGCCGGATCTGTGTCCCGACCCCAGCCGCCCGACCTGTGTTCGAAGCGGCGTGTCTGCGTCCTGCGGCTGTCTTCTCGACGTCGATTGCGGTGCCGTAACGAGTGGTCGGATCTGTGAGACGGCGACGCGGACCTGCATTGCTGGTTGCTCCGAGCTGCCCGGTGGCAACGGCTGCGCCGCCGGCGAGATCTGCGAGGTCGCTCGCCATCGCTGCCAACGGCTCGACGTGGACGGCGGCGCAGCGGGTGCATCTGGTGGCGCACCCGCGCAAGCGGGCGTTGGCGGCGCGCCAGCGCCAGCGGGTGCCGGCGGCGCGCCGCAACCGCCGGAGGACCCGGTTGCCGGTGCACCAGCAGCAGCCGACGGCACCACTCAGCGGGTCAGCGCTGGTTGCGGCTGCGCCGTGGCGGGCGCCCAGCCCCACGCGCCTCGCGCCGTCTGCTCATCGTTGCTGCTCGGTGTGCTCTGGCTTCGTTCGCGGCGTCGATGGACAAGGCGAGGTCGTGCTGGGTTGCTTTCAGTGTTGCTCGCTGCGCTAGCGGGCTGCTCGGGGACGTCGGTCACCGAGACCAACCCGAGCGGCAGCGCTGGCGACTCGCATCAGCATCCCGGTCACGGCGGCGGCTCGGGCTCGACCTCGCAGCCAGCAGGTGGAGCGGCAGCGGATTGCCAGCCAACGCTCGGCGAAGAGCTGATCGAGCACTCCTGCATTCACGCCTCGAAGGGCCCGTTCGTCGATGTCGTCGCCGGAGGCGCCCTGCCACCCGCTGACGCGAGTGAGCTCCATCATACGTACCAAGTGCAGGTCGTTGCCGAGCACCCGCTGCTTCGCTATCGCGCGCAGAGAGACGGCGAGCATGCGTTCCTGACCAACCTGCCGACGCGAATTCGGCTCTCGAAAGCCGGCGCGGCGCTGTCAGAGCCGGACCGCTTCCCGGTCGAGGGCTGCAAGCCATTGAAGTGGGCGACCGTTCAGACGCTGGAGCAAAGCGCTGTGTACGACGTCGAGCTGGTCGATGCGCCTCGCGAAGTGAACCTATTCATCGAGCACCTCGGGGCATTCGGCTCCGCGGCGTGGTCTGAGAAATGTGAGGAAACGGAACCATGAACTTACGATCGATGCGACAGATGAGCGTGCTGGCGGCCTCTTATGGCGTACTCACGTTGCTCACCTCGCCGAGCGCCGCTTCGGCCGCGTGCGGTGATGGCACGTTCGAACCCGAAGCAGAGGAGTGCGACGACGGCAACACGATCGCGGGCGACGGCTGCAGCTCGTCGTGTCGAATCGAGTGCAGTGAGGTGGGCGCGGCCGCGACCGAGCACACCTGCTTGCACGGTTCGTTCGGCCCGTTCGTCACCCTGGCAGCCCAAAAATTCCCCGGCTTCGTGTACAGCGAGGTCAGCGCGCCGCACACCTACTTCACGATTCAACTGGGCGGCGAACAGAACGTCGGCCATCGCGCCGTGATCTTCGCGCCCAACGCTACCGGTGCGTTCGGCATCTACATGAAGAGCCAATTCCCGCTGGTTGTGCGGGATGCCTCCGGGGCGGCCGTGCCTGAGTTCCTGGAGCACGCGATCAGCGGCTGCGCCGTGCCCGATTCCTTGGTTTGGGTGAAGACGTTCAAGACCTTGGCTGACTCCGAAACGTACACGCTCGACATCGGGCCGGTAGACGCGCCCTCGGTCTCGTTTGCGATCGAGAACCTGGCCGCATTTTCTCGACAGTGGTACGCGGACAAGGACGGCGATGGATTCGCTGGCACTCTGATCGCCGAATCTTGGTGCAAGACGCCGGACGTGTACAACTTCGACGGCGACGATTGCGACGAACGAGATCCACTGATCAATCCGGGCGCGATTGAAGTTTGCAACGGCGTCGATGACAACTGCGACTTCACGGACGATCAGGAGGTCGCGGATCTCTGCGCCACTGCTGCGTCCGGCTCGGTGTGTCTCGCGAAAACCGACCACGTCGCTTGCGGCTGCACCACGAACGCCGATTGCCTCACTGGCACGACGTGCGATCCGCAGAGCCAGGCTTGCCAGGGCCCGCTCGGCGAAGGCGGCGCGGCCGGGCAGGGCACCGGCGGCACCGGCGGCACCGGTGGCACTGGCGGGACCGGCGGCACCGGCGGCACCGGGGTCGACGCGGGAACTGCGGGTGACGTCGGCGCCGCGGGAGCGCCAAGCGAGTCTCCGAGCGGCTCGGGCGGACAGGGTCACGGCGAGGCCGGGCACTCGCACGACGATGACCCTCGGGCAGGCAGCGCCGCTGCGGGCAAAGCCAGCGCTGGGGCGGGTGGGAGAGCGAAGACGAACGGCAGCTCCGGCAGTGCTTCCGGCGCTGATGACGCCGAAGGCTCAGGCTGCCAAATGGCAGGGGCCGTACCGGCCAATCAAGGAGCCCTTTGGGCATGCTTGTTCGGTACGACCCTGCTTTGGCGCGCGCGTCGCCGCCGCGGTTAGAGCGGCGGGGCAGTATCTGGGCGAAGCATCAGCCACGCCGCCTGCACCGTGCCATCAGGCAACGGGATAGGCGGCGTTTGCACCCGCCCACCGTGCTGCGCATCGGAGTCCTGAATGCTTCGGAAGGCGCTTGCCGTGCGCTCGTAGCTGGCCATGTCCGGGAAGGTGAGGTGCGTTTCGCAGCCGGCCACGAAGCAGCTCAGCGAGCTGCGGTCGATGCCTGGTCCGAGCGCGCCGAGCGCGCGATTCCAGCCTTCGAACACCGCTGGGGCAGAGGCGACCCAGGGTTCGTTCGTGGGGCCTGAGAGCGCGAGCGCTTCACGCACGGCGTCGTAGCGCTCGCGCGCGCTCTTGTAGTCGCCGCGGATGGCCATGATCACGGGCAACCGCGCGAGCTTGGCGCGCTCGAGCCCCGAGTGCGCTTCTTCCGAGGGCTCTTCGGCCTGGCCCTCGGGTAGCTCGGGCACCGCGAGCGCCGGCGGCGCCGCGCTCGGCATCGGCAATGCGGGCAGCGCGTGAAGAACCGCGGTCAACGACGGCGCCGCGGACGGTAGAGCAGGGTGCTGGCTCTTGGATAGCGGCGGGCCGGCGGCGCGGCTCCGTTGCAGGGCGAATACGAGCGCTGTGGCCGCAGCTGCGGGCAGCGCAATCTTCCAGATGAATTGCATGACGACCTTCAATCGAGAAATGGACACAAAAAGAGTGAGCGGAGCGCCTTCCAGCGCCCCGCCCGGTCCCTCATCAGGTGACGCTAGGTGCAGTCGTCACCGTTGCAATTGCTATCGATCGAGTCTCCGCAAGTCTCGACCGCGGTTGGGTTGATGCTTGCGTTCGACTCGTTGCAGTCGCTGCCGCGCGACGCCGGATAGGCCGCCGGTGGCGCGCATGCCGTCAGCAGCGATTGACTCGGATCACCCCAGGTGTCGCCGTCGGCGTCCTTGTACCAGCGAGCGTTGGCGTCGGCGACCAGCTCGAACAGCACGTTCACCGTGCTTGCCGAGCCGGTCATCGCGATCTCGTAGGACTTGGCTGAGCTGAGGTTGAAGACTCGATAGCCGGAGAAGCCCGAGCAGCTCATCGTTCCCGGGTTCGGCGACAGCGTCGCGTCCGAGGAAATGAAGCCTCCGCCGACCTCCTTCACCGTGAAGCTCGACAGCGCGGAGGAGTAAAAGAGCGCATAGTCTCCGCTCGTCTCGGGCTTGATCTTCGCGGTGCCCGTGAACGGGCCGCCGCCGGTCAAGTTCACCGTGTAGTAGATGTGCGTGCGACCGTTGTTGGACGGACTCGCAAGCGGCGATTGCGCGCCGAACCAGGGGAACGGCGCGGTCGTGGTCGCTGTGCGAGTTTGGTACGGTCCGAAAGTGTAGTGATCGCAAGTGTGCGACTTGAACGCATCACTGAGGCGGCCGGTGCTGCAATTCGCGAGCAAGGGCTCGCCAATCGACGTCGCGTCTTCCGCAGCGGACGAAGCGAGCTGATCGCCTCCGTTCGAAGCTGCCGAGCAACCCGCGAGGGCGGCCAGGCCGAGCAAGAAGATGGCTAAATGCTTCATGATCATTCGCCCTCCGGGTGAGCGTGGCAAGCTGCGTCCTCGAGCTCGAGCTCCAGGCTGATCGGACCGAACAAGGCCGCGCCAGGGTTCACGACGAGCTTGAAGCGGTCGGCCTCGGCGTCATCCCCTGCGCGCAAGTGTCCGGAGCACGCGAGCAGCTTGAACGCATTCAGCCCAGAGTGCGCGGTATAGATGCAATGCACCCACGGCGCGCTGCCGGAGCGGAACGAGAGCGTGGCGGTCCCGATCCGCGCGCGGCCTTGTAGCACCGCGATCGTCTCTGGCAGCTCGAACGTGATCGGCGCTTCGAGCGTTGCTTGGCCATTGGTTTGGTTCGCGGGCCAGAGAGAGCGACTCGCGTCCAGATCGACGCCCGCGCAAGTGTCGCAGCTGCCCTCACCGATGAACTCGACCAGAGTCTGAGTCGTGGCGCTCGCGCTTGGGCCGTAAACCACGGTGTACGTCTGACTCGAGCTCAGCGCGAACACCGCAACCTGCTCGATCTGGGCACAAAGCTCGTCCGGAATCGCGGCTCCGATGACGGGTGACTGCGGCTGACCGGTCGCGTCCACGAGCTGAAGACTCACGCCGGGAGTCGTAAAGAACGCATACCGGCCATCCTGACCCGGGCTATAGAGCACGGCGCCGCCATGCGAGGCGCCACTGGGGGGCAGCGTCACCGTATAGTTCGTGTGCGTCGCGCTGATGTCCGTGAAGACGAAGCCTGGATACGCCTGCGCAGTCGCCGACGCAAACGGCCCAAAGTTCGCATGCCCACAGGAATGCTCGATCACCGGATCAGCAACGACGCATGCTCCGTCGAGCTCGAGCCCCTGGCCCTTCGAAGCCTGCGTTCGTTCGCCGCCTTCAGCCGCACAACCCGGCAAAGCCATCAGAAAAATTCCGCAAATCAGCCAGCCAATTCTTGATCTCATCGATCCTCCTGGACGCGACACCTAGCTCCATATGCAACTCAGTTGCAAATGAAATCGGCCGCCCCCGGGTCAGGGCGCGCTCCGCCGTGGAGTGAGCGGCGTCCAGTGGGCTAAGTGATTGGTCGAACGCCCAGTCGTACAAGCCGCAACGACGCGATACTTCGGGCGGAGCTGCTTCAGCACGTACTTCAATTCAACAAGGTCGCCCTCTTCGCTCGCCTCGCGCTGTTCCTCGAACCTTCGAGTGCTCCGCTGCCGCTCGATCAAACCTGGCCGCGTTACGGGGCGAGTAGCGCTGTTGCCACATCAACTCGCCTAGTGCTGCGGCGGTCAACGTGACTCGAGGTTGGCTAGCTAAGCGTTCGGTCAGTGGCGGCCTCCGCCCATGCTGTATGTGGATTGGCGGCCGCGGCCGATTTTCTGGGTCGAGGCGAGCTTGCTGTTTTTCGCCAGCGCCGTGTTCCGCTCGCCAACCGCTTCGAGCCAGGTGTGCTCCGGGATGCAAGCGGCAACGAGTAAGCCATCATTTCATCGACGAGCGGGGTGGCCCTCGGGGCACCGAAGATACTGTGTAAAACAGCGCCATTTCGTCGATGAGCGGGTAGCCCTCGGGGCACCGAAAGATACTGTGCAAACACAGCGCTATTTCGTCGATGGGGTAGCCCTCGGGCTACCGAAAGATACTGTGCAAACACAGCGCTATTTCATCGATGCGGGTAGCCCTCGGGGTACCGAAAGATACTGTGCAAACACAGCGCTATTTCATCGACGATCGGGGTGGCTTCGGGGCACCGAAAGGTACTGGTAAACAGCGCTATTTCGTCGACGAGGGTAGCCCTCGGGGTACCGAAAGGTACTGTGTAAACACAGCGCTATTTCGTCGACGAGGGTAGCCCTCGGGGTACCGAAAGGTACTGTGTAAACACAGCGCTATTTCGTCGACGAGGGTAGCCCTCGGGGTACCGAAAGATACTGTGCAAACACAGCGCTATTTCGTCGATGAGGGGTAGCCCTTGAGTACGCTGTGCTCTCGGCGTACTGGTCACGGATGCGACGATACTAGTCGCGGATGTGACGAATCGTGAGCGTGCGCGAACTATTGCGGGTGAGAACATAGAGCATGCCGCGTTTGTTCGCTCTGGCTGCCGCGAGACGAGAGGTGCTGGTGCATGCGAGCTGTCGTGAGCAACGCGGAAAGCTACCCGTGCATTGGCGGCGTCGACGAGCCCAAAACCCGGCACAATGAAAGTCGACCCGCGAAAACCCGTAGGACAACCGTGAACTGCGGCTTCCTGCTCGACTTCGATTGGAGGCGGTTTCCTGCTCGACTTCGATTGGAGGCGGCTTCCTGCTCGACTTCGATTGGAGGCGGTTTCCTGCTCGACTTCGATTGGAGGCGGTTTCCTGCTCGACTTCGATTGGAGGGGGACAAGGCATCCAAAGCGCGGCCGGGTTGACCTACTCTCAGTAACTCGAGATGGACCCGACCGGACGGGATGCGCCAGCGTGCGACAACCAGCTAGGGCCAAGCGTTTCCGTTCGCGGTTTTATCGAGCCCGTATGCGAGAGGCGTTGTCGCCGTCCATCACGAAGTCGAAGCGCTCGAGTATCGAGCGCAGGCGGCAGCGCGCTTTCCTTGACGAGTTGCCGAATAGCTGCTCTCCCAGATGGGAGCTCCGGCGTCCAGTGGGCTACGCGACGAGCACCGCCCGCCGCGCCCGCTACCCAAAAATGAGATCTCGCAACGGGCAGTCTGTGTGCGCTGGGCCCTCTCCCAGTGCGAGAGAGGGCCGAGCACGCTAATTAGATGCCGAAGGACACGCCGTCGAGCGACAAGAACAGGGTGGAGATGCTCAGACCCCCGGGGTTATCGACCGTGATCACTCCGCTCGAAGTGATCGTGAGCCGCGCTGTCGTGCCGTAAGAGTAGGTCGGCACTACGACGGTCTTCGTTGGTCGTAGCGCGGAGGGCAGGGTCCCGATCGTGGTGCTCGTGCCGCCGGAGATTGCGCCCTGGAAGCGAATCACGCCGCCGAAGTTGCCAACCTTGACCGATCGCGCTGAGTAGGCCGTCCAACCGTTGGACAGCGGCAACGCGACATTGCAGTGAGCGTCTTGGAGAAAGACACCCCGTCGAGGTGGATGCCCGAGGGCCAGGTCGCGCCAGCGGTCCCATCCACCCATACGTCGCCGCTCGGATAGATCGTGACCACAGACCAATCGTTGGGGTTGGTCGGGTGCCCAATATTCGCGTACGCCCACACGGTGTTTCCAGGGCGATGCTGCGAGGGGATGTTGAAGATGAAATTGTTGAGGTCGCCGTCCGTGGCTTTGCGAAGTAGGCCCTGAAAGCGAATGAAGCCGTCCACGTTCTTGACGAAGCCTTTGAAGTTTCCGTCGCTGGGCCGCCACGTGTAATACCCGTCCCAGCTGGGCGCGGACACCGCCGCGCCGACGTTGACGTCGAAGGAGGCTCCATCCAAGGACGAAAACGTCTTCGCCGCTGCGCCGATGGCGCTGGGTGACAGTCCGTCCTGACTGATCGAGACCTTCTTCGTGAAGGGGTCATAGGTCAGCGAGCCGCCCGTTCCTCCGGAGAGCACGATCTTCGTGCGGACGGATGCGGAATCGGCAAAACCATTGTGATCGGCGGGTGCGAAGGCCGCCGGCAGAGAGAACGCGGCGTTGCTCGACGGGTTGGTCGCCTTCAACGCGCCGCGGAATACCACCACTCCGTTGACCTTCCCCACAGCGGGCGCGTGGTAGGTGCTCCCAGCGGCTTGCCAACCGTTGATCAGCGTCAGCGTCGTCCAGCCGCCGTTGATCTCGCTCTGGACCGTCCCGACGTCATCCGGTTCGGCGCTCTCGGGCAGCCCGCCGCACCCTGTCAGCGAGAGCGCCAACAGCCCGCTCGCAAGCGTCAAGAGCCTTCGTATCGATGTCTGATTGAATGCATGAATCATCGTTTCTCTCCTCTCTTCGTCCGATCGAGTGTCAGTTGCGTGTTCCGTGTCCGACCCCAATCCCCTTCGCAGCCGCTGCCACGGAGGTCGCGCGCTGAGCGCAGCGCCAACCTCCTTCTGCGTCCTGCCCCGGTGACGGACGTCACGGTCCGCAACTCCCACCGTGATCAGAGCATTGCAGTAGTCTCGCTCAATGGTCAATCCGCCCGCGCGCCTGGCGCACGTCGGCAGCCATGAGATTATTCACGCCTGGCGAATATCGACGGCGACAAACACTGAATTTGATTTGAGCAATTAGGCCCCGATCGGCGTCGGGAGTTGGTGCGCAGACCCTGCTGATGACGCAGCAAACTGCTGGCCATGCAGCAAACTCGAGCGCTGCAAACCGTTGTGTCGCGGAAGCAACGAGCGCAAACTCGGGTGCTTCGATTCCGAATTCAGAGCCACGAGCAAACCAAGGTGTTTAGGCCCGATTGGGCCGGTGTGACTGGTTCGCGCTGGGCTGCGATCTCCCCCGTTTGGCGGTGTGACTGGTACCGGGTGCGGCTGTGATCTCCCAGATGGGGTTGGGAACCGTAAGCGGTGTGGACCCGCGGCCCTCAGTTTGGCGGTCAGACCGCCAAACTGTACGACTATGCCGTCCATTTTGGCAGTCGCCCTGCCAAGCTCTACGACTATGCCGTCCATTTTGACAGGTGCCCCGCCAAGTTCTACGACTATGCCGTCCATTTTGGCAGTCGACCTGCCAAACTCTACGACTATGCCGTCCATTTTGGCAGTCTCCCTGCCAAGCTCTACGACTATGCCGTCCATTTCGGCAGTCTCCCTGCCAAATGGCGTGGCCAGAACCCCGCGCAGAGGCCGTCCAATAGCCTTTTGCGATGGCAGGCCCGCGCGTTGTGGCGGTAAAACCGCCTTTTGCGCGACCACTGGACATGCAGAAAGGCGGTGCGACAGCCTTTTGTCATTGGGGTTTGGCTGAGTCGGGGCCAGCAGATTGGCCGCTCAGGGCTCGGAAGGGAGCCGCAAGCCCATGCGTTCGACCTTGGCACAGGCAATTCGAACGGCGCGCCTCGAACGGATGCGTGAGACGAACGTCACGCTCGACACGGCGCAGCTGCAGCTCGAAGCTTGGAACGACGCGGCGGTGGGGCCGTCGGCCTGAGCGATTCGTTCATGGCCCGAGTGGCTCGCTGGAAACTGCTGGGGGTTACGATGCGAACCCCCGCCGGCGAGCGCCCAGCCCAGCCAGGGATCCAGCGATCCATGTCTCGAAGCCCAGTGAGTTACGATGCGAACCCCCGCCGGCGAGCGCCCAGCCCAGCCCAGCCCTTGTCGCAGGGGCCGTGGTATCTTGAGCGGGACCCAGCGAAGGCTAGCCGCAGAGAGTGACCATCAGAGGAAGACGTGGCCAGAGCACGAATGCAACGAACCGCGGCGGTTGGCGTCGTGGAGCACGGAAACTCGGCGGTGCTCGTCACGGTCGCCCACGGCGGCGAGTTGCTCGATCGCCGTCGCATCGATCTCACCGAGGGCCTGCCGACCCACCCGCACCATCACGAAGGCTCCTGGGCGATGGGTCGTTACCTGAATAGCCCGTGGGCGAAGCCCATTTCGCTCGCCGATGCGGTACAGCTCGTCGAGCGCGTGCGAGCGTCCGCTGCCCGCGGCGCGCGCGAAAATCTCGAGGCGCTGGCCTCGGCGGTACCAGTGCCGATTGCCAGCATCGCGCTTCGCGTGTGTCCCGAGCTTCCGCCCACGACCGAGGAACGGATCGCCGACAATCGCGCCCAGACCGTCGCCGACTCCGTCCTGTATCGCGAGGCGCTCGCTTTCGCCGCGCAGGCGCGTGGCTGGTCCGTACATTGGTACGAGCGTGAGCGCGTGTTTCGCGACGCGGCGCTCGCGCTTGGCACGGACATCGACGCTTGCTTGCTCGCGATGGGCCGATCGCTCGGCCCCCCTTGGCAAGCCAAGCACAAGCTCGCGGCAGCCGCCGCGATCGCGGCGCTCGCCGCGACCGCCTCTCAGCCCAGGCCAAGCTGACCCGGAACCCACCCGCCCTCTCCAAGGTCTCTTTTCTTTTGTTGGGTTCAACACGCCCCAGCCGCGCGCCGGAGCCTCACCGCATGGCGACCTCGCGCAAAAATTGGCTCTTCACCTAGCGCGACGTCGGCGGCAAGCGCACCGCGGCCCTCCTCGGCATCATCGCCAGCTCACTTCGCCGGCACAATCAGCCGGATCCCGCGCGGAACGACCTCGATGCGGACTCGGTGATTGGCGGGCCACTCTTCGCCGTCTAGCTGTGTGGCGAGGGGCGCGCCGCCTGCGGGGTCGAAGAGCTCGAGATCCATGGTCGAAGCGCGCAGGGTCTTCGAGTGTTCGAGGCCTAGATCTTCGAGCAATTCTTCGTTGAGCGGGACGAACTCCAGGTCGCGGATCGCTTTGGAGACCCAGTCGTTCTTGCCGACGAACGGGACTAGCTCGAAGATGCCGTCGTCGTGGCGGGAGGTTTCGTCGAACACCCACGCGCCCGCGTACACGCGGGTGTTCTTCACGATCAGATCGCTCAGGCCGTCGAGCTCGACGCGCTGTCCGTCTAGGGTGGCGACCACGCGCAGTTTGTCTTCGATCACGAACGACTCGAGGAATGTCTTTAGGAATGCCCCGGCGTAGACCGCTTGGTCGCGATAGAGCTCCTTCAGCGGACCAAGGGTCTCGACCAGCGCGCGATCCTTGTTCCTGCGGGCGAGCACGCGCGCGGAGAGGCCCCAGCCGCAGGAGTCGAAGAAGTAGTCGGCCGGCGCGCTGGCGCCGCCGGCACGGTAGATCCCGACGTCGAGCCGGGTTTCGTGGGCCGCGCGAATCACGTCCACGTTGCGCTCGAGCGCCGCCTCATCTGCCTGCAGACCGAAGCTCTTGCCCTGGTCGTTGGCAGTGCCGGTCGGGAGCATGCCCAGCGCGATGTCTTCGCGTCGCTTGCTCGTGTACAGCCCCGCAGCGACCTCGCGAAACGTGCCGTCGCCGCCCATCGCGATCACGGTGCCGTACGAGCCCGCATCGAGCGCTGCGCGGACGGCGCCGATCGTCTTGCCTCCGGGCAGGGTGGGCAGGAGTTCGGTCACCATCCCTGCGTCCTTCATCACCGCCAGCGCGCGCTCGATGCGCTCCTGATTCTTCCCGCTCTGAGCGGTGGGGTTGCCGACGAGGAGGTGACTGGCCATCGCCAATGAGTATAGCGAAGGACTCGAGCCCCGAGCCTCGGATTGGTCAGGCGGGGCGTTATTGAACGACGATGGTTTTGCTGACGGTCACGTAGTCGCCGGAGAAGGCGGGCACGCTGGCGCGGCGCATGGTGCTGGCGATGCAGCCGCCGGTGGGCGTGCCGGAAAATGGCGGGCCCTGGATTTGCGCGCTGGTGACGCGACCCGACGGCGCGAAGGTGATCGTTAGGTTGGCGGTGCCGGAGGGGTCGCCTTGCTTGCGGCACGACGACGCTTGGCTGGCGGCGCTGGTCAGCGCGTTGCGGGCGGCGGCGCGATCGAACTCGGTGTCCGGCGCGGCAGGCGGCGGCGCGTTGTGCGCTTCGAACTGCTTGACGGTCGCGGCCGGCTTCTCGACGCTTGGCTCGCTCACGCTGCTGGTTTGCTCGGCATCGCTGCGCGACGACGCGTTCATGCTGCTCTTCACCGCGGCGGTGGTGTTGGGCGCTACGCTGCGGCTCGTGCCGACGGCGACATTCTGCGCGGCGGGTGCCGGGGCTGCAGCGGCCGCTGTAGCGTTGGTAGTGGCGGTTGGCGCAGCGCTCGCGGCTTCGCTGGCTTCGCTCGCGGGCGATTCTGCCGGGAGCGCGGCTTCCGTATTCACCACTGGCGTGGGCGCCGGCAAGGCGATCTGCGCGGGCTCGCGCGTGGCCAATTGCGTGGTGTGACGCTCGTAAAGGCCAACCGCGACGCCCGCGGCGCCCGCGGCCGCCAGCAAACCGACCCACAGCACGGGGCGCGCGCGACGTACCCGCGGCGCGGCGGTCGCAGCCTCCGCTTCCGGCGCAATGACGTACTTGCGCTCGCGCGCTCTGCCGTCGGAAATGGGCGGTTCCGCGCTTGGCGCGCTGGGCGCCGCGGGCTTGGCAGCCGCGCGGCCCCGGCTCGCGTCCTGGCCCGGCGCAGACAGCACCGCGCCCATGTCGTAGAGCGGCACGGTGTTGGAGCGCGCGGGGCGATATTCGAGCTCTTCTTCTTGGTCCAGAGTGACGTCGACGCTGGTCGGCGCGAGCTCGGCGGCGAAGCTGGTCACGTCGATCGTGGGCGCGCCGAGCGCGCTATCGCCGCCCGCGCTCAAGCTGACCAAGAACTCATCCGGCGCAGGCTTGCCGTGCGGTACGTGCGCGCCGCCTGCCTCCAAGGTGAGCGCATCGAGCGTCGGTGCGTCCGAAGAACTGGGCGGGATCTCCTCGGCTTCGATCAGCTCCGGCGGTTCCTCGGCAGCAGCGACCGGCGCGGTGCGCGCGACTCGCGGCTTCGGTGGTGGTTTGGTGCTCGTTAGGTTGATCGCGAGCGTCGGCTCGTCGTTCCAGCTCATGTCGGCATCCGCTGTGGCGTGTGACGTGACCGAGGCTGCGTGGATTGGCAGCGGCGTGACCGCCGCATTCAACGGCAGGCCCGAGCGCGCGAGATCCGAGGGCAGCGGCGTAGTCGTGGCTAGCTCGGCCGGCGCTGGCGGTGTGCCCAGGCCCAGTTGAGTGACGCCTTTGGGCCGCGGCGGAATGGGGTGCTTGCGCGGCGCTTCATGGCTCGGCATCGTCACCGGGGCGGTCGCATCGACCGCGATCTCTGCCTTGCAGTAGCGGCACTTCACCTTCACCAAGCTGCCCGCGACTCGGCGGCGGTACAGATCGTCGCCCAGCGAAAACCGCGAACTACAAGCCGGACAGGAAACGGTGATAGGCATTTTCGGAAAACTCGCGGGTGGGCCAGGTTCAGCCGCGCTTCCCCGCTCGAGAAGCTAAGGATCGATCGAATCTTGCTCTGTCGCAAGTGCGGCGCGCTGTTACAGCCGGGGTACAATAGCAGATAAATGGCGACCGCTGGCTTTGCCATCTCGCCGAAACGAGAAGAAGCGCGCAGGTTCCAGAACCGTGCAGCCCCAAACGTCGTCGATCGCCGCGTGCGCGAGGCCCTGGGCGTGCAGCTCGGCGCGCAGCATGCGCCGCAAATCGACGTGCGGCTTCGGGCCCGAGCGATCCACGATCTGTGGATCGCGTGAGGCCTTCAAGAGCGTTTCTGCCACGTCTTCCGAGACCTCGAACGCGGCCAAAGAGATGTGCGGACCGATCGCGGCGATCAAGCTGGGGGCGGGCGCAATCGCCCGCAGCGCGTCGATGGCGCTGCTCACGACGCCGCTCACCGCGCCGCGCCAGCCTGCGTGCACGGCCGCGACCGCGCCGCTTCGGCGATCCGCCAACAGGATCGGCACGCAGTCGGCGCTGCGCACCGCACACGCCAGGCCCGGCGCACGACTGACGAGAGCGTCCCCTTCACGCAGGATGAGCATGCTTTGGGCTTCACTGCCGGTCAGGGTGTGGGCGACCCGGCCGTGCACTTGGGACAAGAAATGGATGCGTGTGCTCGGCACCCCCAGCTCGGTGGCGGCGCGCTCCAAGTTCTCTTTCACGCGGGCTTCGCTGTCGCCGGCCGCGACCGAGAAGCTCAGGCTGGAGTAAGGGCCCTGCGAGACGCCGCCTTTGCGCGTGAAGAACGCGTGCCGAAAGCCGGCTCCGCGCAAGAGCGCACTTTCCAAGAAGTCGGCGTGTTCGGTCATGGCCGGTCCTTCATGCGGCCCACGGGCCCCGCGACGCAAGTTTCCATCGCGGAAAGTGAGCTTTGCCAATCGAATCACGACGCCAAACCGCGTTCGCGCTCGCCGTGCTCGTAGCGGGCAGTAAGTTTTGGTATCTGTCAGGTCGAATGCGCCCCAAAGACCCCTTTATCGGCCGCGAAATTTTGGGCGGCGAATATTTGGTCTTGGAGAAGATCGGCACGGGCGGGATGGGCTCCGTGTACAAGGCCTCTCAGCCCGCCATGAAGCGCATGGTGGCGATCAAGATCCTGCATCCGAAGCTGGCCAACCGCAAAGATTTGACCTCGCGTTTCCGGCGCGAGGCGCGCGCGATGAGTCAGCTCACTCACCCGAACACCGTCAAGGTCTTCGTCTACGGCGAGCTCGAGGAAGACGGCTCCTTGTACATCGTGATGGAGATGCTCGAGGGCAAAAATCTCAATCAAGCGGTGCGCAAGGACGGCCCCATCCCGGTGGAGCGCGCGATTCCGATCTTGATTCAAGTCTGCGGCGCGCTGCAAGAAGCGCACGAGCTCGGCATCGTGCATCGCGATCTGAAGCCGGAGAACATTTTCCTGTCCAAGCAGGGCGGCATCGCGGATTACCCCAAAGTGCTGGATTTCGGCCTAGCAAAGGTCACCGAGCGCCAGATGCAGCCGGGCTCGATCATCCTGACCCAAGAGGGCATGGTGTTCGGTACGCCGGAGTTCATGTCGCCCGAGCAAGCGCAGGGCAAGACTCTGGATGCGCGCAGCGACATCTATTCGCTGGCCGTGATCTTGTACGAGGTGCTCACCGGCAAGCTGCCATTTTCGGCAAAGTCGCCGATGGAGTACATCCAGAAGCACGTGACCGAGTCGATCATCCCGCTCAGCGAGCGGGTGCCCGAGCGTCGCTTCCCGAAAGAGCTGGACGAAGTGCTGGCGCGCGCGCTGTCCAAGAAGCCCGAGCTGCGCTTTCAAACGGCGGCTGAGTTCGCCGAAGCGCTGCGTCCGTTCGGTGGCGCCGCGGCGCAGGCCTTGCCGTCGTCGCTGCGCCCGGAGGGCTCGCCGCCGCGTTCGCTGTTGCCCGCCATGGAAGAGCGCAGCAATCGGCCGGCGCTGGCGGTGGAAAAATCGAGTGGCCCGGGACTATTGATCGGCGTCGCGGCGTTGTGCCTGGTGGCTGGTGTCATCTTAGCCGTACTGGTGATGCGCCTTTTGGGCCGCTGATGCGTTTTCCTCCCCGTGAAGCGGTGCTTCGCTACGCGAAGCTGACCGCGTACGCCGTGCTCGGTTTGGCTGCGGCCGTCGTTCTTTCGGTGCTGCTGGTGATCCGGCACTTCGAAGGCGGCTTGCCGGACGTGCACGATCTGCGGACGCACTACCAGCCGGCGCAAGTCACGCGCGTGCTTTCGCGCGACGGCACGGTGCTGGCGAGCCTGTTCGTGGAGCGGCGCACGGTGATCCCGTTCACGGACGTGCCGAGCCACGCCAAGCTCGCGTTTTTGGCCGCGGAAGACGCGCAGTTCTACGAGCACCAGGGGCTCAATTACTTCGGCATGTTGCGCGCGCTCTTGGCCAACTTGCGCGCGGGCCACAAGCGCCAAGGCGGCAGCACGATCACCCAGCAGGTCGTGAAGAACGTGCTGCTCGACTCGGCGCGCAGCTATCAGCGCAAAATCAAGGAGACCATCCTCGCGCGCCGGCTGGAAAAGGAGCTGACCAAGGACGAGATCTTCTCGCTCTACCTGAACACCATCTACCTCGGCCACGGGCGGTACGGGATCGAAGAGGCGTCGCGCTATTACTTCGGTAAAAAAGCCAAAGACTTGGACGTGCCGGAGGCGGCGCTGTTGGCCGGTCTGATCGCTTCGCCCGAGAAGTATTCGCCGCGGCGCGACGAAACCAAATCGCTCGCACGGCGCCGCTACGTGCTCGATCAAATGCTCGAAAAGAGCTTCATCACCCAAGATTTGCACGACTTGGCGCAGGTCTCGAAGGTGCGGCTCGCGCCTGCTTCAGACGGTGAGTCGGAGCTCGCGCCGGAGGTCGTGTCCTACGTCAAGCGGATGCTGGACGACGTGGCCGGTGACGAGGCCGTTCACGGGGGCTACGTGATCGAGACCACCATCGATCCCGCGCTGCAGGCCGCGGCCCGCCGCGCGGTTCGCGAAAATCTGGACAACTACGCGACGCGCCAGAAATTGCTGCCGCCCTTCACGCAAACGACGCGCAAGCTGTGGGGACCGCCGTTCACGGGCGTGCCGCATCAAAACAAGATCTACGTCGGCAAGGTCGTGGCCATCAACGACGCTACGGGCACGATCGACGTTCAGGTGGGAGACGTGCTCGGCCGCGTCACGCTCGCCAGCGAAGAGCGCTATAATCCGAAGCACCTGCCGCCGAGTGAATTTGCCAAGCCTGGAGCGGCGCTGCGCGTGGGGCTACTCGGATCTCCGGAAGGCGTTCCGCCCGTGGCGTTGCGGCTAGAGCTCGGTCCGGAGTCGGCCCTGGTTGCGCTCGACGTGCGCGGGCGTGAGGTGCGCGCGCTGGTGGGCAGCTACGAGGCCATCAGCGGCGGGCTCGATCGCGCCACGCGCTCGCGTCGCCAACCGGGTTCGTCGTTCAAGCCGCTCCTCTACAGTTATGCGCTGCACTCACGCCGCTTCACGCCTGCCAGTGTCTTGGAGCTGACCAAGAAGAACGGCAAAGAGCTCGTGAGCTACCGCGAGAGCGTGCGTACGGCGATCGCCGAGAGCGACAACGCCGCAGCCGACAAACTGATCGAAGAAGTGGGCGCGGCCAACGTGGTCGAGTGGGCGCGCGCGCTCGGCATCACGACCCATTTGAAGCCGACGCCCTCGCTGGCCTTAGGCGCGTACGAGGTGATCCCGATCGAGCTCTGCAACGCGTTCGTCACCTTCGCCAACGGCGGCGAGTTCGAATTGCCCAAGCTCGTGACGCGCATCGTCGCGCCCGGCGGTAAAGTCTTGCCGCTGCCGGCGCAGCCGCCGGTGCGCCGGGTGCTCACGCCCGATGAGGCGTACCTGATCACGAGCCTGCTGCGCGGCGTGGTCGAGCGAGGCACCGCGCAGCGCGCGCGCGCGCTGGGGCGCCCGCTGGCCGGCAAGACCGGCACCACGAACGAAGCCAAAGACGCTTGGTTCGTCGGCTACTCCACGGACATCGCGGCCGCGGTTTGGGTCGGCTACGACGAGCCGCTGCCGCTCGGCTGGGGGGAAGCGGGTGCGGCCACGGCGCTGCCCGCTTGGATGAGCTTCATGAAGGTGGCAAGTGACGGCAAGCCGCCCACTGAGTTCCCCAAGCCGGGCAGCATCGTCACCGCCAACGTCGATCCCGCCACCGGGCTCTTGCCCTATCCAGGGCAAACCGACGCCCTCGAGGAAGAGTTCCTCGAGGGGACAGTGCCGACGGAGGTCTCGAAGCCCGACGCGGGCGTAGAAGCCGGCGCCCCGGACGGTGGCCCAAACGACGAGCTGGAAGCCGCAAAAATGCCGCAGGATGCCGGCATTTCCGACGCTGCTCCGGCCCCCGGGAACGAATCGGGCGCGCCCGCTGTTTCGCCGCCGCCATTTTGAGTCTCAGACCCGTCGCCGTTCGCTGCGACGTCACTTCCAAGCTCGCCCCACCCGAAGTAAATCCCGGCTCTAGACATGAAGACACCGACGATGAGGTCCGCCCTAGTTCTGTCCGCTGTAGCGCTGGCGAGTGCGCTCGCACTCGGCTGCGACAAGAAAGAAAAGCAGGACTCAGAGGAGAGCCACGCCAGCGACGCCGGCACGAGCAAAGCCAGCAAGGTCGCGGCGGACGAACCCGACTTGGCGAAGGCCATGGGTTCGGTGGCTGCGGCGCGAGCCAACCCGGCTGCGGCCACGGCGGGCGGCCCACCGCCCACCGGCATCTTCGGCCCGGGCGAGGCAGACAAGGCGGCGGCCAAGGGCGCCGCGGCGTTGCTGACGGTCGGTAGCGAGGGCAGCGAACCGCGCGTGTTGCTCGCGCCGCTACCGAAACCCGGCCTCAAGCGTACGGGCACCGTCGATGTTGCCACTCAGAGCGATCCGCAACAGGGCGCGATCCCGATTCAATTCGCGGTCACGCTCGAAACCCTCAAGCCCAAAGCAGAGGGCGACGCCAAGCCCAAAGCGGAAGGCGACGCCAACGCGGCTGCGCCCACTCAATTCGTGGTCAAGGTCACCGGCGCCCGAATCAACGCGCCGGGCGTGCCGGCCGATCTCTCTAACGCGGTCGGCAAGCTGAAGGGCGCGCGCGTGGAGTACCAAGTGGGGGCCGATGGCACGGCGGTGAATCTGCGCACGGAGATCCCGAAGGGCGTCGATCCGGGGTTCCGCGATCCCGTTCAGGCGTTGAGTGATTTACTGCTCGGTGTGGCCTTGCCGTTTCCGAGCAAGCCGGTCGGCCTCGGTGGTTACTGGATGGTCACCAGCCGCGACTCGGTCATGGGCCTCGACGTCGTGACCTATCGCTTGGTCAAGGTCGAGAAAATCCAGGGCGCCCTGGTCAGCTTGAGCGTGAACACCAAGCGCTACGCGGCGTCACCGGCGTTCGACGTCGAAGGCTTGCCGCCCGATGCGCCGAAGGTCATGGCCGAGTTCCGCTCGGGCGGCGAGGGCAAGCTGCTCGTAGCCGTCGGCGAAGCGCTGCCGAAAGAAGGCGAGCTGCAGTCGATGATCGGCGCGGCCCTGGGCCCCGCCGACGCCAAGCAACGCCCGATGGTGCAAGTGCAGACGCGCTCGAGCTTCCACCTCGCCGCGCCCTGACGAGCCGCAACGCCCCGCGCTGTTTCCCGCGGGGCCGTGCGCTCAGAAGCCGAGCTTCTCTTTGCGCTCTTGAGCGCCCGGCAACGGCTCTCCCTGCACGTTGATCACGGGTAGAGCGGCGCTGCGCTCGGCGTTGATCGCGGTCCAATGCTTCTGGTTGTCCGGAACCTGCGTCTCGTCGAAGATCGCTTCGACGGGGCACTCCGGCACGCACGCGCCACAATCGATGCACTCGGCCGGATCGATGTAGAGCATGTTGTCGTCGCCATGAAAGCAATCGACCGGGCACACCGCCACACAATCCGTGAAGCGGCAGTCCTTGCAGTTGTCCGTGACTACGAAGGTCATTGTCGGCCTTAGATAGCGCTACGAGTCGGTGGAATCAACTCTGTCCTCGGTAGCCAGATTTCAGGCCCCGTTCTCGAATGGTTGGCTGACAGGAATTCCGCAGAACCGGCTTTGGAGCGACTACGAGTCTCGCTGTCTGACGAGGCAGCAGGCAGTGTCAGCGCTCGAACGGAGCCGTATCACCCGCGCCGCGGCGCACGACCGTGGGCGGATTCATGGTCAGGTCGATCACCGTGGTGGGTTCGGTGCCGCCAGGACCGGCGTCCAACACCAGCGCCAAGCCCGGAAAAATGTCGTCGATTTCCGCCGGGTCGGGGTTGCCCGGTTCGCCGTGGCGAGAAGCGGTGCTGGAGATGATCGGCCGGCCGAGCTCTTTACAGATGGCCAGCGCGACGGGGTGTTTGGGGATGCGCACGCCGACCGTCTTCCGATTCGACTGTACGACGCGCGGCACCTCCCGCGTCGCTTCCAAGATGAAGCAGTACGGGCCGGGTAGGAACTTTTTCAGCGTGCGATACACGTCATTGTGCATCACCGCGTACTTGGAGACGTCCGCCAAGTCTTGGCAGACGAAGGCCAGCATGTGCGAGCGCTCGAGGCCTTTGATTTGATACAGCCGGTCGACGGCCTTCTTGTTGAACAAGTCACAACCCAGCCCGTACACCGTGTCGGTCGGGTAGGCGATCACTTCGCCCGCCTCGAGTGCGTCGACCGCACGGCGGATCTTGCGCGGTTCCGGGTGAGCCGGATTGATCTCGATCAACATTTAAGCAGAGAAAAGCAAAGGGAAGAGCTCGAACAGGCGGACCGTATGCGCTGGCAACGGTAGCTCGAACTCGCCCTGTCTAGCACGAAACTCGCTGCCGTCGAGCGCGTCGACCGCGCGCGCGATGCCCGGCAGTGACAGTTCTGCGCGCAGCGCGCGAGCGGTCGGGTTGATCACGAACGCCACGCGCGCTTGGCCGGTATCGTCGTGGTGCACGGTGACCGAGATCCCTTCCGGTGAGCAGGCGACGCTGGCTAAGTCGAGCGCGGTCTTCGCCGCGCGTACCGCGTTGCGCAGCGCCTCGTCATCGAGGCTCAGCTGGCTTGGCACAGCGCCGCCTTCCGGGAGTCGGAATGGCTCGGGCAGCGGTTGAAAGATGGCGTCGCGCTCTGCGGGGTAGGGCCCGATGCTGATCGCGCGCCCGGCCGCGGCCGCGCCGGCCAGCGTGTCCCGGATCTCCTGCTCGAGCCCGCCGGCGCAGGCGACCACCGTCCATTGGCCCTGCTGCAGGGCCTGCTCGGTGAGATCCCCCGCGACCACGGCATACGGGATGCGTTCGGCGCTGAGCGCGGTTTCCAGCCGTTTGACGAACTGCCAGGCTTCGATCACGACCGGACTGCCCATGCCGAAATCGTCCTCGAAGCAGGCTTCTTCCGCGCCTCCGCCGGAGACGTGAAACGCGGCCAGGGTCACGGGTCCGAAAGCGTGCAGCACGCGCGCCAAGCGTCGCAGGTTGCGCGGCACGACGATGTGCACGGTGGGTCGTATTTGCAGGCTGAAAAAGTCCAAGCGTTCGAGCGCGCTCACCAGCTGCTCCCAGAAATCGGCGAACGCTCGGCGCCGACCGTGGCGATCGATGGGCGCGCCGATCCAGCGATCGCGCTCCACCGCCATGTACAGGTTGAAGCCGCGCAGACCGTAGGCCAGCGCAGTCAGCGCGGTGAAGGCGCTGTCGGCTTCGCTGATCGGCGGGAAGAACGGCGGGAAGCCGGCGCCCAGCTCGCAGGCAAACGGAGCGTAGCCACGCGCCCGCGCGCGCACGGCCAAATCGCTCGTGCGGCGCGCGATCTCCGCGCGCGTGCCCTCGGAGGCCACGTGGTAATAATCGAGCCCGAGCAGGTCGACGACGCGATTCACGCGCTCCGGATCGAGCGGGGTCGAACCCTCGCCGAACGGCAGGTTGTGCATGGTCGGGATCCCGGCCAACCCCGCGCGCTGGAGCGTTTCCTTCATGCGCAGAAAGGCGCGCGCGATGATCTCTTCTTGCGCCTCTGCGGCGTCCAGGTGACGCGCGAGATCGAGCGGCGAAGTGGCCGAGAAACGCGCCGGCGGCTGCAACTGCGCCAAATCAGCCGCGGGGTCGTGCAGCACCTCGCGGATGCGCTCGATGCTGCCGTACTTGTGCAGCAAGAAGGCGCGATAGGTGGCGATCGCGTCCGGGTGGTGATCCTGGTCGTACACGCCGTCGCGAAAATACAAGGCGCCTTCGTTGTCCACTTGGCAGAGCACGATCGGCCCTGCCGGCCAGACCAAAGGCGCTAGCTGCTCGGCCACGGCTTCCAGCCAACGGTCGGCTTCGTCCAAAAACGCGACGCTGGCGTAGCTGGGCACGGGGAACGCGAGCGGTGGCACCGGCAGCACCACGGGCATGCCGCGTGGCGAGCGCGCTTGGCAGTCGCGGTTCCAGATCACGCGCTCGGGAATGCCGAAGAAGGTGAGCTCGGCGTTGATGTGCGGCCCCGGTCGCACGATCGCCAGTAGGCCCAAGCTGTGCGCGAGCGTCAGGAAGCGCACAGCGTCGAGCCGTGGATCGCGAGCCCCGAAATCCAAGCTGCCATCGCTCTGCTCGTGCACGCCCCAGGGCAGGTACACATCCACGATGTCGATACCTAAGCTCTGAAGCGCGGTGAGTGTCGCTAGCCACTCGCGCGGGTCGAGCCGCCAGTAGTGCACGCTGCCCGAGATCAGCGGAACTTCACGCGCGCCGAGACGGAGCCCTCGTGTGGAGAGGCTCACCCTCTCGGGACTCGCTTCGGAGCTGTCAGCCATGGCAGGGCGGGGAAGCTAGCACTACTGGCCCCTGTTTTGGGCGCCCGCTCGGGCCGAGTTTTCGCGTGAGATCAAGCACTTAGCTCCTCGGCGTGGGGCCGCCGGATGGTTTTCTTCGTCCGTGCGTAAGCCGCTCGTGCCCGGCGGCGTTGTGCTCTCGGCGGCGCAGTCGCCCGTCTCTGTTCCCGAATCGAGCAAGGTGTGAACATGTCTTTCGTCCTCAAAGCTTCGCTAGTGGCGGTGTGTGCGGGTGCGCTGTTGTCGGGTTGCGCGGCGGCCGTGCCGCGGCCGATCCAGACCGACGCCGCGCTGGGCAGGGTCGTGGTGTATCGCAACGGCGTCGCCTACTTCGAACGGCGCGCGATCGTGCATGGCGATCGTTTCGCGCTCGAAGTGCCGGCAGAGCGGCTGGATGACTTCTTGAAGTCGCTCAGCGTGGTCGACGCGCGCACCGGGAGCGCGGTGCCGATTTCCTTTCCGACTCTCGACCACGCCGAGGGCATCACCACGGTGATGGTGAACCTTCCCACAGCGGGCGACTACGATTTGCGCATTTCATACGTGACCGAAAGTCCGGCATGGAAGCCGACCTATCGCTTGCAGCTCAAAGAGGCTGGCCCGGCCGAACTGCAAAGTTGGGCGGTGGTCGACAACGTATCCGGCGAGGACTGGAAGCGCGTGGCGGTCGGGGTCGGCTCGACGTCGGCGCTGTCCTTCAAGTACGATTTGCAGAGCGTGCGCTACGTCGAGCGCGAGACCTTGAGCGACACCAGCGAGCTCGGGCTCGCGCCGCCCAGCGGCGGCTCGTCGTACGCGGTTGCCAGCAAAGAACTGCGTGTTTTAGGCAATTTCGGTGCGGACGCGGTGGATGACCTGAAGAAGTCGGAGCGCGTCGCGAAAACGAACGCCCCGCGCCGCGTCGCGGGTAGCGGGCGAGGCATGCACGCGGAAGCGGCGGCGTCGGTGATGCCCGAAGAGGAGAAGCCGATCGCGCGGGCACCGCTGCCAGCCATCACGCGCTTGGCGGCGCAGCTCAAGGGCAACCAAAACAAGATCAAGGTGCTCGGCTACGCACGGCCGAGCGATCAGGACAGCGCCGGCAAATCGCTGGAGCGCGCCAACGCCATTCGCGACCAGCTGCTGGAAAGCGGCGTGCGCCCCGAGCAGGTGGAGGTCGTCGCCACCGGGCAACTCGCCAACGGCGACGGCGTGCGCATCGTCGCTGCGGATGGCGAGGGGCCGAAGCCCGTGCAGGGCAAGAGCGTGAGCGACGCGAGCGGCGACGCGCCGCTCGGCAACGCCTATTTCCTGGCTCCGTCACCGCTGACGATCGAAAAGGGGCACTCGGCCATGGTCAGCATGCTGACCGCTCAGACGCAGGCCAGAGAAGTTTACTTCTACGATCCGATCTCGACGCGCGGCTCGAAGAAGTATGCTTTCCGGTCGGTATTGCTCCAGAACCCGACGCACCACACGCTCGATGCCGGACCGGTCACCGTGTACCAGGGCGGGCAGTTCTTGGGTGAGGGCCTGTGCGACGCGATTTTGCCCGATAGCCGAGCTTTCGTGCCGTTCGCGCTGGATCGCAAGGTGATCGTGGATGCCGATCTGGGCACGCGTGAAGAGATCGATCGCCTGCTCACCATCGAACGCGGCATCGTGCACAGCGAGGCGCGCAGCATCCGCAGCACCAAGCTGTCCTTGGTCAATCGCGACGGCAAAGCGGCGACCGTCTACGTGCGGCACCCGATCACGGAAGGCTTCAAGCTGGAGGCTCCCGCCTCGGGTGTCGAGAAATTGGGCGGCGCTTACTTGTTTGCCGTGAACGTTCCGCCGAACGAGAGCGTGAACCTGTCGATCGAAGAATCGACACCGACGCAAAAATCGCTCGATATCCGCAGCGCGAGCGGCATCAGCGAGCTCGGGCTGTACTTGCATTCTGCCTCCAAGTTGGAACCCGAGCTCGCCCGCAAGTTGACGCAGCTCGTCGAGCGCTACCGCGCGCTGGTCGAGCTCGACGAGCACCTGCTGACGATTCAAGCGCAGAGCAACGTGTACCGGCAGCGCATCGAAGAGATCACCGCGCAGCTCGTGTCCCTCCGTCGCGTCGCGCAAGCCGGCGAGCTGAGCCGGCACTTGGCCAAGAAGATGGAAGAAATCAGCCAACGCCTGCAAAAGTCCACCATCGCCGTTGCCGATCTCGAGGCCAAGCGCCTCACCGAACGCGTGGCAATGGAAGACCAACTTTCCGAGCTCACTCTAGAAAATCGTAAGGAAGTGGCGCTGCGGAACTGAGCCGCGCTTCGGCCGAGCGATCGCGTGTCGTGCGAAGTCTTCCGCGCTTCGGGGATCGCGGAGCGCGTGATACGCTCGGCTGAGTGAGGCGCTTCGGATCGGCTGTAATGCTCGTCGCGCTCGGCGCGTGCGCCCACGACTCGAATCCTCACGCGGCGCGTGCGCCGAGTGCAGCGCGCGGCGCTCACCCGACCTCCAGCGCGGCCACGCTGCCGACGACCGAGCCCGCCCCGCTCACCCCGGACGACGTGGCATTGACCACGCAGTTCCAGGCGGCGCCTGCGATCAGCACCCTGGAAGGCGAGGCCAGCTACTACAGCGATCGCCTGGCTGGGCACAAGACGGCCAGCGGTGAGCGCTATCGCCCCGCCGCGCTCACCGCGGCGCACCGCAGCTTGCCGCTCGGCACCGTCCTGCGCGTAACCCGCGCTGACGGCAAGCGCACGGTGTACGTGCGCGTCAACGATCGCGGCCCGTTCGGCCGAGAGCGCCGGATCTTGGATCTGTCGCGCGCGGCCTTCGAACGACTCGGAAAGCTGCGCGCCGGAGTGCTCGAAGTGCGCGCTGAGGTCGTCGACTACGGCAAGAAGCGGAGACCTTGACGGTGCACCGCGCGCTCTCGATCCTGAGCTCGGCACGCTTTGCCGCGCCACTCTCCTCGGGGCCCGCGTTCGCGCGGATCCGCCAGCAAAGTGGGCTCGATTTCAGCAGCGCTCGCGCGCGCGCCGGCTTTGCGCGCGGCCATCTGCTCGATGTCGTGGTGTATTTGCCGGGCAGCAACGGCACGGCGCGCGAACACGAAGCGGCCGAAGAGCTGGTGCGGCTGCTGCTCGGTGAAGAGTTGTTCGAGCGCTGGGTCGGCAACGTGCTGGCGACGCCCACCGTCCGTGGTGGCTTGCTCACCGTGCTCAACGAAAACGCCGAAGATCGCTCGGCCTTGCCGATCGAGATGCTGCTGGACAGCGTGCGGGCCGCGATCGCCGGGCTGAAGCTCGGCTTGCCCGCGCCGGCGTTCGAGCGCGGCGCGGAGACGGATGATTGGTTCGCGTTCGAACTTTCGCCCGAACCGGCCGCTGACTACGCCGCGCAAGATGATTTGGTGTTCTGCAGCACGCGTACGCCGGAGTTGAAGAAATGTTTCTTGCGCGGCGAGCCATTCTTTTCTGGACGGTTCACGACCTCCGGCGCGCTGTTTACGTACCTGAAATACGACTCGGCGGAGCGCGCGCCCGAAGCTCGCCTGGCGGAGCGAGCGAAGGTCGAGAAGCTGATCGAGCAAACGCTCCGCCCAGAGCACGGAGCAGTGGTGGGGGTCGGCCTCGGCGTGCGCTACGGCTACATCGACCTCGCGCTGACCGATCCGGACTGTGTCCGGCAAGTGCTACTGCCCGAATTGCGCGCGCTCGGGATCTCCAGACGGAGCTGGCTGCTGTTCTGCGACTCGGAGCTGAGATCGGAGTATTTGCCCGTCTACTCCGACTCCCCTGCGCCATTTTGGGACTGAATCGGAGCCGTTTCGGCGCCGCCGGGCAGGCGAGGGAATTTCTGCGGCGCGCCCGCGTAGTATCAAGCAACGACCTAGCCCGACCGTGAAAAAATTCGCCTGGCTAGATTTCCGATTTTCGGCTTACTTTCGCGCCCTCGTCTCAGCTTTCGCGAGCAGGAATGCTCGACGTCCGCCACTGAATAAGTAAGGTTGTGACCCGTCCAACCTCAAGCCCACAAGTTACATTCGAGGAAAACCGTGATGTTCTTCAAGATGCGTTCTGCCTACTTCGCCGCCGCCCTTGCCTCGGTTTTGACGGTCGCCGCCGTCGCCTCGGCCAAGTACAAGGCGCAAAATCCGAAGATCCAGGTCCACGCCAAGGGCCCGGCGGGGATGAAGATCGAGGGCGTGTCCAACACGTTGAAAATCGACGAGGACGAGAAGGTGGTCAAGTTCAAGACCTACCTCAACACGATCGACACCAAGAACGGCAAGCGCAACGACCACATGCAGAACCGCTTCGAAGCCAAGAAGCATGGTGAGATCGTGTTGTCCGTACCCAGGACCCTGGCTGACCCCAAGGCGGGCAACACCGTCGATGGCAAGCTCAGGTTCCACGGCGTGGAGAAAGACGTCAAGGTCAAGTACGACGTCTCCGGCAGCCACATCCACGCGGCCTTCTCGTTCGACGTGACGCACCACGGCATCAACAAGAAGGACCTGTGCTTCGAGCCGACGACCGAGAGCATCTGTGCTCAGGTGCTGGTCAGCGTCGAGGTCGATTTCGACCTCGCCAACAGCAAAGACTGAGCCTTACTGGCTGGTGTGGCGGCAGTCATCTCGGAGTGCGAGCTGGCTCGCCGCCACGGCTCGTTTGGTTTCAGCGGAAGACTTGATCGAGTAGCTCGCTAAGTCCCCGAAGCTTCGGATCATCGGCGAGCCGGGCGAGCGATGCTCGCGCCTTGGCGATCGTCGGATCGATGAACTTGAGGAAGCTCAAGTTGCCGTTCTTGCGTTCGATGAAGACGAAGCGGCCCGCGTCCTTGAGCTTGCGCTGGACCGTGACCAGATCGAACTGCCGGCTGAGCTCTGCCTCCGCGGCTTGGTCGAGCCCCAGTTCGCCGCAAAATTCGCTCAAGCGCGAGTCGACGAACGCTCGATCGAAGGCTTGGTAGCTATCGCCGAGCAGCGCCACCAGATCGTAGACCCGCGGACCGAGCATGGCATCCTGAAAATCGATCCAGCCCAGATCGTGCGCGCCATTTTCGTGCGGGATGACCATCAGATTGCGGCTCTGGTAGTCGCGGTGCACGAAACCGCGAGGCCAGGATGCGATGGTCGTCGCCAGGTACTCCGCAGCTTCGTCGAACACCGCGCGCTGCTCGGTGTTTAGCTGGATCCCGCGCGCTGAAAGCGCCCACTCCCGGAAGTGCTCGATCTCCCAGCGCAGCAGATCGACGTCGAAGCAACGCTGTCGAACGATGGAGTGCTCGGGCAGCGAGGCCAACGCACGCTGTGCATGCGCGAGATCGCGCACGGCGCGTTGATACAGCGCGGGCTTGTCCTGTGCTGAGTGCTCGAGGTGCTGGGCCAGCGTGTCGCCCAAATCTTCCACCAAAAGCCAGCCCGTATCACACGACTCGGCCAGCAACGCGGGCACGCGAATGGCTCTTTCGGCCAGCAGCTCGCGCACTTCCAGAAACGGCCAGCGTCGACCGGTCTCTTTGGCATTGCTCAGCTCTTGGCTAGGCAGCGGGACGTACATCGCCACTGCGCTGCGTCCGTCTCGGGCCGTGACCCGGAAGAAGCGTCGAGTGGAGGCGCCGCCCACGATTTCCTCGATCTTCGACTGGCCATCAGCCAGTGCTCGCTCGAGCAGCGGAGTGAGTGATTCGAACGGGGGCGCGGAGATCGTCATACCGGGTGGCTGCGCTCAGGTGTGCTTGGTGCACGCCTTGACGCCGCACAGTACCACGTCGACCACGCGCTCGATGAAGTCCGTGGACACCGTCTCGCCCTCGGTGAACAGCCGATAGAAAATCGGCGAGGCCATCATGTCCGTGAGAAAGCGCGCGTCCGTATCCGGCGGCAGCTCCTGACGATCGATGCCGCGCTGTACGAGCACTTGCCGAAAATCTCGGAATTCTTCGCGCAGGGCCCGGGCGATGGGCTCGACCTCGGGGTGCGCATATTCAATCTGAATGACACGCGTCAACCCGCGACCAATGGGCGACATGGCAAACGCGGCCGTCTTCTTCAGCGAGCTCACGAAGTCATTGCGAAGTGAGCCGGTGTCCGGCACTTCCGGCGATTCCCAGACCGCGCGCAGCGCCGCCCCCACCAGATCTGGCTTCGTGGGCCAGCGTCGATAAATCGTAGTCTTGTTTACCCCCGAGCGCGCGGCGACGTCTTCGACACGCAACGCGGAGTAGCCGACGCGGCTCAGCTCTTCTGCAGTAGCGATCAATACGTCCGAGACCACTCGTGCAGCACGCCCTTTGACACGCACGCCTTCGGTGCGGCGGGTATTGGGTTTGGATTCCGGAGCCATGACTGTCATCGAAAAAATCCGAGTAAAATCATAGAATTTGGCCGCAAGTTACCGGTGCCACCTGGGTAACTATGCCACAATGTTTGGCCCAGACTCTATAGCCCGACTCCGTAACTGCCCAGAATGCAGCAATTCGTGCGGAAACAGGCCACTTCGCCGGACCCCCCGGACCCCTCACGGATGACGATGAGCGCGTACGAAACGCGGTCTCTCAACCCGTGCGCGGAGCGCGCCGACGCCGCCGAAACGCCGCCAGCCCGAGCACGACCAGGCCGGCTGAGAACAAACCCAGCCGATCGACGGGTGGCGGCGCGGCTGCGACGCGCGCGAAGCAACCGTACATGGCCGCGTCCGCCGGGCAGAATTCGCCCACGCCGCCCGGCAAGGGTTCGGAAGGCGAGTCGAGGTTCTTCAACTCATCGTAGTCACTGACGCCGTCAGAGTCGGAGTCGTAGGACGGGCGCGTGCCTTCCGGGAACACCGTGGGCGCTTGCGGCAAGCTAGCGGCCGGCGTGGCAGCGAAGTAGCGGTCGAGTGCGGTCTCGACCTTGGCGTCTGCGTTGTCGTTGCCTTTGGGCAAGTTCGGCGGAGGCGGTGGCTGAATGTATAAATTGGTCCCGAAGATATTGAGGTTGCCTGGACCGCCCGCCGTCGTGAGATGGCAAGCAGCGCACGTGGGAACGCAGAAGCTCACCCCGGGGAATTTTTTGGTCAGCGCCTTCTGCAGAGCGGCGGGGAATGAGGACGACGCGCTCGCGCTGCGGGCGGAGCTCAGCGTCGCGAGCCCGACCAGCAGCGCTACAGCTAGCGAGGCGCGAGCGACGCGAGTTTTGCTTTCGTGCATCATCTTGGATCTCACAGGAACACGTGCAGTTGGCCGAGGATGGTGAAGTCGTCCTGCTGACGGCTATAGGCGTCGGCGCGGACTTCGACGTGTGGCAAGCAGAACCAATCGACCGTGCCCCACGCGCCGAACTGTGGCTTGCCGTTGCCGACGGTTTGCGGGCCGCCAACCAGCCGATCGTAGCCCCTGTTCAGGACCTCGCCGGTGGCCATCAAGTGCAGGCCTCGGATGAGTTCGTAGTCGACCTGGGCGAAACCGACGTAGCCGGCGTCGTGATCGCTGGTGAAGAGCGCGTCCGCTTCGGCGAGCAGCACGAGATCGTCGGTGAGCGCCGATCGGACGTAGGCGCCGTGCGCTTGGCGCAAGGGGTCCGGCCCGAGAGTAATGCGATCCTTCTTGGCCTTGGTGACCAGCGAGCTTACGCCGACTGCGGTGCGTTCGCCGACTAGGTACTCCACGTACAAGCTGTAGCCGCGTTGCCGGTACTTGTCTGGGCTGACCTGATAGTTGCCTAGGATGCCCATCACTTCACCGCGTAGCTTTTCACCGTTGTAGGCGAACGCCAGGCCGTCTTGCTGCGCTGATTCACGATCGGTGAGGGTGGCTTGGCGCACCCACATGGTGTGCTCGGGAATGCGCACGCCGAACGGTAGGTTCATGTGACCGGCACGCACGGTGATCGTGCCGTCGGCGAGGTCGTAACCGAGCCAGTGGGTGCGCGAGAGCAAGTTCCACTGATCACCCTGATTGGTGGTGAGCTGTGCGGCCCGCGCGTACGGAGAACCGACACCGACGCGCACCACGCCCAGGCTGCCCTGCGCCCTGAAATTGCCGAACTGCACTTGCCCGTACAGGTCGATCATCATCGGGAAGGTGGAAAACTTCTTGGCCTCCGTCGTCGGGCGGATCACGGTCAGGTGCCGATAGCTCCCGCCGAGCAGCAGCCAGTCCGGAGTCTTGATTAGACCCCAAAGGAAATCCCCAGGGGAGCTGCCGCTCTCTTCGGTGCTGGCCGTCGCGATCGGCGCTTCCTCCGGAGCAGCTGCTTCGGGGGTCTCCTCACTCTCCGCGCTCGGCGCTGCTTCGGTGGCGGGTTGGGCGTCTTTGCCTTCTTCGTCTGCGCCCGAGAGAGCGTCGGTCTTCCACTCCGGCGTGGCTCTTCGCACGAGCCGTGGTGCTTTCAGCTCGTTGTGCGAGCTGCCGTCGCTCGCCTTCCCATACTTCATGCGCAAGAGCTCGTCGCTCTGCACGCGACCGTAGGAGGTGAGCAGCTCACCGCCGGACGGATCTGCGTGGCACACCGGGCAACTTGCGTAGCCGTGCTTGATCATCCACGTGTAAGCGTGGGCCCGGCTCGGAAATAGCGAGACGAACAACGCGACGAGTGACCAGCCGAGGAACCGTTGAAACGCTCGCAGTGAGTCGCGGCCGCCGAGCTTGCGTGTGCCGCTGCCTTTCAGCATGGGGCGCAGCTTGCCCTCGGGGGCTGGCTTGAGTCAACGCAGTTGCCCGGCATCGGCTGCGATTTCTCTGAGATTTTTCGCCTCGAAAGTAGGCGAAGTGAAATCAATCACGCCTTGTATTTCCTGCAAAGCGGGCGCCCGAGCCGACGCGCGGCGACCTGCGCCGCCGTCGCTGCAAGAAGGCTGTCTGCACTCGAGTTAAGTTTTTATCGCGTCACGTGAACTCGAAACGCAGACGGCACGTCGCTGTGCGAAAGTGAGCGGCCAGGTATAAGTGATATCGGCCAAAATTTGCCGACCGTCCAAATCTGGTACACCGGCCTTGGCCAGCAGCAGCCAGACGCTGTGCGTTGCCAAGCGAGCGCCTTCCGCAAGCCACTCGGGGGGTGGCAGAGTCGCGCGCGAAACCGCGACCTCACAGCTAGCCGCCAAGAATTCATCCGAACGCGACCGACTGACGGTGATGTCCGGGCGACCGAGAGAGCCGGCGGCGGTGCGCAAGAAGGCAACGCGCTTGGTGCGGGGCTCGACCAGCGTCATCTTGAGCGGCGAAAGCAGCGCGAGCGGGATGCCGGGCGCGCCGATGCCGCTGCCCACGTCGAACCAGCGCTCGCCAGCGCTGCCAGGGCGGGCTGCGCTGATCGCCAGCGCGTCGGCCAGCAGCAAATCGACGAGCTCGTCGGTGCTGCGCGCCGCGGTCAGGTCGACGCGCTGACTCCAGGTCACGGCAAGCTCGCAATAGGCGCAAAGCTGCTCTTTTACCCGCGCGCTCGGCGCGGGTAAGTCGAAGCTGTGGAGCGCCCGCTCCACGCGAGATTCGAAGCCTTCGGGCGGCGCTTGGAGTGGCACCGCGCTTCTAACTCAGATGCCGCCCGTGCCGCCGTCGGTACCCGCGGTACCACCGGTGCCGCCATCGGTACCCGCGGTACCACCGGTACCACCGATGCCCACTCCACCGATGCCGCCGCTGCCGGCGATGCTGCCGCCGCTGCCGGCGATGCTGCCGCCGCTGCCGGCGATGCTGCCACCCGTTCCCGCGGAACCGGCGATGCTGCCGCCGGAACCGGCGGTGCTGCCCGCGGTACCCGCTGAGCCGCCCTTGCCGGCGCTACCCGCGCTGCCGCCAGTGCCGGCTGAGCCGCCTTTGCCAGCGCTACCCGCGGTGCTGCCGCCGGTACCCGCGGTGCCCGTTCCACCAGTGCCCGCGACCGGCCCGTCTCCGCCGGCGCCTGCTTCATTGTCCGTACCGCCGCTGCCGGCGGAATCATCGTCACCCGCCGCACCGCCGCGACCTGCTCCGCCGCCACGGCCCGCTCCGCCGCCGCGACCTGCTCCGCCACCAGTTGAGGGGGTGCCGCCCTCGCCAGCATCGCCGGGCGAGGCATCCCCAGCCGGGATCTTGCTGCGATCGACGTCCGTGATGAGCGTGCAGCTGGCGAAAGCAACCAGCGCGCCGAGGGAAGCCAGGGCTAAAGTGAATTTGACTGAACGCATTGGGGATACCGCCGTTTACCGCGATTGAACTTGCGGGGCGTCATTTTTCGCAAGTTAGCGACGCGAACGCAAGGGGGGCGAGTTAGGCTCGGCTGGTTTTGCCGATTGTGACGGAAATTCGCCTATGAACGTGCATTTGGTCGACGGCACCTACGAGCTCTTTCGGGCCTTCTACGCCGTGCCCTCGGCAAAAAATACGGCCGGTCTCGAGGTCGGCGCCGTGCGCGGTCTTGCGCGCAGCATGCTCGCGCTGCTGCGCGAACCGGGCGCGAGCCACGTCGCGATCGCCTTCGATCACGTGATCGAGTCGTTTCGAAACGAGCTCTTCGTCGGATACAAGACGGGCGAGGGCATCGACCCGGAGCTGTGGGCACAGTTCGAACTCGCCGAGCGAGTCTGCTCGGCGCTCGGCATCGTGGTCTGGTCGATGGTCGAGTTCGAAGCAGACGACGCGCTAGCCACCGCTGCTGCGCGCTTCGCGCAAGCGCCAGAGGTCGAGCAAGTGCTGATCGCTTCGCCGGACAAAGACCTCGCGCAATGCGTGCTGGGCTCGCGCGTGGTGTGCCTCGATCGCATGCGCAAGAAGGTGCTCGACGAAGCGGGTGTGATCGCGAAATTCGGCGTCACGCCCGCGCAGATCCCCGACTACCTCGCGCTCGTCGGCGATACCGCGGACGGCATCCCGGGCGTTCCCCGCTGGGGCGCAAAATCGGCCGCGGCCGTCCTCGGCGAGTATGGGTCGATCGACGCCATCCCGGATTCGGTCGCGGCCTGGCGCGTCTCCGTGCGAGGCGCCGCTGCGCTGGCCGAGAGTTTGGCTAGTCGGCGCTCCGATGCGCTCTTGTACAAGCGCCTCGCCACGTTGCGCTTGGATGTGCCATTGGCCGAGAATTTAGCCGACCTGCGCTATCGCGGGGCGCTGCGGGCGCCACTCGAAGCGCTGGCCGCCGAGCTCTCCGACACGGCCCTGCTGGAGCGTGTTCCGCAATTCGTCTGAGCGATGCTAGGCTGAGGGCAGATCATGAAGTACGGCGCTGCAGTCTCGTGTGCCACGTTCACGCTGTTCGGCATCGTTGCTTCGGCGCGCGCTACGGACGCGCCCGCCGGGTCGAACTTGCAGGCGGGTGGGCTCAAACCTCCCGAGGCCGTGCAAACCGATGAGACCCCCACGAAGGCCACGCAGACCGAGGTCGAGCTCGACCGCGCCGACAAAGAAGATAGCGGCCGCGGCTTGGAGTACGCTTGGTTGAACGTCGAGGCTGGGCCGCAGTACGTCGGCTTGCAGGCATTGAAGGCCGACAACCTGGTCGATGGCACGCTGGCCGAGTCCAAGGGTTTGGGCATGGGCTACGGCGCGGGCCTCGGCGTGCGTCTCTTGGCGTTTACCCTCGGGGCACGCTTTCGCTTCGGAAATTTCTCCGACTGGCAGCTGTGGACGCTGGGCCTCGAAGGCGGCATGCACATCCCGCTCGGGCGCATCGAGCCTTACTTTACGTTCGGTGCGGGCTACGCCTCGCTTGGCGGCTTCAAGCAGGCCACCGTCAGCGCTTGGGATCCCAGCGCGCGCGGCCTGGATTTGCGCGGCGCCGTCGGCCTGGACGTGTACCTGAGCAACACCTTTTCGATCGGTGGCAACCTGAGCGGCGATCTACTGTTCTTGAGTCGCTCGGCCTCCGGCGCTCGGCCACTGCCCGCGGGCGCGAGCCAAGAAGAGCAAGCGGTGAACGCCTTCTACGGGTCTCGAGACGGCTCCGGGATCGGAGCGGGCGGGATGCTCAGCCTGGTGCTCGGCCTGCATATCTAATGGCGCGCGAGCAGCGAGCAGTGGTGACCTCATGCTCGCGTTAGCGGCGCCGCTACTGGTGCTGTTCCCGCTCGGCTTGGGTTTCCTGGTCTGGCGACGCGTCAGCGTACTTGGCCACGTTTCCCGACGCTTGACGATCGCCATGGCGTTGGGCGGCGCCGTAGCCGCGCTGTTCGCCGCTTACTTCGAGCGCATCGTCCTCGCGTATACCGGGCTGTCTTTGGAGGTCGCGACGAGTGGCGCGGGTGGCGCGCTCTTGGCCACCTTCTTGCTCGCTGCGCCGCTCGAAGAAGCCGTCAAAGTGAGCGTCGTTTGGCCGCTCTATCGCAGCCGTCGCATCATCGACCCGCGCCTCGGTGTGGGGTATGCGAGCGCCGCGGGCGCAGGGTTTTCGGCTGTGGAAGGCCTGCTGGTGGTGCTGCTCGGCGCGCCCAGCGGGGTGACCGTGCTGCGGGCGTTGCTGAGCGTGCCCGCGCAGCTCTTTTTTGCGGGCCTGTGGGGCTATGCGCTGGGCGCGCGCGGACCGAACCGTCGCGGGCATTGGTTCTCCTGGGCCTGGCTGATCGCGACGCTGCTGCACGGCTTGTACGATCACATCGTCTGGGGTCGGGGGCCCGGTCTGTTGGTCGCGGTCATCCCGCTCTTCGTGTTCATGGGTGTGGGCGCTTGGATCGCGCTCCGTGACGTCGCGCCCGACGCGCTCAGCTACCAACGCACGAGCGTTCCCGATCCGCCCTCGCTGCGCAGCCTGCGCGAAGCGCTGCGCCCGGTCGATCACCGGCTGATGGTGCGCTGGATTTTGATCGGTGCGTTCGCCACGCTGGGCTTGGTGATCGCGCTCTTGGGCTTGGCCGTCCTGCTCGGGCATCGGCTGGGTGTCGACTTCTCGCTGGCCGATGAATCGGACGTGCGCTCTTCCGCTCCGCTGATCTTGCTCGGCGTGGCGGTGCTGTCGGCCTTTCCGATCGCGGGCTATTTGGTGGCCAAGGCCAGCGCGGCGCACAGCGTGCTCGAGCCGGCCTTGGCCGCGGGGTTGGCGCTGGCGGGCCTAGTCGCCATGCTGTTCGTGACCGCGCCGATCGGCGTCTTATTTGCCCTGGCGGTTGCGCCGTTGGCATGCGGCCTGGCATGCGGCGGCGCTTGGATCGGACTCGAGCGTTGACGACGCGCCAGCGTTAGTTTTGCGTGGCTCGGAAGCGCGCGTAGTCGCCGCTCGTGAGCAGCGGATCTTCGCCGCTCGCGGGAAGCTCGGCGACTTGCTCCGGATCGTAGCCGGGCGCGAACACGCGCTTCAAGTCGAAGGCCACGAACCGGCCGAGCAGGTGCGGGCTCTCGCTCACCCACAACATTTTTTGCTTGGTGTCCATGACGACGCCATGGGTGGCGATCAAGGCGTTGATCGCCGAGCGATCGCCGAGCGCCAGGCTTCGATCGCCGAGGCCCTGGCGATCGCGGAGAAGCGCGATGGAGTCGTTCACGGCGTCGCTGGCCGACAATCGAGCGGGCAGGCGAGCCAAGAGCTCGTCGGCGCGACTCCGACGCGGCAAGGTCGAGGTTTGGGCGCGCACGCCGAGATTTTTGGGATCTTCTGCGCCGGGGCCTTCGAAGTGATTCGTGGTAGCGGCCTTGCTCGGCAAAAAACGCACGAAATTGGGCTTGCCAGGCACGCGCTCGACGACGGCGGCGCGGCCATGCTGATCATTGAGGATCAGGATGTGGCTGACCATGGCCGGCCGCTCGTCGAGCGCGCGCAGCGCCTCTTCGGTGTCGTGTGCGGTCGACAGCACGCGCCGAAGCGCGTGCACGACTGGCTCACCCTCGGCCTCGGGTGAGCCGCCGCGCGCGCCGTGCACGACGACCGCGACGCCGCTTTCATTCATCCCGCTGACCACGCCCACGAGGCCCGGCCAGGCCACCGAAGCGAACGGGATTTTCCCATCTTCACGGATCAGGAAAACCGCCTTGTGGCGATCGAACACCTCGTCCACTTCGAAGTCGAAGGCGCGCGCCAAAATGCCGCCGCCCTGCTCGAGCGCGTCGCCGCCCCAGGTGACCGTGGTGCAGCCGATCAACGGTGAGTGCTCGAACGACAGCGCCATGTCGTACAAGGCGTTCAAGTACACGAAGCGCTGGTAGGTCGGGAACCAGCCCGAGTACGGGTCCGGTTGAAAGCCGCGCGCGCCGGCCGCAATCTCCTCGCGCCGAGCGAGGCTCATGCCGCGGTCGACGTGGGCATAGCGAAGCTCGGCCAGATCCAAGAGTAGCCGGCGCGCCAGCTGGTTCGGGACTTGTTCTTGGAAGCGGGCCAGCAAAATACCCTCGTTTTGCACCATCTCGGGGTACAAAAGGCGAGCGTGCTGAAAGCCGATTTGCTCGGGTTTGCCGCGCAGCATCACCTCCAAGAGCTTGCCGCGGCGCTTCGCGTAGGCGTCACCGAAGCGACGCAGGGTCGGGGAGGGCTGGCTGGCTTCGCCGCGTGGCTCGGCGATCGGCGGCGGGCTGAGCCGTGCTCGGGCGTTGATCGCGAAGTGTGCGCTCAGCAAGCACGCGAGCAGCAGCGCCAGCAGCGCGCCCAGAAGCTTTCCCCAGTGGCGCCGGACGAAGCTCATCGGCGCTGCCTAGGCGCGGTCGCGAGCGTGTAGAGTACGCGGTACACGATGCGCGCTGGATCGCGCACGCTGTGGAAGTGGGTCACGCGCTCGCTCTCGGGCGGATAAATCACGCGCACCGGCACTTCGACGATGTCCCAACCCAAGCGCGCGGCGCGCAAAATCAGCTCTGCTTCGTAGCTGTAGCCTTCCGCGCGCCCGCCCAGCGCGAGCGTTTCCGGCAGCGGGTAGCGGCGCAAGCCGCACTGGGTATCGGACAACGTGCGGCCGAGCGCGAACGACAAGAAGCGATTGGAAAAGCGATTCGAAAATACGTTTGCCGGGGGCGCGCCGTCTCTCAGCAGATCGCGCACACCGAGCACGAGGGCGCTCCGCGCCGCCGGATCGCGCGCCAAGCGCACCGCCTCTTCCGGCGGATGTTGGCCATCGGCGTCGACGCAGACCGCGGCGTCCGCGCCGGCCTCGAGCAGCGCGCCGAAACCAGTGCGCAGCGCGCAGCCCTTGCCCTGGTTCTGCGCGTGGCGCACGACGCGCGCGCCCGCCTGGCGAGCGGCTTCACTCGTGCCGTCCGTCGAACCGTCATCGACGACCCACACGAGTTCGGCCTGGCCCTCGCCCGCCAGCGCGTCGAACAAGCCACGAACCACGGCTGCCACGCTTTTTTCCGCCTGATAGGCGGGGATCACGAAACCGACCTTCACTTCGGCGCAGCGTATCGCAATTCGCGCGTCACGCACTGGCTGCAGCGCGAGCGTTCGGCGCGGGGCAAAGCTGCCGCGCTTCTGCTAAGGATCGCGGCGTGGACCTGTTCGACGCTGAAACGCTCGCCGACCTCAAATATCGGGCGAAAAAGCAGCTGCGCACGCGCATGCGCGGTTTGCGCGCCGCGTACCCCGAAAGCGTGCTGGCTCAGGCCTCCGAGCGCATCGTCGCGAGCGTGCTTTCACTGCCGCAGTTTTCGGCAGCGCGTGGCGTCGGCTTGTTCTGGCCCATGGCCGAGCGCCGTGAGGTGGACGTGCGGCCGTTGGCGGCGGCCGCGCTGGCCTCCGGCAAGGACGTGTATTTCCCTTTTCTAGAGCCGACCGCGAGCGGCTTCCGCACTGGCTTTGCGCGGGTGCGTGACGTATCGGAGCTGGCCGAGCGCGGTCAGCGCTTCTTCGAACCGCCGCGCGAAGCCGAGCGCGCCGAGCGCGGCCAAATCGAACTCTTGGTCGTCCCTGCGCTGGCGGTCGCCTCCGACGGCCACCGGCTGGGCTATGGCAGCGGCTTCTACGACGCGACCCTGCCGGATTTTTGTCCGCCCGCGCGCGCGCTGGTCGTGGCCTTCGACTTTCAGCTGCTGGGCGAGCTGCCGGTGACCAGCGCGGACGTCGCCAGCCAGTGCATCGTCACCGATCGCCGAGTCCTCGAGCTGTAGCGAGAGGGCACGAGGCGCGAGCCTCGACGCGCGAGCTCAGCGCCGGCCGACGCGCGCCTTGGCTTGGCAATCCGCGCACACGCCGTACATCTCGTGCTTGTGCGCGCGCACCAAGAAACCATGCCGCTTGGCGATCTTCGCCTGAAGCTCCTCGATCGCGTCTTCTTCGAACTCGGTGATCTTGCCGCAATCCATACAGATCAAGTGATCGTGGTGGGCGTCGTCGTCCGACAGCTCGTAGCGCGTGAAGCCGTCACCGAATTTGTGCTCCTGCACCACGCCGCTCTCCGTCAGCAGCTTCATCGTGCGGTACACCGTCGCGTAACCGACGCGCGCGTCGATCGCCCGCACCTCACGCAGCAAGGTGTCGATCGTGATGTGCTCCGTGGAGCCGAAGAAGGTATCGATGATCACGCGACGCTGTTCGGTCGAACGTAGGCCTCGGCGGGTCATGTACGCTTCAAGGTCTGCGCGCAGACGATCGGCGTCGGGGGCCTTCAGTTTCTTTCCGCCGTGCGGGCTATGGTGGGATTCCCCGCTTTTCACTGAGCAACTGTCCCCCCCGCGGCACGAGCGGTCAAGAGCCGCGCGCGTCAGGCAGAACCCAAGCTAAATCCGGCTTCTCGGTTTGCCCGGAGCTGCGCTCCTGCTGCAACTGGACCCCAGCTCGGTTTCTGGGGCCCCGTCCCGAAACGCCCCGGCCACGGGGTCGACGTGTCAGCGTGCAGCGCCAGGTCGAAATCAGAGGCGCGCTTTGAGCAGCGCGGCCAGCGTGCCGGCCAGCGCAAATAACGGCGCGAGCGCGACCGGCAGCAAATTGAGCGTCGCGAGCAGCGCGCCGATCAACGCGGGGGCGAGCGTGAAAGCTAGGCCCAAACGCGCTTCGCGGCGCGTATCGTGGGCCAGGCGCACGGCGTAGGCGGCGTCGCGAACGTCGTCGGAAGCGAGCTGGACGCTCCACTCGGCCGTGCTCGACCCGGCGGCGGCCAGCGCGATCGACACGTCAGCGGCGGCCAGCGCGCCGTCGTCCGTCGGGCTGCGACCGACCACGGCCACCACGGCGCCGCTGTCGGCCAAGCGTCGGATTTCGTCACCGCGCTCGTTGGGCGGAATTTCTGGGCGCAAATGGTCGATGTCGAGCGCCCGGCCAATGGCTTCGCAGGTCTCGCGCGCGTCGCCCGAGAGCAATACGGGCTCTACGTTCACGTCCAAGAGATGTTGCACCGCGGCGCGCGCGCCCGGGCGCAGGCCGTCTTGCAGGCCGACCAAGCCGACCAAGCGTCCGCCGAGCGCGACCAACAGCACGCTGCGGCCCATCGTCTCGAGATCCGTGATGCGCGCTTCTGCCGAGGCGACGCTGATCCGTTCGCGCAGCATCAGGCCGCGCGTGCCGACGACCAGCGCTTGGCCGCTGGCGGCGACGGCGGTCACGCCCAAGCCGAGTTGTATGCTGGGGCTGCGCACGCCGTCGGGGCGCACGCCGCGGGCGCGCGCGGCGCGCATGACCGCGGTTGCTACGGGGTGGCTCTCGCCGCTCTCGGCGCCCGAGACCAACGCCAACACCTGCTCCGGATCGAGGGCCGCGAAGGCTTCGATATTCGCTACCTCGGGTTCGCCCAAGAGCAGCGTGCCGCGCGCCGAGAAGGCCGTCGCGGTCACCGCGCCCGCGCGTTCGAAAGCGGCCGCGGTGCGAAACACGATCCCGCGACGGAGTGAGTCGAGCACGCCGCGCGCGACGTGCAGACCGCCGATCTCTGCCACGCCGGGCTGCGCCACCGCGCCGAGCACGCCTACCGCGAGCAGCAAGAACTGCAGGTTGTCCGCGTTGGCGGCATAGGCGGCCAAGGCCGCAAAGCCGGCAACGATCGGCGCGCCGCGCTCGGCGATCAGCCGCCCGAGGCGCGCCATCGGCGCGAACACGTCGGCGCGCCGCCTGGGGTCGTTGGTCAAGCGCATGAATGCGCGATCGAAGCCAGCCCAGCCGACCACCGCGCGCAGTCGCCCGCTTTCGACCTGCGCGCCCGCCACGATCGCGTCGCCTTCACGACGAGTGGTGAGCGAGGTTGCGCCAAACCAAGGCAAGATTTCGGCGCTGCCGGCGGTGATCGTGGCGTCCACGGGCACCGACTCGCCGCTCTCGACCACGATTTCTTCACCGGGTCGCAAATCGCTGGCGCGCACGCTGACCAGCTCTTCCGAGACCACGCGGTGACAAGGTTTGTCGAGCGCCCTCTCAATCAGCTGGCGCTCGGCTTCGATCGGTCGGCGCGCACGGCGCATGGCGGCGGCGCCCGCCGCGCTGCTCGCGATCACCACTGAAGCGACGGTGATGGCGCTGCCGGTGTGAGGATCCGAAAGGAGCCGCGCGCCCAGGGCCAGCGCGCTTCCCGCGAGCGGCGCCGAAAGCAGCGCTGCTGGATGGAGTTCGGTCGGCTGACGCGCGCCCATCAGCGATTCGGCGGCCAGGGACAGGGCCGCTACCATCATCACCGTCAGTCGCGCCGCCTCCGCGATTGACGAATCACCCGCTAAAATGAGCGCGATCGAGAGCACTGCGCCCAGCACTGCCAAGAGCAACAAGACGCTGCCTACGTCGACCGAAGGCGCCGCCGGGCCACGCTCGGCGAGCGGACCCGAGAGCCCTTTTGGTTCGAGAGCTTCGCCCTCGTAGTCGAAGGCGAGCCGCTCGGGGCCCGCGCCGCGCTCTTCGATCAGGTCGGTGCGCGCGACGAGCGCGATCGCCTTCGCGCTCTGCAGCTGCGACTCGGCGGTGCTGGGCGCTTCGCTGGCGGCCGTCGCGGCGGCCCGAACGCGCATCAATAGATCTTCGTGATCGGCGCGCGGCAGCGGCAACGGCGTGCCGGTCGCGTTCATGTCGTAGCGTTCGCGGCACGCGCCGCTGCAAAAATAGCGAAAGCGGTCGCGAACGTGCGCCACGCGCTCCGCGCGCAGCGGATCGACTGCCGAGCCGCAGGTCGCACAGGCGACGAGCCCGTCGCTCGTGGCGCCCGATCGATTGGCGGGTGTGGTTACTTCAACCAATGATCGCTCGGGGAAAGCTCAAGCGTAGGTCGAAAGCGCGCGCTCGAGCAGCGTCACGCCTTCTTCCAGCTCTGCTCGAGTGACGATCAGCGGCGGGGAGAAGCGTAGCGCCTGCCCGCCAGCGATCGTCAAGAGAACGCCCGCCTCTTGCAGGGTGGCCATCACCTTGCGTGCGTCGACGCCTTCGCGCAGCACCAGCGCTTGCAGCAGGCCGCGGCCACGGGCGCACTCGACCAGCTTGGGGAACTTACTCGCGGTCTTGCTCAAGAGCTGGCTGAGCTCTTCGCCACGCTGGACGACTTGAGCCATCAGGCCGTCGTTCTCGAGCACGTCGAGGACGGCCAACGCCGCGGCCGAGGCCAGCGGGTTGCCGCCGAAGGTGGAGCCATGGCTACCGGGCGGCAGCGCCTCTTCCAAGAACTTCTTGCACACCATGGCGCCGATCGGCACGCCACCGCCGAGCGCCTTGGCCAGGGCCACTACGTCCGGCTGCACGCCCTCGTGCTGAAACGCCAAAAATTTTCCGGTGCGACCGACGCCGGTTTGTACTTCGTCCGCCAAGAGCAGCACGCCCGCGCTGCTGGCCAAATTGCGCAACTCTCGCAAAAAACCGGGCGGAGCGGGCAGCACGCCGCCCTCACCCTGTACCGGCTCGACCAAGATCCCGGCTACGTCCGGGCCCATCGCAGCGCGCACCGCTTCGATCTCGCCGTAGCCGACGTGGGTTACACCCGGCAGTGGTCCGAAGCCGTCCTTGTACTTGTCTTGGCCGGTCGCGGCCAGCGCGCCCAGCGTGCGACCGTGGAACGAATTACGAAAGGCGATGATGCGCTGACGCTCGGTCTGGCCCTGCACGTGAAAGTAGCGGCGCGTGAGCTTCAGCGTGGCTTCGATCGCCTCGGTGCCCGAGTTGCAAAAAAATGCGCGATCCATCTCGGTCAGCCGGCAAAGCTTTTCGGCCAAGCGGACGTTGGGCTCGTTGAAGAAATAGTTCGAGACGTGCAAGAGCTTGCCGGCTTGCGCGGCGATCGCCGAAGCGAGCTTGGGATGCGCGTGCCCCAGCGTGCTCACGGCGATGCCCGCGTACAAATCCAGGTAGCGCTTGCCCGAGGCGTCGAACAGGGACGAGCCCTCGCCGCGCACGAACACGAACGGCGGCTGACGGTAGTTCGGATAGAGAAAGGAATGGCCGGCGGAGACGAGTTCGCTCTCGGTAGTCATGGGCAGCGGGCTTTGTAGCATTTCTGCGCCGCGGTCGAGCGACCGGCGAGGAGGGGGGCGCGTGTTCAGGGCATGGCCCGGCGGACGCCCGCATTTATCAGCGCTCGAGCGGCCTCCACGAAGCCGGCCCCACGCTCGAGCGTGGTGATGAAGCGCGGCCCGACTGTCGGTCGACCGCTCAAATTGCGCACGCCGATGCTCTGGCGGAATGCGGCAAAGCAGCTGGCGTCGTTCTCGCTGTCGCCGATGAACGCGTACCGGGACAAGATCGTGCTCGAGTCGAGCTCGGCGAGCGTGTGGATCAGGCGCACCACGCCCGAGGCCTTGTCGGCGCGGTCGAAGCTCACGTGCACGTGCACGCTGGAGGCGAGCGTGCTGGCGCCGCGCGCTTCGGCGAAGCGGCGCAGCGCGGCCACGCGGTCCTTGGGGACGAGCTGGTGCTCGCCGATGTCGAACGTGAAATCGGTGCGCCGAAGCGCTACGTCATCGGCGGGCACGAGCTCCGGAAATTCGTTTTGAATCTCGACGCACAGCGCGGCCAGCTGCTGCTGTCGTCTCCGCCGCTCGGGAGCGGGGATCGGGTCGAGCGTTTGCAGCCCGCCCTCATCGGCAAAGAAGGCGAGCGCGCCGTTCTCCGCCACCGCGCCTTGGATCGGCCATTGATTCACGATCACCGCTGCCCAACCCGCGGGGCGTCCGGTGACCGCGTAGCACTCGAAGCCCGCTTCGCGCAGCCGGAACAGCGCTGAATACGCGGCCTCACTCAAGCGGCTGTGATCGAGCAGAGTGTCGTCCAGGTCGAACAAGAGGCCGCGGAGCTGATTTGGCAGTAAGCCTGGGAGCGCGCTAATCGGTAACATGGCTCAACCCGCGACGACTTCTACGAGCAGGGAGCACAAGTACAAACCTTCCGGGAACGCCGCTGGCACGGGGTGGTCGGGGCCCTGAAAGAAGCGCTCCAAGACCAAGGCGTGCGCGCCCACGTCGCGCGCGCCCAGGGCCACTGCGCGCGTCAACTCATTCATGCCGATCGCTGCGGAGCAGGAACAGACGACCAAGAGCCCGCCGGGCCGTGTGGCGCGGCAGCCGCTGGCGGCGAGCTTGCGCATGTTCTCGAGCGCGCGCGCCTTCGCGGCGCGCGACGGCGCAAGCTTCGGCGGATCGCAGATCACCAAATCGTAGCCGCCTTTGCGCCCCGCTTGATTCAATACTTCTACGGCGTCCGCGCGCTCGAAGATCACTCGCTCGCTGAGGCCGTTCAGCGCCGCGCACTCGGCGCCGATCTCGAGCGCGGGCGCGCTGGCATCCACTGCGTGCACTTCACGCGCGCCGCCTCGCGCGGCCGACAACGCGACCGCGCCCACGAAGCTGAAGGTGTCGAGCACGCGCAAGCCGTGGGAGAGCTCCTCGATCCGCGCGCGGAGCGGCCGTTGATCGACGTAGAAGCCGGTCTTGTGTCCGAGCGAGAAGGGGATCTTGAATTTCAGACCGCGTTCGCTGAATTCGAAGGCATCGATCGTGCTGTCGCCTCGCACCACGCCGTGAGTCGGGGAGAACCCCTCGGTCTTGGCGTGCGTCAGCGGTGTGCGATCGATGATCGCGCGTGGCTTCAAGAACTTGGAGAGCAAGTCCAAGATCACGCCTTCACGACGCTTCAGGCCGATCGTGCCCAGCTGCACGGCCACGACGTCGCCCAGCTGATCGACGACCAGCCCCGGCAGATCATCGCCTTCCGCGTGCACCAAGCGCACCGCGCTGGTCTGTGTGGAGGGCAAGCCGAGCAGCGCGCGGCGCGCGATCGCGCGCTCGATGCGGGACGCGAACAGCGCGCCGTCGATCGGAGTATTGGCATCGCGGGTGAACAGCCGGACCGGAATCGCGGAGCCCGGCGAATACAAACCGCGCCCCAGCGTGTTGCCGCGCGCGTCGCGCACCAAGATCTCGTCCCCGGCTGCCGCGCCGCCCTCGATGCGCTCGATGGCTTGCGCGAACACCCATGGGTGCCCGGCCCAAACCGGCTGCACGTGACCTACTTTGATGATGACCGCGGCCATGAATACGCGCCTGTAGTAGTGCTATTTCGGTCGGCTGGCGTCAGAGAACACGATCTTCGCGCGAAAAGCTGGGCGAGGTCGTGAGCCAACCGTGCCACACGGGTGTAATCGGATCTTTACGGGCCGCGCTTTGGCGCCGGGTTTGGCCGAAAGTTGGGCCGTGCCGGCTGGCACCGAGGTTGCTACCGTGCTCCCTGAGCCAGCCTCGGCTCAGGGAGCTTTTGCCTCGATGCCGCGTTGTCTCGTGTTCGCTCTGCTGATCGTGTTCTTTGGCTTTGCCCCGTCGGTCTCGTCGGCGGCGAGCGAAGACTGTCCGGACGGGTGGTTCTGTGAGCCAAACGCCGCCCCGCCGTCCAGCCCACCGAGCCAGCAGCCCGCTCTGCCGCCCGCGGCCCGCCCGGCGGAGCCCGCCCCGCCTGCCCGCCCCGCCGTCGCGCCGAGCTACGATCCGGCCGGCCATCCGCCGCCCGGCCAGCCGCGGTACGAGCCCAACCGGGCGGAGGGCTCGTTCGAGGTCCCGCCGGATCAGCCCCCGCCCAAGCACCGGCGCCGCCGCGGCTTTCGCGAGTGGGGCTTCAATCTGCACCTGATGGGCGCGCTGCTCGATAACCAAGCAGAGCGCGTGGACAGCACGGCCCTCGGCGGGCTGGGTTTCGGCTTCCGCTATCGTTTGCTGCCGCGGCTGGCCTTCGAAGCGGGCATCGATCTGCTGAGGCGCTCGGAGCACGACGGCTACTCGCGCACTGAGGCGGCCTTCTTGCTCAATACGTTGCTGTTCTTCAACCCGCGCGATGTGGTGCAGATCTACGCGCTGGGCGGGCTCGCCTTCAGCGGCGCGAACGTGAGTATCGCGCCGCGCTCGGGGGAAGCGTATTTCAAGCGCCGCGACGAGCACTATTCCTATTTCGGTGGGCAGCTCGGTCTGGGCGTGGAAGTGCGCGTCTCGCGCCGCATTGCGATCGCCGGCGATCTGCTCGGTTTCATCCGCGGCCGCAACGACGAGCGTTGGGACGAGACCCCCGAGTACATCGATTACGATACCCAGCGCAGCAGCAAGACGTCTGGTGGCGGTGTACTCCGCGCGGGCGTCACGTTTTATTGGTGATGTTCGTCAGACCCTCGCTGGGTCACTCACCTCACTCGGAGACAGGAAGTCGCGCTCGGGTGAGGCTCCGGCGCGCGGCTGGGGCGTGAAAAAATCACCCAAAAATCAGCCGGTGACTGGCCAGGGGCCCGAGTTCGCTGCGCGAGGGGAGATCGCTTTCGGCCGTGCGTACACAGAATTGCGGCGCAGGGGGGGAGCCGCTTGCTTTTTCCCCGAGCAGAGTACGAACCCGAGCAGTACGAACTCGCGCGAGGGTACAAAACGACTTGTCCCCGGACTCCTTGCGAAGCCGGGGACAGTCGTTTGCCGCGTGAGCGGCGCTTAGCGCGTGAGCGACGCAGCGCCGAGGCGCGGCGAAGATCTCACTGAACCAAGTCTTTGAGGTTCTTGAGAGCCGTGGCGCGAACCTTCTTGCTCGCGGGCTTCGCCGGAATCGTGATCGGTTCCTTGGTGAAGGGGTTGATGCCTTGGCGTTCTTTGGTCGCCGGCTTCTTCACCACGCGGAGCTTCACCAGACCCGGGACGACGAATTCGCCGGGGCCACGAGCCGAGAGTTGCTTGCGGATGAGCTCTTGCAGCCCTTCGAACACGCGCCCCACGCTCTTCTTGTCCAAATCCGATGCGTTCGCGAGCTCGGCGATAACCTGAGCCTTCGTCAACCTTTTTCCAGCCATGCGCTTCCTCCTGTCAGAAAATCAATATTTCGGCCGTCTGCGGCCCACCCGCCTGCGCCGACAGGGTTTTAACCCGCCGTTTCAGTCGTCCTAGGCACGGGCGAAGCGATAACAGGGTTCTTAGCGCCCTTTCAAGGGGAAAAATTGTCAGCGGCTAGGGATACCCCTTTTTTTCTGCGGCGTAGGCGTGGGGTGGTCCGGGAAAGGCGTCCCGAAGGCCGGTTTAGTCACCCCCCGTCGCCCATTCCCTTGTTCCATGCTGGACCGTGAACCGACCATGGAACGGAGCCGGTTTTTCGTTGTAGAGCGCGGACTTAGCAATCATTTCGCATGCCTTGCGCGAGGCCGACGATTGGCCTTCGCGGCCTTCGGCCTGTTGGCCGGTGATGCCTCCGCTAGCCGCTTCCGGCTTTCCGCCGAGCTTTTGAGCGGTTTCGCGAAATTCGTCTCAACCGCTCGCACTAAACGCCGGGTCATGGCGTCCATCTCACGTTTTTCTGCGGGATCCCCGTGATCGTAGCCGAGCAGGTGGAGCAGCCCATGGGCGAGCAAGAAGCGCACCTCGGGCAGCAGTTCCCGCTTCCGACCACGCGCTTGGCGGGCCGCGGTATCGAGCGAAATCACCACGTCGCCCAGCACGCGCGTGCCGCTCACCGCGCCATCCGCGCCGCCACCTTCATCGAGAGGAAAGGACAGCACATCGGTTGGCTTGTCCTTTTCGCGGTGCTGCAAATTCAGCGCGTGGATTTCGGCATCATTGGTGAGCAGCACGCTCAGCTCGGCGTGAGCGAGCTCGAGTTCGACGAGCATCGCGTCCGCCTCACGCCGCACGAGCGAGGGCAGAAGCGGAGGGGAGCCAGGCGCGCGGCGGAGCACGGAAGTAGGCATCGGCACCGCCCCCTAGCGCACTTGCCGGTGAGGGCAAAATGCGCCGCGAGCCAGCGCGGATCTTGGCTGCCACGAGAAAGCGGTGGTCTCACGGGAAACCACGCACCGGCACGCGCGCTGCTCACGATTCGCGCGTCCTTTCCAAGGATTGCCTGCGGCGTTACGTTTAATCCACATGGCTCGCCCGTCACGACCGCCCGGTTTCGATATGACGTATCGTCCGACGGAGAGCTCGTTCGGGCCGCCCTTCGCGGCTCGCATCCCGTCGCTGTTGTATTTGGCCTTCGCCCTGGCCGGCGTCGCCGTCGTGATCGCCGCGGAACACAGCTCTTCGAACAGCTGGCTGTACGTGAATATCGTCGAGCGCGGGGTGCGCGGCATCATCAGCTCGCGGGTCTGCGCGGGGCTCTTGCTGATGGGCGCTATTTCGTCGTTTTTGCGCACCAACATGCGTGGCGTGCGCGTGCGCGGCGATGGCGTCGACTACCGCGATTCGTCGCTCGGCTGGCCGCGCGCGCGCCGCTTCAAGTGGGCGCAAATCGATCGCATCGTGCTCGATATGCCCTCACACATCGCGCTCGATCTGTGGGACGGCACACGCAGCTTTCTGCCCGCCGTCGACGACCGCGCCGCCCTTTCCATGGTGCTCGAAAAAGTCGGCCACGCCCGCGCCATCCCCGTCCGCGGCGGCGTCGGCCTGGACGAAATCCCCGAAGAAGGCGAATTCGACGCCGAAGAAGCCTGACTTCGCAGGAGCCGCGTCGGCGGCTTCTTTTGGGTTGATGGTCACCGAGCGCGGCGGAGAGCACTCAGCCTTCGGCGTCGCGGCCGTCGCGCCCTTTACACGGGGCGCGTCCCGCTTCACCCTTACCGCATGCGCGTCGTAGCCCGAGGTTTGCTGAGTGCGGTCCTCGCGCTATCGCTCTCGAATTGCAGTTCGAGTCCGCTCGACCCAGCGGATGAGTCGGGAGCGTCGGTGGTCGTGCCGAAGAGCGTCGAGCTCGTGCCTTTGTACGACGCCCCCGCGGCCTGGACAGCCACGGCATTGGCGTTCGATCCGCTGCGCACGGGCGAGCTGTGGGTCACCTTGCGCCGCGTCCCGAGCAACAAGCCGTGTCTGGAGACCGCGCGCACCGGTTGCGCCGCGTTGGAAGGCCAAGTCGCGTTGGTGCAGGCCGCAAGCACGGCTTCGCCCAGCATGGCGATCAAGAAGGACGGCAACGCCTGGCACTTCATGCGCCGGCCGACCTCGATCGCGTTCGGCGACAACGGCAATCTCTCCACCTGCGGTGAGGCGCGCACCGACAACTACGAAGACGAAGCGGTCGACTATTCCGGGCCGGTGCTCTGGTCTTCGGATCCAACCATATTTGGCGCGGTGCCCAAGGCAGGCCAAAACGGCACGCACCTCGATATGCTGCATGAATCACCGTTCTGTATGGGCGTCGCTCACGAACAGGACAACGCCTACTGGGTGTTCAACGGCAAGCTGGGCGCGCTCGATCGCTACGATTTCAAGGTGCCGCATCAAATCGGCGGGGAAGACCACTCGGACGGCGAGGTTAGCCGCTACGTCGAGGGCCAGCTCGAGCGCGTGCCGGAAATACCGAGCCACTTGGCCCTCGATCGTGAGCGCCGGCAGCTCTACGTCGCGGACACCGCGGGCGGGCGCGTCCTGCGGCTCGCCATCGATAGCGGCGTCCCAGGCGCAGCGTTTCCCCCGCTCGACCCGATCAAGGTGCACCGGCGGATGGACGGCGCCTCGCTCGAACCGTTCGTCGCCCCCGGTTCGCTCACGGCGCCGAGCGGCATCGTGCTGACCTCCACCAGCGTGATCGTGACCGACAATGCGACCAGCCGCATTTGGTGGTTCAAGCTCGACGGTTCCCCGATCGGCTCGGTCGACACCGGGCTACCTCCGGGTTCACTGTCGGGCATCGCCGTCGGACCGGACGACAAATTGTACCTGAGTGATTTGCTGACCGGCGTGGCTTACCGCGTGGAAGAGCAATAGCCCGCAGCCACGCTCACTCCGCGATGCTAAGCTCAGCCGGCATGACGACGGCCCGACGCGTCCACCATAGCTACGAAGATTACCTCGCGGCGCTCGAAATGAGCGACGTGAAGCTCGAGTACTGCGACGGTGAAATATACGCCATGGCGGGCGGAACACCGGCACACGCGGACCTCGCGGCCGCTGCGATTCGGCTTCTGAGCAACGCGCTGCTCGGGCGCTGTCGCGTCTCGACGTCGGATCTCAAAGTGCGCATCGAAGCTACGGGCCTCTCGACCTTTCCGGACGTCAGCGTGGTGTGTGGGGATCGAGAGCTTGCCAGCATCGATCGCAACGCCATTACGAATCCGACTCTGCTGGTGGAAATCACTAGCAAATCCACCGAAGACTACGACCGCGGCGAGAAACTCAACCATTACAAGCAGTGTCCAAGTTTACGAGCCGTGCTCTTCGTTTCTCACCGCCGCGCGCAAGTCACCCTCCTCTCGCGGAGCGGCGCGGGCTGGGACACTTGCGAATACCGCTCTGGCCAGCGCGTGGAGGTCGCCGCGCTGGCGCTCGCGTTCTCGGTCGATGAGCTGTACGCCGGCATCGCGCTCGACGAAAGCTAGAGTGCTCGAACGCCGGAGCGATACCCAACCCGGGCCGCGAGCGAGCCGATCGGGACGGGCGGCGTGCCGGAGCGCGCGGCAAGCGATCTCGAGCGGCTCGGATTAGGCTTTGCCCGCGTGACCGATCGCGTCGAACTCAGCGGCGGTGAGTGAAAGCTCGGCGCCAGCGACGTTCTCTTCCAAGTGCTTGACGCTGGAGGTGCCGGGGATGGGCAACATGGCAGGGGAGCGGCGGAGCAGCCAGGCCAGCGCGAGCTGCGAAGGCGTAGCGCGGTGTTTCTCTGCCAAAGCGTGCAGTGCGCCGCCGGGCTTGGCCAACGCGCCGGTGGCCAGCGGAAACCAGGGGATGAACGCCACACCTAGCCGGGCCGAATGATCGAGCAACGCCTCGGCGGAGCGGTTGGTCAGATTGAACAGATTTTGAACCGACACGATGGGCGCGATTTTTAGCGCAGCATCCAGCTGGGCCACGCTCACCTCACTCAGGCCCAAGTGCCGGATTTTGCCCTCCTTCTTCAAGTCGAGCAGCTCACCGAGCGAATCTGCCAGGGGGACTTGGGGATCGATGCGATGCAGCTGCAGCAGATCGATGCGCTCGACACCCAGGTGCCGCAGGCTGAGCTCGACCTGTTGACGCAGGTACTCCGGACGCCCCACCGGAGTCCAGCGGTTGGGCCCTTGGCGGCTGAGGCCCGCCTTGGTCGCGACGATCAAGCCTTTTGCGTACGGATGCAGCGCTTTCTTGATCAATAATTCCGAGACGAACGGGCCGTACGCATCGGCCGTGTCGATGAAGTTGACGCCGAGCTCGACCGCGCGCCGGAGCACGCGCAGCGCCTCTTCCGGATCTTTGGGATCGCCCCAAACGCCGGCTCCGGTGAGCTGCATGGCTCCGTAGCCGAGGCGATTGACGACCAAGTCGCCACCGAGGGTGATTGTTCCGGACGCGTCAGCGGGTCGCTTGGCTTGAGTCATCGGGCAAGGTTTGTAGAACTCACCGCCCCGGCGTCAAGCGCTGGCTACTTTGCCTGGCCCCGGCGCGACGTGAGGTCGTCCGTGAGGCGCAGCACGTACGTGCCGGATTCATGCGCGGTGCCGCGGGCGACAGCCGCTACTGCGGCCATCAAGGCGCCGCGCGAAGTGGGCTTGGCGAGCAAAGGCGGGGCTTGGTCCGCCCCGATGGCCTGAACGGTTCGCTCGATCTCTCGCGCTGCCAGCAGGGGATCGGCGCTGGCAAAGATGAAGCGGCGCGCGAGCTCCGGCGAGCGCGCATGGCACCGGGCGTACAGCTCGGGGCCGCTGATTTCCGGCATCATTACGTCCGAGACGATGATATCGAAGTGAACATTTTGCAGCGCCTCCCACGCCTCGCGCGGGCTGGTCGTGAGCACGGTCTCGCAGCCCGCGAGCATGCGCACCATGCTGCGCAGCATCAGCAAGTGATCGTCGACGAGCAGCACCTTGAGGCGTTGCCCTTCACGGGTGCGCTCAGCTTGCGGCTTGGGCGCTGACAGCTTACCCAGACTGCGAGCGACGCTTTCAGCGCGGCTGGAGCAGGCGCTACACAGCCACGCTCGCTCGGCTGCGCCCGGTGGGTTCGTCGCGGCAGCGATGCCCCAGCCTTGAGCGGTGAGCAACGCGAAGCCCCAGACGTGACCGTCTGCTGAAACGCCGCATTGTGAGCACTCAAAAACTCTCATCTTCGCCGACCCCGCGTTGCAACTTTGATGCGCACAACTGCAACGTCAAGAAATAACGCTGAAGCTTGCGCCTAGTACTTTTTCTAGGAAAGACGAAACGTTTAGAAAATTGTTCAATTGCTCGGGCAATCAGCCAAAATTTAGCGTGCGCCCAATGACCGAACGGCCGCTCCGCGGGCGTGGCTTTTTTTACGACCGGACGAGGTCGATTCGTAAGCTCCGCGCGCTTCAGCGAACAATCAGGGGGCGGAGCGGGTGCTCACCAGAGGGCTTGGGCCTACGTGTGCTCGTTCACTCAGCAGCATCCCGGCAGCCATCGCAACGACGAACACGATTGCTCCCAGCGCGCCCGAGCCGAGCGCGACGATCGCAGGTCCCGGGCAGTAACCCGACACGCCCCAGCCAATGCCGAACAACGCCGCGCCGCCGACCAGCGCTCCGTCGATGCGCTTGCCGCTCGCCGGTTGCAAGCTGTTCTTGGCGGTCGCCGCGTCGCGCCGAGCTGTCCAGCGGAGCCAGCTCGCGTGCACGGCGATCGCGCCGAACATCACGCCCGCGAGGTTCGGGGACCAGGCTCCGGCGACGTCCAGGAACGCGATGATGTTGGCTGGATGGGTCATGCCCGAGATGCACAGCCCAACGCCGAACAAAAGCCCGCAGCCGAGCGCGGTGAGCAAAGCTTTCATGCTTGCACCCAGAGCTTCAGCACGTGGCGCACCACGAACACCGTAATCGCGGCCGTGACCATGAACGTCAGCACGGCGACGAGCGAGCGCAGCGATAGCCGGCTCAAGCCACACACGCCGTGACCCGACGTACAACCACCGCTCATGCGCGTGCCGAAGCCGACCAAGAGCCCCGCAAGAGCCAGCGGGAACAGCGGCAGGGTGGGCGCGGGCACGCGGTTCGTGAACAGCGCGAACCCAAACCCAGAAGCGAAGAGCCCGAGCAGGAACGACACCCTGGCCCAGCGCTCTCGCCCGTCACTCGAGATTGCGCCGTGCAGGATGCTGCTGATCCCGGCGATGCGCCCTTCGAGAGACCAATACAGCGACGCGCTGAGGCCGATCAACGCGCCGCCAAGGATAGCTAGCAGCATGAGCTACGCCCCGAGCACGCGCAGGGAGCGCCCTTTGACCAGCGGCTGCGCGTGCGCATCCTGATGAGATGGCTCCGCAGCCGCGAGCGCGCTCATCGCCGTTGCCATGGGATCGAAATCGCGGGCTGAGCGGAAGCGCTGCGCGCCACCGACGATCTTGTACTTCACCAGCCGATTTTGCATCACGTTGAGCGGCAGATAGCCAAGCGTCTGAATCCAACTCGAGCTCTTGCGCACCGTCCAGCGATCCCAAATCGCGCGCGGCGAATAGAAGCGCTGCCAGGCGCGCTGCCAACCTTCGCGCAGCTCTTCGCGCGACATGCCGGTCGGCGTAAAGTAAGGAGAGCCCGCGTCGTGGTCGCCGCCGAGCCACCATTTTTCGTTGGTCAGCCGCCGCTCTTCTTTCAGCCGTCGGTAGAGCTTGGTCGCCGGGTAGGGCGTCAGGATGGCGTAGAGCGCCATGGTCAGCTTCATGTCGATGCCGAATTCGACGGTGCGGTCGAACACCTCGCGGTCGTCGGTGTCGAAGCCGAAGACGAAGCTGCCCCAAGTGGAGATGCCGTGGTCGTGCAGCATGTCCATCACCTCGCGGTATTGTGAAGGACGGTTTTGGCGTTTGCCGGTGTGCTGCAGCGTGCTGTCGTCGATGCTCTCGAAGCCGATGAACAGCGCCTTGCAGCCGCTCTCGGCCATCAGCTTCACGTTCTCGATGCGCTTCACGGCCGCCAGCGAGCATTGGCCAATCCAGTGCTTTTGCAGGGGGATCATGCGCGTGAACAGCTCCGCGGAGTACTTCCGGTGGATCATCACGTTGTCGTCCGCGAACAGGATCAGCTTGCTCAGCGTACCGAGTTCATCCAAGACCTCTTGCACCGGGCGAAAGCGCATGGTCGTGCCGTTGGCGGTCGACACGCTGCAAAATTCGCACGGATACGGGCAGCCGCGCATGGTTTGCACGACCTGAAAGGGGATGTATTTCTTGGAGCGGAACAAATCTCGGCGGGGCATGGGCTTGCCGCCCAAATCCGGCAACGCTCCTTTGTAGATCGGCTTCAGCTCACCGCGTTTGAAGTCGCGCAGCAGCTCTGGCCACAGATCTTCGGCTTCGCTCAGCACTACCGAGTCGGCAAAGTGCAGGGCCTCGTCCGGCACTGCGGTGGGATGAATGCCGCCCAGTACGACCTTCACCCCGCGCGCGCGATACGCGGCAGCGATCTCGTAGCTGCGGCGCGCGGTCTTGCTGTCCACGCTGATCCCGACCAAGTCGACGTCTTTCACGTCCTTCTCGACGTCGAACGGCTTCACCAGGTCGTCGGTGTAGATCACCTCGTCTTCGGCTGGGGTGAGTGAGGCCAGCACACCGAGGCCGAGCCGCGGTAGAAAGGCCGAATCTTCACTGGCAGTCGCGATCAGCTCGATCTGCATGCAGCCGCAGCATGCCACAACCGGCCGGATTCATGCTGAAAGCGACGCGCGCGCGGGCGCTTGGGCGGGGCGAGGGCCTCTTTGCTTGCACTCCTGCGTGGATCTGTCACAGTCGCCGGGCCGCGGGCAGTTGCCCCCGGTTTTCGCCCTAGCGGCGGGCTTGCCCGGCGCGGCTTTCGAGTCCGAAATTTCACTTACGACGAAGGGCGGTCGTGCGACGCGGTGCTTGCTCTTGCAGCAGCCCGCGCGCTCCCCATCGTAACGAAGCGTGGCGTCCCGCCGGCTGAACCGATTTATCGGCGCACCGGCCGGAGAGCTTCGCCCCCCGGGCTGTCCCTCAGGACGGCGCCGGTTTCTCCATACAAAAAGGTCACTTTGCAAAATACGAATCCCGTCGCGGGCAATGCCTCGTCCGACGTTTCTGCTGCTTCCGCTGCTGCTGTTGTCGTTCCGACTGTTTCTGGCGTCGCGTTCACTGACTTGGGCCTGAGCGACAGCGTGCTCAAGGCGTTGACCGCCGAGGGCTATGTCAACCCGACGCCCATCCAACAAAAAGCCATCCCCGAGGTACTCGCGGGTCGCGATCTGCTCGGCTGCGCCCAAACCGGCACCGGCAAGACCGCCGCGTTTGCCCTGCCGATGATCGAGCGCCTGATGGCCTCGAACACGCCGCGGGACGCGCGCCGTCCGCGCGCGCTCGTGCTCTCGCCGACGCGCGAGCTGTCCGCGCAGATCGCGGAGAGCTTCGCTACCTACGGTCGTGGCACGCCGCTCAAGTACGCGGTGATCTTCGGCGGCGTCGGTCAAGGCCCCCAAATTTCGATGCTCAGCCGCGGCCTCGACGTGCTGGTCGCTACCCCCGGTCGCTTGCTCGATCTGATGAATCAGGGCGCCGCCTTCTTGGACAAGGTCGAGATCTTGGTCTTGGATGAAGCCGATCGCATGCTCGACATGGGCTTTTTGCCGGACGTGAAGCGCATCTTGCAGAAGTTGCCCAAGCAGCGCCAAACGCTGTTTTTCTCGGCCACCATGCCGAGCGACATCGAGCGCCTGTCGCGCGAGATTTTGGTCAACCCAGTGCGCGTCGACGTGGCGCCCGTCTCGTCCACGGCCGAGCGCATCGAGCAATCGGTGTACATGGTCGAGGCCTCCGAGAAGCGTCGCGTGCTCGAGAAGGTGCTGCGCGATCCGGCAATGGAGCGCGCGATCGTCTTCACGCGCACCAAGCACGGCGCCAATCGCCTGGTGAAAGAGCTGGAGCGTGGCGAGATCGTGTCCGAGGCCATCCACGGCAACAAATCCCAGGGTGCGCGGCAGCGCGCGTTGGACAATTTCCGCTCCGGCCGGCTCAAGGTGCTGATCGCGACCGACATCGCGGCGCGCGGCATCGACGTCGACGGCATCAGTCACGTCGTCAACTACGACCTGCCGAACATCCCCGAGAGCTACGTGCATCGCATCGGCCGCACCGCGCGCGCCGGCAAAGAAGGCATCGCGATCTCCCTGTGCAGCCGTGAAGAGCGCGGCTACCTTCGGGACATCGAGCGCCTCACGCGCATGCCCATTCGCAAGCTCGACACGCCCGAGCCGAGCGCGGAAGATCTACGCCCGCGCGCTGCCCGTCCCGAGTCGGAAGCTCGCCCGCCGCAGAACGATCGCCCGCGTTTCCAAGGCAATCGTGGTCCGCGCCAAGACCACGGCGGCGCTCGCCCGCAACTGCGGATGGACAATGGTCCACGCCCCGCCGGAGCGCCGGGCCAAGATCGCGGCCCAGCGCCGCGTCGCTTCGACGATCGTGCGGCCCCGCGTGCCCCGCAGAGCGCCCCCTCGCGCTTCGATGGTGATCGTGGCCCGTCACAGCGCCGCTTCGATGGTCCCGCGCGCCCTTTCCAAGGCGGCGGTCAAGGGCGTCCGCAAGGCGCTCCGAGCGGCGGCGGCCAAGCCCCGCGCGACAACCGCGGTCCGTCGCGTCCGCAAAGCCCGGCGCAACCGGAAATGTACATCCGCCGCCCGCGCTGAGCGCGGTCCGCACGCGGGCTGATCAGTCCGCAGCAACACGCAAGATGGCTCCGCGAGGAGCCATCGGCGTTTTGTCAAAGCGAACTCGCGCAATGGCTTCGACCCGTTCTCGGGACTCGCCCACGACCTCCGCCGCCTCGGAGGTTGATTCCTCATGACTCGGTGCGCGCTAGGAGAATTAGAAAATTGTCGCGCTGATTGAACTTTGCAGCGAGTGGAAACGCTGCCACGGTAGAGCGCGCGATCTAGTGGATTTTGCCTGAAATTTCGTGCCGAAACGACAGAGCTCCAAGCGACTGATTCGGTTACTTTAGGCAGTGGTGCACTGCGCCGTTCGCCGCGGCGTGGCTAGGAGAACTCGATGAGCAATCTGCGGCTAGGGCCTTGGGCATTACTCGGGATGGGTCTCTCGGCCAGCGTGGTCGCGTGCGTGGACGGTTCTCTGGCTTCGAACCAAGGGATGGCCGCAAACATGAGCGTCGGCGGCGCGAGTGGTACGGGCAGCACGGTCGGCGCGAGCGGCGTCGGCCACGCATCCGGCGCGAGCGCCGGCGCGCCGGTGGCCAACTGCAGCGCGCCGCAAGTCTCTTGCAACGGCGCGTGCGTCGATCTGACCAGCACGGCCCATTGCGGCACCTGTGAGCAAGCGTGCGTCAGCGGCCAGAGCTGCAGCGCGGGCGTTTGTTCGTGTCCAGGCGCGCAGACGGCCTGCAACGGCGCCTGCGTCGATACTCAAGCGAGCGTCGAACACTGCGGCGGCTGTAGTAAGCCCTGCGCTACGGGCGCTGCGTGCAACGCTGGCGTGTGCGGCTGCGCGGTCGGTCAAGAGCAGTGCAACGGTGTCTGCGTCGACCTGAAGCAAAGCGCGGCCAACTGCGGCGCGTGCGGCAACGCGTGCGCGACCGGGCAAACGTGCGAAAGCGGCGCGTGTGTGACCGGCGCTGGCGCGGACGGGTGTACCGGCGGTCCCGCGCTGGGCATCACCGTCAAGCGGATCGACGTCTATCAAACCGTGAAAGTACCGGTGATGGACTCGGGCGCCGAGATCACGACCGACAAGCGCACGACCGACGTCGTGACCGGCCGAACGACGATGTTCCGGCTCTCGGTCGCGTTGGACAGCGGCTTCAGCGCACGGCAAATATCCGCCCGCGTCACCGTCGACAATGGCACGACCGTGGCTCAATACTTCGCTAAACAGGCCGTCAGCAAAGACTCGGTCGAGACCGAGCCCATGAGCACGTTTCAAGTCGTGGTCCCGGCGGAGCAAATCACCCCTGACACGCGCTATTCGGCGGAGTTGGTCGAATGCGCGACCGGCGCTGGCGCAGGTCAAGCCGGCAGCGCGCGCTTTCCGAAGACCGGTGATGTCGCGCTCGCTGCGCGCCTCACCGGCGGTCTCAAAGTCACGATCGTCCCGCTGCAGGCCAATAGCAAGGTCCCCGACACCTCGGAGACTGCGCTCACGACCTACCGTCAACAGTTGATGGCCATGTACCCCATCGACGCCATCACCTTTACGGTCGCGCCGCCGATGACCGTCGCGTACCCGCTCGATTGGGAGGGCACACTCGACCAAATGCGGGCCAAACGCAAAAGCGACGGCGCCGCCGCCGACGTCTACTACTACGGCCTGCTAAAACCCGTAGACAGCTTCAACGCCTTCTGTGGCAACGGCTGCACCACCGGCATCGGCTACCTCACCGACGCGAAATCGCCGGGACAGCGGGCGGCACTCGGTGTGGGCTACGCGGACCGCGTTTCGGCGCAGACGATGGCGCACGAGATCGGGCACAACCTTGGCCGTGCTCACGCGCCGTGTGTGCCGAGCGGCGGCTCCATCTCCGGCGTCGATGCGAAATATCCGTTCACCGATGGGCGCACCGGAATCATCGGCTACGACTCGCGCACCAAAGCCCTTTTGTCCGACAAAGGCACGGATTTGATGGGCTATTGCAGCAATGTTTGGCTCAGCGAGTACACCTATGGCGCGATCATGGATCGCATCGCGTTGGTGAACGGCAATCAGTCGCAGGTAGTCTCGGCGGCCGCGCTCCAGACTTGGCGCGTGTTGATCGTCGGGGGCAGCAAGGGCGCGCGTTGGGGCGTGCCGATCACGACGCCGAGCTTGCCGGAAGGGACCGCTGTGACGGCGCGCGTCGTCGACGCTGCGGGCAACTCGTTGGAGCAGATCACGGTTTACCGAACGGATATGTCGGATTCGGGCGCGGCGAGCATCATGGTGCCGGAGCCCAAGCAGGGCTGGCGTGGTGTCGAGGTGACGGGCAGCGGCGTCGTGGCGTTTGCGCCGTGACCAGTCGCTTCTAAATTCCGTCGCTGGGCGGGTGCGCGATGTGCACGTAGCCTCGCAGCCGTGAGCTCAGCCAGACCTTGTTGTTCTTGTCCACGATCACCACGCCGACTCCGGGCGTGGCCTCGGCCAGCTTCAGCCCTGCCTCTGGTCCCAGGATGAAGACTGCGTCGTCAACCGCGTCGGCGGTCGTGGCATCGTCCGCCCAAACCGTCACGCTGCGGCTCTCGGTCGCGGGGTAGCCGGTGTGCGGGTCGATGATGTGGTGGTAGCGCCGATTGCCGATCACGTACGAGCGCGCGTAGTCGCCTGCCGTAGAAAAGGCATGGTCGGTCAGCTCGATGGCGGCAAACGACGAGCCCTCGGGGCCGCGCGGATCGCGAATCGCGCTGATCCACGGTGAGCCATCGGGCTTTCGTCCCGCTCCGTACAAGTCGCCGCCGGCTTGCACCAGGAAGGCTTGGATGCCGGCCTTCTTCAGCACGTCCGCGGCGCGGTCGACGATGTAGCCCTTGGCGATCCCGCCCAGGCCGATTTTGTGCGCCTTGGGCAAGCGCACTGCCTGCGCGGCTTGGTCGAGCTCGACCGTGCGATAGTCCACGAGCGCCCGCCGCTGGGCGACTTCGGCCTTGGAAGGCACTTTGGGAGTGGCGTCGGCCGCGCTGCCGAACTTCCACACCTCACTCATGGCCTGAAAGGTGATGTCGAAGGCGCCGCCCGATGCCTTGCCCTGTTCCAACGCACGCGAGATGACCGCGAACGTTTCGGGGCCGACGTGCACCCACTGCTCGGGGCTCGAGTTGATCTTGCCGACCTCGCTGTCGTCACGCCATTCGCTGAGCAAGGCTTCGAGCCGCTGCATTTCTTCGAGCGCTCGGGTCATCGCTTGGCGAACCTTGGCGCTGTCCACTTGCGCGTTGGTGTAGGCGATGAAATGCACGTTCGTGCTCATCGCGACGTCTTGAAAGTCGACCTTCTCGACCGGCGCGGGAGCGGGCGCGACCGGCGCACGCGGGGCATCGCTCAGCTCACGGGCCTTTTCGGCGGCGGGTCGATCGCAGGCGGCGGGCAGCCAAGAAAGCACCAGGAACGCGCATTTGCCGGCGTTTAGCCAACGTCCTCGGTAGAGTTGCCCAGATCCCGTCATGTCTAGGCTATGCTCTTTAACATGGCGCTCGATCGTAAGGCATTGGACCTGTGCGTGGACGAGCTCACCGAAGAGCTTTCGGCGCTTTCGCGCCGCATCCATGCTCACCCCGAGCTGTGCTTCCAAGAGCGGCAGGCAGCGAGCTGGCTCGGTGATTGTTTGGAGCGAGCGCTCGGCAGGCAAATCGAACGCGGCGTGGGCGGCCTCGAGACCGCGTTTCGCGCGCGCGTGGGCAGCGGCTCACCGAAGATCGCGATCTTGGCCGAGTACGACGCGCTACCGGAGATCGGACACGCTTGCGGGCACAACTTGATCGCGGGCAGCGCAGTGGGCGCCTTTCTCGCGCTCGCTCGTCAAGCTTCCGAGCTTTTGGGCTCAGTGGAGATCATTGGCACGCCCGCGGAAGAAGGCGGCGGCGGAAAAATCAAGCTGCTGCAGGCGGGCGTGTTCGAAGGCGTCGACGCGGCGATGATGTTTCACCCGTTCGATCGCGATATTTTGGCGCATCCGGCGCTTTGCAGCATGCG
>Ga0247760_1000214_pt1 | contig 65256 bp, 87 predicted proteins | sample UWRJL171409R4_FD_179936 | JGI IMG/M metagenome (GOLD analysis project Ga0247760, IMG submission 179936) | Plant litter microbial communities from Arlington Agricultural Research Station in Wisconsin, United States - UWRJ-L171-409R-4 | ecosystem: Environmental > Terrestrial > Plant litter >... | reverse complement strand
CTTGCCATCTATAATCGTGGGGTCGACCGGGCGGTCCTTCAGGGTGGGAAACTCTTCGGCCTTGGGGTCTTTTGATTCGTACTTGAGGAACGGGCCGGCGTGCGGCTTGCCGTCCTTCCCGTCGACCGGTGCATCTTTAGTTCCGTACTTCTTCACCGGCGCAGCTTCGTCCAACGCCACGTCCACTTGATAGGACTTGCCCACCGCATCCTTGTCGAGCTTGCTGTCAGTTGAGACGGCTGCAGCGGCAACAAGGGTTGGGATAAGCAGAAGGAAGAGAGGCGATCTCCGGGCCCGTAGCTTCATGATTGCGATGCGCGGATTCAGTTGGCCTAGGCAGCTGTAAAGCAAATCCAGCGTCGTATTTGTTGGCTGGCGCTGGCGATGGCGATGGGAAAGGAAGCGGGCTCGTCGCCAGGGGTGAGGCGGATCCTCCCTGCGTGGCCAGAGCCGTCGGTTGCAATTGGCTGTGAGGAATCACAACAACGGCGCAATAGCGATTACAAATGTGCAATATGCGTCCTGGTGGAAAAGCAACGACTCAAAGATAGTGAGGGGGAAAAACGAAACGTGTGCTGTGGCAAGAGAGGAACAAAAGGACGGATCTGGGGCGAAGGAGGAATAATCTAGCGTGAACTTGTAGGTTGTCGACTCGGGCGTTGGATTGCCGGCAGGGGGCTCCTTTGGATTTTTTAGCGAAGCCAATAAGATCTGTCGCACAGCCACGCGACCCAAAATTTCCCCCTTTCCGTAGGTTGAGGCGGTGGCTCTGTGGCTTAGCTGCTCATTTGCTGTGTATAGGGCCAGATCTCACTCCCGTTTCCAAGACCAAAATCGAATTGCAGATTACGTTCAAGGGAGGGCCACTGCAAATTGAGATGCGCTCAAGTCAAGCATTAACATCGACTGATGCCTTAGTGATGGCAGCAGCTTGAATTCAACGGCACACCCTCAAGGCGCCTCACTTTCATCCTAGGTAGTGTTGAGCCAGCAGGGGCCGATTTGTTCAGCTCAAGGGAAGCTCCAGGCCCTCCAGGCTTCCGAGGCTCCCGACGAAGAGGTACCCCGGGCCCGGCACTTTGCTCCTCCTCTGCCAGGAGCACCCGCCCCGGATTTTGAGTTCGGCCTAGGTTCCCAGGAAACCTGGAATTGCGATTTCAGTCTGGCCGAGCCGCAGACTCCTTCAGATAACCTCGAGAACCGTGCAAGCTGACCTGTGCAAGGCAAATGGGAACTGCTGGGGAGCAAAGCTGTGCGTATGGTGAAATAAGTCGAGACACGTTTCCTGACACCTTCGAGGTTTTCCTGCTCAATCTCGTTCAGCTGGTAGAGCACTCTGGTTCCCCAGAATTGGGGCGATGAGCGTGATCACGTGAAACGTGGGTGAGTGAGGCCCGTGCCCACAGTCATTCAGTGGGTTACAAAACCACCACGCGTGCCATGGGCGAACGTGGATCAGGTCCAAACCCTAACCCCAATTCTTCAACCGGATCCAAACTGCAATAAGTGGCATCTGCGGCCACAGTGGCATAAAAAGGAAGAAACCAAGGGCGTCTGACAATGACAGGACGTGGGAGAGGCCGCCCTCCGGGGCGCGCAGCAGCGGAGCCCACGGCGACCGCTGGGCGTCGCTCTGCGCGTGTGCTGCAGACACAACAACACGAGGACCAGCAGCAGCAACAGGACCCGCAGATTGATCCGGCCATCACGGCCGCTCAGACTGACAGCATGCCTCCGCCACCCGTCCCCGCTCCCGCCGCTAGAAGGGGCCGCAGCCAGGAAGGTGGGCGCATCGCCGACGTGGCACGCCGGTCGACGCGTCGTGAAAACCACCGCGGCGAGAGCATCTCGAGCCTCAACAGCATCCCCACATCGTCGCAAGAGCAGGGGAGTGAGTATTGCCCCACAAAACTGCTTAGACCGCAACATCACTCTAACCATCGTTCAGATCCGACCACCCCGGCAGCCTACTCGACATCATGGGTTGGGGGTGCTCGTCACAGCTCCATGTCGGTGGCCGAGTCGCCCGGCCACGCTCGTGCTCGGAGCAAAGTCATGAGAAAGTTTCTACCGAAGCTCAAGGATGCTTCAGAGCAACTGGTTGCTCACATCCTGGCCCGCGACGACATGGAACGCGAAGAGTGGGACCAGGAGCGATTGATCTACAAGGCCGAATTCCGCCAACAACGTGGCTACTACATGTCCGATGATGGCGCCACAGTGGCCGACGTCGTCGATGTTACCACCCGGATTGGTGTTCAGAGACCCGAGCCTCTTTGGTTTGCTGTCACACAGATCGTCTCAATGGCTAACATTGCCTTTCTCCTGGACGAAATCACGCTCGTTCATCCGGACCATAAACTCGCTGTCCTCCAGATTGCGGAAGCGATATACCCCCAACACTGCATCGTCCAGGATTCTGCGGGTCAAAGTATTCATGACAATGAACAGATTGTCAGCCAAGTGCTTGACATCCGTACCCAACTCTTGTTGCACACGCTGCGCGTCAAGGCAACTAAGCCCGACCTTTTCAACCCTTACGACGAGCTGTTGTCGATCTTCTTCGATGAAAATACCACAACTGATCACCTCAAGGACTTTACCCGCGACCCTCATGATTCTGAGGCGCGCGTGAAACCGATAGCTGGCATCACCCTTGCGGCAGGAACATGGGAGACGGAACTGGTCCGCAATCGCGTTAGCGTACTCTGCGAGCATCTAGTTAATCGGTCGATCAGCGGGGCAGAGCTTGACTTGTCGGAGTGTGACAACCTCTATGGATACGAGGAAACCATGAAAGGGATTCGGGCATTCCTTAAGGAGTCGTTTATCAAAACGAAGGCGTTGCTCGACACATCTCCGGAATCGCAGGTCTCCGAACCAAGGTTGGACTCGCAGATTCAGTCTCAGCTTGAAGCCGAGTCGCTCTCCCGTGACGAGGGTGCCGTCCTCAACGCCCTCCAGGCCGTGAGCAGCTTGGAGCACCATGGAGATGCCGAGAGCCTCTCGACCCAGGATATCTTGTCCCATCAAATCCAGTCAAGCGCCTACCCTCCGGCCTCCAGCGTCCCCTACCCCAGCTTTTCTTACAACGACCCTCCTGTCCAACCTAACGGCGCCATCTACGCCCAGTCTGCAGCCCAGACGACCGTGGGTCGGAAAAGACGCGCCCCGAGCGGCGGGGAGGGCGGTCAGGTTCCGGCAAAGAAACCGCGCGGAAGGCGCAAGCAGGATGCCGCACCACCATCCTCTGCCGCGCCCGCCAGCGCGCAGTCGAACGATCCGACGGGGGAATCGCAGTATCCGCCTCCACCTTCAGCAACCCTGGTGGATACCGACTTCGAGGCTGTGTCGCAGAGATCCAGGGAGATATCAGCCGCGAACAGGAAAGCCAGAGAGCCCCAAGTGCGCTCCGCATGGGTGCGGAACGACGTCAAGCAACTTGTTAGGGCAGTCGATGTGTATAAGTGCAAGTGGAGTACTATCGAGAAGGAGATCAAACTGGGCACCATCCCTTTTGAGATTCCGCGGGATCAGCAGGCACTTCGAGACAAGGCTCGGTTACTCAAGCAGGATTTCCTGAAGTAAGTTCATGCACCTGCTGGCACTTCGCATTCTCTACAAGGATGGAGCTAACCTGTCTTCAGGGCTGATGGCGTACTGCCTCCGTCGTTTGATCTTGTTGTACTAGGAAAGAAGGAGAGAGAAGCGGTCAAGGCTGTAGGAAAGAACCCTGACCGCAAGGAAGTTGATATTGGACCCGACGGACGCCCTGTCAACATCGAGTACAACCCTGATGGCGACGTGCCCGCGCCACAGCAAATGCCAGCAATAGCACCGCAGCAGCCAGAGGCGGTCGAGCCTGCGCCGAGCACAATGCCAGAGGCGCAGATGGGCACACCACTCGACGATGCATTTTCTGAACCGGCTGCGAATTAGGAGGCCGCAACCTTTTCTGATGGGTCTTGGCGATTGTGAGGGAGGGACTGAAGTTGGAAGTGGATGGGCTAACAACCTGGCGATGAATCCAACCGGTAGGGATAACGCTTTTCTCACCACATGTGGCTGTCTTTAGCTCGATGTATGGTTAAGGGTGGCTGAGGGTTTTTTTTTTGCTATTTGTAGCCTTTTGTACTCTGAATGTGTTTTGATTGAGTATTCATGTCTCCGTTTGCATTCTCAAAGGCCCTGCCGCATCATCCCAGGCCTACCATGATGCGAACAAGGCTTGCTGTTGCAGCCAGTCATGTCTTCTGGCCAAAGCTGTGTGAGTAGTATACCGTTCAGGGCCTTAGGTAGGAATCGCTATCCATAAGAGACAATCAGTAGCTCAATACTGCAAATAAAACCTAGATGAGGTTGATACATGGGAAGCAGGTGACCGCCCATGTGATTTGACAGGAAGATGAGGTCTGTGCGTAATTTCGAGGTGGACCCCTGGTGGTTCCCAAATGTGGGGGAGTAATTGAACAGCGGTGCAGCACCGCAGTGGGAAATGGCAACGTCGCGAGTTATTCCCAAAGGCTGCACACGCTGACCACTCCTCCCCCTCCCAATTTCTCAACGCAGCCTGTGTCGCTCTGCTAAGATGAATTACGGGAAGAAGGACGAGGACGCTGACACGGGTCTGGTCAAGATTGACCGGACCCAGGTTTTCCAGGAAGGTGAGCAGCGCCCAAAGTGACTTTCAAGGGGCGGACTCGGACGGCAGCTAAACTGGCGGTGCGCACACAGCTCGACTCTTCAACAGCTCCCCGATCCAGCCGCGAAGATGCCGCATCCTCTTGACCAAGATCGCCCTCCTCCTCTACACCGGCGAGCGCTTCCCGACCAACGAGGCAACCACGCTCTTCTTCGGTATCTCGAAGCTCTTCCAGAACAAGGATGCCAGCCTTCGTCAGATGGTCCACCTTGTCATCAAGGAGCTAGCCAGCTCCGCCGAGGACATAATCATGGTGACGAGCACTATCATGAAGGACACTGGCGGCAGCACCGACATCATCTATCGCCCAAATGCCATCCGAGCACTCTGCCGCATTATTGATGTAGGCCACCTGTCCCTCCTGTCTTGCCCGCCGTGGAGCTAATGTACCGCAGGCCACCACAGTCCAGTCCATTGAGCGTGTGATGAAGACGGCCATTGTCGACAAGAATCCCTCGGTATCGTCCGCTGCACTCGTCTCCTCGTATCACCTCCTCCCGATCGCAAAAGATGTCGTCCGCAGGTGGCAGAGTGAGACCCAGGAGGCTGCAGCAAGCACTAAGTCATCCGGTGGCTTCTCCCTCGGCTTCTCCTCCTCCTCGGGTAACCTTCCGGTCAACAACTCCACCATGGCACAATACCACGCTATCGGGTTGCTGTACCAGATGCGCTCGCACGACAGGATGGCACTGGTAAAGATGGTTCAGCAGTTTGGTGCCGCCGGGGCGGTCAAGAACCCTGCTGCGATCGTCTTGCTCGTTCGTCTCGCCGCCCAGCTTGCTGAGGAAGACTCCCAGCTCAGAAAGCCCATGGTGCAGCTGCTGGATGGTTGGTTGAGGCATAAGAGCGAGATGGTCAACTTTGAAGCGGCCAAGGCTATCTGCGACCTCCGCGACGTCACAGACGCAGAGGTGTCGCAGGCTGTCCATGTGCTTCAACTGTTCCTAACCTCTCCTCGTGCTGTCACCAAGTTTGCCGCTCTCCGCATTCTGCACAACTTTGCCTCCTTCAAGCCGCACGCTGTTCACCCTTGCAACCCAGACATCGAGCTTCTTATCTCCAACAGCAACCGCTCGATCGCCACATTCGCTATCACCACTCTCCTGAAGACCGGAAACGAAGCTAGCGTAGACCGGCTGATGAAGCAAATCTCGGGCTTTATGTCGGAGATCACAGATGAGTTCAAGATCACCATCGTGGAGGCTATCCGGACCCTGTGCCTTAAGTTCCCCAGCAAGCAAGCTGGCATGCTCCAGTTCCTCAGCGGGATTCTCCGCGACGAGGGTGGCTACGAGTTCAAGCGCGCCGTGGTGGAGAGCATGTTCGACCTCATCAAGTTCGTGCCAGAATCCAAGGAGGAGGCTCTGGCTCATCTTTGCGAGTTCATCGAGGATTGCGAGTTTACGAAGCTGGCTGTCCGTATTCTTCATCTGCTCGGCCTCGAAGGCCCAAAGACCTCCCAGCCCACCAAATACGTCCGTTATATCTATAACCGGGTGGTGCTGGAGAACGCAATTGTTCGTGCCGCCGCGGTAACTGCGCTTGCCAAGTTCGGTGTCGGCCAAAAAGATCCGGAGGTTAAGCGCAGCGTGGAGGTCTTGCTCACGCGATGCTTGGATGACGTTGACGACGAGGTTCGAGACCGCGCTGCATTGAACCTCAGTCTCATGAAGGAGGAGGATGACCTAGCGACCGCGTTCGTCAAGAATGGTAAGTGAACGACATGTGCCCAACTTCCCAATATTGCTAATGCCCTCTAGATACTATGTTTGCTCTTTCCTACTTCGAGCGCGAGCTTGTCAGCTACGTCACGTCGGAAGACAAGTCGGCGTTTGCATCACCGTTTGATATTTCCAAGATACCAGTGGTCACCCGCGAACAAGCGGATGCCGAAGACAGGACCAAGAAGCTTACCGCCACCACACCATCCCTTAAGCCACCAAAGGTTGGCTCCGCCAAGGCAACACCAACCGGTGCCGAAGCCGCTGCATCGGCCTCCGCGGCCGCGCAAAAACACCAACAGGAGCTTATGCAGATTCCAGAAATGAAAGAATTTGGCGCTGTGCTCAAGTCCTCGCCCCCTGTGGAACTCACAGAAGCCGAGACCGAGTACGTCGTCAGCGTCATCAAGCACGTATTCAAGGAGCACATCGTGTTGCAATACGAGGTCAAGAACACACTCCCGGCTACAGTGTTAGAAAATGTGTCAGTTGTGGCTACCCCGGGAGACGATGAAGAGCTCGAGGAGGTGTTCATTATCCAGGCCGAGAAGCTTGATACCGACGTACCTGGCAAAGTCTATGTGGCGTTCCACAAGGCCAGCGGGGAAGGATCCCTACCCGTCAGCACGTTTTCGAACATACTTAAGTTTACCAGCAAGGAAATTGACCCGACAACAAACGAACCCGAGGAGAAAGGTTACGACGATGAGTACGAAGTGGCAGAGTTTGACCTCTCGGGTAGTGATTATGTCATTCCCACATTCGCCGGCAATTTTGCACATATCTGGGAGCAGGTGGGCGCTTCAGGGGAGGAGGCAGAGGAGACATTGCAGCTCAGCGGTGTTAAGAGCATAGCCGGTATGTTCTGTCCTGATATGTCGATTGTACTGCTTGTGTTTGAAGTGATACTTACTCGCCTACCTGAACAGACGCTACGGAGCAGCTTGCCAAGACCCTCTCGTTACAGCCACTGGAGGGAACAGATGTCCCGGTCAACCAGACAACACACACGCTCAAGTTGTTGGGCAAAACGGTTAACGGCGGACGGGTAGTGGCTAACATCCGGATGGCATATTCTGCCAAGTCAGGAGTAACGACGAAGATCACGGTGAGGAGCGAGGAAGAGGGTGTTGCGGCACTGGTCGTGGCATCCGTCGCGGAATGATTGTGGGATGGATGGCTGGACTGGTGAATGACTGCATGGCGTTTTTTATATGTTAATCTACAAGAAAATCTTGAGAGAAAAGGCGCTCCGATTGAGGTGTCTAGATTACGGTGCAGCGCTAGTTAGTAGACTTGCGGGTTTGGGGATGTCAATAAACGCATCGCACTCCCTCCTTTTCTCTGACTAATCACTTGGCAGAGCGCGAGACGGAAGCTTGGGTGCAACGCTCATGATCAATATATCCTAAGTGATCTGTCCCGCAAACTGCTTCATGCTGTTTTGCCTTGCGTATCGAAATACGCTACATACTCAGATTGCGCATCGTCCGTCATCATGCGCAGGCTTTAGTGTGAAAGTACCAGTCGTACGATGTCTAGGATCCGTGGGTTGGTTCTGCACCGTTTCCAAGTACAATGCGTCGCTGAGCGGGAGGGTGGAGCCAAGAGTTGGAGATTGGAGAAGGGATGACGTTGGACGTTTACAGGGGTCCGCGAACCAGGTCATGCCTTCCACATCACAAAATGAAAATCCACGGTACCCTCTCTTTCTTTTGATTTTCCGTCCCCTCCTTTCTCGACCTCATCAACAACTGCGCCATATCCTTGCGAGACGCTCATTTCCCGAAGAATCGCCCGATACAACCTGGCGCGTCCCGTGAAAGCAACAACCATTTTTTCGTCGCGCCGATATCGCAAAATCATTGGTCGCAAATCGCAACACCAAGAAATCACTGTAAACACCCCGACAGGCTCGACACGATGGTCTACGTCCGGGAGAAATACCTCCCGAACTTGCGGCAATACAAGTACTCGAGCGTTGATCATTCGCTCGTTTCGCGCTATATTTTGAAGCCTTTCTACACCAATGTCGTCATCAAGTGCTTCCCGATGAACATGGCGCCGAACCTGATCACCTTGACCGGCTTCATGTTCGTCATCGCGAACTTCCTAACGTTGCTATGGTACAACCCGACGCTCGACCAGAACTGCCCGCCCTGGGTTTACTACAGCTGGGCCGTGGGCCTCTTCCTGTATCAGACATTCGACGCCGTTGATGGCTCGCAAGCGTATGCTCCCCGCTTGCGCGATGGGTGATGGAAGGAACCCATGTGACTAACACCGCGTGTCTCAGACGCCGCACCCACCAATCCGGACCCCTCGGTGAACTCTTTGACCATGGCGTCGATGCTCTCAACACGTCGCTCGAGGTCCTCATCTTCGCTGCGTCGCAAAACATGGGCCAGAGCTGGTACACGGTTGCGACACTTTTTGCCAGCCTCCTCACCTTCTACGTACAGACCTGGGACGAGTACCACACGAAGACGCTGACGCTTGGCGTTGTCAATGGACCTGTCGAGGGCATATTGATCCTCGTCGGCGTCTACGCGCTGACCGGCTACAAGGGTGGCGCGCACTTCTGGCAGCAGTCGATGCTGGACACCTTCGGCGTCCCGCAAACCTTCTTTAGCGGCGCAGTCACAATCCCCGACTTCTTGTTCAACCTCAGCTTCACTGAGTGGTACATGGTCCAGGGCACCATCGTGCTCGTCCTCAACACACTCGAATCAGCCCGCAACGTCATCAAAGCGCGCCGTGCTCGCGGCGACCGTAGCCGTTATGCTCTCGTCGGTCTCGCCCCATTCTTCATTACCTGGGCTTTCATGGTGCTCTACCTTGCGCTGCAGCCCAACATTCTTCACAACCATCTCGTGCCCTTCGTTCTCTTCGCCGGCATTGTCAACGCCTACAGCGTTGGCCAGATGATTACCGCTCACCTCGTGAAGCTCGATTTCCCTTACTGGAACGTCATCGTGGTCCCACTCTCCTTTGGTGTCATTGATTCGATTGGCCCCGTCCTCTTGCAATATAGCCCCATTCCCGGCATCGGTTGGCCCTCGGCCCTCGGCGACGGTGTCTACCAGGTCGCCTTCATGTTCTGCATGCTCGGTGCCGCAGTCGGCGTCTATGGAAGCTTCGTCGTCGATGTCATCGTCACCATCTGCGACTACCTTGACATCTGGTGCTTGACAATCAAGCACCCTTACGTCGAAGGCCAGGAGGACAAGAAGTCAGAAGCCAAGAAAATACAGTGATTACGCCAAATGTCATGGGGCTTGATACATATCTACCATGGAACCCATCTGAAGGAGGTTTACTTTACGCTGCTCGTTTCCTTTCTCAAGGTCCATTATTGGACTCAGATGCACCTGCAGCATATGAGCAACATTATGTCTAGTAATCAGAACTGGTACCGGGGATAGCGAAGGCGACGGCGACGATTAATACGAAATGGCCGAGCCGAGAAGGCAAGGGAGTGCATCGAGGGTGGTTGGTGGGCGACAGGCGGTTGGGGAGAAGCATAGCATGGTGGGGTTTCGGGTGGAGTTCACGGTATGGGTTACGCAGAGAGAGGCCGGATCGTCAACTAGATATCTGTTTTGTGATCTGAACTTTGGTATATAGATGGGTATTCGGGTGGGAGGCTTGTTTCGTTATACTCGATTGGTTTCGCTTCTTGAGATACCACACACTACTTTACTGGTTACCTTGGCAGCATTCTCAGCGTCGTTAGCAATGGATAAGTGCAATGAGGAACCACAGTGATGGAGACCTCAAAGGTAACAGCTTGACGGACAGCTTGATATATTCAAATTCCCTCAAACTATTTGGCCATCCAGAATCATAACATAACCCCCTAAATCTCCAAATCCGTACCAACTCCGACTCCGGCTTAACACCGTTGATATCCATTCCCACCCGTAGCAGCAAAAACAATTAGCCCTATGATCCTTTGCTGAAAAGGCAACTCCAGTCTCCAATCCCAGCTCCAACCAAACCATTCGGGGGCGTGAGACAGCTGAGAAGACAGCGCACAATCGACCTAGTCCCGCATGCGCGGACAGCACACCAACTCGTTGGCCATACCGCTGCTGCAGCCACTAATAACGGATACTTGCAGCTTGGTGTATGCGAGGCACAGATGCTTCTAGTTGGCGGGTATGTTCCCGGCCCGCTCAGCTTTCCAAATCTGAGCCGCCTGCCTCCCCACAATGCCCGTGACACGCTCCCCCAGGAGGGCGTTAACAGCTGTGCTTGTATCCTGGGACATCCCTAAAGCCCATATGAATCCAAGGCAATTGTTCACTTTTTGAGTGCCCGGGAGACCGTTACTCCGACCCGTCGCTTGTCGAAAAACATAATATCAAAATACCGCCGTTTTCCCGCCCCATGCTTGCAAGTGCTCGAGAGTTTCTCCCGCATCGTCCAAAAAACAAGATAGTATCTCCAAATCGCTCATTCTGTATCTCAAAACAATCATAAATCCGAGTGCATAGTATCGTAGCCGGCGGGTGAAGGGATATCATGGCTTGCCCAAGCCACCACAATAGCCTCCGGGATAGATGGACAAGCTGTCACCGCCCGAGGAGCTCTTGCCTCCGAGATCTCATGAAAATACAGGGCGGCTTCATACAGGGTGGCCGCATCTTAAGCGGTCTGTGGACGTGGGTCGCGGAGAGGGGGGACGTGATCAAAGCAGCTCATCGCTGCCACTGGCTACGCTCTGTTCAATGGCCACGAGGATGGCCCCCTCTTCGAAAACGGGGCCTTGGCCGTCGCACTTGGCCTGCGACTTGAGACGGTCGCTCACATCAGCAATATCAACGAGTCCCCTTTTGAATAGGTCGTGGTTGATAATCAAGTCCCAGGTGGCACCGGCCGCAAGGAGACGCTCTCCGTCGTCGCTTGTCACGATACGGTGGCTCGGGGTCTTGTTCGGGTGGTGTTGAAGCACATTGCTGTAAAAGTCGGTCGGATTGTACGACAGCGGTCCTGTTGTCGTAGGGCCACCGTTATTCCCGGGCGAGCCGGCATTGCCGCCAACCGTTGATGTTGCTCGTAGTATCTCATTCTCCGTGCTCATTTTCTGCAGGTCGCGCTTTAGCTTCTCATTCTCGGATACCGCCTGCAGCTGTGCATGCTCCAACTGATGAAGGCGACTTTCGAGGTCTTTCACGTGGCGCTCCTTGCGCTCGCGGAATGCGCGCTGCCTATATAAACGTTAGTCACATCATGACGGGTGAGGCCTGAGGAGGCCGTCAAGGATTTGGGTAGCCAGGCAACATACGCTGCGCGGTTCTGGGCTTTCCGTCTCGACTGGGCAGGCGTGAGCTCCTCTTCGTCCGAGTTAGAGCCCTGCCTGCGGCTCTGCTCGTCGTTCTCGGCCTTGGTGATGGCCAGTGCATCGGCGGTGGCGGCGGGGTGGGCAGTGTGGGCGGAGCCATTCCCGGGTTGGGCGACAGGGTGCTGGCCCGGAGGGGTTGGTGGGCCCGGAAAGGTCTGCTGGGGATTGAACTGCACATAATTGTCGAAGTTTTGGAAGGGCTCGTGTGGGAGGCCATTGGGGAACTGTTCGTAAACCTCCTGAGTAATGATTGTGTAAGCTTCCCGTACACGGTGCTACTGCTTGCTAATACCTCGCAAAGCGGAGATTGGTTTGCGATGAGGGGTCACAGATCGGACGTCGGACTGAGGTACAGGCAAGCATCTGCCTGTATAAATCACAAGCGGCGTCCACTCAAATGCGCCCGTCTGTTTCCCCTTTTTCTGCAACCGCAACACACGAAGAGGAGTGCGACCTACCGGGGGCGATGTGGTGTTGAAGTCCTCCGAGGCGACCGAGTTCGAGTGCGACGGCGTGAGCGGAGGTATGCCAATGAACTGGTAAGGCTGAGCGCCCGCAAAGTACGGCGTGTGTGTGAAGTCCATGGTGCCGTCTCTCGCCGTTTTCTGCCTTTCCTTCTTTCTTTCTAGCCTCCCGGTCAGGGGCCCGATTGATGGGTGGACGAAGAGCGCGGACGAAAAGCTGCCTCTGCGGCGCGTGGGGATGGATCAACAGGGGAACCGTGAGGGCGACTTTTCAGGCTTGCTTGCACAGGACATGAACGAGGCGAGGAGCAAAGGGCGAAGAGGGGAGGGACCACCCGCCAGGTTATTGGGGATGGGACTGATGTGAGGGACCGGCATGGTACTGGTCGAGGGCCGCTGCAGGGACGGAGGTGTGGACCCGGCGCCAAGTACTCTCCTGATAGAGGGGTTCATTGAGGAGGGTGGCTTTGCACTCCAGCGTGCCGCGTGGTCGGTACGGGGGCCGTTTTGAACCTGGGGCTGTTTCCCTGAATTCTTCGAGAACAGGTACCCCACGGAACGCCACAACTCCTAACGGTTGAAATGCCTATGTATCAGCTTTTTCCCTAAGAATACGGCCGAGCACTAAACGATGATCGGTTGTGGACACGGGCACCCAGGGCTCTTCCAGGTCGGTATACTGGAGCACGTGGTTGGCGATATACACCCAGGATCTGGGAGATCCTGCCTGGACCTCAGCGGGAGGACTTCGATGTGAAGAGGCTGTACGAAAATTGACTGCTATCTTGTCTAGCTGGGTCCCGGCGCCGGGCAGCCATGTGTGCTGGGCTGTGGAAGCATGCCCGCTCATCCGTGCGGATATCAACCATAGAGGTGGGGACCCGGCGAGGAAACGAAGATTCGCGCTTTCTTACCGCAACCACTCAACTCGACATGAATAATATGCATCCAATGTTGCGCGCAGTCGGCCAGGGAGGCTCAGCAGTGTCTGTGTGCTCTGAAGTAGCCCAGAGCGCTGATCTGTGAAAGGCCAGGACCCGCTTCTGACAGGGAGGCCTGTTCTACCGCCCCGCTCGTTTAGCGCAAAAGATTATTCGAGTAGGTGCCCGCTAGGGTTGAGGTTGGGGGCGTGCCCACGGCAAGAGGTATCTCAAGCACCTTCCTTGGTCCTCGCCAGGCGCAATACAGAGGCGGAATGTGAACAGCTGGGGTCGAGCTGAGTAACGTGCACTTCGAGAAGGGTGGGTTTCGCTTGGCCATGTCATCTCCCCCCCTCTCTCTGAAGTCGAAACAAGCCCCGAGCAGTCCAGTGTGCTTGGGCCTGGGCTCTCCTGCTTACGTCGAGGATGTAGGAAGCCACTGGGGAGAGCCGTTTGCCCTCTCCCGGAACGTGACCCCTGAAAAGAGACTCCACGGCCTTATCCCAACGTCCGGTCCGTCCCTGCTTGGGTGTCGTCGGTAGACGCACCACGAGTGCCAGCACACCATCTCCGCCAGCCCCTTGTGTACTACATGCTTGTCGACCCGGTTCTCTTCGTCCTGGTAAGGGGAGCTCTATTGTTCTCTAGAGTCCCGGGTTACAGTCAAATCCGAGACCTGGCGATGACTTCATGTCCATTATTAGGCTACATCCCGTGGTCGGCAGGGAAGTACCTCGCCGAAGCCCAAGTGCCAGAGACAGCCCTGGCAGCTCAAAATACCACGCCGCCATGCAAACAGTTTCGTCGCAAGATCGTGGCTTTGCTGTGATGCGGCACTGGAGCGGCTCGGCCTAGGCCTGGGAGGGCTGGGCCGTCTGCTGTTTGGTCGATCAAAACTGTGGTGGAATCTCTGTCACGAGGGGCCTGAGCACAATTTTGGCAGCGAATCGGGACACCCCCTCCTCCAGCTAGATATTGTTTTCTGGCCCCCCGAGAATGAACGAAAATGCCATCTTGCGGCACAGTCACCTTTTCCATTTCTGGTTCACTTCCGGCCATGCCCGAGCTTGTTATGCTCGATGAAAACTCAGCAAGCTGAGTTGTCAAGAACTTCGAGGAGGTATACTGGGGGAAAGTTGCATTGGGAGCTCTGTAAACAGCGTCAATGGTCCTTCGTGCTGACAAACTTGTGCCGAAAATGGAACTGACTCACACATCTGCCCACTACAGCCTGGAATGATCGACTGGCCAGTCATGCATCCGTCTGTGTTATCGAAGTGGGAGCTCGTGCTCACGATACCAAGCGGTGTGTACATAACTCTCGCCATAAGCCCCATATATCCTCTCGTCGTTTTGGCCGTCGTGCTGGAATCGAAGACCGGGGTAGTCGAGAGAGAGCAAAACTGGATGTGGCTGCGTTCCTCCTCACATCCTGGAGAACATCCGCAAGCGAGCATGTCAGCTCAGCATCTTTTATGCGTGCTAGTATCTATCCTTCCATCTAGGTACGAGCGCCTTGTAGGCCGCCGTTGCATTAAGGCTATTCCCGCTCTTTGAGAGATCAATGGGGGTGAAGCAGCATGCAGGTCAGCCCTTCTTCCCATGGCACAACTAGAAGCCCTGGTCTGAGTCAGCATCTAGCGTATATCGCCATATACATCGCCGTTGTAGACAATGCCAAGCCCAATATAGGGGAGCACTCACGAGAAGACTTGTTGGATGCCAGCCTCTTTCGGCGCGTAGTTGCGGCTAACTACCGCGAACCTCACCTCCTCGCCACAGATCCCCCCAGGGCCCAGGAAATACCTAGTAAACGTTTCGACTGATAGCTTCGAGGATTTCCGGCCTTGCGCTAGCCTTAAGGTATCTCTGTCATCGTTGTTACTCAGCGGATCTTCCGGCCTCCTTCCTGTCTTCGAGACCAGTGTATGTCGCCGGGTGTCGCAAACCTGTCCAAGACGAAACGCGGGAATACAGCATCTAATGGTGTGTTTAAACCAGCCCGCCAGAGGGTAGCCTGTCTCATCGAGACGTTATCTAAACAGACTTACGTATTATTACTCCCTCGGCTCAACAATTCTAGGGCGGGATGAAGAGCAACGTGCACCGGCTCTTGCTCCGGGTTTAGAGCATCATCTCTGATGCGGTTTTGTCACATATTCGAAGGGGGCTGGGTGGAGGTGTTCCAGCATCGCCTTTTCACCGTTCGACATGAATGGAAATTGAGGGAATTCTTTGGAGGGTTGTCCGTAAGGGCGACTAAGTCGTGAAGGTGAAAGGACGCGGCAGGCTCAGGCCACACATCAGCTGTCAAGGAGCAGTTATGATGCTCAAGCAAGCCCAGGTCCGTTCTGGGGGTTTGGAGCGATGCTCGCAACGGCTGGGCCCCCATTTACCATGTAGTAGGGCTGAATCGGCGTCGTTGATGTCAATGCCGACGAGCAAGAGAGAAGCTTCGAGGTAGCCGGAGCATAAGAATGAGACCTTGGCGGCAAACGGCAAAGTAGATGATACCATGACTGGCCAAAATTTCAGATTCCATCCAATAGCTCTTCGATCGTTTGAGGAAAGAGCACCCAGACACTTTCTCAAGGAAGGCACGCGCCTCCTCTAGCACAAACCTCTGCTCTTCGCCGGCACCGACCGCTCGCAACTCCCACTCCAACACCCCACACGGAGGAGCATCTAACCCAACGTTCGGCGCTCTCACCAAATTATTCTGCGAGACTTCCAATTGACGCCGAAGTTCGATATCTACTCTCTGCGGAGCTCCTCCTCTTCGTGACACAGATTCTTCGCCGATCGGATTCGCCCGAGCGCTCGTCACTCCTTCCCCGTCACACCCAAACCCGCGGATAACCTGAAGACACGGCTTTATCGTCCTTTCCTAGGGGTAAAATGTTTCGTGATCACCATCTCGGAACTCGCACAACCCAGCCTCCCGATGGCACTGGCACCGAAATCACGACAGCGAGAGCAAGCAGTATGTCAGCTCCGATATCCCCTTCTTTTTTGACGGAGAGGGCTTCCGTTGTACCTGAAATCTCCCCGTGCCTTCCAGTAGCCCTCTTTTGGGAAGTGCTCTCGCTGCGCTCATAGCAGATGTGCCTGGTATTATCAGCACTGCCTTCCTTGTATTAGCAGAAGCGCTCTGTTGTTGTTATCACTCAAGACTTGTCTCCCCCCCCTCCATTACTTTTACACATGGCAATGGAAAAGCCCAAGATTGAGTTTACCGCATTGTTTCTAACCCGTCAGCAGTTCCCTCCACCATCTCCGAGAGAAACAAACAACCCACATACACGACCGTCGGGTCCATCTACAATCCTCATGCAGCTGTTCCGCTTCAGCCTCCAACCCGGCGCCCAAGAACCCGTCGGTACCCTCCCACCATCCAGTCTCCTCCTGGGGAGCCTTTTTTAGGATTTCCCAGCGCGCTGCTCTCCGCCTTGCCAATGAAGGATAGAGTTCAGACTTCGCCGCCAGACATACCTAAACCCGCACCGCATTATTCTCCACTCCAGCAGAACTACGATCGAGCCGTCAGTCCCTCAGAAGAAGAAGAGAACTCCTTTCTCGCCGAAGTTGGCATGTCAGCTCCCAGCATCAGATCGGGAAATTTGCCACCGACAGGCTTGGGTATCCTTCACGGCACGAGCGTGAAGCAGAGCAGCACAGCATTTGGAGATAGCGACAGCGTCGTGTCTGAGGATGCTCTGGCCTCGTCTCGAATTACTGTCAAGGGTTTGACCAACCTGGCCTCATACCCAAACCCTGTACAGAAAGCTGCTCAGAACACACTCGCCCGGGCTCGGACGGCTAACCTGCCTTTCCAACGCTCTGATACACCCTTATCGGTCTATGGGGCGCCGGGGCTGAGCAAAGAACGTGTGGTGAGCGGTGGCACTGGTGTAATCGGAACACCGCAACCGCTCACGGCCGGCCCTCCCGGTCAACGTCAGTTCAGACCATCGACTTTTGAAGGCGCTGCCCGAGCACTTGGTCGGGATCAAGAGAACCCCTCCCCTACCCTTGTGCCTGATGCTGGGGAGTACCAGCCGGATCTCGCACCATCCGGTCCATATCCTGCAAGTCTCGTCGAGTTCTTTACCAGTGAGAATATCGGAACAACAAAAAGCACAGACGGGTCTACTCAAAGTCACAAGGAGATATACCACACTGATAATGTTTTCGGCATACAGCGCGCCTTTGGCCATACGTTCCCAGACGAGTACATCCAATCGCACATGGCAGTGGATCCTCATCTCTCCCCTACGTCGAAAAAGCAAGCGGAGAGAAGGATCCCGTATGACACAGAGCCTGCGCAGGGAGTTGCAAAATACTATCCCAATGGATTCGCCAAGGATTTAGGCCGGAAGTCAAGGGCTATGTCCGAGTATGATTATGGAGACTATTCATCGTCTCAGAGGACCCATGGAACTGCCTCAGAGCTGCCAGCTGACATGAACCGGAGATTCTATGCTGGTACCGGAGCTCTGGCAAAAAGCTTGGACCAGGTCGTCCGCGAGCATGAGAACTGTTCCCTGAAGAACAAAATTGGCGTTATTGGCGAAGGAAGGGATCGGTTCAGGACGCCGCATGCCAACAAAACCGGACGTGACAGCCAGGTGCTGCTGCCACATTTGAGCGTGGAGCAAGCCAACAATACCCACGACTCACTTCACGCCGAGCCCCTGGTTAGCATGGCTTTCGCTACTCTTCTGCGGCACAAAGAGGAAAGTGAGACCAACAAATCCAGTGCCAGAGGATTCTCCAGCGGGTTTACTGCACGCGACCCGAGCTGGGTGGACGATTCGAGCGAGGGACATAAGTCATTCTTTGACACATCCAAGGCTGAGCAGATGAAGAAGAAAAAGGCGATTAAGCGTTCGAGAGTGAGCCGTGGATATTGAACGCGGGGCCGCGGTTTCTCCTCATCAACATCTTTGCCCTGGAGAAATGGGCTTGATCGGCCTTTGCATAGTGCTACGCCTGTCAACAAACATACATTTCAGACTGTCCTCAACCAGGGCATGTCCTGTGTACACCACGACTGGATGCGGGAGAGGTGGATCGAGTGAATAATAAATGAACTCTTGGGCTGTTTCTGAGGATGAATCCATGGCTGTACTGTAGCCAATTTGGAGATGTCGGTTCGACAAGAAGTCGATTTTGGTTTGAGGACTCCATGAGGGCGCGCCTTTGCGCATTAGCTAAGTATCTGCAGAATTGATCTGTAATAATGATTATCTGCGTTCCATATTTTGACTCGGGAAGAGGGGTGGCTTTGAACACAACCGATTGATGTAGCGGCAAGGTGCAGGAGCGGTTGTGCTAAATGTAGTGTCACGGTTGCAAGCGTATCTCAAGCTCATGTGTATCGTTGTCAAAGAACTGAACGAATTCCGTTCATGATGTTTCTTTCTCACTCACTACAGCTCCTGGTATCTATTTCTCTCGCCTCCATCACAAACGTGAAAATGAGCCACCCTCCAATGTCTTGCTTCATTCTTCTACCACCCTCCCCCCCCTCTCTCTCTCGGCCCGCCTTTCCCAATCCACTTTTTTAATATGAGAAAGTACTTTGCCCTCTTCGCGGGGCGTGTTTGGCGGTGATATACAATGAGAGTGCCAAACCCAGCGTTGCGGAGCATGGTAGTTGGCAGGCGAGAATAATACATGGCATGTGAAACCCCATAAGAAGAAGAAAAAAACACCTGACGACGTGGACGGAGACATCACCCCTGGCTTTGTGTGTCATAACTTGAGGAAAAAGGAGAGTATCTGAATGACCGGTTTCATCAAGACCCTTTTTAAAATCTGTGCCTGGTGTGTACCAAACCCCGAAAATATCAGCTGTAGTTGGTCAGCGTCCGGGATTCATGTCCCTCACAAGATCGTGTGGTGTAGATCTGGAAAGAATGTCCTTTTTTCCTGCGTCCTGAACCAAGACGAAACAAACAACCCAACCGAAAGATGCCAAGTAGATGACGAGGTTTCGGGAAAATGCGAGAAAAGGTAGAGGCTAGATGGGTATAAATGAACAAGTGGAAAACGACTGGGAAGGATCAGCATTTCGGATAAGCTGTCCGGTATTAGGAGGATGTATGCGAAGACACGCAGGTCAGTGCTGGAGCCGTAACTCTGTGGCTAGATCAACGCAGCCCTGCCGTTTTGTCGTAACTGGCGGTGAGGTTGATATACTTGGAGGAATCGAGGTCCATGGACGAGAAAACGAAGGCGTTCAGGCAATATATCCAGTCCGTGGGTCAATGCTGACTCCACTCACATTGGATAGGCACTTCCTGGTACCGTGCCTGTTTTCCTTCCGGTACCGCCGCGTGACGGAAGCTCAAAATCTGGATTAGAGGTGAGTACCTGGGCCGTACGATCAACAGGCCGTCTAGGTATGACATTCCCGCCGTAATTGGCTGGCGGTGGTGGCGGGGGCGGAGGGAGCGGATCTCGCCACAGAGGATTGATCCCCCGCTGGGAAATCGAAGTGAAATTAGAACGATCAGATTCTGCCGCCGGGCTGCGTGCCCCTGCCGGAGTATCCTCGTAGGCGTTAGTTGATTGTATAGGAGGAGGCGCCGGTCTGTGAATACCTGGGGGTTGGTCCGCGAATCGCGGGTCGACGTCTTCGTAGTACTCACCAGCAGCTGGTGCTGACTGTGGAGCTGGGCTTCCGCGACTTGAGGGAAGCTCGGCGGGACGGCTGTGTACATTTAGAGGCGAGGGTACGCCCGGCGAGTTTCTCCCAGCTCCTTGATTCCAGGCTTGCCGGGGTGGCACGTACGAGCCCCTAGAAGCTTTGGTTAGTGGAAGCATTCAAAAAAGAATTGTGCAATGATGTCTTACTCGTCTTGGCTATAGGTGCTGGCAGATGTCCTTGCTTGCTGCATCGCCAACATCCCAGCAACATCAGCATCACTGTCTCGGATTCCATACTGTGCGAAGGTTCCCGCATCCTGCGCCGGCCCCCTAGATGCAGCATCCATCTCCACAGCTTGTTGGCGGCCAACGCCGTCGTCAACTCCTGGCAGAGGAGGGGGAGATTCGGCGCGCGGAAGATCATTTTGTCGGGTATACGGGTCATAGCCTCCCCCCGAAACGCTGGTCATTGAGGGATTTCCGTAGCCCGGAGCAGATGGCGGGCCGGGTGATTGTTGTCTAGAACCATACGGGCTGGGACCATATGCGCCTCCGGGAGCAGGTCTTCGATCATACCCATTGTCGTACGGCCCTGCGTTTCCTTGATAATTAGGCGGTGGCGTGCGTCCGTTACTTCGTCCTCCGTATCCACGGGGCGGAGGGCCATATCCTCCTCTGTTGATCGGAGAGCCATATCCTCCTCGACTTTGCGGGCCCCCATATCCGCCGCGGCCTCCTGGTGGTGGGGGAGTTCCGTAACCGTTGTATCCGCCCCTGCCATTTCCGGGATATCCTCCACGTCCGCGGAAGCTGCCCTGCGGAACAGCCCCTCCTCTCCCCCTCACGTTCATGCGCTCAAGTGACGGTCCTCTCCTCACACCATAGCCGTCTTGCGGAAGCAGGGGGTTTCCGTACTGGTCCCGGGAGCCAGGCGTGTTCGTCAGCGATCGCAATGTCCCATCGGCAGGGTTGGTTGACTGATCGTTAACTAGGGTTGTTCCCGTGGGGGCAGCATCCGATGGGCTTCTTGCGGTGAGCGGAATCCTCTCGTCACTGCTCCGGTCATCTTTCTTCTCGTACGAAGTAAAAGCGGGTAGCCCGTCTGCCCCGAGAGCGCCGCTCACCATAGGGACCGTGGGCTGTATTGCGCTGGGGGAACTGACGGCAGCGGCCTGCTGAGCCTGACGGTTGTAAAAGTTCTCGCCGCTCATTTCCGCATTTTGTGCAATGCGCTTCTTCCTCGCCTTCCTACTGACCACTGTCCTTCGCATAGCGCATGAAATCAGCCCGCTAAGAGCCACCAGGATGGTGGCCGCAAGAACAAGATACGAGCCCCAGGCCATATGGGGAACGAACAGCAGAACGTCGACAAGGAAGCACAGCAGACAGGCCAGAAAGTCAACAATGCCGACAATAAAGACGATCAGGAGGTATCTCGCCGAATGGGAAGGAGAATGGAAATGGGCGATAATGGCGAGGACCAGCATGGCCAGAGTAAGAAGAGCGGCCACAGGGTGAATGATCAGGATGGCCGATAGAGTGGCTCGAGTCTGGGTCGAGAGGCTGAAGTCCTGATCCTTAGTCACGAACCCTAGTTGATGGTTAGCAAGCGTCCGGGTCCATTCTAAGCAGAGCTACTTACGAGCATCATAGCCGACTTCGATCGGGCTGCAATCTCTATCTTTGCAGAAGCCGAACACTCCAAAGCTGGCACCCTCGAAGCTGCCAAGCGGTACAGCTTGGATAATTGGCGTCGAGAGAACTGCCACCAAGAGTAGGGCGAATGCCGCGAAAAGCAGCACCGTTAACGGTGTCGCAGGGCGCAACATGGTGGCCGATAGCCCAGAGGAACCGGATTGCGGGAGCGGAGGGCCGTAAAGTTAAATGCCAGCGTCTTTAAGACGCGGCGGAACGAAGGGGGGACCCGACAGCGTCCAGAGGTTTGAGAGTGGCAGGCTCAACGGCTGCGAGATGTTGAGCAGCGGGTGGAAAGTAGAGTGTGAGGGGTCGATGCTGCGAAAACATGCGAAGGTGGTAAATGTGAGGAAACGAGAGTGGTCGAAGGCTTCGCGGTTTCGGTAGGTCGATTGGCCCGTCAGGAAATTAGGAGTCGTCGCGAGTCCATCGAAAGGGAATATGGAAGGTGGTTAGGTGTTCCGACCAGCAGTCATCCGAAATGTGTGAGCGGCGGGCAGGGTCGCTCCCTTTTTTTTTTCTTTTCGTATATATGGCGAGTTCAAAGCGAAATTGGACGCGGATTCAACCGGTCTGCGGTTCCCAACGAAGGGAGTGACGGTGGGAATTGACGCTTCAGCTCGCGATGCGATTGCGACAAAAGCAATGGCAGGGCGACGAACTGAGTGGGTGAATGCCCGCTGGGACTGTTTTGGGGGAGTGGAAGTAGGCCCTGGGAATCTGGGTTGCATGGAGGTGGGGAGCCGGGCCTGTTCGTCCATGCAACTAGCGCTGGTCTTGGCGTTGCTTCGCCTCTCGTGCTGGCCCCGGCCATAAACCTAACGCAGGGCCACCTCAGATTCACCAAAAAAGCCTCGCACCACCTCATCATCGGAATCGGGTCACAGGGGACATCCCTCGTGCGAGCACGATGCTTGCGGAGGATCTACCCACAGCGTTGCTCATCTCGAAGCTGTGACGATGTCGAATTGCCTGGCTTCAGCCGTAAATGACGAATCACGACAAGGCGTCCGTTCACCTCTCTAATCACGGGCCAACCCAGCGAGCAAATGCCCACCCGAATCCACGTTTACACCATTCTCGGCGCGACGGCACCGGTCAGTCTGGCGAGCATTGCAAGCCGTGGCCAATTGGGTACTTCGAGGGTGCTCTCCCACACCTTGTCGAAATTCGCTTGTCGTGCATGCTACACTTGATCAAGCAGGCAGGTAGATGGGGCAATCAGTTTGCGGAAGCAATAGCTACATTCAGTCTGGTTCCCTGCTGCTGCTGCTGCTGCTGGCGGATGCAACCAATATTCCTGGACAAAACTTCCGGTTTTCAACCGCCCTCACGAGACTCACCACGAGTCGCGGGGCACAATTTTTTAGACCCTGTTTTTTTGCAGCGTCAATCGCTATGCAGGCTTGGCCACAAATAAGACGTCTTGCTGACAGTCTCAACTGAATCGATGGGCGGTCGCCGAAACAGGCCGGGGTCCTAACCGTTGGAGGAGACTCGATGGCCACTGACGCGGCTCAAGTGTCTCAGACGGGTCTGCGTTCTCAGAAGCGATGGAAGAAGACGCGAATAATCCAATGGTCCTTCCGTTCTGGCGAGTAGGGAAACCGGTGCTCATACCGTATGCTATGTCCATGGCAAATACCCGTACGACCTTGACGGCTAGTTCTGCTAATATCCGGCGAGGTTCGTTTATTACCTGCCCAACCAACGTTTGCACGGCTCCCTCTCCCCTTCCCGATATTAGCCCGCATCTCAACTGCACGCCTGAGCACTCGTAATTTGAGGAGTCCTGAGCCAGACCGTCGCGTGGGACTTGAAGAAGCTGCGTGAGAAGCAAAAAAGTAATCAATTGCTCTGGGTGTTTAGCCAGCGTGGGCCAGACAGGGTGGAAAGCAACGGGGCTGCCTGTCAAGCAGCCGCCATTCTGCTCGCCATCATGCACCCCCCGTTCCGGAACTCAGCAGCCCGCTCGGTCTTGACATCCAGGGAACACGGCCAAGCTGTCTTCGTGTGTTAAAAGGTACCCCGCTTCTGGACGGGGAAATGAGCGGATACAGCGTTCCGCCCTATCTTAGTTTCAGACAAGCAAACTCGGCTGCTCGCGATCCACCGGCTCCAAGCGTTGGCCCGCGTGGGTCCCAAGGATCTGGGCCTGCACCGTCCTGAAGCTCACGGGGGCACTACGAAGCTCAATATTATAAGCTTTTCGCCATCATTCCCTGCCGCGGGCCGGCTGGTGTCTCTGAGTCTCTCCCTCGGGATTACTATTACTTTGGGCGTCGATGCGAGGAACAGAGACGGCTGCGGAATCCCATCATCGTCTCAGTGAGGCAGCGCTGCAGTGAGGTACCTCGCCTTCGGACGGCTGTTCCTGGGTTTGTCTCGGACCCTGCTGCCCTGTGACGTCTTTTTCTAGGCACTCGCTCCAGTCCTCCGTACCATGATCTCACATGTTGGCGGCTCGCGAAACGCCCCGTCCCATCTCATGGGAACAAGACAAGCTTTCAATACCGATGCTCCACGCACGCTCGGGCAATGAGGGAACGAGGGCAAAGCTAGTTTAGCTACCATCAACCCTCATCTGACCGTATAAACGCCAGTCGAGACGGCGTGGTACCCCCTCTTACCGACCTTCAGACTCAACTCACTCCGCCACTCCTCGCCCCTCTTCAGCCTCTCCACCGTCTTCTCAAAGGTAAACTCCGGCTCCCAACCTAGTTCCCTAACCGCCTTGCTAGAATCATACACCCGATCCAGCCTCTCCAGAAACCTCCAGCCTCTCACCTTAAATACCGCCTCCGCTTCAGGTACTGTCGCCCTCAACACCGCCTCAGCATCCTCATCCAGCCCCCTCAAAACTTCGTCCGTCCTTTGGAACGGTGCTGGCGCGCTGATAATGTACTTCCCAAACTTGACCTCCCCTGCTCGCCGCACAGCACACACACACGCACTCACTACATCTGCGATATCAACGCGCCGATACGTAAGCTCGCACACCTTCAGGTTGGCATCATCCATTGCGACCCGTCGCTTGTCATCGTCATCTTCTTCGGGGAAGAACCGGCTCGTCCGTAACACAATGACCGGCAGCTCGTGTTCTTTATGGAACAGCATGCAAAGATCTTCGGCGGCGGTCTTGGTCGATCCGTAGATGTTCTTGGGAAGTGGGACCACAGATTCGTTGATCCATGCTGCGGGTTGACTAGGTGCCGGGGAGAGAGCGGAGCCAAAGGTCGAGGTGGTGGAGATGAATGTGAAGGTTTTAATGCCGATGGTGACGGAGGCTTCGAGGAGGTTGAGTGTGCCGGTGATGTTGGTGGAGATGAAAGCCGATTTGGGGTGGGAAGTGAGGTGTGGTTTGTGGAGGGTCGCGGCGTGGATTATGTGCTCTAGGGAGGGGTGAGCTGTGAAGAGAGCGGTGAGTTCGGAGACGGAGGTGATGTCAATGATAGAGTGTGTTGTCGAGGAGGGGATAATGTCGACCCCGAGCGGGGTGAGGCCGTAGGACGGGAGGGCGAGGACTAAGGCTGCGCCGAGATGGCCTGATGACCCAGTTACTAGGACGGTAGGTGCAGACATTGGGCTGGGGGGTGAGTTGAGAGTGTGAGGTGGCCTGGCCTGGAGGTATGTTGTGATGCTTCCTCCTCTTTATGTTGTTGTGGCGGCTCGCAGAGGATGCCGTTCGCGGGGTGCTCCCGTGAGTCACGGCGGGATCGCCGAGATGCAACGTTCCCGGCGCCGAGCCGGGTACCTCACTTGCCGTGAGACTAAGTCGGTCTATCGTTGGGCGTCCTTGGCCGCCAAGAACCGTTTTGTCCTACGACTTACACGACATGCGGAAGGTGAATTAGGTATTGGTTGTTTTCCGCCAGGAGCTGTCGCCGGTGGAGCAGCCAGTCAAGCCGGTGCATCAGCGACCAAGTGCTTGGCTGCCGTGGTAGGGATTGTTTGTCCGGCCCTGCGGGTGGACCTTGTGTGTTCGGTAAGGCAAGCCGCTTACGCTTCTGTAAGCCCAGTATGCCCCCGCTGTGCTGGAATCACGTCTGCACCACAAATACCAGAAACAAAAGGCAAATAAATTAAAAGATTCAAGAATTTAACCAAGATTAACGTCTTCCTGGAGGGGAGAGCTCCTGGTTGTTCCTCATGAGACTTGATGCATCTATTTCTATTGATCGATGATCCTCAGGCCGAAGCAAGACCCGGGCCTCGGACTTTACAATCCCGACCCCGACCGGGCTCGGCACGAAAAGCGGGTCTGTCAGAGCGGTTACAATCGTCATTGCCCGTTCGCCATTTTCTCGTCAACTTTTGCTTCTCACCATTCTCTCATCCTCACCACCGCCGCGAAAACGAGGCCTGGAAGGCCACCCCCAACCCTTCCGCCTCATTCCTACCCCAGGGAAACCGACCATGCTCCGCCACATGCTCGCCGGCGCCGGTCGGCGAGCGACGACGACAACACCGCGGCACACCCGCCTTCCCATCCTTGTCCGCTCCGCCCTCCGCCACTCCTTTCCCGCCTCCCCCCGCCCCCTCCCAAGCACCTATCCCTCTGGCGGCGGCCCCTTCGAGCCCCTCCGCCCCCCATCCCCGCACTCCCTCGGCGCCCCTCGCGCGGCGCGCTCATTCCACCGCACCCAAAAATGGACCCGTCGCATGCTCATCCTCTCCGCCGTCCTCGGAACGGGCTACCTCCTCGACAGACAGATCTACGCCTCCGGAATCGCCCGCTCCCTCCGCACATTCTCCCTCGGCCTGCTCGTCGCACTGGACTACAAGCTCAACTTCCGCCCGGAGCCGCTCCCCATCATCGGCGCACAGGGCGGAATCGAGGAGCTGCATCGCCGCAATGCCGAGAAGCTGTTTACGCTGTTGCGTGACAATGGCGGGCTGTATCTGAAGATTGGCCAGGCCATTGCTATGCAGAGCGCGGTGCTGCCGCCCGAGTTTGCGCGCATGTTTAGCAGGATGTTTGACGACGCGCCGCAGGATACATGGGAGGCAGTAGAGAAGGTCATAAGGGATGATTTTGGTGGGAGGAGTGTGGAGGAGGTGTTTGGGGTGAGCTTTGCAGGGGTTGAGGGGAGGGGGGTGATGGAGAGGACGGCGAGGGCCAGTGCTAGTGTGGCGCAGGTGCATTGGGCGAGGTTGAGTGATGGGAGGGAGGTGGCGATCAAGATTCAGAAGCCGGAGATCGCGAAGCAGATTGGGTGGGATTTGTGGGCGTTTAAGTGAGTTTTTCTTTTTGAGATTTGGGTCGGTGATAAGGGAATGCTGACTGATGTAATAGGACGGTCACGAAGGTGTACACCTACTGGTTCGACCTACCGTTATATTCGCTGGTCCCGTTCATTACGGAACGGTTAATGCTGGAAACGGACTTTGAGAACGAGGCGAAGAACTCGGAGCGCATGAGGGATCTCGTCAACAGCGAGCCTGGGCTGCGAGGGAGGGTTTATGTCCCGCCAGTGTATCCTGAGCTGAGCTCGAAGCGGGTGCTTACGACAGAGTGGATCGAGGGTGTGCGGCTCTGGGATAAGGACGCGCTCACGGGCCCGTGGATTGGCGGCTACGGGAAAGGCTCGGCTGGAGTGCACGGAGCCCTGTTGAACCCCCTAGACATGGACGCTACACGCCGAGAGCAGCGTGAGAACCCCAACAGCCAGTCCTTGAAGCCGGAGAGGATGGAGTGGAAGGGCCCTCGTGGCAAGGGTGGCCTAGGCCTTTCGACTCGGGACGTCATGACGACAATGGTCGACCTGTTCTCCGCTCAGATCTTCAAATGGGGTGTGGTCCATTGCGATCCTCATCCCGGTAACATCTTCATCCGCCGCCTACCGAACGGCTACCCCGAGCTGGTCCTCATTGATCATGGACTCTATGTCTATATGAGTGAGAAGTTTCGACGCGAATACGGCGAATTCTGGAAATCGCTGATGACGTTTGACAACAAGCGTATTGGCGAGATCACGGCTGAGTGGGGGATCAAGGCGGCCGATTTGTTTGCCTCAGCAACACTCCTGCGCCCATACGAAGGCGGAAACGGCGAATTCAAGAACCAGATGCTCAGCCAACTGGACGCAAAGAAGTCCGCCAGCGAGCGCCACTACGAGATGCAGAAAAGAATGAAGCAAGGTATCCGCGATATTCTCGCTGACGAGGACAAGTGGCCCAAAGAACTTATCTTTATCGGCCGGAATATGCGAATCGTCCAGGGCAACAACCAGTATCTTGGTTCACCAGTCAACCGCGTCAAGATGATGGGCGAGTGGGCGTCTCGGAGTTTGTTTGAGGATCCGAATCGGCCGTGGCGCGAGAGAGCAAGGCACATGTATCGCCATGCGCTGTTCAAGGCCGTGTTGGTACTGTCGGATGTTGCCTTTTACTTCTTCAAGATGAGGCAGTGGCTCGGTCAAGGAGGCGGCATGGAAGACGAGGTTGAGGCCAGAATGCGCACCGTCGCCAAAGAATTTGGCGTCGAGCTGCAGCATGACGTGTTTGAAGGCTGAGAGTGTTGGCATGGCGAGTGAGCGCTGTTGTACGATATTTGACTGTTTATATTAGCTCCACGGTCTAGACGGATACCCCTCCCAGATATGTATATCTTATGTGTTTTTTTGTTGCTAGAGGGCGTTGGGGATACACGGCGCTGCTAAGATGAGGGACTGCATGGTGGGAAAAGCACACATGTATATAGATGTGACATATCCTTCACTCAATCGATGTATACGTATTTGACCTGGTGGCTTTTTTACTGACTGTATTCTCGAGTTTGGACGAGGGGTGTTTTGAACCTCCGGGGTTTCGCAGCGTACCCTCAAGCCAGTTGTGCGTACTACGTACCCTACAACGGAACAACCTTCGGCACCTGCAAAGCACGCGGGAATCGGCTAAAGCGCGAAAAGGCTAGAATGCGGTGGGAGAGCTTGAACTCAACCCGCTACGGTCCCTCTTCTCGCTCCAAGGCATCTGCCGAGCACGAACCCGATGGGTTGGATCCATACTCTTGACTTCGCAACAAATACCAGTCCAACGTAGATCATCAAATTTGGTCTCTACTCAGGAATCGATCGATCGCCCTGAAACCAATTATATTCGCATTACTCAGCCGACCAGACACTCCACGGCGCCGGGACTTCGGGCCACGGCAGAAAGAGCCCCTCAGCCCCTCCCCCCGCCAAAAGCCAAGCGATGAGGCGATGGGACCAACACCATCCCCAATCACGTCATTCCCGCTAGTCCAATTAGCGTAACAGCTTTTTTTCCACCTGACAGCTCTGACACGCGGCTCGCCCGCGGGGAGCAGAGCACGCCTCCAAAACGTGCAACAACCCAGCAGGGGGGGCTCTACGAGGGCCTGGTCCGGGATATAACCGCCACGTAAAATTTCAGCATTGTAGGCGTGGGTGATGAGGCAATTGCTAACGTGCGAGGTACACGCATCCGCGGACCGGCAGTGGGGGTGACATGTGCCGTTATCCTATCGCCTTGCCTCCGAAGCTTTTCCCATTCCCTATCCCCAGCTGGTCCGTAACCGGGGGACTTTTCTTGTTGATGGCATTGGGCGGGCGAGAGGTACCCGCCTACCTACGTGACCGGGCCTGGGGAGCCGGCGTGTCGTGGGCCCTGGTTTTTGATGGGCGGTGCAAGCAGGAGGAGGCAATCCCATCCTTGCGGTCCTTGCGGAGAGAAGCGGGACAACCTTGATAGAACAATACCCATCTTGCGTGGATGCCGGCCGGTACGCCCTTCCCGCCCTAGAGGTTATGGAATAATAAATAGACCCGTTTCGCCCTCGAGAAGCGGGTACGCGAGTTCTTTGAAGCTTCTATCGTACCTTAACCTCCTCTCCCTCCGCTCTTCCTCAAGCTGTCCTTCCTCTACTCGACCTCCCACATCCCACCTCGCTCTTTCTCACCAGCAGGACGCCGAATACACCCAGCTGTGCCTTATCCCCCACCCAGACAAGCAGATCACCGGCCAGGCCAAGGACAATGGCGAACTCTCCCCATGGCGGTGTCCTCAAGGACTTGCTCGCACGCGACGCCCCCCGTCACTCCGAGCTCTCCGCCGAGGCCGAGACACTGCCTGCACTCCTCCTAAGCGAGCGCCAGCTCTGCGATCTTGAGCTGATTCTCAGCGGAGGCTTCTCTCCCCTTGAAGGTCCGCTGCCCCCGTCCCATCTTCCGCCTCTGGAAGGGCGCTTGTACCTCGTCCAATTTTCCGCGGGAGTGTGTGCCTGCGCTTTGTCGTTGCCTCCAACTTTTTGTCCCCCCATGGTGGGGCACGCAGGAACCCCGCCATCGGCGTGCCTGCCGCGATGCCCTTGCCGGGCGAGATGACATGCGACGAGGGCTTTGGCTGATGAATTATCTCCACGATGCAGGTTTCTTGAATGAGAAGGACTACAATGGGTATGTTACTGTCTCGATGCGCAGATTTCCCGATCAATTGGTCCGTATGGACGCTGATTCAAGGCCTGCTACAGTGTCGTCAAGGAGAACCGTCTTGCCGATGGCGTGCTCTTCAGCATGCCCATTACCCTCGACGTGGGACAGGAGACGATCGATGAGCTCACGCTGAAGGCCGGCGCTCGCATCACCCTGCGCGACTTCAGAGACGACAGGAACCTGGCTATCCTCACCGTTGAGGACATTTACAAGCCCGACAAGTAAGTCGACCCCTCTAAACCCCTCCAAACGCACGCCAAGCTTCGCGTCATCGCATCGCAGGATGGACAATTGCCAAGGCTAACGCGCCCACTCTTTGTTCCCAGAGCGCTCGAAGCCAAGGAGGTCTTTGGAGGAGACGAGGAGCACCCCGCAGTCCATTACCTCTTCAATACCGCAAAGGATTTCTATGTGGGGGGCAAGCTCGAGGCCATCAACAGGCTGCAGCACTATGACTTCGTGGATCTGCGATGTGAGTGGGACCGACCGAGCGGGCGGGATTCCCATCCTGAACGGAGTGAGATGGACAGCGGGCTAACAAGGCTGAAGATACCCCCGCCGAGCTTCGGCTTCACTTCGACAAGCTCGGCTGGTCCAAGGTCGTCGCTTTCCAGACCCGGAACCCCATGCACCGCGCTCATCGCGAGCTGACGGTACGCGCAGCGCGATCCCACCAGGCCAATGTCCTCATCCACCCCGTCGTGGGCTTGACCAAGCCCGGTGACATCGACCATTTCACCCGCGTCCGCGTATACAAGGCCCTGCTGCCGAGATACCCCAACGGCATGGCCGTCCTCGGCCTGCTCCCTCTGGCCATGCGCATGGGTGGTCCCCGCGAGGCTATCTGGCACGCCATCATCCGCAAGAACCACGGAGCCACACACTTTATCGTTGGCCGCGACCATGCTGGGCCCGGCAAGAACAGCAAGGGCGTTGATTTCTACGGCCCGTACGACGCCCAGCACGCGGTTGAGAAGTACAAGGAAGAGCTTGGAATCGTCGTGGTTCCCTTCCAGATGATGACATATCTGCCCGACACCGATGAGTACGCGCCAGTGGACGAGATCTCCAAGGACGTCAGGACCCTGAACATCTCGGGTACTGAGCTGCGCTCCCGGCTGCGTAGCGGCCGCGAGATTCCGGAGTGGTTTTCCTATCCCGAAGTCGTCAAGGTACTGAGAGAATCGCACCCTGCCAGATCCCAGCAGGGCTTCACCGTCTTCTTGACAGGATACCAGAACAGCGGCAAGGACTCTGTTGCAAGAGCCCTGCAGGTGACTCTCAACCAGCAAGGTGGTAGGTCTGTGTCGATGCTCCTCGGCGAGACGGTTCGTCACGAACTCTCCTCCGAGCTGGGCTTCAGCAGGGAAGACCGCGACAAGAATATCGCACGCATTGCTTTCGTCGCCTCGGAATTGACCAGATCCGGCGCCGCCGTGATTGCCGCCCCCATCGCCCCCTTTGAGAAGGCGAGACAGACCGCCCGTGAGCTTGTCGAGAAGTATGGCGACTTCTACCTCATCCACGTGGCCACCCCGCTCGAGTACTGCGAGAAGACGGACAAGAGGGGTATCTACCAGAAGGCCCGCAGCGGTGAGATCAAGGGTTTCACCGGCGTCGACGACCCGTACGAGTCTCCCGTCAAACCGAATCTGGTCGTTGACTGCGAGAAGCAGTCCGTGCGGTCGATTGTCCACCAGATCGTCTTGTTGCTAGAGAGCCAAGGCCTGCTGGACAGATTCTAAGCGAATTATTGATGAGCGGTGTGTTTGTTTGCTTGCTCCTTTTGAAGGATCAAGTGGTGGAGCGTGCAAGTGCCCCAGATTGGGCTGCTGACAGGGGCCAGGAACAGCCGAGCTCAGCTGGCGGGTTGGCCTACCAGCATAGAACGGCGGTATCGTTGGTCCCCCGGACTCGTCGAGACGATGCAAATGCTGAATCTACGGCAATTTGAGATTTTCACAGGGAGCATCTGTGAAAACCTACTGCGCTTGGCAGTCAGAGAATATACAGAAATACCCAGACATGGCGGGGACTGAAGATAGAAAATAATTCAAGCCCTGTGTTAAGGCACAGTTCATCACACAGTTCCAGCTACCTCCTTGTCGGCGACTGAGTGACCATGGATCAAGCAACGCGCTTACTGTGTAAGCTCCGTGGGATGGGTTGGTGTTGTCTCTGTGCCGAGCGTTCCCTGCTGATTCGACAGTCCACACTGAAGGATGGGTCTGGTGGTTGCCCGTCGCCAATGAACTGGCGATTGGAGAGCGCTTAGCTGCAGGCTGGTTCGCCCAAGCAACGAACGAGACCGGGCTCGACGGTCCCTCTGTACTGCGAGCAATATGCGCCCAATCTAACCTGTGCTGCCAGCTTCTCGGTTCGGGACGAAAAGTAGGATGTGTGTATAGATTAAATGCAACTCAGTACGACTGTGGACGAGACATGCCGACATCCAACACGAGGGGAAACTGAATTCATGAGGGCCTTCCTTGGTCGAAGCCGACCGCACTGTGAAGGTGTGGGCGGGAATGCGGAATGCGAGGAGTGCCGCGAGCCACATCACACAGTGAGATGGAGCTGTTGGCAGCGCCCGATGCACTGTGGTCTCCAGGCAGCGTGGGTCCTTTCTGCCCAAGCTGGTGCCCAAAGTGGCGCGGATACACAGTGTGCGCGAGACTGCCCTTGACGCCGGACGAATCACATTGTCAGTGCACTCCTGGCAACACCACCAATTGCCAGCCAACGAGGATCGCGGAAGCCAGCCCGAGGCTCGAACGCTGCCTTGGGCGTGTAATCTGTGCTGCTGTCACCTCAATCTGCCATCATTGAATCGCGGCACCAGAAGTCTTATCTCTTTGCAGAGAAGGCAGTAACGTACCGCACTGTGGGAGACGCCCTCGAACCGAGCACCAAGCACCACGCAGCGAGCCCGTATCCTGCGACCCGTCGCACAGCACGCGCACTCCGCTGAGTCGTGGGTGCTGCTCGAGTACCGCGTACGTTCCATCGACAATTGTACCGCCATCGCGGCTCCAGCTGCTCCCAATCCGCAATCTGCACGCCTGCGCCTCCCAGTCACAGCTTACCCGCTGGCGCTGGCCCCCGACACCCATCGCGGCAGCTAGCCTTCCCGATCCGAGGGGCGGGCTGACAGCCCCAACCGACATGAGCCAACATGCCATCCTCCAAAGATAAGGACGTCGTCGACGTTGACGACCGCTCCCGCGAGAAACGTCATCGCTCTAAGTCGGAGCGCAAGGAGAAAGAGCGAGACCGAGACCGAGACCGAGACCGAGACCGAGAGCGTGATCGTGACGGCGAGAAAGAACGAGACCGAGAGCGGCGCCGGGACAAGGACAGGGACACCGACAGAGACAGAGGAGAGAAGGACAGCAGGGACAAGGATCGGGATCGGGAACGTGACCGTGATCGAGACCGTGACAGCATCGATCGTGACAAGGACTCGTCCGTCTCCCAGCGTCATCGCTCCTCGAGGTCGTCGAAGCTGAGGCCGACCGACAGTGACTCGCACTCCCGCTCCCATCGCCGCCACCGAGTGAAGGAAATAGAGGACGACCCTCAATACCGGACCGCAGCCTCGAGCTCCATGACGGACCTCGTGCCCGAGCTGAGGAGGGGACTGGGCAGCGAGCGAGGGAGCATTCCGTACCCCACGTTCAGCAAGGTGCACAGCAAGGAGTTTCTTCACAGCAGAGAGGATGTGTCGGCTGCTCCCCGGCGGACCGACCCGCTAACCCCAGAAGCTACCGATCTCGGTGCGAGCGAGATCAGGAGATCCAAGTCGGTCGATTCGCCTCCCACCACCCGCAAGCCTTCGGTGTCCCGGAAAGAATCTCACAAGAGCGAAAGGCCACCCTCTCCTCCCGAGACCGACTTGTCCGGGCAAAAGAAGAGATCAGGGACACCGGCGTCTGTGAGAGAGGAAGAGCGACACGGTGAGGAAAGGCCTAGCTCTAGAGATTCTTCGTATGTTTCGAGGTCAACGTCCAAGGCTGGAAAGTCGAAGATCTCAATGGCATCAAGCCTGGCATCAAGCCAGCGCACATTCATCCTCCCGACACACCCACCAGCACGCGGCGACAGGGCAAAGGGAGCACCATCTGAGGTAACCAACGCCTCTACCGTCGACTCAGCTGCAACTTCGGTTCTCCCCAACCGCAATGCGTCTGGGAGGGTAGCAAGGCCACCGCCGCCGCTCGAGGTGGATTCTTCGCCCGAGTCCGTCGCCGACTCATCACCAAAGACACCCATGACTGTGCCGCATTACCCACCCGGGATAGTGATACCTTCCGACGACAAGAGACTAACCGGGTCGGACATGCCCACACCGATAGCGACACCTGCACCGGGACCACCGCCACCTCCTCCGCCTCCACCTCCACCACTCTTCAATATGCAAGACGTGCCTCGCGTCGACTACCTAATGCAGAACGGAGGGTTACCAAGCACAGTTCCAAGAAAATTCCTTGCTGTGCTCCCAAGACAGTCCAGCGGTCGACCTTCTAATCACTCTCCGCCCCCGGGCGCCGAAAACCTTTTCACGCCCTTCTTCAGTTTGCTCAACCAGTATCAATCGGTGCTCAGCGGGAACGGTTCTATCGCAGTTGCTACAGGGCACAAAACAATAGCCCGGCGACTGCTGGACCGCTTGGAAAACGTCTTCTCACGCGACCTTTCTACTCAAGGCTGCTCTTGCGTGATGTGCTCTAAATCGGACGAACCTCATATTGGGCTAGGCTGGGGTGAGGTGCTCGAACGGGTAAGTGGGAGGATAGACCTACCGCAATGGCCACCGTTCGATCTCGCATTGGTAGGAAGCAAGGCGCAGGAGGGACTCGTTGACATTCCAGCGCGACCAGCCTCGCCGGTCAAGATGGATCCCGACATCGCAGAGGAATTCAGGGAGCACTACCTTCGTCAGACCAAGAGAGTGCGAGCCGCCGTCGATAAGTGGATGTTAAACTGCGACAAAGCTCCTGCCCCACCTCCTCAAGAGATCGACGACGAAACCCTTACATTCGCCATACTGACCAACCTCGAGCCGGAGGACCGGCCATTCTTCAACGCACTACTCTCGGGCTCCCGTGATCTTCACCCCGCAACCCGTGCTCCAACGCCGCTCCGCAGACCGCGAAACGACTTCGTGGTAAGGACAGGACTGTCACTACAGAGGCTATACCGCCTTCCGCAAGCGCCACGCGATGCCGAGACTGCTGTATATCTGGTGAAGAACCCAGCCCTGCACGACCTGCTGTATACCATCTCCGACATCAACTCAAACGAGTGGGAGATCCTCATCTCGGGTCGATTCGACGGATTCCTGTGGGCTGGTAACGAGGACGATGGGGGGCACCAGGCATCCGAGTTGCCGTCTCGCGGACAAACCCCAGCAAATGGCATATTTCCGGCTAACTTTCGTCCCGGGTCTGTCTCCCGCAATGCGTCCTTCTCGCGCGGTCCAACACCAGCAAACGTGCCATATTCTCGTGGCCCGACACCGGCTAACGCGCCCTACTCCCGTGGCCCGACTCCCGCTAATATGCCCTACTCTCGCGGCCCCACACCCGCCAACGGTATGCCGCCAATCTCGCGCGGCCAGACCCCGGCGTCGTTCATCAGCGGTATGTCGGTCGCATCATCATCGTACCCGTCACGTACCGCCGTATCGCACGATGAGGAGACCGAGATCGCCGCGCTGGCGGAGCTGGAGCGTGAGATCTTCACCGGCATGGAGGCTCTCGAAGACGCCTTCGAGAAGCTGCACGAGCAGGCCATGGCCGTGCGAGACAACCTCCGCCGCCGCGGTGCCGCTCTCTCTATGAGTCTGCAACAACGGAGGGGTGTCAACGGCATTTCAGTGCTGCCGCTTAGTGGGTCGAGCAGCGTGTATGATCGTCCTGCGTGGGCGGACGACGACAGCACAGACGGGGAAGGCCCGGCGCTCAGTGATTGGGGCGGTGACGATGCGAGTGAGCTCGCGCCAGACGATTCGGCCAGTCAGATTTCGAGTAATAGGCACCGAAGGCCAAAGAGGAGAAAGGAGAGGGCGACGCCTGCGTTGATTGAGGAGGAGGAGGAACCGTAAAGGAAGAGGGAAGGAAATATTAGTTTTGCTTTGGTTTGGATTTGGTCACTGGGAAGGAGGCCAAGAGATTGTTTTACTCCTGAAAACAAAAAGGCAGAGCAGAGCAGAGCAGATCCATGACAACATTACATCACATTGCGCAACGTTCGACCGGAATATAATATTATTGCCGGGCTACAGAATTTTCCGCTGAGGGGGAGAGAGTGACGGAAGTCCGCACGCCCGACGGAGCCGTGAACTTTTTCTAATAAGAAAGAAATACTGAGGATGAGATGGATAGGTGGTGGTGAAGGGTTGCTGGGCTTGGGTCCCGTGGCATGAGCCAGTCCGTCGTCGGTCATGCGGCCAGGCAGATCATATGAACTCTCTTCTCTGTTTCAAAGCTCCTTTCATTTTGGTGTATACCAGTTTTCTTGTCTGCGGATTCATGGGTCATACTAGGTGAGGTCAAATTGGAAGCAAGGCATACGTCTGGGCGTGGTTGAATATCAGCACGGTAGTATGGAAGCTGATGTTCAATGTGGGCATCGGGAAGGAAAATCACTGGATTACGGACTACCAAGCTGAGCGTTACGGTGTGCCCTGCCGTCTTTAGGTTACCGTCAGCGTAACGGATATGAATCACAGTGTTTCGGTCTGAAACAAGAAATTCGAACCGAGCCCTGACGAGTAGCAGTGCTGATGACACAAACACCCAGAACACATTTGAGATGTTTTCATCATGTTGATGAGTCCGTCCTGGTGTTTGAAGGTCGCACCGCCATGTGTCCCTGGAATGCCCGATGGACTGTGCGACACCCCACCAATGTTGTGGCGTGGAACCCATGTCGGCCTGATCCCTAGCAGCGCCAAGGAGGCGTTAGACTAATCGCAACCCCTGTTCACGGATCTTATCGCTTGACCCCACTGAGAACCCAATGGCAGGTAACGCCTTGTTGCTGCCATCGAGACCATCATAAATTAAAACGTCGTACACTGGGAAACGTTTTAATCTAACGCATCCTTCCTCATGAGTGTCTGGGCAGAGGATTTTAGCAGATGTGAGCAGGATCCCCGTATCCTGCAAGGGCAGGCGTAGGCAGTCGGGGATGGGAATGGGCCCAGAGGCTCGATTGCCTTCTGAGTGAGGCCGATGATGCTACCCTGCAGCTGCGGCTTGCTTTGCTCCGGGCAGTCCAGCCATGTACACTACTGTATGTATCCCAACGCTGGCAAGGGAAGCGAGCTGCAGTAGCCCTCTCAATGTGGCTTTGGTCGCGTCATCAGAGACGTTTGCCCACTGCACGATGGTGTATTAGACAAGGTATGGATCGAACGGCGGTCGACCTCGCAAATTCCCTCAATCTACCCACGATGGTGTGCGCGGGGTTGGCACGTCGGAGCCCAGCTTGCTCAGGTTTTCTGTCTCTCCCTTTGAGCTCGGGTTACAGGCCCTTGTCTCGCCCATCCGTGTGGCCACGACGTCTCTGCTACCAGCTCGCCTGCAGCGTAGCATCTGCGCCCAGATTCGCATCGAGAGAGAGGGCGGGATCTTAGGAAAGCTTAAGGAAGCCAAGTCGTTAGCCTGGAAAGTAAATGCACAACGGTAGTCCGATTGTCCCGCCCTTGCGTCTTCGCGTCGCATTACAGAACGTAGAGCCCCTCGGTGCCCCGGTGCAAGACGCAGGCGGCAGATAGTGACACAGCCGTTACTTTGGGACTTCCATGTGAGTTGCGTGGGTGTGTGCCCAATTAACCGCGGAGGGAGGTGGATGGCATCTGGCTGCGACTTCCGGCTCAAAGTCAAGTCCCGCCGTCACTTCCTGCCCGGGTTGTATTTCCTTCTCACACTCCAGGATTTCCCGCTTGTTTACTATTCCCAGTCTTCGCAAAGCAACAAACGCTTCTTTCGTTTTTTTTTTGGAACCCGCGGCCGGAAGTTTGTACCTCATCCTAAGCGATGTCGTGGGTTTCGACAACAGTCACTATCGGCCAGCTCCATCCCAAACTTGAACGATAAGCTCGTCCAGACCGCTCTCGTGAATCGCCTCGCCTCATTCACTCTTGCGATAAAGGAACTAGAGGTCGAAAATCAATCTGATACCTGCCGCCGTCCCCCTTACGCCTCGTCGACCACTCGGAACGTTTCAGAGAGCCCCTACGAACTTCAACGCTCATTCAAGCTGCCTTGAAAGCTCGACGGCCCGGCGATTTCTCTCGCAGCTCTCCGTTCGGCATCAGGTGTACCCAGGCGGACGGCCATCCCTCCACTCTTTCAGATATCCCTTCCGCGTCGACGTACGGTGGATATCCCGCTGGCTTGACGCCAACAGCTTGTACCTCATGGGCGTCTTCTTAGAGAACCACATCTCTCCACTCAATATCCTAAGATAGTCTCGTCGACTAGCATCGCCTGTCGGGACAGCCGCAAGTTATTTCCGCGCACTCACGGCCTCGAGGGTCTCGTCTTGGCCGGGCCATGCCGCAACTGTTCGTCATGGCGCCATGTAATCGGTTCAGCGCTATGGTCCTGGTCCTGCTGTCTGTGTTGCCCCTTGTTGTACACGCCAAGACCGAGTACACATACGGCACAGATGCAAACGGTGTGACACAAGCGCTTGCGTATGATAGAACTCCTGCTCTTTATACCGGTGATTTTGGGGATTGCTTGGGCGGGCAGAGTCTGTTCAACATCACCAAGTTCGATGCCGCGTACTATGCCGACAACCTCACTATCGTCATGCACCTCGATGGCGCGAGCAACATAAAGAATGAATCTCTAATGATGCACATCTCCGTCGATGCATACGGCTCAGAAAGGTTCCAGATGAGCTTCGACCCATGCTTTGTCAACCTGTACAGCCTCTGTCCGCTGAACGCCAGTGTTCCCATCACGGGATGGGCAACTTTTCCAGTTGGACCCGCCCAAATCGGCGGAATACCGGCCATGGCTTTCTCGATCCCGGATTTTGAAGGTACCGCCAAGTTGCGAATATTCGCAAATTCGAGCGAGACAGAGATTGGGTGCTTCCAAGCGGGAATGAGGAACGGCAAAACATTCTCACACCCTGAAATTGTCGCCCCTGTTCTGGGTGGATTCACTTTGATAGCCATCATCGCTTCGTTCGCAACAGCCGCATACGGAGTCAGCGTGGTTCATATGAGAATGCATCACGCCCATTCTCTGTCAGTTCTCGTGTTATTCGAGACACTTCAGTCTATCTTCTTCACCGGAGCACTCACAGTCAACTGGCCATCAGTCTGCGTGGCGTGGTGGAACAACTTTGCTTGGTCTGCCGGGGTGATATCCGCGCCCGCACTAGTACGGTCGGTCAACTCATTCGCTGGCGTAGCAGGTAATGCCAGCCAGGTTGGCGGTGCTGGATCTGTGGTTCTAAATACCGGCGGCGGACTGATATCTCAGATCTACGGGCGCTCTCTGTCATGGACTCCGACCCAGGTCATCGAAAACACGCATACCATCACAAGACGAGCGCCGTACAACGCTAGCAACCCATTCGATTACACGTGGGCAGGAAAACCAATGATGCCCGGTATGCCTTTGCCAGGCACCTGGATTGGTCTCCCCGGAACTCTCGCCGGCTCTGATATTCCAGCGAAGGACGCATTCATCATCTCCCTTATCTGGATCATGGTTGCCATCAGTTCAACAACAATGTTTATCGCCGCCCTCAAGGGATCACTTGAGGTACTGGCTCGCACAAAAAGGATCAAGCCGGATCGACTGGCGTATTTCCGAAGTCACTGGCCTGGCTACATGGTTCAGGCCTCACTACGGGCGTTCTTCATGGCGTTCTTCGTAGTCATGGTTTTGGCGATGTATCAGTTTACTCTCCGAGTGTCGACTGGTGCAGCTGCGATCACTGCAACTACCTTCGTCTTGTTTCTCATTAGTGCTATGTTGCTGATTGGCGTCGCTTGCTATGCCCGGACACGACATGGGAAGTTTGAGAGGGCTCCTGACCAGATCATCTTTCATCGTTCCACGTTCCTCGGGGTCTTTCCGATTCTGATTCCCGCTTGGGCGAGTACTCTAAAGGAGCACGAACTAGAGGTTCGACCTGTCGTCACATTCTCCATGCGACGCATTCGGCACATCAATACTGATCCTACTATGGAGTCGGTTCATAAGGATCAAGGCTACGTGAAGAGATTTGGTTGGTTCTCCGCCAGATATCGCCGCACTAGATGGTGGTTTCTCGCCTATTATGCCGTTTATCTCGTCGGGCGCGCAGGATTCTTGGGAGCGGGCGCATTGAGCCCACTTGCTCAAGTGTATGGGCTGCTGCTCTTCGAAATTGCTGCATTCTTGATCATCATCATTCTCAACCCTTTCGAGGGCGCGCGAAATACGGCACTGGCAGTATGGATGCTCAGCATCAGCAAAATTGCCACTACGGGACTTTCGATCGCCTTTCTTCCTGCGTTCAAGCTGGACCGCATCATTGCCACTGTCGTTGGTTACATCATAATTATAATACAGGGCTTGTTGGTGATTGGATTGATGATTCTCATCGCCCTCAGCGCTCTCTCGACTTGGATGTCTCTGACACGGAACAGAGAGGAGTTGGGCGCCGAGCATCTCGAAAATACTCGAGTTAAGTACTTTGAGAATATGGAGGCGAGAGCACTGGACACCTATAGGCCGCCAAAGCAGAAGAAGAGTAGGAAGGGCAAGGGGAAAGACGAGGAAGAGCCACCGGTGCCGACGCCTGAGCCCAAGTTTTCAGTTGTCTCGGTGAGACGGGCGCCCAAGATCGAAGATGAAGACGAGGACGATAATAACGACGTCCTCCACGACTTGAAGTCTGCAAATAATGGAACCAACGGCAATGACCCGTCAAAGCCTTCGACGGGTGTCCGCGGTGCTGCTCGCATCGGCAGAACTAATAGTGTCAGTTCGCAGCACAGCGTGAATAGCTTGCCCCGAGGACTCAGATCTCATCAAGCCTGGTCTTCAACGGACGGGCAATACGACGAAGCACTCGATCGTCCAGACAGTTCACTGGCTCAGCGGCTCGGTGAGGCTAATGGCGTCGGAGAGAGCAGCCGCTCTAACACTCCGGCAGGGGGAGGCGTCAAACGAATAAGCAGTAGGCAAAGCCTGAGGACGTTATCAGGGAGACCAAACAGTCCTTTTAGTCCAGGACTCAACACACCAAGTCGGGAGACATTGGCAAGACACGCGGAGGAAAGAAGATACCCAACACCACAACCAACTATCCCGGACCTGGAGTAGGGAAGTTCAACGAGTTTACGATAGACATGATAGAGTATGAGCGAGATAATACTTGGGTATTACGAAGAATCCCAAGACCTCTGATTTTCATGTGCAACCCCGCTCGCAGCAAGCACACGATGCATTGCACCAGGATCCCGTTACGTGTGGCAAGGAAATGTTACAGTCGCATGTGTTATTCTGGATCAGCGCGTCTGCGAATTAACAATGAGGACAACTCGATGACTCATCTCTTGTGACGCGTGAGTGGCATGAAGGAGGGAACCGGTTTTCCCGAGGATATTGAACCGGGTCGGTATGAAGCCGGTTCAGCCTGCTTCATGCATTGAACTCACTAAATGGACGAATCTGAGGCTCCTACCAAGAACACGGGTAATAATATGTAATAGCTATGCCGGGCAGGCCCAAGTCTGGCCGGTGAGGGCTTTCGGGGATTTCCCTGGGAATTGAGGCATAGAAGACGAAATCAAGTTGGTCTTTGGCTATCGGTATTTCCGAGCGAGTCTGAGAGAATAAAAGGGGCGGGACAGAGGAAATGATGCTTCAGGTTGGGTTGTGCTTATCCGCGGTTGGATAGCGAGGAGCTTGAAGAATGTGTAGATAGGAGTTTCCGAAGTCGTTTGTGGCTGTTGTTGGTAGGGGATGGTTGAAAAAGCCTTGAAGGACATGGAGGATTCTCTCTAAGGGCCAATGTTCGTTATCCACTAGCGGCCTTCATCGCCACATAACAAGAGGTGCGGAGAGCTTGAATGGGGCGGCGATGTTGCAATCCTCACTTTTCATTACGTTAATGTTTCCACAACTGGGATTTGTCCTGAGATGTTGCATAAGCGTAGTACAAACTAGGTGGCATCTTTCTAGAAACATTCCCTCCTCCTTCTCCTATTTTCTTTTCTTTTCGCTGCACGTACCGCAGAGAGGCGTGCACAGCTTACCAGACTTCTTCGTACCAGATAGCAGTGAAGGCAACGTAAGCTTCGTGTGTGTTTTCTAGAACTTTTACTGGAAGGACTTCCCGCCTGGGAAGGAAGGTGAATATTTCGTATTCTGTGCCGTGCCGCAGGCGTCATGGGCTGCCCCTGCATGAACTTGTCCGTAGGAGGGCGGGTGTGCGCGAGCGGGTCGTGCCGCTGTGCCTTTGGGGAATGCTGACCTGTTGCGAGTAGGGAGGGGTAAAATCAAACGAGGCCGGAGAAAATGATGAGTCTGGCGGGGGACGAGGCAGATATCACAGGCGGCAGCTGCTCGAGGTGGCTCCTGCCGGAACGATATTGACTGTCTGGAGGAAAAGCTATCTGCCGTATCGATAAATCCAGGCCAAATCTTCAGCGACGAGCAAGTGAAATTCAACTTGCAAGCCAGGACGTAAAGGATGGACGGAGGACATTGTTCGATGGCTATTGCCCAGTGGTATGTCCTCCGCCTCACCCCGCCGCCTCCTTGAGGTCCGTCCTCGAGGGAGGCATCCCAAGGGCCCAAAGAAGATTCCTGACAAAGGGACGCTGCCGTAAGCTCACAGTCGCAATGGGCAAGCATTCAGAACCTTGTCACCGTCGGACGCCGTATGCGTAACCAAACACTCGACCCTGCGATCTGTGGTTCAAGTTTCAAAGACGTTGTCATGCTTAGATGCCACTCGCTGCGCGAAGTGCAGCTCCATGATGGTGATGGGCAACGCCGCTCCGCTGGAGCTGACGAAGGGATCATTGCGGGCAACAGGTCTGAAAAACAAGGGACAGGCTTCACGTATAAATCCAGGGCAGATGCCTCCCAGTGCCTGTTCTGAATCTCCTCATCCTCATCATCACCATCATCAGCTCAATCAACCCTTCAAAACAACCTACCAACTCACTTCCAGTCCCTCAACTTCACCAAACCACCACACCCACATTCACAATGGTCAGCTTCACCACCTTCGTCCTCGCCATCGCGGCCGCCACCAGCGCCAGCGCTTTCAAGAAGCCCTGCAACCTGCCCTACGACCACTGCGGCTGGACTCTGGCCGACAGCAACTACGGTAATAACTAACTCCCCCATAGTCAATCACCCCGCCGCCTCCCATCAAACAGAACTGACAGACCAATCCCTCCAGGCTACCTCCGCGAGGAGCTGATGGCAGCCCACGGCGGCGTCGACGACGGAACGCTGTACAACGCCATCTACAACTGCCGCGCCGATGGGGAGATCATCTATAACCGCCCCTGCACCAAGGGTTGCAATGCTGGCATTGAGACCAAGAATGCCAACTGCGTTGCTTGAATCTAGACGGCGGGATGCGCGATTTGAGAAGGGGAGGAGTTTCCTTCAGATAGATTGATAGACTAGACGTAGATTGAACACGACACGCTGGCCAGCGGTGTTTGGAAAAATTTGAATTTTCAGACATTCCGCACGTTTTGATTCTATCTCAAAGGGAAGTGAAGTAGATTGAGTGTGAATGTGTTGCCAGAGCCACCGCCGACCCTGAATCTTGTCCCAAGCCGCAGGGACCCGAGTCGGCGGGAGACTCAGCCACACCCCAACCTCCAGCCCGCGGAAATCTGGGTTGGGCTTCCCAACCAGAAATAGCGTGGCACCATCGCAGCCTCGTTGCCTCGCTTGGACTGTTGTCCAACCGGGGCGACATACACCGGTCCATGAGAGACCACAAGGTGGCTTGGACCAATTGTCGACTGGTATCTGTTCTCGGGCATGCGGATGGAAGGAGCACCGTAGCCATTGCCCTGGCCAGGACCGGATCCGTACTGGGCTTTCAAATAGCCCATGGCGTTGTTGGCTGGGGTCTGAGCATAACCGTATCCTCCATTGTCATAGGGATTGGCATAGGGATTGCTGTAGCCATTGCCGTAGGCATTGTTGTAGGCATTGGCCATGTATGGCTGCTGAAAACCGCTAGCCCCATGTGAGCCAGCGATGACTTGTCAACCGTTGGCCAGCCACGACCGAAGCACCAGCCAGGTGCGTTGGCAGCGGCGCGATCGACCGCTGGCCCTTGGGCCCTTAGCCCGTTCCTGTTGTCGAAGAACCATGAGAGAGCAACATCGCGACCTCGTTGCCTCGCGCTTGGGGTTATCTCCCAACTCACAGGGCTCCTCGCAGTTGCGGAAAAAGCAATCTTTGGCCCAATGCGCAGCGGCTTCAAGGTGCACGTGGAAGCGGCTCACCACTTCCGACACCACGTCACGGTCGTTTGATCCCGCGTAAATGACCCGGTGCACCGAGTCCAGCCAGATGCTGACACTGAGGTCTCCCTCCAGCTCCACTCGGGCCTTGGTCAACTCGAGAGCTCGGACAAGTCTAACCAGACCCTGGTATCGACGCCAAGGTCTCTCCCCCTTGGATGCGGTGGGAGAGGCGGCCCTGGGTGAGGTGGGAGCTTCTGGACCGGCGGAGGCAACGGAGCCTTCCTTCTTCGCACCACCACCAGCCCACACCCTGTGACGTGGAAACAGTCAAGCACGGCGGCGCATGGAGTAGGGCGAGATGCGCGCCGCCGTGCTGGGGGGTGTGGTGCTGGTGGTGTGGAGGGAAGAAAGCAGAGCCAGCCAACCGAGGATGAGAGAGCACCATCGCAGCCTCGTTGCCTCGCTGAGGACAGGGAGAAGCGGGCGGGAGAGGCTGTGGTTGGAGTTGGTGTGTGAGGTGGTGTGTGTCTGTCTGTTTGGGGTGTTAGTCTGAGTCTGGTCATGTACGGTGCGGCGATGGTTTGAACTTATTATTTTTTTTTTAACCGAAGGGAGTTGGAAATGTTGAGACAGTGGTAGATTGCCCCTGCGTCGGCGACGAGGGAAATCGCCTGCTCAAGGAACGTGTCCGAAAGCTCCAATGAGATTGAGAAATGCATGGGAAAGAGAGGAAAAGAGTGACAGATTGCCGGCCTCGGACCCAAGTTGACGCCACCGAAAGCCATCCCGTCAGGAAACCGAACTCCCTGAGATATCTTGTGTAGCATGGCCACCAGCTAATACCAACGGCAAGTGGCTAGCTTACCTTTCGAAGCCGGTCTGGGCTGGGTGGGACTCGAGCAAACAAGTCCGCAGGTGCCCCTTCCGCCCCGCGGCGCTCCCCGTCGACACTTGGGTGTCAAGTCACCCCGGAATCCGGGGTCGCCTGATGTGCGGCCCGAAACTACTCGGGTGCATATGATCAGACCCTGCGGGCTTGATGGCCCTCGTGACGTCTCCGGCCAAGTCGCAACCGCATTGTTTGAGAGGGGGCACGGCCCGGTCTCTCTGCACGTTTGCTTCCGCAGGGGAGGGGTTGTGTCCGGCGGCTCAACGTGCTTGAAGGGAACAAGAAAAAAGAGCACGGCGCGTCTATGTGTCGGCATCTCATTGGCCTGCAGACCCTTGCCTGACTCGACTTTCAGCTCCGATGAAGCTCGAGAACAAGTGGAATGGACATCGGTTTTGGCAATCAACCATACATACCGCTTGTTTTCCGTCTTTTGCCTCACCGGTCTCCTCTTCCAGGGGAAAAAAACAAAATTGGGGCAGGCGCCGCCGCCGCAGGGTGGTGTGAAGGGTGAAGGAAGCGAGAAAATGAAAACGAGCTTACCTAGAATCCTTGCCTTGGTAGCCCGACCTTTGGGACTCGAATCTGGGACAAGTGTTTCCTGACAAGGACATCTCTGCTCCCGTCGTTGTTTTGCACCGGTTAGCAATCATGGATCCGTTGTTCCGCCTCAAGCTCGACTACATCAGTCGAATCCCGATGCTGACCGTCGAGGAATTCCGCAACTTGAGTCCAGGCGAGCTGGAGGCAAGGCCCAACGAGCTGTCCATTCCTGTGTTTGGGAAAAAACGGGAGATCACCTTCTGCCAGGGAATACCCGGCATTCCAGATATTCCCCTGACCGTGCAGGAATTTTCTTCCGTCGAGGGTGACGTCGTCCACAAGACGTGGACCAGAAAGGATGGCGAAGTAAAGAGGGTTCCCCTTCTGCCGTTCGCCATCGCGGATCCCAAGGCCACCTCGGTCGAATACCAGGCATTCCTGAGCGAGAACTGGATCGCGTGGGCGCGAGCGACAGACGAGGATCAGTACCGACTGATGGCACAGCTCTATCAGTCACAGCAGGTCAGTCTTCATCCCTCTGTATCCCTTTTAGCCTGACTGATCGTTAATATGTGCAAAGACAACTCGCCAAGGGAAGGAGCTTTTTGGGAGTTTCGGGCCATTTGCTCTCGCGTACAGTACGGCCACCGGTCGATAAACCTCTACCTGCCCCTGATAACATGCTAATCAGCCAACAGCTCTTAAAATGGGGAGTGCCTGGATATCAAGTCCAGGTACCCTTGGTATGGAGCCTGTGTACGAAGAGGGCTACCCTTTGCACGGCAGGGTCGCCCTCCCATCGGTCGCCAAAGCCCAATTCGACGCCCTGAGCAGCCTGCTCATGGCAACTCTCCAGCGCGAGATCGAGAGGAGCCTCGAGGCACTGGAGGCAGCTGCGGACTGGCAGGTGTTCTTTGTAACGCTCACTGTCCTCGGAGAGCTAGTATCTCGGATGAGGACGGATAGGGCGAGACATGCGAAGCAGAGGGGGGTCGAGGCGCTTTTCACTGAGCCCGAGGCCGTGGAAATGGCCGAGGCGGGTCTGAACAAGCTGATTGCGCTGTTCCACCGATTCCAACGGCGTTTCGATGAGGTGAAGTTGCTGGAAGAATCTCTGCTCGAAGTACAGAGGTGCTACCATAACATACGGCAGATGGACAACACGATGGAATTCTCGACCGGTTGGTGGTTGAGACAGCTCATCGAGCAGCCGACCGAGTGGAAGCCGCGGCCGACATACCGCGCAAACTAATGGATTCGATGGCGGAAAAATGGATTCGATGATGAGTTTAATGAGATGAAAGCCTTCTCACAAGGGCTGCTGTGTTTCTACTCGTGATGCTTGAAGGTGTATGTCGGAGCGCATCTTCAGGGAGGTCAGGCTTTGGTGCTCAAGAGAAGGCTCGGGCCAAAAGAAAGGTTCTCTTATCTCCGTGCGAAAGTGTGTTTATTTAGAATCCTCACATAGTCCTGTTCCGGGAACGGTCTCAAACATCACAGGCCTTTCGGAATAGCAGAAGGCCTTTTCAGTATTTATGTAGGTAATATCAGAATGAGAGATGGCCTGGAAAAACGAAGGCTATGGGCGGTGTTTACAATAGGAGGGCATACTTCGCACTAGCTAAGGTCGTGCTGCATAAGCAACCTAGAATGTTGAATCGGTTGCATGAAAAAGGAGGCGGATCCCCGCCCTGTCAGAATCGGCTGTTTCTGATTGGGCGCCTGCGCATCGGACATTCAAGGTACGGAATCCAATAGCCGACCATCGGGGACCGGGACTTGCAGCTTCATGTCATGTCATCCAAAAACCCCGCTCGCAGTGCGGACGATCTTCAGCCTGTTAGTGAATCCATCCGGGTATCGCAGTCAGTCTCACGGTATCGAGTTGTCGCATTTAAGCGGGTTGGGGATCGGTATTTGGAGTCTTCGGTATCGGCCGCAAGGCGGGGGAACTCAGCTATGGCCTCGTTGAGCCATAACGCCGAAAAAGATCGATTTGTTTGCTGGCTCGCCCGCCACTGCCTTCGGCCTTTCTCGTTCCTTAAATTGAACCATTACTGCACCGGGCTTCCAATTGATAGCATCCTGACCTGCCTTCTTGGTTTGAACTGGTAACGAAGCTCTCCCATCTCCCCAGACGACAAGCCGCTGCGAGCCGACAAACATGGCGTCACAGCTGAAGCCCGAGGTCAACGCGCCTCCGCTCCTCGACCTCACCATTGACAATATTACGCCGAACGCGATCCGTATCAACTCGCAATCGCCCAATGCCCGTCTCACGTATCTCATGGCGCGCCTGGTCACGCATCTGCATGACTTCGCGCGCGAAACCCGCCTTAGCACCGACGAGTGGATGGCCGCTATCTCCTTTCTCATTGGGTGTGGTCAGATCTCCAACGACGTGCGCAATGTATGTTTTAGACTCTTGGTGCCCGTAGACGTCCCTGGTTCCCCATGCTGACGGCGAAAGGAATTCATCCTTCTTTCCGACGTCCTCGGCCTTTCCCTTCTTGTCGACAACATCAACCATCCCACGCCTCCGAACTGTACTGAGGGCTCGGTTCTTGGGCCTTTCCACACGCACGATGCGCCGGTGCTGCCTAATGGCAGCGCCATGACGGCGGATCCCGATTGCGAACCGATGTTGGCACTTTGCACAGTCAAGGACTCGTCCGGGAATCCCGTCCCTGGCGTCAAGATCGACATCTGGGAGACTGATAGCTCGGGACATTACGACGTACAGCATGAGGGGCGTGACGAGCCGAGCGAGCGGTGCATCATGATCAGCGACGAAGAAGGACGTTTTTGGTTTCAGGGGCTCAAACCCGTCAGCTACCCCATCCCACATGATGGGCCAGTAGGGAAGCTGTTGATGATGCTGAAGCGGCACTGTTGGCGACCTGCCCATGTGCATTTTATGTTCGGGAAAGAGGGGTGGGATCATTTGATCACGTTCGTCCTCTCCCTCCCCCGTTGTAGCTGCGAGATAGGCTGACGCTGATGCTATCTAGTGCCCTTTATCTCCGTGGAGATCCCTACGAGACCTCAGACGCCGTATTCGGAGTCAAGCAGAGCCTGGTTATTGATCTCGACAAGGTGGATAAGGAGACTGCCGAGAAGTACGGAGTGAAGGAAGGTATTTGGCTCCTGAAGCACGATTTCGTCCTGAGCACCAAAGAGCAAACCCAGCAGCTCCGCGATCAGCTAGCAACAGAGGCCCTGGAGAAGCTAGGGTTGAGGATGAAGCTCGTGGATCACCTCCCGGTTCCAGAGCTTGATTAATCCATATTCTGGCATCGAAGACAGACCGTCCGAATCCTTGAGATCAGTGACCAGCTCATTTTGACTTCGAAGAACGCGGCTTCTTTGCCAACTTGGCCACGTTCTCGAGGTAGCCCGTCGTACCGCCGTACCGATGCACAATCTCTTCAATGTCGGGGACCGAGCATTTCCCCCCGGACAGCCTCTTGCGTCCAAGTAGTGCCGTGTTGCGGGTGCTAGGAATCCTGAGCATCTCTTGCTCCACCTCCCAGCCGCAGTCTCGTGCTATCTGCGCCACCCAGTCAACGAGCGAGGCGTAACTAGACTCTGCTTTAGTCTTGTCCTTTGGCACCGGCGCTCGAAACCTGCTACCGGTCAGGTCGTGACTGCAGCAAGGGATCATGATGAAAGGGCACTCGGAGATTGTTGCGAGAATTGGTGTCCATGCGGTCAGCTCGTCAGCGTGATTGGAGACGATGAAGGTGCCCTTAGGGAAGCGACCATCATGTATCAACTCCACCGAGAAGTCTTCGCTCGCGAGGGCCGATAAATCGGATCTGTTGACGGGAGATGGAAGCAACACAAGCTGTTGCAGTGAACTTCTGGCCGAGTGCGGCCCTAGGGATGGCCGGATGGTATTGTACGACGCCCATGATTTCCTTTCCCTCGCATCGAAGCCCCAGCCTTCGTATCCCTCCTGATTTAGGATCCACACCAGAAGGCCGTTTCCGCACCCGATGTCAACAAAGCCCGGAAAGGGCCCTGTACCGTACATGTCAACCCATAGCTCGATGAGAAACGCGGCGATACTCAGGTCTTCGAACACATGCTTTTCGGGATCAGTGACCTCAGCCCAGCTGTCTATGAGGCGCCGGGCGTACTTTTGCTTGAGCACAGCGTATGTGTTTTGTATACGGGCCTGAGGAATCAAGACATCGTGCTGCACTCTTTTTTGGTACCCGGCAAGACTTCCCTGGCCGTGCTTATAGATAACCTTGAGCAGCTGCAATGCGGTTCTTGTGAGTTTGACAACGGAGCGGTCGCTGTCATTGTAGAATAGATAAGAGATCGAGATAGAACCGCGAGATTCGGCCGCATTCCACTCATGTAGATACGCTATCCCCTGAACTTTCGGGTGGTAATAGGGCATCTCCTCCTCGGAGGCGACATGCGGAAGGTAGACGACGAGGCTCCTTTCAACTCCGTCATCGTCATGACCATCCTCGCAAGTGAAGTGAGTTTGCTCATAGATGAGACACGATTGATCCAGGGGTTTGTCTCGCATTGTATTCCTGGGAATTAGCTTGCGGACCATGCAACGCCCCAGTTCGAAGCCGCTGAAGCAAGGAAACTGGGGCACGTCATCTGGCAGTGAAGGTGATCCTGCGCCGCGTTCATTCCCTTCGCCATCGAAGAGTATGTCGGCACGAAACAACCACGAAGAGTTGATGTTGGGATTTTTGATGAGATTGATCATGACGCCCATGAAAATATCAGGGGGGAATGTGCAGTCATTGCAAAACACAGGACGCCAGGGACCCGCAGCGCCGACGGAATCACCGGCGCGAACCACGACAGAGGCCGCATCATTTGCGAGTTCTACGGAATCGAAACTCATCCCCAACTCGGAGCCGGGGGTCCTCCGGGTAGATATCGCAGGTCGCTCTGCTCCGTGGGGGCAAGGGGGGGGGAGAATTCACACAAGCTCCGCAGCGAGGCCCTTCAAAGTATTCCCGAGGGAATGAATGCACAGAACTTCCAAATTCTTAATTCGAGGGAAGTCGAATGATGTGATTGCCTGGAAAATAGGCGGTACGTCTGTCGTGAAAGTGGTCGTTACACGCGGGCGTTTCCCGGGGCGCGGGAGGCAAACACGTCTGGATGCAGGCGAGATCGGAAATGGCGAAAAGGATGGCGAAAAATGGAGCCCAGCCCGGGTTTGTGCTGTCTTGGCCCGCTGGGACGGCGGCGATCCTGAGGCTTGCCCGCTGTTTTCCGTTGGTGTCGGCCGATCAGCTCGACTGAACCCAAACGCCTGTGTCAGGTCTGCTGACGGCGCCAAAAGAGAGTTCAACGCGAGGCGTCTTCGGTGCGAAAGCCACAAACGGTGGGCGAGGACCACGCTGTCAGGTCTTCTAGCTTCTAGACACTTGCTGCAAGCGGGCGTACGAGAGGCCAAGAATCGAGTGTGACGCAGCATATGTGAAAGTATGCCGGGGAGTCATTAGTGAAGGGTTGACGAATAAAAAACCCACTCTAGAACTCTCCCGCGCCGTGACTGGTGGCTTCACTGGTGGCCTCCCCTGCCCTTTTCTCATTCAGGCCATAAGGCAGCAACTCCCCACCTAACGTATCTCTACTTTCTTCCCCGAACTGGATCCAGCCGCGGCCTTCCCCTCATTCCTCTCTCTCTATCCTTCATCACAAAGTCATCACCTCGGCCACCTTTCGCAACTCAAAGCTTATCGCTTGCCAGCCTCAATCAACAACAGTTTACGACCAGCACCCATCTGAACCCCAAAGCTCAGCGAGACACTATCACAGTCGTCGGTCGCTATCCCCCCTCCCTCCCACACACAAACCCATCTCCCAAGGACACCCCGAGAAACTCGAGTTTATGTCAATCGAAAATCTCAAGACCTACGGTATGTGGCACCCGCCATTGAATCTGCTCTAGCTCTCAGTTGTAGAGAGCCAGGAAACGTGGTCCTCGTTCCTCCCCGTGCAATTGCGCGGGCGTTGGAGCGGTGGGCCACCCCCAGCAATATCACCCCTCCACGAACGTTGGTGGCTTGTGGCTTCGGCAAGTCTAACGGGATTCGACGGCTAACGTTTGCAAACTACAGACCCCTTCGCCGAAGCCGACGACGACTCCGGTCAGACCAAACAGACCCAGGAGTACATCCATATTCGCATTCAGCGTACGTATCCCCACGCTTGTACCTGTCACATGCTGGCTTCGATTGTCTACATCCGGTCAAGGTTGTCGGCGCATTGAAACGTGAAACTGATATTGGCTACTTGTTGTAGAGCGTAATGGACGCAAGACCTTGACCACTGTCCAAGGGATTCCCAGCAAGTTTGATCACAAGAAGATCCTCAAGGTCGTCAAGAAGGAGTTCGGTACGTTCCCCCATGTCTGCCACGATGGACCTTGTACTGACGGGTAGTCATTAGCTTGCAATGGCACTATCATCAGTGACACCGAGTCCAAGGGTATGGGCGAGGTGATTCAGCTCCAGGGCGACCAGCGCCTGAAGATCAAGGAATTCCTCACCAACAAGGACGAGGGTCTCGGTCTTGATGAGAAGACCATCAAGGTTCGTACAACATCTCTCCAATGCACCGACATGTGTACTAACTTGCGCATAGGTCCACGGCTTCTAAGCCCGACATGTCTAGCGTGCCGCCGTCTCGCAAGAGAGTCGAAGAGTAGCTTCTGGGGCGAAAATACTTCCAGAAGCGGCTACTCTTTGATACTGGAGCGATGAGAAGAGCCTCGAGAGTGAGGTTCGAGCGGCACGATGACATGATACCCAGGGCGGCTGCAGGCTTCTTTTTGGCCCTGCATAGGAGGAGGCGGAATACTTTGATTGCGACACGGAATTGCGACACAGATTGTTCGCTTAGGGTGCCATGTGTTCGGATCCTGACGGTGATGAAGACTGGGCATCCCAAGCCTGCATGTCTCTCATTATGGACTCTGCAAGGCTTCTAGCTTAGGCAATGGAGGCGACTGTTCTGCCATTCTGGCCTTGTTATGCTTCGTGACAGATCGATTGTGTGATGATCGATTAGACATGTTGCTATGAATCGATTGACCTGAACTCCAGCGCTTAGCAAGGTAATCCCCCTTCTTGCCTACCCTACCCTGCTTCTTCCCAATCTGGGGTATCGTATAATGTGATAAAGGAAGACAGATCCAAAAACACTTTGAACAAAGAACAAGAGAAAAATAGCCCGATTATAAGAGATCCCCGGCGTTCCCCGTGTACTCCATTATTGCTACAGCCACCTTGCAAGCCTCCTGCCAGGCCCGCTTTGCTATCGTCGCTAATGGAATCTGCGGGTAGTCGGCACGGTTCGAGTGCAGCTGCGCCAGCAAGGCCACCATGCTGATGAAGCTCGCGATGGAGAAGACGCTGATGGACATGGACGTTTCCTTCCGGATGTTGATCTTTCGTTGCGTGACGTGATACATCACGGTCAACGTCTTGTGTGCGAGAGGGGCAGCGTTAGTGTTTGTGTTACTGAGTACAGGGGAAAACCACATGTATGGGCCCGGGAGGCGGAGGGGAGGGGGATTGTGTACCGTTGAGATGGCTATCCAGACAGGGAGGAGGAGGCGGGGGTCAGCGAGACCGCCGGTTACCCAGAGGGTGCACGAGGTGAGGTAGGTGTTTACGGCGGCGATGGTGAGGAGGCGGACGATGGTGGCTTGGGGGGTATAGTTCACGAGCCTATTTGGGCTGGGGTTAGTCTTTGGCTCATGGGACAGGTATAAGAGTAAGGGGCGGCCCAGGCCAGGGCGGGGTGTGACGTACCATCGGGACATGAGGCAGTCTGTGAAGAAGAAGGAGAGGTAGCCGGATGCGCCGCACTAGAGGTCAGTTTGTCAGTGATGTGAGCTCGTGAGGGAGACAGGAGGTTTCGTGTGGCGTACCCAGATGGTGGCGAGCATAGTCTCAGTGAGACGAAGGCGGGCTTCGAAGGTCATGTCGAGCCCAGGGGCAGCGCCGGGGCTCGCTCCCGTGCTGCTGCCCTTGAAGTTTGCCCGCCCGAAGAACATCAGGTGCAGCATGGCGGCGAGGCGGAGACCCATGGGAACCCCCCAGAACAGCGCGGGCGCAATCGAGAGCAGGCGGCATGCGAACAGCAGCGGGTGCCAGGCCGCCGAGACTCCAAGGACGACGGCAACACGGGGCTGGAGGAGGGAGGACTGCGCCGTCACGGCGTTCATGTCGCTATATTCGGAGGGTCCGATGGTCGCCCGGGCGCTAGAGACGCCAAAGTCCTCGCCGCCGTACTGGTCGCCGCTGTGCTTGGACTTCCGAGAGCCGCCGCCGCCGCCGCCGCCGCCGGGATAGCTGCCACCAAAGGGGCTGTTGTTATCCGCCACTGTCCGCCGCAGCGCGGGAGTCCTCGCTCGGTTGGACATCTAGATCTGGCTCTAGCCCCATGGAGCACCGAGTCCGCCCCGAGTCGTTTGTCTCGAGAGAAGGGGAGGGGATGGCCAATTGCGCGCCTCTTTGCACTGTCTCGGGTCGAGTGAAATGCGGATTTTGGTGTTTTCGTACGTTGTCGTGTGACGATTGAACCGGCCGGCTTGGTGGCCTCCCAATTGGCGTCATGTCGCAATCCCAAGACCTCCATGTTCCTGGCCCCCCCCCCTGTAAATCGTCCGGATTGCGCGCTGTAATTGGCCCAAAGCGGGTTTGGGTAGCTCCAAGGTGGGGGCAAGGCTGAGCGGCAGGCCGTCCCTGGGCCTGTTTTTCCGCTCTGATGGGCTCCAGTTTTTTATCTTCCGACCCAGCAGCCCAGGGGCGCGTGCATGTCGAAATTTTGAGATCCGCGATTTCGAGCTCCCGACGAGACCGCCACAGAACGGAGCAATTACCCACCGAACCCGGACCGAGCACAAGGCCCCGAGCCATACATATCAACGGCCGTCGCCTCCGCCAACCGTAGAACCCGCAGCGACGAGAGACGCACCAAGCAATCAAGCTTGTCCCGCCCCGAGGGTGCGGCATCGAATCCGAGAATGGCTTCCTCCAGATTGGGCCTGCGCGGCGCCCGGGACATGTTCTCCTCCGCAACAATGATAACGGCGATGGGGACAACGATTCGCGGGGCCGTAACATCTCCATTGGCAGGCCAGGGCAGTCGGTTATTCACGAACAAGATAGCCACCACGCCGCGAGATAGGAAGAACGACACACAGTCCATATCTCCCGCTAAGCAGAGGGCGGATATGGCAATGTTCGACCGGATCGACGCTTCACAGATGCAGATGATCCTCCCAGGTGCGTATCCCGGGCTTCGAATCGGTATAATATCAACGAGCTAACTCTGCGGACACAGGAACCCTCGTCCCGCCTCCGTTCTCACAATTCCCCCGCGAGCCGAAGCTCTTCTTCAGCTTCCTCTACGACGCCATCAAGTCCTGGGGGCGCGGAAAGCTGCAGGTCATCATGATGTCGCTGTCCTCCAAGCAGGGCATCACGAAGCCTCGGCGGTTCAAGCTCAACAACGACCAGGCTCTCCTTTCCGCCAAGGCTCTGCACCGCGAGATGGCCTCGGCGCTTGCCCTAGGCAACAAGGAGTCGCTGTCCCAAATATGCGTCAAGTCGCTGTCCATTCCCATGCTTGCCACGATCGACGCGCGGCAGCGCTCCCGCCGCTACAGCTGGGAGTTGGTGCGCTACTTGGGGTGGCGGAACCCGCGGATCGTGTCGCAGGTGCTCTCGCCCATCGCGCCGACCAAGGGCAGTCCCCTTGTGCGGCAGGTGGTGGTCCGGATCAGGAGCCGGCAGCGCCGGACCCTGTACGAGCGATCGGCCAAGGGCCCGTGGGAGGTCAAGCCCGACGGCCAGCAGGAGGTGGATCTCACCGAGTACATCGTGATGGTGTCCATCATCAGCCCCAAGACCTGGACGCAGGGTGAGTGGCGGATATTGGGGAGCGTCCAGCCTACATCGTTCGAGGAGTGGCAATTCGAGAAGGAAGCCCTCGCGAGCGTCGAGAAGTCAGAGCTCGAGAAGTACAAGCTCTAAGGGGGGACTGCTGTATGATATCCGGGATGCGGACTGGTGTAATGTATTGTACATACCATAGATCTACATTTTGTCAACCCGGTGGGTGTACAATACAATACAATACAAGCTTCGAAGTGAAAGCCATCCCCTGTTGATCTCGGCATGCTGTCTCCTTCATCTTCAACGTGCAACCAACTCATAACCAACAAAATCCAAGCCCACTACAAAAACACAACACCAGCCGTAGTCCTGAAAGCCATTCTTCCGTTGACCACGGGATACTATTTTTGGGGGGTCTTTGCCTTGCAACCGGAACGCCAGTATAGTTCGAGAGCAAAAGACTAATCACACCCCTGAGCAGTAAAATCAGACCACAAATCAACACAAAGTCTTCAGTCTTCCATCCAAATACAGACCCAACGACATCAACCCAGCAAAGCAGAAAAAGCAGAGGAGCAATTTGTGTATTCATTCTGTGTTTAAAAAGCTCCTCCACAAATAAGACATGGGAGGCGTCCCATGACCAAGCACCGTAAACAGACCTCCTCCAGGCTCCCGCGTGTATTAGCTGGGCTATCCATCCTTCTCGAAGCGAGCGAGTGTCAGGGCATACAAAGCACGTAACTACGAAACCAGCCCACGACAACACCGAAATGAATCAACGAACCCATCCTAACAATCTCGATCCTTACCACCAGGTGGTTACCTCCCACCACACCAGATACACACGACCATCCACATCCCCCACTACAACCTGTTTGTATTTGCAACCCGCCAAATATAGGGGATAGGCAAGTCAAAGATAGGAAGTCTCAAACAAACTTCCCACTCTCTTTCGCCTTCGCAGGCAGCTCATCCCCAGCCTCCGTACCCTCCGCATCCTCCGGGACCGCCTCGACCCTGTCCTCGACAGACGGGCGATCCAGCGCTTGAAAGCGTCTTCCCTTGGCCTTAGCAATGCCCCACTGCACCGCAAGTCTCAAACCCAGGGTGCCAAAGCCCCAAAACAAGCCCCCAAACGGCGCAGCCACAAAGGCACCGAAGGCGCCCCACCCCTCTGAGAACAGACCCTGCTCAAGCAGGATGAGGCGGCCGCCGTCGTAGGCGTTCCCGTAGTACACGGTTCCGAATAAGAAGACGGTGAAGATGCCGCCGAGTCCACCGACGATGACCTCGAGGCCGCCCCACCAGTAACAGTTCCCGTTGAGGCCGATGACCAGCACGGGGATAGTAGCAGCGGACAGGAGATCGGTGATGAGGTAGATCTGGAGGATGCTCGGGGCGCGGATGGCAATGACAACGACGGGGATGATGATCAGGACGACGCCGAGGCGGATCCACCAGACATTGAGGCGGTTGCGGAAGAGGTCGTTAGAGGCGGAGGAGACCATGGCGGACTGCAGGGAGTCGAAGGCGGCCGTGCTGAGGGTGACGGACATGACGAGGACGAAGCCGACGACCCAGGAGGGGAGTTGCTCGAGGAGGGCGAAGAAGGCAACGGCGCCGTCGACGGGCAACTCGGGGTCGGCGCCGGGGACGAGGCCAGCCCAGACGGCGACGAGGCCGGTGGAGCCAACGAGGGTGACGATGAAGAGGATGGCGACGACGGCGATAGAGATGCCGATCCAGAGATCCCGGTCGGATTTGGAGGCGAAGGTGCGCAGCCAGAAGCTGGAGAGAAAGAAGTCGTTGGTGAGGATGGCGATGGGGAGGATGTAGAGGAGCTGCCAGCCGAGGAGGGTGGGCTTGGTCAGGCCGGAGGGCTCGATGAGGCTGGTGTCGATCTTGGTCTCGACGCCGATGGCGATGGTGGCGATGGCGATGAGGCCGACGACCATGGCTCCCTGGACGTTGTCTGTGATGAAGGAGATGCGGAATCCGCCCAGTGCTAGAGAGATATGCGTGAGCTTCTATCCTTTGCAAGCTAGACTAGATAGAGGGCTGCGAGAGAGCCAGAGCAAAAGACGTACAGGTGTAGATAGTCGTGATCAGGCATTGCACGATCATCACGGGCAGGCCGTCCAAGCCCGACAAGAGGGTCACAACCTGCCCGATGGCCGACAGCTCTGACACCATGTACAGGAACAGCGTGAGCAGCGTCATGGCGCCGAGGTAGAGTGCCGTGATGGTGCCATAGCGCTGCTTTGTCCACTCGGTGAGGACGAAGCCTTCAGGACACTTGCGGCGGATGATAGGGCCCAGGGCGGCGAAGATGAACAGGGGTAGGCCCGACGACAGGGCGTAGATGACCACGCCCTGGACACCGGCAATCGTAGCGAGCTGCGGGTAAGCAAAGAGGATTCCCGATCCGAGGGCTGTGAAAATTCAGCAGGTCAATACAAGCGGGCCGTGGAAAGGGGGGCGGGGGAGGGAAAAGGGGGGAGTTGATCGGAGCGGCAGCACATTTCCCACGCAAGCATTAACTTGATCGAGTAATCACGGTACAATCTCAGCTTCGCTCCCGCAAGCCCGGCAGCTCTCCTCCTTATCGGTTTTCCTGGTAAAATACGAGGAGGACAAGGAGGTTGGAGCCGGTCGTGCTCGCTTCAGCTAGGCGCCCGTAGTGAGCCGCAATCTCCCATCCCTCGAGGCCATGCAGCGCCCAAGGAACAGCCAGTTCCCTCTCGCAGTTGAGAGGCAGTGGCTGCGAGCCCGAGAGACGGTACACTACCAAGAGGAGGGAGATATGGTGGACTTTGGGTACGAACCTACGATCAGGCATCTGCATCTCTTATCGCCGACCAACAAGTGCCGTTCCCATCGCCCAATGTCACCATCGGATGTCGGCGATTTCTGCTGCTGGTGCTGCTGCTGTTGCTGCTTGCTTTTGCTCCGTTTGCCGTTGCTTCGATCCCGCTTAGGGGGTTAAATGCTGTTGTCGTCTGTTGCTACCGCTCATGATCTCCCGTGGTTCACGGCGGGGCAGTGAGCGCTGCATGTTTCAGCAGCGTCTCTCTACTCACCAGAAGCAATGAAGTTCAGAGCCAGCGGGAAAGCTGCACGAGGCGCGACGGCCAAACAGTCAGTTCAGTTCTTACCCGAAACAGTTCGCAGCCTCGGTGATAATCACGAAGGGCTCAGGCAAACACCCTTCCAACAATGCGAATGGGGAATGTCCTCTAACCCGTCTGAGTCCTGTTGGCAGAGAGAAACTCCCCCTTGGACTGATTTCTCATCGTCCACGCAATTCCTGTTCCCACCACTCTGCAAACGGTGTCACCGCCATTAGCATTCATCCCCATCTTTCACATGTTGCGAAACAGCCAGACTCCACTTACAAGAACGCTCCATAGGTCAAGTAGATGACGGCGTTTGACGCCGCAAAAGAAGGTTGCCCCATAGCTTATCGTCTCTTCCAAGTTTCAACGGCTCGCCCGTGATTGGAAATGGCACGATGCAGCAGCGGTTTTCCGTTTGCCGTTGCGGTTCAGATTGTCTGTTTGTTTTGTTTTGTTCCGTTCGACCCCCCTGCAACAAACAGAGGCAAAGGATAAGGTAATGTGGATGATAATCCGTAGATGTGCACCACTTCCAAGGCTATCAGAATTCTCAACCCTCAACCCTTCTCCAAAGGCAAGGCACGTTCAATCCTCTGTTGCGCTTGCGTGATTGATGGATGGATGGTTGTTGAAAGTTGACGCTCACTCAGCAACAATTCCAGCCTTCCTGCACGCGGCGCCGTTCTTTCCTTATATACCCAGTCAGTCAATCAGTCTTGCATATCTCCTCGGTATCAGCAAAGCAAAAAAAAAGGGCCAAGATAGGTACTAGCCTTTCTCAACAGCCGTCACCAGGGGTGGGCACAGCAAAAAAATTACGTCCCCGATCCACTCAATCCACCCACCACACCGCAGCTCGCCGCAGTAGACCGCGTCCACCCGCATCCCAAACGTGGGGGACCCCCCATTCGCATCCCGACGCCGGGAGGAGGTCCACTACCACGGCGAACCGAGCCCGCGTCCTAGCAAACGCTATGGCAAAGCTGAGCGAACTAGGTTGGTTCTCTCTCCGCCGCTTTTCGCTTTTAGCAAGGTAGGCAAGGTAGGTTGTCGCTTTCTCAGCTTTTTCAGCAGCCAGCGCGTTCCGATTGGCGACCATCACTCATCAGTTGATCGGGTGCCCATGCAGCCACCGTGTCGCGGCCCCCTCTGCAATCCCCAGAGACGGGCGTGACAGGCTCGACGACCGCTCTTCCTCTTTTCGTTCTCTTTCCTAGTGTCTTCCGTTGTGTTAGCGCAGATCTCGAACAGGCCGCGATTTTCCCCTCAACCGCAGCAGCCGGTGCCGGTCTCACACGGGTAGTGTCCCGCGCGAGGCAATCTCCTGGCGCCTCTCTCACTCACTCACTCGTCACAAACCTGGCGTGTTAGTACATATCTCGATCACAGGCAAGCGTCGCGAGCGAGGGTTTGGTCTCAAAACGGTTGTCTTCGTGCTATCTGACGGCTCCGAAATCTGCTGTCTGGCCACAGATACAACTGTGATATTAAGCCATCTACTTTCCTTCGAGAAGCCGGGGATGTATTCTAATCCCAAACAAAACCTTTGCCCGAGACCACTGTGAAATTCCGCACCATTTTCTCAAACTTTCCGATTCTGTTACACACGCCTATCCATTTCTTCATGTTCCAACTCCAGAAAGAGTCGAGAACCCCAGAAGAAGAGAGAACAAAAACCATGTCTCTCGTCAGGGCGTATTGTGTCGTCAAGTCGTACCGTCGCAATATTAAGTCTCAAATCGCAGCTCTCAAAAAAGCAAACCGTCGCGCCCAGGGCCGGGAACAAACCAGCCGCGCAGAGGACAGCTGCCTTTGAACATCTTATCTCTCGAGATCGTATTGTGTCATCAAGTCGTACCTCGCACTATCGAGTCTCAAATCGCAGCTCCCAAAAACAGCAAACCATTGCGCTCAAGACCGATAACAAACCAGCCGCGCAGATAGACAGTTGTTTTTCGGTTAGGCGTCATTCTCGGAGTCTGCCTTGTCCTTCCGAGCGCCACGCTTCTGACCACTCTTCTTCTGATGGCCACCCTTCCAAACGAGAACCTCCTCGCCGTCCTCATCCACCGGCTTTCCCGTCACGGGATCCGAGCCGGCAATGCCCATGCCATAACGAGGTCTGAATGGTCCCTTGTAGTTCGGATAAGGACCGTCAATGTCGGGCTCACAGACGGGAATGAACGGGCGGTCTCCCGAACTCTGGTAGCGCCAGTCAGGGTCGCCGGGCAGGGGCGAGATAATGGGATTTCTGGTGCCGTAGCTGCCAGTAAAGCCGGGCGGGGGCGGGACCGAGGGAGGTCTGGTGTAGCCACCGGTGACTCCGGGCGGGGGCGGGATTGTGGGAGATCTGCCGAAGTCAACAGTGAAGCCGGTTGGGGGCGCGATCGTAGGAGGTCTGGCGTAGCTGCCAGTGAAGCCGGGCGGGGGCGCGATCATAGACGGTCTGCCGTAGTTTCCAGTGAAGCCAGGCGGGGGCGAGATCATAGGAGACCTGGCGTAGTCATCCATGTAGCCGGGCTGGGGTGCGGCCATGGGCCGGGACGCCACTGTAGGACGGTGGCGCTCAAGTTCCAGCTCGAGCTGGCGAGCAGGCGAGACACGCGTAGGGGGACGAGAGTCGTAGCGAGCCGAGTTGGCCGCGCGCTGCTGCTGGAATGAAGCCTGCAGGTCATTGTCTGAGGTGGAAGATTTGAGCTTGCGTACAACACGGCGGGGTGTCGGAGTTGCAGCTCCGATCTGAGCCCTCATAAAACTGTTCTCGTGGCCCCCGGAACGTACCCAAGCGTCGTATTCTGACTGGGCAGCATCCGATACGCCCTGGGCCGCCTTGCGGGCAGCACGCATCTTGGCTTCAACATCGGTAGGGTGCTGGGCGAAAGTCGTCGGACTGTCATTGTCGGCGTATCCTTCCACGGCTTCATCGTTCTGCTCGCGGCTGCTCGCGTAGGCGGGGGGCGCCATCTCGGCTCCCTTGACAACCCAGGCGATTGTCTGGTCGTCCTCGCCCTCATCATTCTCCCAACCAGTCGCGGCGCCATACTTGAGACCATGGCCGAACTTTTTCGCGGCTTTCTTGAAGTACGGGTCTCCTCCGATAGGCTTTAACGGGTAGTCAACACCCCCAATCTTCACCCGAGTGGGCTTCAAAGAGGAACCGGCAATCTTCTTCTCCTGGGAGCTGGGGGAACCAGAGGCGTCGCGCTCCATGTACGACCTCGTCATGGCGACACGGGGAGAGATGTTTCGCGCCTTATCCTGAGGCCAGTGCGAGTCGATATCCGAACCAGGAATCGTCGGCAACTTGTTCGGCGAGGCTCGGACATAGCTGTTGCGGAGGGCCGATTTGAGGTGGAGGTTGCTTCCTCCCGGAGACAGACGCTGTCTTGCTCCGCCGGCCTGGCTCTTGCTGCTCCAAGAAGACTTCTGGCTCAGTCCTGAATTCGACGTCTTCTGGCTTGGAGCTCGAGTCTCCGCTTTCTTTTGCTGGACATTCAAGAGGTGCCCGGGGCGAATTTCACACATTGACTTGTTCGTCAACGCTTCCTCTGCACCAAACAGAGTATCGAACTCAACGAACGCGAAGGGGTGTGCTATTAATTTCGGAAGACGTGGTTAGTTGCGTCGAAATCCTCGTCATCAGAATGGAAAAGACTCACGAGCATGCTCCGGATGCACAATGTTGAGGGCCCGGACGGCCCCGAACTGGGTGAAGAACTCGCCGAGTTCTTCCTCGTCACAGCCGGTGGGGAGCTTGCTGACGTAAATAGACCGTTTGGTCTGGTCGTACCGGGCGAGGAACTCCCGGTCAAGGTCCTCCCGGGAGACCTTCACCTTCTTTGGGCCCTTCAGCTTGATGCTGTAGTCCCCATGGTCTGCGTTCACCTGCGGGAAATGTCAGTCAGTCTGGCTATCGCAAGATGGACAGGCAAATGAGGTCAAGTGCGGGGATCCGGAACGTCCATGTAAGATCAAGCGTGACGGAAGCCGAAACAACATGAGCGAGACGATGAAAGAACCGGTTCTTTTTCGCCCACTTGGTGCGGCAAGGCCGACCGAAACGGGAGACGCTCTTGCCTTGAGAATGTTGCAGAACGTGGGGTGGGTCTGTCAAAAAAGCTCCCCGGAGCCGCTCCGGGCGTCACTCCGGGCGTCGCTCCGGAGGTGGGGCAGGAAGTCCGGTGGCGAGTTGACCAGGGAATTGAGTGGGAGGCTTGGCAGGAGGTAAGGGAAAACTTACGATGTCTCGGTCTCGTGAGGCGGTGTAGTACGCGAACTCCACCACAATACCCTGGTTGATCTTGAGCTCCTCACAGAGCTCAAGATCGGCCTCATAGGCGCGTGAAATTTGGCCATACTTCTTCAAGAGGTGGCGAGCCTCAAGAATGGTGCATGGAAGGTCATCGTTCCGCGAGACCATGAAGAAGCGATTTTTTTTCGCCCATTCCGTCCGGCAAGAACGGCCGAAGATGCAAACGTTTTTGCCTTTGCTGAACGCACGGATTGCGTCCTCCTGGTTCTGCTCAAGTGTCAGTAACCACGATAATCGCCACTTTGTTTTGTTTTCTCCTGCAACAAAATTTTCTCCCGCGACAGAATGACTTACCGTATACTGGCAAAAAGCATACGGCATATTGTTCCGGCTACCGTCCCGCTTTATCTTTACGTGGACGATGCCGTACTCGCTGAACGCGCGAGTCACCGCTGCCTCGAGGGCCAGATCCCCCTTCGTATCAGACAAGCTACACAGAAAAGGTCAGAAATTGTTGTTTGTTGCAGGCAAGAACGCAACTCACTTGGCCACAAAAATGCAGTGGTCCCGCTTGTATATGGTCTGCGCGTCCGTAAACGACGCAACGTTGTCTTCGTCTCCACGGAGGAGACCTGTACCCACGGAGGAGTAACTGCGAGTAAGCTCGCGAGAGTTGCCGGGGCGCGGAGAGTCCGTATCAGCAACTTCCTCTGTATGGTCGTACGTCCGGAAGTCGCTGACCAGGTCCTCAACGCTGACCTGAGAGCGGATGGGCGAGGGACGGCGGAAACTGGCGACTCTTCTGTTGCCGAGGAAAACATCGCCGGTTCTGCGGGCCTGAGAGTCATAAGGGTTTGCACTGCAATCGAATGTCAGCAAGCGTCAAACGTGAAGTTGAGGAGAGAAGAAAGGAGCACTTACTGAACCGGGGTTGCGAAGACGATGTTGGGGCTCTCCCCACTGGTACCAGCGGACTGGCTGGTCTGACGAGCTCTACACCCCAAGTCAGCGTTTGATGGGCAAGCAAGAGTTATTCGCAGATAACTTACTCGCTCAAACTCAGGGTGCCTTCAAGCGAGGCAACCAACATCTGACCGGCAAGGTCCTCATCATCTGGGGAGAATCTTAGCTTCCTGAGCAAGTCTTGAATCCAAATTCGCAAAGTCATGGCAGCCAAAGAGTATGAAGGCTTAGATCTATGGCAGCTTACTGTCTAGACTTTGGGAACCGTGATTGCGGAGAGAATCGAATGCCTCTAACCAACACACCTTGGGAGCCTATGTCTGTGAGGCGCAAGATGGAAGGTGGAAGGTGGAAGGTGGAAGATGAAGGCAGGAGTCGATCCAGCAACAACAATCCAGGGATATATATCTGGTGATGATTTCGTCTCAAGACAAAATCTCCAGATAATCCAATCTCTGACTATCGTTGGTATCGAAGACCGACAACAGATGAAACGCCCCTTCGCTCCAAACGCAACCATCGGTTGAAAAATGGAGAATAGCAACGAACTAGCAAAGAACTTTCGACTTACCCGTAACTCCCCGGGCAGAGGAGGCGGAGGTGCCCCAGGACACCTCCTCACTGGCGGGGCCAGCGAGAATCCCTCTCATTTTTTGAGAGGCAGGGGGGCCACTGTGGTTTTTTTTTGGGAAAAAAATTCCCGGGCGGCGCGGAAAAACGGGGGGCGATTTCGATATGATGAGGAACTGCGAAAAGTCGATGTTAGTAAACGCGGGACTGTACGAAGAGGCATGGTAGGGCATTTCGAAAATGGCACACGGACAGATTGACGCCAAAAGGGCGTGTGCGGGCAAAGGGGACTTGCGCGGGCAAAGTGGTTTGTGAATGTGCTGCTGGGGCAGAGGGAATGCCCGATCAAAACACCAAGTCCTCTCGCCAGCGACAATTGCTCGCCAAACGAGCAAGGCCCGAAGACCCGACACAGTTCAGCCGCTGCAATACCAGGCTTTGAGGTTGGGGCTTGGAGAGCTTGACGGAAGGTGCAACGGGGGTGTCTGGACGGCCTGACATTGGCGTCGTATGAGCCAGAATGCGAAGAGGAAGGCGCCGCTGTCGTTCCTTCCCATCTCGTTGGAAGAGGTCGGGAGGAGACAACGAGCGGATT